>Ga0247608_10001095_pt1 | contig 39297 bp, 52 predicted proteins | sample 176DNAGHGlowgp2_FD_193490 | JGI IMG/M metagenome (GOLD analysis project Ga0247608, IMG submission 193490) | Sheep rumen microbial communities from Palmerston North, Manawatu-Wanganui, New Zealand - 1766 DNA GHGlow gp2 | ecosystem: Host-associated > Mammals > Digestive system > Stomach > Rumen ...
TCTGAGGGTTGACATTATTTATGCTGCGCACTAACTATTGGCTCTCGTCTGTGGCCGGTGGCTCGTCGTCAATCGCGTGCAATGTCAACAACAATGGCAATGCCAACTGTAACAACACGTCTAACACGAACATACGTGCGCCGCTTGATTTCATATATTTTGGCTAGACTTAGTATGCTTTAACTAAAGCAGAAAACAATGCCTGTAAAGAAAGGAATATTAAACCTCGCCTAATTTAGGCAAATATGAGCTTTGACGATGAATAGCGGACGCCCCTTTTGATAAAAAGGAGTGCATAGCAGGATAACGCGAGCGAACGCCTGTTTTATGCTATTACAATTATGTGGTATAACTTCGCTCTAATGCCATGCAAGGCTTAATGTCGGGGAGTAGAATAATGACAAGACGTGAAAAGCGTTTTGAAAGAAGAAAATTAAAAAGGCTGAATAAACAACGCGCATTTGCTAAGCAAGTTGATGATTTTAAACTCATTTGCGACAGAACGCGGATATTTGACGCTATTGATAGCGCTAAAAAGCGCGTGATGTGGAAAGCAAGCACACAACGTTGGAGTATGCACCAATTATTTATGACGGAGCGGCTTTACCGTGACTTAAAAGCCGGTAAAGACGTGCGTAGAGGATTCTCTAAATTTTATATTTATGAACGCGGCAAGCGGCGGAATATATCGGCAGTTAAGTTTTACGAACGCGTTGTGCAAAAAGCTTTATGCCAAAATGTGCTTTATCCGGCATTTGTGCGATCGCTTATTTACGATAACGGCGCAAGCCAACAAGGTAAAGGAACAAAGTTTGCGGCCGATCGTATGGTGACGGCGCTAAGACGTTATTATAAACGCAACGGCAACAATGGTTATGCGCTTTTAATAGACTTTAAGAGCTATTTTGACAATATTAACCATGATGTCGTTAAGGCGATTTGTTGCAAACACTTTAAGGATCCGCGCGTTAGGAAATTGTGTTTTGATTTTATAGACGCTTACGGTGATATGGGTTTAGGCTTAGGCTCTGAAACAAGCCAATTATTTGCGATTCGTTATCCTAACCGAATAGACCACGCTGTTACCGAAACGAACAGCGGACACAAAATATTTTATGGTCGCTATATGGACGATAGTTATATTATCGCAAAAGATAAAATAACTTTGGCCAAAATATTAAACAAGATAAAATATTGGTGCAACAGACTTAAAATTAAGCTCTCGCCCAAGAAAACCAAAATCGTTGCAATTAAAAACGGGGTATTGTGGCTTAAAACAAAATATTATCTGACCGCCACCGGTAAGATAATAAGAAAACCGTGTCGCGCCTGCATTACAAGAGAACGGCGCAAATTAAAGAAACAATTAAGATTGTGTATATTGGGTAGACTTCCGTATGCCTCAATAGAACAATCTTTTGAAAGTTGGGCAGGCAGTCATAAACGCCGCAATGCTCGCCTGACAGTTTGGAAAATGCGGCAAATTTTGAAAGGGTATAACCATGGTAAAAAAATCTGAAATCATATCAAGAATTAACGCTTGCGAACAAGAACTTGCCGCGTTGGATTATGCGCGCTGCAAAGTGGCAATGGAGTTGGCTGAAAAGTTAAAAGTAAAGTTCCCGGATTTATCTTTGCCGGAATACGAAAAATATGCAGATCGTGAGGAAGTTGCCAAAGCTCGCCGCGCTGAAATTGATGATTTGCGTGCACAGTTACCAACCGCAGAAGATGACGAATAGTTATCTTGATTGCGCCATACTGGCGTTTGTTAGAGGAAACAACGCATTTATAATATCAAGTCTGATGAGGCTTTATCACTCCGGCGATATTCAAACCGCAGATATTGCGTTTTGTGTTGATTGCGGACTTATAAGCCTTGCGGATTATAACGATATTATCAGTAAAGAAAATGGTTGAAAGTTTTAATATTTTGTGTTTATTATTAGGTAGCTGATTACTGTTCGTTTTTTATGAAAGACGGGCAGATGTATAGGGAAAAAGACGTAGATATACTCTCGCGCACCCTCTATGGCGAGGCGCGAAACGAAGACAGGCAAGGCTTAATAGCGGTTGCCTGCACTGTTTTAAATAGGATAAAAAAGCGCAATATGGCAGGTTATGAAGTTATTGACGGTGTTAAAACGCCGACAATCGCTGAAACATGTTTGCGTAAATGGCAGTATAGTTGTTGGAATAAGAACGATCCAAACCGTAAGATTATCATTCAAGTATCAACCGCCGCAGCGCGATTTGTTAACTGCGTTGAGATTGCTCTTGCTGCTGCCAAAGGCGAATTAGAAGATATAACCAAAGGCGCAACACATTATTATAATCCAAAAGCTTGTCCAAAACCATTTTGGGCAGAGGGCAAAACGCCGTGTGTTATTATCGGGCGCCATTTATTTTTCAATGATATAGATTAGAGGGTAATAAAATGTTAAAAGAGATTAAAGACGTATTTTTTGAAAGCGGAATTATAGGCTTAATTTTTGGGTGCTTTTCGCTTGTTTGGACTAGAGAGCCGCTATCGAGGGCGGATAAAATTAAAAAAGTTTTTGCGAGCATAGCCATTGCACTTATTATCGGCTCAATATGCAAAGGGCTTGATGTTAATTATTACACAACTGTCGCTATTATTGGCGGTGGTTGTAGCTACGCGCGCGAAATATTTGATGTCATCGGCGGCTTGTTGCGGCTATTGGCCGAAAAACCGTTACACACCTTAAAGCAACTTGTTGATATAATAAGGGGAGCTAAAAGCCATGATAACGAAAGCGAAGATGATTGATTTAGTGCTGAGGTTTATTCTTCTCGTTGTAGGGATATGCTTGTTTTTTTGGTGGAGCAACCGACAAGTTGAAAAAAGAGTGGCGGCCGAATGCTCATTAAAAGCCGCAAAAAAAGAAATTGTTATTATCGAACAAGAGAAAAAAGAGGTGGAAGATGTCGCGCATAAAAAAGCTGTTATTCATGCTAAGCCTAACGCTAACCGTGACGGCTTGCTCAAACTCATGCGTGCAGGTCAATTATAATTTTTGTCCTGTTTACCCCCTCGCCGGCCCGGCGGTGGCGGAAGAATTAGAAAACGCGACCGCAGAAGATTATCCGGCAACATGGGAGTGGATCGGGCGAATTGACAAGCTCCGGCAAGAATTAGAAATATGCAAACAAGCTGACAATGATTCTTAAACAGTATATAGGGGGAAACGTGAAGACAAAGCACATTTATCTTTGCCATGTTGATAAATATATCGGCGCGTATAATCCGCACACCGGCGAGGTGATAGGCTATGAAACAGGCGATAAATTTGTGCCTTTTGTGCAAAATATTCTCAATAAATTTCCCGATTATTCGCCTCATAATATCATAAATGAGGGCGTTCAAGAAGAAATCCGCAAGAAAATCCTCCTGGATATTGCAAAACGCGAATTACAAGCAATTAAAAAATTTAATGGACACTAAGTTTATCACCCTAAACTTATCTTTGGTTAAGTTTAGGGAAATATCAAATATTAAACTTAAAACTTTGTTAATAAATTTAGCAACTTTGTAACAACTTTATTAAAAAGAATCCGCATTTTTTAACATTTTTTAGCATTTTTTAACATTTTAAAAACATGGTTTTAAAATAATAAAACCCTAGTAAATTCTAGGGTTTTATAATGGTGCCGTTTAGTGGACTTGAACCACCGACCCACGCATTACGAATGCGTGCACCGTTTTTTATAAGTTTTTGTTCTACCATAATAATTATTTAACAACTTTTAAAATTTAGCAACTTTGTGGCAACTTTACTCAAAAACCGCGTTTAGTGCCTGCCTTTTTTCATCATCTAAGACGTGCGCATATTTAGATGTTGTCTTAATGTCCGCGTGCCCTAAAATCTGTTGCGTCAATTTGAGGTTTCCCGTCTTTTTTAATATCCAAGTTGCCGCCGTGTGGCGCAATGTGTGAAAATTTGTGTAAGGCACTCCGGCGTGCTTTAAAGCGGTATGCCAAGAGTGTTTTACCGTTGTTATTGGTCTTCCATTATAATTAAAGACAAATTCGTTAATTTTTGGTTGCATGAGTAAAATATTTTTTAATTTATCTATCATCGGAATAGATAAGTTTTTGCCGCCGTCTTTGGTCTTGTCCTTAACTTTAATGTTTATCGTATTATTGATAAAGTCTAATTCTTGCCATTTTAAATTTAAGAGGTTTGATAGCCGTAGCCCGGTATATAGAGCCGTATAAATAACCGGCTTTAAATGCTCTGCCGCGGCATCTATAATTTTTTGCGCAGTTTCCCAACTATCAAGATATTTAATGTTTTCCGCTTTTTCTTTAAGCCTAAAACGGCTTATTTTAATCCGGGGAACAGTATAACCCCAAAGTTCGCACTTATTAAGGATTGAAGATAAAAGCATTAACTCGCGGTTGATTGTGCTGTTAGCAACTTCATGCTTGCGGTTTTCTACCATTTTAGATATGGCTATATTTGAAATATCGGATAAATTGTAAATATTAAGATGTTGTTTTAAGTTGTTTAATCGGTGTAGCACCTCTAGGGGACGTGATAAATATTGCCCGTGCCGTTCATAAAATAATAAGCAGGCCGTGTCAAATGTTATGCTTGTTGTAGCTGTCGGGTTTTCTTGATAGGCTTGATTGATTTTTTCAATAACCCATTTTTCCGCAATCGCTCTTTCTCGCGTTCCAGTAGTTCCGCGATAGTGGTAGATCTTACCGTCTTGTCGTGTGAAATTGATATAGGCATACCAAATCCCTCGGTTTTGATACAATCTATATGGCTCTGTGTGCTTTTTTGCCACCGATCCAGCTCCTCCGTATTATACATTTTGCGCTTGGACGGGGTTAAAAAATTGATTTGGCCACTCTTAACAGCGGAATCAAACATGTATCTTTTTAGTCCCACGTATCTACACGCTTGTTTTGCGTTTAATAACATTTAAAACCTCCGAGAGTCAAGTTTAAAAAGAGGGGCGCTATCCTTTGCCCATTATAAAAACAAAACACTAGGCTTGACCGTTACCGGCAGGATAGCCGCGTTTCTTCCCCTCAAAAGAACTAGAAAGGAGGTGTTTTGCCGTATTGACTCTTGCCGATAAATGGCTTTTAATCTCTTCCTATCGGCAAGACCGGAATACGACCGTTATACATCGCAGGAAGAGAAAACTTTTTAATTATTTTTTACTCTTAAAAAGCAGACAATGTTTTGAGCCTAAAAACACGGCCGCTTTAGACCCTATCAGACAATCGGGATCTGCATAATCAATATAATACTCACAAAGCTCGCAGTCGGACATATATACGCGTTTTCCTAGTTTAATGTCAAAAACAGGCTCAGCACAATGTAAATCCGTATTTAAACCATCTACGACTGCTATGTATAGAATTTCAAATATCATTGTTTCGGGATTCTTTCTGTATGCTTTTTGAAATTGAACATACGGAATCCACTCTCTGAAAATATCGTTCCAATTAAGTCTATTTTCCCAATATTTAGTTTTTCGGCGATATTCGTGTGTTTTGCGGCCGCTTTTAATTTCTTCAAACCAATAGTCTGTTAAAACGAGTTTTAAGATACTAGCCATTATTACCACCTCTTAAAGTCTTGGTTATATCTGCTAAAATGCCGGTAATATTTATATCATTAAAATATACATTTTGCCCCGGCGTTTCCTTTCCGTTAGTTTGACTTAAAATTATTTGTTCGCATAACCCTTGTGCGTATTCAACAACTTTTGCAAGCTGACTGTTTTGCTTACATAGTTGTTCATTTTCATAAGTTAGCTCCTCAAGTTTTCTAATCAGGGCTTTTTCTAAAGATGTCATCATGCTAAAAATATCCTTATTTAAAGTAACCACAAAACTAAAATCAAACTACCGACGCATACAATAGATAATCCCCAAGCCGCCGCCGCAAATTGTTTTAAATCTCTAATCTCTTCTTCTAAGAGTTGATTTTTCCTTTTTAAGGAATAATAAGCGCTATAATAATCAAGCATATTACCCCTCGCTTTCAGATAAAATGTTTTTGGCGCTTTCTACGGCATATTGCCGGATCTGCTCGGCGGTAGCGGTGGCAACACCAAATGCGCCGGTATGGCGCACACAACCGTTATAATAAATCTCAGCAACGCGATAGCAGTTTTCTATTTCTTCTTTGTTTTGTGGAGGACGGTAGCCCTCTAAGTTCATCTCATAAAAATCATAGGCTTTGCCCTCTGATTTGGCTATACCGACAAATCGGCGGTGGTTAATGCCTAAAACTTGCAAATAACAATTTTTCACTTTCTTGCTCCTTTCCGTTTTCTTTTAGATATACCAATTAAGAGATTCGCCAAAGATAATGACGCTTTTGTTAATTCGGCGTCCGGGTAAACCATGCGTCTTTTATTAACAACACAAAGCTGCGCCGCTGAAACGATTAGTAAATTTTCAATACGAATATCGTCGTGGTTTTGGTTAGCAAAAACAACTTTTTGCCCCTTTGGCACCGGGCCGTTATATTTTTCCCAAAGGATAACATGCTTGGCGCGCCATATATTAGGCTCAGCCACTTTAACTAAATGATAACCGTCTTTATCAACACGTTCGGATCCGATAGGTTTATAGTTTGCCGGCCGGTGTCCTTTTTGAAACATCGTCGCCTTAATGCGAGCATAAACCTCCGGGTTCATCTTTTTACCTTTATTAGCCGGTATATGACCTTTAGGAAATTGGCAAACTACGCCGTTATGCAAATTATGATTAGTTAAATAACTTTTAATTTGGTCGCGTGTTCTTTCGGTGCCGAAACGGTCATTAAACATCTGCGCAAGATCTCTGGTTTTAACACCGAGATAATTTTCTTCTAAAAAAGCGCGCTGTTCAGCAGTATAATCACTCATGACTGTTACCTATCATTAAAGGATTTTTAAAATCGGCGTCTAACACATTTGCCTTAGCCATTTCCGATTTTAAGATTAAAGCGTTATTTGCGATAATATTGGCGGCAACGCAGCCGATAGCTTTTGCTCTATCAATTTCAATTTCTAATTTATCCGGGGGCAAATCGTCGTCGTTAAGACGTTCTAGCGCCATAAATAAATGGTTATTCAAATCAGACATTTTATTTTTCATCTTTTCCCTCCTTAATATGTTTCGGCCATGTCCAACTTTCTTTCTCGTGAAAGCGAATAAACTCGTAAAACTCTTGGACTTCGCCATAGTTATAAATTGAGTATTCATCACCCTCGCAATCTTTTTGGATAGCTTGTAAAACTTTATCCGCTTTATATAAAAGCATAGTTAGTCTATCGCGGTAGCGGTAGATTTCTTTAAGTGCGTTAAAGCTTATTATATCTGCGTTAGTTGCCGGATTAGAATTTACTGAGGTCGCCATGCTGCAACTTTGCTTAAACATGGTAAGTCTATAATTCTCAACAAATCTAACGTAATGCTCTATTGTCCGTAGCATGCTTATTCTTTTGAATTGCCGAGGACCGCACGCAATAATTTCATTGTCCAAAAACTTAATCAAATCTTCTACGGGGTATATGTTACGCATCTTTACCCTCCGACACAGACATATCTTGTTGCAGCTCGTCCTTGTATTTATTCATGTATTCAACGCAACTCATAAATGATTTAGGGTTTCTCTGAATCTCATCCAGCAGTTCTATAAAGCCGAGCGCTATTAAGCACTTTCTAATGCATTTCATCATATCAATTTCTCGGTCTGCCTGTCCTTGCGTCATTTTAGCGGCGGCAACACGGCTCGGATAAACACGCTTGCGCATAGCAATTTCGCGTTCAACACATTTAATTAAGTCTTCAAAAGAAAAATTATAAAACATTGTTAGTCCTCCCCTAAGCGAATAATTTTAACGCCTATGTTGCGGCGATAATTAAGTTCTCTTATAAATTTTTTTCTTTCTTCATCGCCTTGGGCGTCATCTCTAAGTTGTTCAATAGTTTTATCATCAATGTATGATAGACAACGATTATTAGATTCAGGCTCAACAATACCGGCAGGAGGATTATCTTCTGCTAGGCCGATAGGCAATATTTTATAACCTACTTTCCTCCGGTGCGAAAGCTCGTTTTTGATAGCGACACAATTAAATAGCCTATCGTTTTTAAGCGCCTCCTCCAAACATTCGTTCGGGCACTCTGAAAGCAGAAAGCCGTTAATCGGTAAGTCGTCAATATTATTGCCTAGATTTTCCAGTGTATAGGCAACAACTGACGATATTTCTGTTAAGGCTAATTTAACCTTTTCTCTAAACTCATTTTCTGTCATTTAATTTCCTTTCTAAAAACAGCCAAATATAAAATATCCCGTTCGCTTAACCCCGTAAATTGCGACAGCTTTCTGACGGTTTTATAAAACGTCGGGGCGCGACGGCCGGTTTCTATATCGTGGTAATATTGCGGAGTAATGTTTAACTCTTTTGCTGCTTGCTTTTGCGTCATTTCTTTGCCAAGCCGCGCAGATTTAACAATTTCGTTTAACTTTAATGGCTTTAATTGCATAAGGTGTTCCTTTCCTCGTTATCGTTCGAGCAAATTGGGGTTGATAAATCAGCGATATGTTTCTCGGCATTTTTTAAATCCATTTCTAATGCCGCCAAAAGTGCTGTAAGGCTTATATTTTTATGCCGCTTTATCATTATGATTGTGTTTTTAAGGTTAGAGGCAACGCCCTGCCAAAACATCAGCTGATATTCTTTTAAGATGAGCAACATCGGATCTGATACGTTATTCTTCTTCGTCATGGGCACAGTCCTTAGTTACATTGCGAGCAATACCGCAATAACGGCAAACTTCACATTGATAGGTTGTTCTTCTAACGCGGTAGGTGCGGACCGGCTTAAAATCATGCTTACCGAAACCACATAAAATTTTATGCCACCAATGACGAATAGAGGCCTTGCAGTGTTCGTCCTGGCAAATGGCTAAGACATCTATGACCAACATAAAAAATAAAAAAACAAACATAAAAGACATAACTTTAAGCTCCTTTAGGTAAATGCACTAAGATTTGAGGACGCGAGGCGCCGCCGAGTGGACTAATTTCAGGTTTGCCTCGCGGTTGTTTCGGTTTGGTTGCCTTGTAAGGCGTGACCGGCGCTAAAACGCCTAACGTCCTAAGTGCGCCGATAAATAAGCCTGTCGGGCAACCGATAAATGATTGCTGCGGCGGCTCACGCCCTGCCGCTTGCGCTGCACTTATAGCGACTTCATTCGGATATTGCAGATACGCAATAAAAGGTGTGCAGTCCGCAATTTGAATCCAGTAATAACCCTCAGCAAGGGTGCTATTTAGATACGCTTTTGTCAGTTGTTTCTGTTGTTCTGTTACCATTGTCTTTACTCCCCATTAGACGTGATTTTAACAAAAATATAGCTTGGCCAACTTCTTTTACCGGCGCAGTTAAGCAGGTGCCGTCAAAACGGTCATGTGCGCACCAACCGCCACGCGTGCGGCGAATGTCATAAACAACGCCGCTAACTTCGGTTTGGTATAAATCGCGGTGGATTTTTGAAAGTTTGCTTACAATATTCATGGTGCGCCTCAGCTATGGCTCGGTAGTTCAATAAAATAATGAACGTTAAGCGGTTGGCAAAAATCATCAACAAACCGATCACCGAGCCAAAAAGCGATACGCACAGCAAAACGCTTAATGTTGTTTCGGTAAGCAAATTTGTTGATAAAGTTAGGATTTGGCACCAGGGCGACATAGTCCTTTAATTTTGCCTCGTCGGTATCGGCAGGCTTGTTTTGCGGATATGGTTGCCAACCTTGATATGCCGGTGTTTTGTTAGCGATAAAAGTTGATTTATTCATAATCAACCTCAACAAGCTGTTTAATTGCGGTGGTATTATCGGCAATGTGTTCTAACATCTGCTGCGCAATTTGTTGATTTATCTCTATGTTGGAATAAAGCTCATTACAGCGGTCCATTGTTTGGCCAAATTGGTGCTGCTTATAAATTGCGATAAGAATAAACACGATTGCTAAAATCTTTAAGGCCTTACTTAAACGACTTTCACCGCGTGGCTCGTTGTTAAAATTGTATGACATAGTCCCTCACTTTCAGTTTTGTTGGTTTCTGAAAGTTTAAATATTGCAGTTTGTAATAAATGTCAATAAAAAAAATTGCAAAATGAAATAATTTTAAAAAATAAAAAGCTAAACTGCTTAAAAAATAAGCGGTTTAGCTGTGGATAATTTTTTTAAATAAGGGTGTTTATTTGGTAGTTGATTTATTTTGTTTAGACTTTTCCGCAAGGGAAGATAACTCAATAAGAGCATATTTGGCACGGCACCCGCTGTTTATAGGATATAATTTAGCTAACTCCTCGTTTAAATCAAACAAGGACTCTATGATATATTTTCTAATTTCATGAGTATTTTCGCCTTTGTAAATAATAAATAAATTTTTTGACTCCCAAAGAGTGCACTCAAAATATTTACCATGGTCAACTACGTCTTGAAATATTTTACTTGCTTTTAGTTTTTTAGCGGAAGAATGAATGTTGCTATCCATGAAATAAGGTAATACATCTAACAAATCGCGTCTGTGTTTAAGGATTTTATTTGTTTCCTGATATTTTATGTAATATTCATGGTATAAGTAAACAATCCAAAGAGCTAAAAAGGGGGTAAGATAATAACTCATAAAGTGACCTCGTTACTGTTAGCCGGCTTTAGGTTTGGCGACGGTTGTGTTATTATCCGCTGCTTTTGATTTGCGGATCATTTGCAAAATTTCTCTTTCTTCGGGCGTGATGTCGTCCGGTTGCCAATCTTTTGGTAGTAATTCATAAGGCTTAACGCCGAGGGCTTGGGCTAATTTTTCCATATTGTCAAAATCAATACCGCGGTCGCCTTTTTCCATAAGTGCAATATGCGATTGTGATATACCGCTAAGCTTTGATAGTTGCTGCTGAGTAAATCCCTTTGCTACACGAACTTCTTTAAGACTATTTTTCATAACACACCTCACAATTAAATTATATCGCAAATTGTAATAAAATGCAAGTTTTAAACAAAATTACAAATTGCAATAAACTTATTGTTGACATTTATTACAAACTGCAATAATAAAAAAGTGAAAGGAGCTAAAGCTATGTATTTCAAAGAATATATAAGGGCGAAAAATATTACACAGGCCGAAGTTGCAGCGGCCTTGGGAGTATCGCAAGGCTTAATCTCGTCCTGGGCTAATGGCGACCGCATACCGACAAAAGAGAATATGCAGCGGATTGTTGCATATACCGGCGGCGCGGTTATGCCTAACGATTTTTACGATTTACCTTGTCCGGAAGACAAGGCCACAGTATGTTCACCGGAATTTTTAGCCGCGAAAGCGATATTTGCTAATGTGGCGCCAATCGTCGCAAATGTGGATAATGTCGCGGTGGCAAATTTTTCAACTCAACCAAACAATGAAAGCGAGGGAATATGACAAGAGGACGGAAAAAGAAAATATCCGTGCCGGAAATGCTATCGGGGGGGGGTAGCGCCTGCCGATAGCGAAAGCATTATGGCGCGGATAGATAAGACGGGCGAGCTTTTGCAAGCTATGTTAGACGAGCTTAAACGGCGCGGTGCTGACGAAAAACTATTCGCAAAGGCAGCAGAATACTTAAAACTTGGTATTGTTGCCGCTAAATGGTCAATAGAACAGTAAGAGGAAGTAAAATTATGGAAAATGAAAATTTTGAGCTAAGCAATGAGGAAGGCGGCGAAAGCACAAGCCGCGCCCTGGTGCCGGTATCGGGGGGGGTAGAGCTATGATAGGAAAAGTTTACGAAATTAACGATCCTAAAAATGAGCCGGTTTTAGAGTGCGTTGCCGAGGAGGATAAAAAACGGCAAAAGGTTGCGGACGACCGGCTGATTTCTTTTGTGGAACGCATAGAACGCCTTAACGAAGAAAAGAAAGGCATTAACGACGATATTGCGGCGGTATTTGCAGAGGCTAAAAGTGTCGGCTACGACGTTAAGGCAATACGCGAATGCATTAAACTTCGCAAGATGAATCAAGCCGACCGTGACGAGCAAGACTATATCATAGATACATACAGATTGGCACTTGGGATATGATAGAAGTTTTAGAGGGGAATTGTTTAGAACTTTTACGGCGTAATGTTGACGACGGGTCGGTTGATATGATTTTGACCGATCCGCCGTATGGCATTGCCAACGAGGTTAAAATTACACGTTCGCATTGCTCTCAAAAATTCGGTAAAGCTGCGACGATTTCACACGATTTCGGCGAGTGGGATAAATTTGAGGGATTTAACGAGTTTATGTATTTTACAAAGCGGTGGGTTGATCTGTGTATGCCAAAACTGAGAGGGGGGGGTATGCTCATCTCTTTCTTTGACAAGGATAGGATAAACTTTTTAAGCCGTTATTTGCAAGAGGCGCACGGTTTTAAGTGTAAAGGGTATTTTGCATTTATCAAACAAAACCCGGTGCCGCAGGCGCGAAAAGTCAAATTTATGAATGCATGGGAAATTGCCGGCATGTGGCAAAAGCCCGGAGGTAAATTAACATTTAATTACGAGATTGGCCAACAGCCGGATTATGTCTTTTTGCCGATATGTTCCGGCAACGAACGGAGTGATCACCCGACGCAAAAGCCGTTAAAGGCGATATATCCGTTTATCCGCTATTTTACCAACGAAAACGATATTGTATTGGATCCGTTCGGCGGCAGCGGCACCACCGCCGTTGCCTGTCGTAATTTGGGGCGCGATTGTATTATTATGGAGCGCGAGCATAAGTATGTGGAAATTATCCGCCGTCGGCTTAATGAATATAACATTAAGCGTGCGGTGGAAAAAGATGAGCAATTAAACTTGTTTTAATATTTTTATTTTTTGGAGGGATTAAATAAATGACTGATGAGAACGACGATAAGAAAAAAGGTTGGGTTGTGCCGGCGGCGAGTGTGGAGGCTATTCGTCACGAAGACGGCGAGCTGTTTAAGGAGGCTTTTTTAGCCATGCACGACTACAACATGGGTAATGACGTGGATATTATGCAGCTAAGCCCTGCCGCGCGCGTGCTGTTTATGAGTTTTCGGGAAACTATGGACGCGAATGTTATGCGCTACGAGGCAATTAAAAAACGCAATGCGTCTATCAGCAAGGCTAAAAACAAATCTAAAAAAGAAAAGTAAATCATTGTCTTATATTATTTTTTGACTTAAATGACTTAATTTGACTTTAAGTCACTTAAAGTCACTTAAAATAACTTAAATCTCAAAAAACGCAAAATTAGCAAAAGAAAAAAAGAAAAAAAGAAACAAAAAAAGAAATAAAGAAAAATATATAGGGTTTTGGGTAAAGGATTAAGATTAAGGATAAAGGTTAGAGGTTTAAAGGATATAGGATAAAGATTAAGAGGTTTTAGGGGAAAAGGAAAAAGGATTGAAAGGATTGGGGATAAGATGAGGAAAAAGGAAAAAGATTTTGCCGTTTATTGCGCCACCATTGCGGACAAGCCTTGCGGCTTACCCGTTGCAATGACGGCGCTACGATATACGGCAAATAAATGGGTTAATGGTATTACCTCGCTTTGCTCGGTAAAGATAAGAACGTTGCAAAGCCTTGCGGCTTTGACAACGAGGCGCAAGCTGACGCTTGCTTTCCGCCTAACGGCGGCTCGGCAAAGGGAAAAAGAGCGCGGCGAGATTTTACATTATTTCGCTAAAAATAATCTTGTTGCAGGCGATTTTTGGACGGTCTGTAACGTGAATTTAAATTTTATGAGCAGATTATCGCTGAGTTTAAAATAAGCGGTTAAAAACGAATTTTTTTAAAAGGAGTGGAAGATGATCGGAAAAATTGAAACCATAGACGACGTAAAAAGGGAGCTTATGCGCTACTTTAAGACGCTTAACGCCCTGCCTGCGGTAAAGCTGCCGAGTGTGGCTAAAAATCGTTTATATCAACTTATTGTATCAACGCCGACTTATGAAGACGACGAGGCAGAGGCAGAAAGATTTATGCCGGATACGGTTGATATAAGCGACTGTTGGTATGTTGACGAGAATATTATGAGGGGGTGCACCAAGTTTGAATATAGGCTCTTAGCAGCGAGAATACGCGAGCGGCCGCTGCCGTGGAAAGCTTTGGAATATGAGTTTAAAAAGAGCCGGCAAATGCTGAGATTATATCTAAACAAGGCGCTTAAAGGCTGTTTGAAACGTTTTAACGGCGGCGTGTAGCCCTTTTATTTTGTCTAAATGGTTAACGCGTTTTACATCATTTTACATCACGCTTTTTGTGTCTAAAATCAAATTTATAAATAACTGTTTTAAATTGATTTATAAAAATATGATAGACATAAAAATTTTACACTTTTTTACACTTTTGTATTTTACATTTTCGACTTTTTTGATTATAAAAATTTGTAGAATAAGAAGTCTGCCTGCAAACAGGCTTTTTATTTTAACCGCGTCCACTCCTCCGGCGCGGTTTTTTTTAGTTTTGTTTGGTAAACTCCCGAACGGTAATCAGCTAAATCCGGCGTTGAAAAATGCAATGCGGCGCGGTTTTCAGTCTGCCGTGCCGCGCGGATTTAACTTAAAGGTAAAGCTATGAAGAAAGCCAAAGCAAAAGGACGGCCAAAAGCGAAATGGAAAAGCAAAGCCGCCGCGGAGCGCATATTTTCGCGGATTAGTAACGGCGAAAGCTTGCGCGCTATCTGCCGCGCGGAGGGGTGGCCACTGACAACGGTTGATGTTTGGCTAAATACGGAGTTTTCGGAACAATACACGCAAGCACGCGAGGCGCGTGCGGATTATTTCTTTGACGAGATTATGGAAATCGCCGACGGTGTTGACGCAGACAAGGACGCGGTCGCGAGGGCGAAGCTCAGAATTGACACGCGCAAGTTTGCCATGGCGCGCATGGCGCCGAAGAAATACAGTGACAATGTTAATCTAACCATGGAGGGAACGGTTAAGCACAATGGAAAGGTTGAATTTGCCCCGAACGATTGCGCAATACAGGGAATTGCTGAAATCCTTAATACCGTTGTCGGACCAGGAGAAGATAAAGATATGGCGAACACTCGCCAAAAATGACCTATTCTTTTTGCTCGTTTATGTCTTAAAGGCTGAGTATGCAAATGAGCAATGGGTATTAGACAGGTGCCGCGAATTTCAGGCGGATCCGTTTGGCCATTTAGACCTATGGGCGCGCGCACACTATAAGTCAACAATTATTACGTTTGCATATAGGATATTTGAAATTATTAACAACCCCGAACTAACCGCCGGCATATTCAGTCATAAATTGGATATGGCGCGCAAGTTTGTTATACAAATTAAACAAGCACTTGAAACAAATGAGTTGCTAAAAGGTTTATTTCCGGAAATATTTTACGCTAATCCGCAAAAAGAGAGTCCGAAGTGGACGGAAGACGGTTTTATGGTTAAGCGTAAAAGCACGCGTAAAGAGATGACTATCGCGCCGCATGGTGTAGTAGAGGGACAGCCGACCGGCATGCACTATGACCGGCTTGTTTATGACGACTTAGTGACGCTTGAAAGCGTATCAACACCAGAGCAAATACTAAAGACAACGCGTGCGTTTAATATGAGTCTAAACCTTATGAGTAAGGACGGCAAAATACAGATGATCGGGACATTTTACGCTTTTAACGACACATATACAGATATTATTAAGCGCGGCGTGGTTAAACCGCGGATTAAACCGGCAATGACAAACCCGGCAGATTTTTCAACCTCGGTGTTTTTGGATCCGGAAGAACTTGCCTTAAAGCGTATCAAAATGGGCGCGGCAGTGTTTGCAACGCAAATGCTGTTGGACCCGTCTATTGCAAATAACCGCTATTTCAAAAAAGAGTGGCTAAAATATTACAAGGGCGACGGTTGGGAAGATATGAACAGATATATTATTGTGGATCCGGCAAGCTCTAAAGATAAAAAGAGTGATTATACGGTGATGATTGTTTTAGGGCTTGGTAAAGATAAGAATTATTATTTGATTGATGGTGTGCGCGACAGATTAAATTTATCGGAGCGAACAAACCTTTTATTTAAGTTTGTAGAACGATACACGCCGAATACGGTTTACTATGAGCAGTATGGCCAACAGGCGGACAAAGAGCATATTGAATACGAAATGGAGTTGAGGCATTTCAGATTTAATATTGTAAAGCTCGGCGGAAAAGTGGCTAAACGACAGCGGATAGAACGCCTGCAACCGCTGTTTGAGCAAGGAAAAATATTTATACCGACGCGGTTGCCTTTTATAACCACGGACGGCGATAACGAAGATTTTACGCGAGCCTTTATAGAGGACGAATATCTGAAATATCCGGCTTGCAATCATGACGATATGATAGACGCACTCGCGCGGCTATTTGATATTGACGGCACGTTTCCGGCATGCAACGGCGGTCGGGTGTATGAAACAATTTTTTATAAAAGGTAGCCCCATGGCAACAGTCAGAAAATATAAAAAAGGCGATATTGAAAGTATTGCCTTTAATGATATTGGTATGGCCGAGTGGAAAGCTGATCCCGATAAATCGGGGTTGGAAGACGGCGAGGCTTACACTATTATCGTGGGCGAATATAAGTGTGTTTTGGCGGTTGAATATATTGACGGCAATTATTTTATTTGGTTTACGCCGGATAAAAGAATAAGCCCTTTTTATTTGAGGTATGCAAAGCAGCTTATTGATAAAGTGGCTGAACGTGGTTTGCCTATGTTCACGCTATCTAAAAAAGGCAAAATGCAAACCAAAATGCATAAGTTTTTAGGGTGCAGACCTATCGGAACGGAAAAAGGCAAAACAGTTTGGCTTTACGGAAAGGAGTAATATTATGGGAAAAGCGGCAAAAGCGGTAACAAAAGCCGTAACCAAAACGGTTAAAAAGGCAGTAAAAGTCGCCACAAGCCCTATTAAAGGGACTATCGGCGCCGCCACAAGTTTATTAAGTGGCGATATAGACGGCGCGGCAAAAAATTTAGTAAAAAGTGCGTCATTTGGAGCAGTTGACCTAACCGGATCCGGCGACGGGCTTATTAACAGCGGCAAGATTAAAAATGCCTCGGATCCTATCAACGCGCAAAACGACTATGACCAGTTGCTTGCCTATATATCTGATTTGCGCGACAGAAAAGCACGGCGCAACCGCGGCAGCACAAACAATACCGACGGGGCTAATACCTCAACGGATTATAACAAACTTTCAGGAACAACACTTTTAGGATAAAGGAGTAAAATTATGTTTACAATGAGTCGAATGAATAGATGGATCCGCCGTTCAGCGCCGAAAAACAAAGGCGGCACCCTTGAATCTCTAATAGGAAGATTAAAAGGTAAAGCTGCAGCCGAAGAAATGCCGGTGGTTGAAGAAAAGAAAGAACCACTTGCTATGCCGGAACAAAAGAACTCTATCCAAGAAAACACCTCGCATACGCCGAACAGCGCGCAAACAACTGCTGTTACCATGCCGAGTGAGGCTAAGCAAATTGCCGAGAATTTACAAAAATCAGCAGTTGAAACGGTTAGCACCGCTGCCCCTAAACTTTTACAATATAGCAGATCAGCAGTGCCGACTACCACGGAAAAAGACGATATAGAGGTTTATATTAACGACACAAGAAACAGACACCGCAGACGTGGCGCAGCTATACCGCAAGGCAACGGCTATTTAGGGATTGGTGGCACTTTAGGCGCCTAGACGAAAGGGTAAACCATGAATCGCGAAGAAAAAATAGAAGAACGCTTTATGCGCGAGCTTAAAAGTTTGGAAAGTAAACGTCAGCCGTGGCTTAAAGTTTGGCAGGAGGCCTATGAGTTGGTAGATCCGACGAACGCATATATCACTAAGGACTATTCATCGGCGATTTTTGGTAACGACGACCTATTATCAACGGCAGCGCAGCGTGCAAGAGGTAAATTTATCGCTGCGCTGCAGTCAACCGTTACGCCGCCAAATGAACGTTGGCACCGGCTTATTGCGCCGAATAAGGCTTTAAGCAAAAAGGAAAGCGTTGCGGCGTGGCTTGAAAATTTGACTGACGCATTGTTTGAATTGCGCTATCGGGCAAGCGCCGGATTTAATAAAGCAATTATTAAGATTTGGGATAGAAACTCTATCATTGGCCTAGGCGTCATGTTCGTTGATGAGGACGCTGAGGGCGACGGTATGAACTACCGCGCCGTGCACCCGAAAGACTTTTATGCGGTTTTAGGCGCTGACGGCAGTATAAAAAAATGCTACAACAAAATGAAGTTGCAAGGTTGGGAAGTCGCCGAAAAAATTATTGCTAAAGGTAAAAAACCGGAAAATGTATTGCCGAAAGATTTATGGAGCCGGATTTTGGAAGATAACCAAACTGATGTTAAACTTGTGCATGTGGTTTATAAACTCTCGCCTAAAGAAATTGAAACGACCGAGCAAAAAATCAAGCGTAAGGACGGCTCTATATATGTCTTTAAGCCGAGGTATAAGGCTTATTTACTAATAGACGACTGCAACAAGCCGATTATTATTGACGAGGGATTTTTCTTTTCCTGCCCGTATCAATTTTTGCGCTTTAATGCGCTTGATAATGATGTTTATTCATCTTCGCCGACGATTGACGCCCTACCCGAAATCAGAATGTTGCAGCGTATCAGAAAGTCGGTTATTGAGTCGGCCGAAAAGGCTGTGGATCCGCCATTGCTTGCAAGACGCGAGGCGGCCATGGGTGGCATTGTGCCGATTGCCGGCGCGATTATCCCCGGAACACTAGACGCCGAGGGTAGAGAACTCTTAAAGCCGTTACAAACCGGCGACGCTACCGGCATAGGTGTTGAGGTTGAAGAACTTATAACAAAAGCGATAGAGGATTATTACCTCGTGCCGCTTTATATGATGTTCTATCAAGAGGGGAAAATGACGGCGACCGAAATCCACCAACGCGCCATGGAACGTGCAATGATGATGAGTATTAAGGTTTTCCCGATAGAAAACGAACTTTTAAGCCCAATGGTTATGCGCGAGCTAGATATTATGCAAAGACAAGGCAAACTACCGCCGAATATGCCGCAAGAATTAGCTGAGCTATTAACCACCGGCGAGCCTTATTGTGCGATTCAATATGAGGGCGAACAACACAAAGCACAAGAACTCATTAAGGCTAACGGCATTGCTCAAACATTGCAGATCGCAACAGGGTTATCGGCATTTGATAAATATATACCTTTAGCCTTTAAGACATACGACTGCTTAAAGACACTTACCTTAGCTAACGGCATGCCGCTTGACCATTTACTCACAAGCGACGAATACGAGGAAAAAGTCGACAAAACGAAAGAGCAAGAACAAGCGGCAGCAGAAATGGCGGCGATAAATCCAGGCGTGGCTGACGTCGCCGGAGATGTTTCCGCCGGATATAACAACAGATTAAACAGGGTATAATAAAATGGCAGATAAGACTGAGCTTAAAAAAATGGCAGATAACCACGAACGGCTATCCGCGCATTTTTCGGAATTAAAAAAAGAATATGAGGCATTGGCTAAACTTACCAATGTTATGGCAGATTTAAGAGGCTACTGCGAGCTGCATATCCCGACTGATATGATTAGCGCGCAGATTAAGGACCTTGATGTTAACAAGATTATGGTGCAAAGCGGCAGAGCCTCGGTATTGCAAAGAATTGAATACTTTATCAATACGCCGCTTGAACAAATCGTGAAACAATATGAATAGGAGTATATCAATATGCAAAATATGACTGAAGAAATAAGCACCCCCGAAACCGAGGGCGCTGTGGCCGAAACCCAAACATCGGCGCCCGAAACAGAAACTAAACCGACAGAAACAACAACACCCGAAACCAAAACCCCTGATAACAAAATCGGGGGTTTAATTTATCCGGACGGCTCCGATAAGGAGGCAGTGCTTAAATTTCGTCAAGCATGCGGATATCCTGAAAAGGCGGAGGGCTACGGTTTGCCGATGGACACGGACGAACAGAAGAATTTAGCTAATTTTTTGCATAGCTGCCAATTAGACAGTATTGCCGCCAAAATGGTTGCCGAAAAGTTGACCGAGAAATTAGCAGAAGACGACAAGGCAGAAAAAGAATTACACGCGAACGAAGTTAAAAAGGTTCAAGAAAGTTGGGGCGAACAAATGAAAGCCAACACCGACCTCGTTAATCGCGGCGCAGAAATCTTGCAAATTGATAAAGACGGTTTGCGAGGCATGGCCGAGGCTATCGGCACAGAAACGGCTCTTACTTTGCTAATGATCGCCGGAAAGTTGACGTCTGATCATTCTGACGTAAACGGAACAAACGGCAGCAACGCAGAGGAAGACCTTAACGGTTATATTCGCAGAAAAAGACTGCAGGGATAACCGAAATTTTAACCAAGGGCAACAGCCCTATTTTTTAAAGGATATTAACTATGGATAATGATACTTTACAGCAGATTGCTCTTAAATATTCAGCCACACAGCAAAAGCTCGTTAATACTTTAATGAAAGAAACGAGATTTTTAGGTTGTGTGCCTTGGATTAAAAGCGTGCACGGGCTGTTTAACAAATTTGAGGAAGTCACCGACGTTACCGGTGCAGGTTTCCGCGAATTTAATGCCCCGAACGTTGAAATGGATATTAAAAGCATTATTAAGCAAGAAGATGTCGGTATTATTGCCGGTGATATGAGTGTGTCCGAAGAAAGAGCATTGTTACTTTGTGACGGCTCTACCACTGACGGCGGACAAGCAGCTGAAAGATATTTTGCAAAACGCACGCCGATTATCTTAAATAAAGCCGGACAAGCGACCGAGCTGCACTTCATTTACGAAGTTCTTTATAAAAAGATGTGGCAATATAATAAACTTGTCGGCTCAGATGAGGGCAAACGCACAATGATTAACGCCGGAGGCTCATCAAATGCCAACTGGTCTATTTTCGCAATTAGGCAAGAGGCAGAGGGTAACTGCGGTTTTTATTCGCCAATCGGCAAGAATAAAAACGAGTTAATGACTATGGAGTGGTATAACGGCGGCGAGTTGCATAAAATCGCAAGTGGTCAAAACTCCGGCAAGGCAGGGTTTGAGGCTGCGTGGAAAGCTTATATCGGCTATCAAGTAGCTATGCCAAAGTATTTAGGCGGTATTTTCAATATTGATCCGAAAGCTGAGGGCAAAATGGTTACGGCAGATATGTTGGACGATTTGCTTGACGCAATTCATGCCTCTCCTGCTGATACTGTTCTTGTTATGGCGCGCGGCATGCAAACCAAACTCGGCAGATTAAAGTTTCCGGCAATCCGCGTTGGTAACGAGGATAGAACTCTTGACTCTCGTATTGACGATTGGCAAGGAATTAAGATTATCGGCACCGAAACAATGTTACGCGGCACCGAAAGCAATACAACTATGCCGTGGGCGTAGGTTGTTAAAAGGGGTTTAGCAATAAACCCCTTATTTTTTAACTTTCAGACAAAAAGGAAAACGACTATGAAAATCGGTTTTTATGGTGAAAATTTTATTGATGAAGCAAACGCAAGCGGATCCATTTCTGCCACGCGTGCAGTTCAAGTCGGCGGCGCCGGTGGTTGTGTTTATGCCCGTTGCGTTGCCGGAGCCGGCGGCGCAAGTGTAACCGCTGAGGGTTATGTTAAATTAACGGCAACCGAATGCGCTACATTTAGCGGCACTTATGAAAATACCGGCTTGTCTTCTCAGCATACATTTACGGCAGCGACAACCTTTAACGAGGGCGATACAATCTGCGAATTGGGATTCTGTTCTTATACTGAACTCTTTGCAAAAGTAGCTCTCACCTCCAGCGGTTTAAGCGGAAAGGTTAAAGTTATCCCTTACGTTAGATAGGTAGGTGCAACATGGTTAAATATAGGGCAAAGGTAGATACTTACAAGGATTTTAAGTATATACCCGAGGGGACTGTAATTGAGGAACAGCCGAATTTCAGTAACCACAACTTTGAATGCATTGAAAACGTATCAGAGCCAAAAGTTCAGCCTGCAGCACAGCCTAACTTTCCGGATAACACCGGCGAGGAAGAAACCGGCGCAAGCGATAACGGCAACGCCGCCGCTGACGACGGTAAAACTGAGGTCGAGGACGCTGATGAGGAAAACAAAGCGCAGAACTTTGATGACGAGGACGAAATGACTTTAAGAAACAAAGCTCGCGATTTAGGTATTCCGAATTGGCATTTGTGCGGTATTCCGCTATTAAAACAAAGAATAGAGGAAAAACTGGCACAACCTAACTTGCCGGATAACACCGGCGAGGAAGAAACCGGCGCAAGCGATAACGGCAACGCCGCCGCTGACGACGGTAAAAATACATCTGACAACGCTTAAACATAGGGCGGTAATATGCCGCCCTATTTAATTTTAATAAGGGGTAAAACTATGGTTGCAACATGTAATCAGATTTTAGATATTATCAATATCGCAGCAAGACGTTTGGGCGAAAAGCGCGGCATTTCAACCGAAAGTGCTACCAACGCAATTTCTGAAATGACGGCCGCTTATCCGATTATTCGCGATAAATTGATAAGGTCATATAATTGGGCGTGTTGCATAAAAGAAGATACTTTCGCATTTAAAGAGATGATTGTTAATCCCGTGTATAACGAAAAGCAATACGTTTATGCATTACCGGCAGACTGTTTAGGTATAATCAGCATTAACGGTATGATAACCGGCTATTCGGGAACGGAACGCATAGAGCATGAAAATCCGCCTTATAAAATCCGCGGCAATGTAATTTATACGAAGTTTGAGCCGCCGCTACACGTTGAATACAAATACAGAAACGACAATGTGACGAGCTATGACGCGAATTTTTGCGACGTTTTGGCTTGGGATATTGCAATAGACTGCTGCCACCGAATTAAGCAAGACGAATCGCTGCTCGGTAGAATGCTTAAAATGCGTGACGACGCAATAGATTTAGCCCTGCAAGCACAAGCAATAGAAACACCGGCGCGCCCGAAACCAACGGGAAACTGGTTAAGAGCGCGTAAAATTGAATTTATTTAGAGGTTTACCATGGCGCAAAAAAGAGTAATCAGAGCTTTTAATACCGGCGAGATAAGCCCCGATCTATATGGCCGCGACGATATACCAAAAGTTAATGGCGGCTTTACTGTGCTTGATAACTGGATTTTAACAATCCAGGGCGCGGCATATTTTCGTGGTGGCATGAGTCATGCCGGGCAAGCTAAAAATAACACACGCACGCTATTGGTGGATTTTTGTTACAACGAATTAGATACATACATTATTGAATTTGGCGAACATTACGCAAGATTTTACAGAAATGAGCAATTGCTTGTTGATAGTAACGACGAGCCTTTAGAAGTTACAACACCTTATGCTTTAATTGACTTATGGGACGACGAGGGCAAACCGGCAATTAAAAAGGCGCAATCCGGCGATTTAATTTATTTATTTAATACATCAAAAAAATATCCCGTGCAGCGCTTAGAGCGCAATGCAAATGGCAGTTTTTCATTTGCAACGGTCGAATATGGCGAGGACGGCGGTTTTGAGAATATGAATCGCGACCACGACAGCCGTGTTTATGTTAGCGCACAAACCGGCGACGAAGTGACCATTACAACCACCGGCACAACTCCGTTATTTAAAACCGGCCATTTGGGCGCGCTGTTTTGGGTTATGCCGGTAAATTATGACAGTATTTTTCAATGGTCCGAGGGCAAAACAGTTACAGCCGGTGAAAGAATTGTTAGCAATCACCGCACCTACCGTGCTCTTGCCGGAGGCACAACCGGCAACACCACCCCGACACACTTAGAGGGTGACGTTTCGGACGGCAAAATAAAATGGGCATACGAGGACTGCGGCTTTGGTATAGGTAAAATATTAAGTGTGGCGCAAGACGGTTTAAGTTGCATTGTTAAAACATTGTTGCCGTTTCCATGGGCGGCAGTCGGTAATGACCGCGCAACGTGGCGGTATAAATTCGGCAGTTGGTGCGAAGAATACGGCTACCCTACATGCGGCTGCTTTCACCGTGAGCGCCTGTGCGTTATGCGTGGATCCAGGGCGTGGCTATCCTGGAAAGATGATTTTGAGAGTTTTGCCGAGTATGACGGCGGCGCGATAACCTACGAAACAGGCTTTGCGTTTGATATATCTTCCGGCATATCTGTCGGCAAAGCGCAATGGACCGAAAGCGGAAAAGATTTAATTATCGGCACCGACGTTAATGTTGTGGCATTAGGCGAAAGCAACACGGCAGATCTGTTTTATGTTTCTAACTGCCGGAGTTATGAACAAACACGCGACGCATGCGCGGCCATTCAGCCGGTGCGCTTAGGGCAAAGATTCATATTTTCCGATATTACCGGTAAAAGCTTAAAGACGCTTGAATATGACACAAATGCCTATCAATATGATAGCGACAGCATACAGAGGTTTGCAAAACATATCCTTGTAGAGGGTATTATTGATATGGTGCATATCAAAGAGCCATTTGACGTGATTTATTGCTTAAAAGAGAACGGCGCGCTTTCGTGTTGTATGTATGATCCCGAGCAAGAGGGTTTAGCTTGGTATAGGCTTAAAACCGACGGCGAAATAATCAGTATTGCAAGCGATAGCACAAACTTGGCGCTATGCGTAAAACGTAAACGAGTTATTAACGAGGTTGAAGAAGATTATTATAGCATAGAGTTTTTACAAAATCCTTTTCAAGGGTTTTTCTCAAAAACTTTGGCCGACTTTGGATCTGACGCGGAATACAACGACTATTGCCGCCTCGCCTTAAAGGAAATCCAAAAAGAGGCTTGTTATTTGGACGCCTCAAACGTTTACACCTCAAACGTTGAATTTGACGCAATTAGCGTCGGGCTTGACCATTTAGCCGGCCGGACGGTGAGTATTGTTTCGGAGGGAGGCTTGGAGCCGCCGCAAGAGGTTAAACTTGTCAATGGCCATTGGACCGTTACGTTGCAATATCCCTCCAAAATCGCCATTATCGGCTTACCGTATAAGGGCGTGATTATACCAAACTCTATGGAAAGCGACGGCGAAACGAGTGCGAGAGGCAGAGTAAAACGCGTTAATGGTGTCGGGTTTAGAGTTTGTAATTCTTTAGGTGGTAAAGTTGGCGAAAGTATGGATAATTTGCACGACGTGCTACGGCGCACCGGTAAAGACAAATTAGGCGATCCGATACCGCTGTTTTCCGGCGATACGGAACTTGAACATTTTAGCGGCACGCACCGCGAAAGCGAACGCATAATTTTTGTGCAAGACAGACCGTTTCCGTTTATCTTGCAAGCAATGATTTACGAGTTTGAAATCTATTAGGGGAATAAAGACATGACGGCACCTATAGTTATGGCGGCGAGCTTTGCTTTGAACGCTTTTAATTCGTTTACGCAACAAAATGCGGAAATTAAGCAATTAAAGCAAAACGCGGCACTTAAAAAATTAGAGGCAAGCGTTTTGGAAACAAACGCCAAAATGCGCTCGTCAGCCGACGCTTATAATGAAGATATGGCGCGCAAGCAAAGAGATTTGGAATTATCGCAGTTAAGATCCAGGACTGCCGGCAGCGGATTAACCGGCGGCACTTTAATTGACGTTCAAATGCGCTCTGAGCAAGAGGCGGCTATGGACGCTTTAATTGAACGGTTTAACAACCATAGCGCTTATGTGGCGACAATGTATGAGGCACAAAAGGCGCGTTATGAGGCAAATCAAATGTTAAAAAATGCAAAAAAAGCAAAGAAAAACCGTTGGCTTAATGCATTTTTCAGCGGCGCCACCGGCGCACTCGGCACGGGCGAGGCCGGCGGTTGGTTAAAAGGTTTATTTGGAGGCGGCGACAATGGAAATGAATAACACTTATGATCGCAAAGTATTGGCTAATCCTGCGTTAAAAAATCCTAATCAGCCGAATATTAAAGAGTATGACGGCGCAGCAGCGTTAATGAATAATTTTACTGAACTCGGCGACAAACTCTTAAATGTTTACGCAAAAGCAGATTATGAGGCCGCCGGTCGGGATATGAAAGAGGATTTAAGCAACAGAAGTATGGATCAGGCAGACGCATTGCGGCGCGCCAATTTAATTGCCGAGCCGAGAGCGAGGAAAGCTTTTTATGATAAAGAAATGGCTAAGATAAATAAAAAGTATGGCCAAAATATAGACGGCCGGTTTGCCGAAGACTATAAAACCGCGGTCGCACTTGACGATAAAAAGGCTGAACTTGATTTAACTTTTAACATTACAAAGGATATACAAAGCGAAAACCGTGTGCGTGCTAAACGCGATCGTGATTTAATTGCTGAAAAGGCCGCCGGGGCAGATCCGGCGTATATTGCCGAGTTGGATAATCGGGTTAAAAAAGATTTAGACAGTATGCTCGCAAACGGCTCAATCTCGCAATTTGAACATCAGTTAGAGTGGGACGAATACGAAAAAAAGAAACGCGCCGCGCAGTTGGATTATTTTGCCTCGTCTGCGCCGGACGAGTGGAGCGACGAACAAATATCAACCACGCTTGATAATATGCTGACTGGCGTCAAAGACGAAAACGAAAAGAAAATGCTTAAAGAATATGCAACAAGTAAAATTAAGAGTATCCGCGAGCAAAACGAATATTTAAATACATTTAACCAACTCTCTGACGAATACGATTTATTTAATGTAAGCTATTCGCAAAATTTAAGCCTAGCACAAATTTCCGCGCGTATGCCTAAAAACGCAACAAAAGAATATCAACAGCTCATTAAAGGTTTGAATGGATACGGCAAGGCTATGAAACTAGACGATAGCCAAAAGGCTATTATTCAACAAAACTTTTATGATGAATTAGCTGAGATTACGGCCAAACCAAATGCGACGCCAAAAGATTTTCAACAGTTGCAAAACAAAATGTTTAAAGCAATGTCCGTCGGCGCTATTACAAAAGCGGACGGTAAAAAGGTATTTGACGAGATACTTATGCCGTTAAATAACGCTTGGGCAACGCAAATGGATAAATTAACCGTTGACGCGCCCGGGCTGTTTAGCGGCGATATAGGTTTGAAAGAGGTAAAAAATTATTTAGATAATGAAAAGTCTGCGGATATACAAAGAATTGAAGAAAAGTTTAACAAAGGGAAAAAATTATCAAAAGACGAATCAACTGCCTACACTAACCATATAAGAACTAAAGTCAGATATTACCAAGCCTATTACGACAATTTAAAAGAAGTGCTGCGCGCTAACGGTATAAATAGTGTTGATGATGTAGATAAATTAAGCGAAAGTAAAAAACGCGCGATATTCCAAAATGCACAAGATATAACAACAAGATATTTTAATGCGCAAAAATACAGAGAATTATTGAATTTAACACCGGAAAAACAGCCGAATGCTATTGCCGACGGCGGTAAACTTGTGCGTAACACCGGCAATATTGAAAACTCAAAACAAGGAACGCCTATTAAACAAACCGGCGTTTTCAACGTAGGCAAGTATAAAGTGGAGATCGTTAATGACTGAATTTAGAATTACTGCGCCGGACGGCAGAACGCTGAAAATTACCGGGGACGTGGCGCCGACTGAAAGCGAATTAAATGAAATATTTGAGGCGACTCAAACAACCCAGTCGGTCATGGACGCGCGCGACGGACAAATTTACAATGCACCGGTGACTATGGACGGCAGAGATGTGCAGTTTGCTATTGACACGCAAACAAAAGGCGCAAACAAATCGGATTATCTTGGCAAAATTGCTTATGGCGTGGACGTTGTTGGCGAGAGCATGGAGGAAACAATTAACAGTATTAACCGCGGTATTGTAGAGCACGCCGGCTCGCTTGCTGATACGGCTATAGAGAAAGCCTATCGCTATCAAGATAATTACGAACGCGTAGAAAAAATGAGAAAAGGCGACTTTTCGGATCGCGGCAATTATTATGAAAAAGCCGCCTCAGAAATACCGATTTTAGGCCTACCGGCAAAGGGAACGTATAAGCTGAAAAACTGGTGGCGTAATTTAAGAGAATTAAGCGAAGATGAAAAACGTCTAATTTTAGCCAAAGAAGAAGAACGGTTACACTATATAGAAAGCTTGCGTGCACGCGTTAAAGATAAATTTCAATTTGCGGCAAATGTTTTACGCCCCGATAATCAAATGGATAGTATTGATAAATTTATGGTGCAATTTGGCGGCGCGACAACAAGCGTTGTTGAAACCGGCGTCGCCGCGGTCGTGACCAAAAATCCAACCGTCGCTGCAGGATCTATCGCGACATTATACGGGCTGATGAAAAACGCTGAGTATTTTGACAAAGCGACCGCGGCCGGTATGAACGCCGAAGACGCGATATTCAATGCTAAAATTGCCGGCGCTATCGAGGGCGGCGTCGAGCTTATTGGTGATAAAATACTTTTAGGCGTGTCAAAATTTAAGCCGATAAAGGAACTCGGCAACAGAGTTTTAGCCTCTGCAACCGCAAAAATGTTACAATCTGCCACCGGTAAAATAGCGCTAAAGAAAATCGGCTCACGGCATACCGAAAGCGTTTTAGGTGCGTTTGTTAAAGGCTATATGACCGAGGGCGGCGAGGAATTATCACAAGAGGCATTAGGGCAGATTTGGGAAAATATCACCGGCGCGGCGGATAACAGCGCAAGCGATATTATCAGAGATTCGTTGATGTCGTTTTTTGTTGGCGGTCTGCCCGGTGGAGGTATGGCAACAGTCGGCGTGTCTATACATAACCGCAATATTAAATCTGCAAATGATAAGATTAAGGCGTATGTGGCGAGTCAAGACGCGGCTTTATCCAAAACCAATGCTAAAATGGCTAAAGTGTTTAAGCAGCAAACGCCGGAGCTTAGCGACGAGGAGGCGCAAATTACGGCTGACGCGATACAAGAGGCATTATTTCAAGAAAGCACAGGCTATGAACAAGAGCTGAATGAGATTTACGAAAAGGAAACGCACCCCGACGTTATGCCGGACGGGCTGACGGCTGAACAAATTGCGCCGCAAACAAGAGCAATGCTTAAAGAAAAATACAAAATGGCGGACGAACAAATTGACCGCACCATAGATATTGCCCTCGGGTATATCGATATTAGAAACCAGTTTAACGATTCTTACCTTGAATATTTCGATAAATACACTTCCGCCGGAATTAGTGACAGCCAGGCTGATAAGGCGGCACGACTTGCGGCGGCGTTTGATATACAAACCGCACGGTCGTTGGGTATTAAAGCCGAAGAACTACGGCAACAAAAAGGGTTTGATGTTATTCGGCAGAAGTTTATTGATTTTGAGGGGAATATCACGCCGCGCAATTTATATAATGAACGACAAGAGCATATTAACAATATCTTAAATACTGCGCCGGAAAGTTATACTCCGGCGGATAAAAAGAAACTGCATAAACTTTTGGCCAAACGTGCAAGATACGGTAATTTGAAAAAAGAAAAGTTTAATGCTGAAAATTCAGCGCAATGGTTTAATGACCGCACACCGGCGGAGGCTATCGCTGAAATTGAAAAGAGTGTTGCTATATCTGAAAGTATCCGGCAAAAGAAAGTTAAATCGGGCGAAATTAAGCCGGCTAAAAATAAAGAAGATATAGACGTATTTGAGGCGTTAGTTAATCCGAAATTATTGCGAGGAACAAAAAAGAAAGCCGACAAGGGTCCGAGTTTGCTCGCTTTCTTAAAAAAGAACGGCGGCCTAAAAGATGTCGGCGGTGATTTAAAGGCTATGGACGCGCAAAAGCAATATATCGGGCTTATCAATAATAAAAATGGCAAAAGTATTGATGATATGGCGCTTGCCGCATGGGAACACGGATATTTTCCTGAAAAGACGGAACGCCCGTCGGTCGATGAATTGCAAGAGGCGATTCGCGATGAGCTTTCCGGAAATAAACATTATCAATATCAAGAGGGTATAAAAAGCACGCTTGCCGAAGATGTGGAAAGCCTTGCTGAGCAATTTAATATGTTAGGCATTGATTATCGTGATATGACAGCGGACGAGGCGAGAAAAGCTTATAATGACGCGTCGGACAAATGGGCAAAAGAATACGAAACAAACCGCACCAAAGAATTTGAGGACGGTGCCACCTATGACGATGAGGGTGACTTTGCATTTTTTCAACCGGCTTTTCATGGTATGCCTAGAAGTGATTTAGAGGGCGGCGAGTTTAGCCTTGAAAAAATCGGTAGTGGTGAGGGAGCGCAGGCTCATGGTTACGGGCTATATTACACCGCCAGCTATGATGTTGCTGATAAGAGATATAGAGAACACCTTGCAAATAAGCGGTGGGACTATGATTTTATACAGAACGGTGAGCGTATAGCCTCTAGCAGAGCTAACAATTTAGAGGCTATACTCGGCGGACATGAGTTATACGAAGCCTCAAAAGGCAATCCTGAGCCACTTAAAAGACAAATAAAGGATTTTATTGCGCGCGGTAATGAATATAGAGAACAATGGATTATTGACGCTTGTGAAAGAGAAATAAAGCGTATTGACGACAAACCTAAAATGTCTATTAAGGAATTTTTAGACGGCGTAACTGAGGATAAATATCGCTTTGAATCCCTAGTTAAAGCCTCAGCGACAAGAGCAAAACAAACTGGGCAAAAAAACTCTGTTGCTCTAATTAAAGAGCGTATCAAGGAACACATGCAACCTTTTTTAAGGGAAAAACAAAACCAACTTGAAGATTGGGAGCTACTTAAAAGTCTTGATCTTGATAAATTTGAGGTCAAAAAATCTGAGGGGCAAGTGTTTGAAGTGGATTTACCGGAGAATCCCTATTTGCTTGATGAACAAAAATCTTTTGATGAGCAAAGTGAGTATGTTAAGCAGAAATTAGAAAAGATATTTTCAAATCTTCCTAAAGAGTATTTGAAAGAATACCCCAAAATGGGTATTGAACGCGTGAAAGAAATACAGTTTTTAGGCAGCGAAATATATGGTGCGCTATCAAAAGCTTATGGTTCGGATAAAGCCGCCTCTGAGTTGCTAGAAAAGCACGGCATTAAAGGTATTACCTATAACGGTAGACAAGACGGCAGGTGTTTTGTTATCTTTAACCCTAAGGACGTTAAAGTTATCCAAAAGTTTTATCAAGAAACCCCGAGTATTAAATCAGCCAACGAGATAGAAAAAGACTGGCAAGAGCGTTTTGGCGATTTGTCGGTAGAAAGAGTTAAGTCTAATCAAGTCAAAAATGATTTTGAAAAAGAAACATATCAGAAGAAACTTGCCGCCGGTATGTCTGAAAAACAGGCTATAATGGAAACAATAGACGAATCTATTGCGCTAGATTCTTCAAAATTAAATACGGAGGACACACCACCTAAAGACTTTTCAAATGCAATAACAATAAGCAGCGGCAAAACTAATCCGCCGCCGCGCGGCGCATATAAAAACGGTGTGGTTTATCTGTTTGAAAATGCGGACGCTTCAACACTCGTTCACGAACTCGGACACTACTTTTTAGATACATTACAGAGCTTTAGCGATAATCCGAAAATCGCCGAAATGCTTGACGCAGTTTATAAATATGTCGGTGCAGAAGACGGCAATATTACTGAGGCTATGCATGAGTATTTTACTAACTCGTTTGAACTTTATCTGATAGAGGGCAAAGCGCCTAATCAAGTCTTAAAAGGCGTATTTGAAAGCTTTAAGCGTTGGATCAGTAACCTTAAAAATGAGCTTGCGCGTTTAGCCGGGGTAAAGATAAACGACGATATACGGCAGTTTTTTGATGATATGCTCGGCGGTCGATCGCTTGATTTTGCTTTACAAATGAGTGAAATAAAAATGCAGTCGTCGCTTAATCGCGGTTATATATCGGGTTGGTTTATTACAAAAGCCATGCAGCTTTTGCACGACGGCAAAATAAGCAAAGAAGAAATGCAAAATACAATCCGTAAATTACAGCTCGGCGAAATGGACGCCGCCGGGTTTGTGGAAATGATTAAACAGGCCGAAAAAAGCAATCATATCCACCATGAAACTTTGACCGAATGGGATTATAAAATATTCAAAGGGCAGTTAGAAGGACTAAACTTTGATAAAACAGCGCTTAAAAAGCGAATTGAACGCTTGCTTAAATGGAGTGAGCCGCGCACTCAGGGCGGCAAGCTCGTTGGCAGATTTAGCGATAAACAGCTCAATGATACCCTGGCGCACTTTAGAGAGCTAATCGCACTTGAAAAACAGGAGGCGAAACAAAAACGGCAAGAAAACGCCGCGCTTATTGATAAACAAATGAAAGAGGGCGGCGCGGTTGACATTGAAAAAATTGTTTTTGAAAATCGCCTGCTCTCATACGCAATCGGCGACATCAGCAACCAGGAATTGCTAAATCTCTATGAGGGAATTAGCGAGGCTTATAATATGGGGCGCTTAACTGATAAGATAACTGGCGAAGTTAAACGCCGCCGACTTGAACAAATGCGCGAAACCGCCGAAAACGTAATGACAAATAACGGAAATATCAATTACCGCGTGGAAAATAACACCATAACCATTAACGGCAATAGTTTTACGGATCCACGTTTTAATAAAATTCGGCAAGCTATCAACCGTTGGGGTATGAGCCAACAAGCCTGGCAAGGTATATTAGATATGCTCTCAATGAACGATAAAAGTTCTAAAACCGGGCAAAGCGAATTAAGCAAAATGCTTGATATGTTTGAGGCAGAGCAAAAGAAATATGCCGGCGTTAAAAGAGATAGCGAAAGCATATCGCAAAAGATAACAGACGCCTTAAACGGTCCGGATAATAGCGGAATTACGGTTACAAAATATATGAATACGCTTGAAGAAAAACGCACAATAGAGTGGCAAGGTGCTAAAAATCCAAAAGAAAAGGATCCTAAGCGTCGTAAATATATTGCGTTTTCGCGAACTTTCACAAAAGATCAGCTAATTGATATTTACATGAAAGCTAAGGATAAAGACACGCGTGACATTATGGTTGCCGATCCTGAAAACCAATACAACGAAAGTTTTTTGGCGGCGGTTTATAAAGAGCTTAATGCCGACGATTTAGCGGTGGCTGACGCAATTTTCAAATTTTATGATGAAAATTACACGGTATTTAACGCCTTTTATGAAGAACATTACGGCATGAGTTTAGGCAAAACTAAATATTACACGCCGCGCGCTATGAAAATTAAGGGTGTTGATATTGACGATTTATCAACAACGGGATATGTCAGCTTTTCCGGCGCAAAGCAAAGAGTCGCACAAGCCGGGACTGCAGTCATCAATATTAAAGGTGCGTTTAAGACGCTTAACCAGTATATCAATAAACAAAATCACTATATGGGCTATATGGATAAACTGCGCGATATTAACGCTGTTTTGTGTGATACACATATTAAGGAAGTTATTGCCGGTATATGGGGAAATAAAGCCAATGCGCGCATATCTGATGAAATAAGCAATTTTGCCAATAATGGCAATGATAAACTTGACGGCTTTATGGCAAGTATTAACCGCGTTCGCGCACGTTATGCAAAATCTGTGCTCGCATTAAAACCGGCGCTAATGATTAAACAATTAACCTCGTTTCCGGCTTATTGGGAGCATACCGATATAAAAGATTTTGCGAGTGGTTTGGCCGACTTTTTCAAAAATCCGAAAGAGGCGATAGAAACACTAGGTAATACAACGTTAATGCAAACAAGAGGTGTTGACATTATCCGTGACTTTGATCAATTAAGTAAAACCAAATTGCTCAAAGATATGCAAAAATCTGTTAAAGACATTAAAAGCGTTAAAGATTTATACCAAGCCATTAAGTGGGACGACTTCTTAATGTGGAATATTAAAATGGGCGACCGCGGTGCAATATATATGGGCGGTTGGGCATTATATAAATCTGAGTTAAAGAAAAATCTCGCTAAAGGCATGACTGAGGCAGACGCAAAAGCCAAAGCACTTGAAACGTTTGAGTGTGTAACAGACGAAACTCAGCAAAGCGGCCGCCTAAGTCAACAAAGTTTTATGCAAAACAATCAATTTTGGCGTATGTTTACCATGTTCACGAGTTCACAAAACCAATATTTGAGAAAAGAGATTAACGCGATAAGAGGACTAGCAACCGGGCGTATGGATAAAAAACAAGCGGCGAAGACACTTTTTATTTATCATGTATTATTACCGGTGCTGTTTCAAGTGGTTAGCGACGGCTTTAAATTTGATAAGGATAATGACATACGCGCTGCCGTTTTAGGCTCCCTTAACGGTTGGTTTATCTTAAATAAGGTTTTAGAAAACATCTACAATATGATATTCACCGAAGATAATTTACGCAAGGCGCGTATGAGTGTGCGTGACTTGGTGCCGTTTTGGGGTTCCGGCGAGGATTTATTTAATCAAATAGTTAAATACAGAAACGACGATATATCTTTCTTTGACCTCGTGGGCGGAGTTATTAAACCGGCCGGCGAATTAACCGGCTTACCATTAAAATACATAAAAGACGTTGCGACGAATGCCGGCGAGTATGCTTATTATGGCGAGTATTTTAAGGAATTGCTTTTATGGCTTGGTTGGTCGCCTTATGTTTTGGACCAGGGTGACGATTAAAGGATTCTCCTAAAATATTATTGTGTTTTCATTGAATGTTAAGCGGTGGCTCAAAAGGCCGCCGCTTTTTGTGTAACCTTTTGGAGTAAAGAAGATGACGATACCTGCAGACGCACCCGTTCGCGTGGCATATACGGGCGACGGTGTAACAATTAACTTTCCGATACCTTTCAGATACTTTGCTGACGCCAACGGGAAAAAGCAAATTTCTGTTTATTTAGCTGATACTGACGGCAATAACGAAGTGCAATTAGTTGAAGATGTGGACTTCACCACAACCGCCGCCGGGCAGCCTAACGGCACACTAACAACAACCGTTGCGCCGACAAGCGGCCAAAGATTAACGATTGTTTACGCGCTGCCGATTTCCCAAGAGTTAGATTTAGAAGATTTTGCCGATATGCCGGCGCAAACGATAGAGGCCTCTTTTGACCGAGTTGTTGCGCTGATTAAGCAATTTAAAGAGATATTGGACCGTTGTGTTAAAACGGCAATTTCAGATCCGCGTTTGCCGGAACAGATATTAGCTGATTTTCGCACGGAAATGCAAGGCTTAGTTGATAATGCCACCGGCAGTAAAACAGCCGCAGCGAACTCAGCGACTGCGGCGGCAAGTTCAGCAACCGCGGCAGCAGGATCCGCCTCCGACGCTTTAGGCTATAAAAACGCAGCACAAGCGGCAAAAGAATACGCTGAGGCGGCTATCACAAACGAGGCTTTAGTTCTTGTGGCGACTGATTTGGCCGCGGTGTCAAGTAAGATTAAAACAGTATTTAACAATATTGAAAGTGTGGCAACTGACGCGGAAAATATTGCCAATGTTAATATTGTAGCACAATACATTGCCAATATCAACGCCCTGGCGAATGATTTGGCGGCGGTGTCAAGTAAGGTTAAAACGGTCGCCAACAATATGGCTGCGGTCGACACGGTTTCAACAAATATTAACAAAGTCGATACCGTTTCAACATATATAGCCGACATTAGCGCCATTGCTGCCGATTTGGCAGCCGCGTCAAGCAAAATTGAAACAGTCGTTGACAATATGGCCGATATTAACACCGACGCGTTAAATATTAGCGACATCAAAAAAGTTGCGCAATATATCAACAATGTTAATGCGATTGCTGCCGATTTGGCGGACGTATCAAGCTACATTAAGACTGTTGTTGATAATATGTCTGACGTTAGTGCAGACGCACGCAATATCGCTGAAATTAAAACCGTGGCGCAGTATATCGCCAACGTTAATGCGCTTGCCGCCGATTTGACTGATGAGGCGAGCAAAATTAAAATAGTCGCCGATAATATGACGAAAGTCAACACGGTATCAAGCAATATTGAAAAGGTTAGCACAGTTTATCAATACATTGCCAATATCAATTTATTAGCGACGACGCTTGCTGAGGACATTGCCACGCTTGCCGGGATCAGAAATCAAATTGTTAATACCGGTAATAATACAAACCACGTTAGAAATGTGTCGCAACAATTAGAACATGTTTTAACTGTGGCAAGCGATTTAGAGGCCGCGTCAAGCAAAATTGAAACAGTCGCCAATAATATAGAGGCGGTTTTAAGTGCTTACGAAAACGCAACCGCCGCAGCGAACTCAGCAACCGCCGCGGCAGCAAGCGCAACCGCTGCGGATTTTTCCAAAACGGCGGCGCAAGCGGCGGAAACAGCAACCAACACAACCGCTAATAATTTGCTTGGTAATCAGAATTTCAAAAAGGTTGCAGATAATATTGCGAATGTTAATGCAGCCGGCCGGCATATTACGGCAATAGAAACAAACGCCGCGCGTATATCTGCTATAAGTATTTTAGCGCGTGCGGTGGAGCATGCTGATAGCACAACGCGCATTTTCGGCGGCTATGCGAACAGCACCGATTTTTATGAGGTTATAGACGGCGGCGCGCCCGACACGGACGAATTTGACGAGGTCATAGACGGTGGAACGCCGTCAAGCACATACTCGTCGCAATTTGTTGATGACGCGCACACGCTTGCCGAAAATATCCAAACCATAGAAAACGCTTACACCGGCGCGTTGGGTGCTAAAGCTGACGCAGAAAGTGCCGCAGCTTTGAGTTTGGCCGCGAGCCAAGAATCAGCGTTAAGCGCTGCGGCGGCAGAGCTTTCGCAAACGGCAGCGCAAACAGCCGAAAGCGTAACGGTGGCAACGGCTGAAACCCTACTAAACAGCGAAAGTATTAAAACGGTGGTTAATAATATGGACGGCATAAGCCGCACCGCCGAAAACATGGAAAGCGTTGATAAAATCGCCAAAAATATTGAGCCGGTAGTTGCCATGGGGCGCATGGTAGAAACCTACAACGGCGATATATTTGGTGGCTATGTCAATAATGCGTATATTGATGAAGTTATATATGGCGGTGGTGCCGATACAACCGAATTTGAAGAAATCATAGACGGCGGTGCGCCGGCAACAACCTACCCCAACCAATTTACCGAAGACGGTAAAACAATCGCCGATAGTATTGGCGATATAAAGCAAGCGGCTGAAATTAGCGCAAATATCCTAAAGGTTGATGAAGAAATCAACACCCCGGAATTTAAGGACGTTATCAATAATTTTTCACTTGTCAAATTGCTCGGCAACAATCTCGGCGCAGTGCTGACGATGTTAGAGTATCTGCGATCTATTGGAAAAATTATTTTCGGCGGTTTTGCGAGCACGGCCTCATTTGACGAGGTTATAGACGGCGGCGCGCCCGATACAACCGAGTTTGAGGAAACCATAGACGGTGGTAATGCCGTCTTTATTTTTGATTAACTTTTAATTAAAAGGAATTGAAATCATGAGTAAAAAAATTCAAATCAGACAAGGGACAGCGGCCGAGTGGGCGGCTGAAAACCCGATATTAGCAAGCGGTGAGCTTGGCTATGACAGCACAAACAAGAGCCTTAAAATCGGCGACGGCGTAACCGCGTGGAATAGTTTGCTTGACTTTGTAAAAGAGGCGCGAATTGCCGAGCAAATTGCGCAAGGCGTTTATGCCGGCACAAACTTAGAGGAAAAATTTGCGGCTGAGATTGCCGGATATGATAACGTTGCGGCGTGGTTGCATGCGCGTTGCCAAGCCGGCAACTTTACCGGTATTTATCCGTTTGATTATTTCTATGATCAATGTTCTGCCGGCACTGTTGCGACCAAGAGTGTAGCTGCCACAAACCGCAAATGTATTATTGCCGGTATTAACCTCTATAAAGACTGTGGTGACCAAAGCCCGGTAATGCCTAATCATTTGACAATTTGGGCAGGATTAACCGCCGAAACAGTAGAGTATAATGCGGAAAATAACAACAACGGCTCGGCAAGCGAGCCTTGTCCGTATCGCGCCAGTAAATTATTTGCCGTGTTGAATGGTGTAAATAATGCAGATTCTAACCCGATCGGTAACGTCGGTTATGACGCAAGCTCCGGCGGTTATTTACAACTGTTCAGCGCCGCTTTGCAGGCAATTATGGTGGAACAACGTGTATATATGGGAAAGCGTTATTCTTCAAGCGGTGCGCTTATTGAAGATAACGGGCAACAATGGGAAAATCGCGGCAAGCTGTTTGCACCGAGTGAAATTGAGGCCTATGGCTGTTTAATCCACTCTAACCGTGAAAACGAGCAAGCCGGAAATAGTGAGGGTTATGGCCCGTATTGCCAATGGCCAATCTTTAAGTCTGCCGGTAAAAACGGCCGCTTATTAAGTGGGCGCACTACCTATTGGCTCTCGTCTGTGGCCGGTGGCTCGTCGTCTATCGCGTGCGGTGTCGGCAACAATGGCTTTGCCTCCTGTCACAACACGTCTTCCACGGCCATACGTGCGCCGCTTGCTTTCCATATAGCGTAGCGGACACTCAAACACGAAGAACGGGCTTTGTCCCGTTCTTCTAATTTTAGAAACAAGCGAAAGGCTAATAATGTCAAAAGTTTATGTAAAAGATAGAAAAGAAACAAAGATAAAATATGTGGTCAATGCGCAACAGCTCCAAGTAGAAGTTTGTCGCTATATGATGAACGATAAAAGAGTGCCAAAGTCATGGCGGTATATGCTCGCATACGGCGCAATTAAAATCGTTTCCTCAATAGCTGACAACGTTATGGCGGCGTGTGTTACGTTTCCGACCACAGAAGAAAAATTAAATCTTCGCAAAAGTTATCTTAATTCGGCTCTAGTTAATTGCTATCAACTTGAAAGCCGGCTTTTATGTATCAAGCGAGTTATTAAAACCGCGACGATAGAGAGCATGGCTAACATTATGAGTTTATGGTATGATGAAATTGCGTTGTTAAAAAGCGCAATTAAAAATGCCAAAATATTAAACGAAAAAGATAAACAAGAGGAGGTTTAATATTATGCTGCGCACTTACTATTGGCTCTCGTCTGTGGCCGGTGGCTCGCCGTCATTCGCGTGCTTTGTCTGCAACCGTGGCATGGCCCACTGTAGCAACACGTCTTCCACGTCCCAACGTGCGCCGCTTGATTTCTAATAAAATATTATGAGGTTTAACATTATTTATGCTGCGCACTAACTATTGGCTCTCGTCTGTGGCCGGTGGCTCGTCGTCAATCGCGTGCAATGTCAACAACAATGGCAATGCCAACTGTAACAACACGTCTAACACGAACATACGT
>Ga0247608_10001096_pt1 | contig 39266 bp, 27 predicted proteins | sample 176DNAGHGlowgp2_FD_193490 | JGI IMG/M metagenome (GOLD analysis project Ga0247608, IMG submission 193490) | Sheep rumen microbial communities from Palmerston North, Manawatu-Wanganui, New Zealand - 1766 DNA GHGlow gp2 | ecosystem: Host-associated > Mammals > Digestive system > Stomach > Rumen ...
CACGGGGAAGCGCTCGGTGTCCACGCATTTGACGAAAGGGGGGACGGCTCACCAACGCCCCCTCCCGCGCTCGGTGTCTTTTTTACTTGACGAAAGGCGCCGCCGTGCTTGCGCAGCAGGTCGTCGTGGTCGATCCGCCCGAGGAAATCAGGGTCGCCCCGCCTCGCAGCACGGCGGAGCTTTCTCTTTGACGATTCGTCCGGATTTCGGTAGTGTCTTGTCTCGACGCCCCATCTCCTTCATGGTCGGACGCTCATCTCGGAATCTACCTAGGGACGCCATTCGTCTCGATATTGACCATTCCGTCCCAAATCGCCTTAGCGAGTTGATTCGTCTCGTTCTGCTTTGTCGCGTTGAATCGTTTTTCTCCGCTCAACGCGTCAACCCATCCTTGGATTTCCTTTTCAACCTTGCTTTTCGCGTCCTCGTCACCGATCATCTCCGCCAGTTTTCGTTCGAGAAGAAGACATCTGGAAAGCGGAACGATGTCCATGAACGTTATCCCGTTCGTCGCCGGAAGGTAGGATTCTTCCTGTTTCTTCCAAGCGTCGCAAGATGAAAGAAAGTCACGAAGATCTTTTTTATGATTTCGCTTCAACTCGTCCTTCAACTGCTCCAGCTGATTCGTTGAATTCTTGAAGCAGTCGTAATCGCTACCGGCATCTCCAACTCTCAACTTTTCGCCGTCGATCTCGAGCCGGATCGAAACAGCGTTGGTGGACCCCGCCTTGCCGAACGTGAGCGGAACCTCTTGCTCGTCCTTGTAGAAACTGTATTTGGAATCCGTCGCCGGCCCGGCAAAGACAGTTCGCTCTTCTTCTTCGTTGCCGAAGAAGGAAACCGGTTTTCCGGGAGCCACGCGCCTCCCGTCGAGAAGGATCGCCTCCTTCGATTCGTTCGTCGCCTTGATTTCCGGACGGCGCTTCTGCCGGACGACCACGTTGGTCGTCCAACCGCGATTCCCCGTCCTGAAGGAAATGGAAGCGATGTCAAACCATTCGTTGCCGTCTCTGGTATCGTTTCGCGTAAACGTGGCGGTAACGTCCGTTCGCGGATCCGCCGTGAATGACATCGGTCCTTCTCTCCGACCGGAAGAGAGTTCGACGGAGAACGCCGGGCCTCCTCCGGAGTTCTCGAAGGCGACGACCGGATCGTCCCTGCGTTCCGGATCGGGAATCCGGCGCTTCAGTTCGCTTCCGCGGCTTCCAACCTCTTTGGCATCGATCCCGATCCGTCCGCTCGTTGTCGTGTAGTCTTCCGGATACTCGACGGACAAGCGCCATTGAACGGAAAACGGCTCGCGCGGCTTCGCCGTGAGTTCGGTCCCCTCTTCCGCCACCCGGACCCATTTCCCCTCCCTGAAGATCTCGACCGGAACGCCTTTGGCTTCGGGAGGAAGGACAAGGACCTTCGGTTCGGGCTTCCGAGCCAGTTCGACCCGTTCGAATCTGTCGGCTTTCCCGATCGAGACGGTCAAGTCCTTCGGAAGGTAGTCTTCCGGAACAACTCCGTCCTTCGACACCGTCGTTTTCACCGGCGTTGCCGACAACTTCGGTTCCGTCCACTTGGGAACTTCGAACTTGTCGGTCCCTCCGGCGAGGATCGTCTTCTCTTCCCCGTCGCCTAGCCGAACGAGAATGCCGACGTCCGATTTGTTCGCGACCGTCAGGACAACGGGGGCCGTCAAGTCGTTGTGGACCTTTTTGTATCGTTCCCGCAAATCGGCGGGAAGCCGCGCGTCGGTCATGCGCTCCTTCGCGGTCGTGACATTCCTGTCGTGATCGGAGCCGTTCGTTTCCGAATCGCAGGCCGTCTTGAACGCATTATAGTCGCCATTCAGTTGTTTCGTGACGGCTGCGCGCTTCAACTTGACTCCTGCTTTTGCGACGTCGTAGATGGACCCCGCATCGGGAATGGTCCCCGGAACCTTTTCCCTGGCCTCTTCCAGTTCTTGGAGGATTTTGGTCAATTTGGCGAAGTCGAGATTCTTTTCCGCTTCCTCCGCCGGCCGGACGAGAGCGTTCGCTTTCGCTTCTTCCGCCTCGTATTCCGAAATCGCCTTCTGCAGGCGGGTCGCCGCCGTGCCGTAGGCTTCGGCGACGGCAGGCCATTTCGTGCTCTCGTTCGTGTGGCGCGTGGCTTCGCCGAGCCTCGTTTTCCGCGCGGCTTGATCGGCCGGAATAGCCTCGTCTCGGAATCGACGCGCTTCGACCAATGCATCGTTCTCGTCGATCTTGTCATCGAGAACCGAAAGCAGGGAAGCGTATCGGTCCTGGCATCCGACGGGGACCTTGGCCTTCTCGCCCTCCGTGTCCGATTTCAACCCCTTCCACGCTTCGGGTTCACGCTCTTCGTCGATTCGTTTTGTAATCGAGTCAACCCGCTTGCCGACGAACTCCGTCCACGCCTCCGTTTCCCATTCGTTCAGCCGACGACCCAGTTCGTCCGCCTCCGGGGATCCGTTGATGCGTTCTTTCAATTTCTCCGCATCCTTCCGCCTGCCGTCCCACTCCGACCAGTTGTCCGGCGTCTTCTGGGCGACGAAGTCGTTGACCTCCTGCTGCAAATCGTCCCCGGAGACGACAAGGGGGGGCTTGGAACCGTCATCACCCGGCTTCGGCGGCACCACAACGACCGGCTTCTCTCCCGGCCAAGGATGGAACCAGTCGGACAGTTTCTCCTGGAAGAAGAACACGCCGGCCGCGGCGCCGCAGAGCAGCAGGACGCAGGCCGCCGCCGCGACGGAGCGCCACCGGGACGCCGGGCGGATCTCGCGAACGCCGGGGGCGGGCCGCTTCGCCGGCTTCGCGGCTTCCGGCGGCGGAACGGGCGGCTCCTTCCGGGGCGGCTCCTTCCGGGGCGGCTCCCCGGCGTCGAACGCCGCGGTGGCCGCGGTCTCCTCCACGGCGGCGGTCGCGGCGGTTTCGCCGTCCGCGGCCATCGTCGCGGCGGTCGTGGTGTATCCCATCGCGGCGGTCGTCGTCCCGCCGTCCGCGGCCATCGTCGCGGCGGTCGCGGTGAGTCCTTCCACCGCGGCGGTCGTCGTCCCGCCGTCCGCGGCCGCCGCCGTCTCGGCGACCGCCGTCGCCGTGAGCTCGCCTTCCGCCGCCACCGTCGGGGACGCCTGCGTCTCCTCCTCCGCAACCGCGGCTGCCGTTTCGCCCTGACCTTCGACGCCGGCGGCCGTCTCGTCTTCGCCGCCGGCCGCAACGGCGGCCGTCTCCCCTTCCCCGGGCGCACGCGTCTCCGCCTCGGCGTCCACCGCGACGGCGGCGGGCTCCGGCTCCGGGGCGACGGCGGTTTCGCCGCCGCCCTCCGCCTCCGCGGCGACGTCGGGTGCCGGCTCCGCCTCTTCTTCTCCTTCCGGCGGAAACGCGGCCGTTCCGCCAGCGGCCGTTTCGCCGTCCGGAACGGCGGCGACGGTCTCCCCCGCCGCTTCGGCGGGAACCGCCCGAGTCTCGTCCTCCTCCCCTTCTTCCCCCACGGACGTGGAGGCGGGCTGTGCCGGGGCGGGAACGGCGGGGGGAGGCGGAACCGGAGGGAGGACGAGATCGTCCGTGGTGTCCTCCGAATAAACGGTTCCGGTCGCGATCGCCTCGCGGGGCCCCTCCTCGCGGAACGGAACGGCGCGAAGGAGGCGCGCCGCCTCGCGCGCGGAGGCGGGACGCTCCGACCGGTCGACCGCCGTCATCGAGCGGACGAGCGCCTGCAGCTCCGGCTCGCCGTCGAGCCCGGAAAGGTCGGGCTCCTCGCCAGAACGGGCGCGGGCGTAGAACGCGGCGACGCCCTCGCTGCCGCGCGGGAGGCGCGGATAGGCCGTTCGGCCCGTGAGAGCCTCGTAGAGGCAGAGCCCGAGCGCGTAGAGGTCGGCGGAGGCGTCGCCGCGCGAGCCGCCCGTCGCGAGCTCGGGTGCCATGTAGTCGAGCGTCCCGGGGAGGCCGCCGTTGGTGTGCGTCTCGTCGGTGCGGACGACGCCGAGGTCCATCAGGCACGCCCGCTCCGGCTCCCCGGCGGGGAAGTAGAGGTTGGCGGGCTTCACGTCGCGGTGGTAGACGCCCTCGTCGTGGAGAATCTGGAGCCCTTCGGCGAAGCGGACGAACGCCGCCAGCGTCTCCGAGCGGGGAAGCCCCCGGCGGGAGGGGTCGGCGGCGAGGCGGTCCTTGAGCGACGATCCCGGCATCCCCTCCAGATAGCGCATCACGAGGAAGTGCGTCGGAGACATCGGGTCGCCGCCGGAGAACGCCTCGACGAACGTCACGATGCGGTCGTCGTCGAACCGCATCAGGACGCGCCCCTCGCGGTCGAAGCGCTCCGCGTATTCGGCGCGCAGCAGCACCTTGATCGCGACGGCGGCGCCGTCGCCCTCGCGGAACGCCTTGTAGACGACGCCGAAGCCGCCCTTGCCGACGCACTTGGAGAGGCGGTAGCGGCCCGTCCCGCCCTCGAGGACGCGCGGCTCCACGCGGGAGAGGGCGGCGAGGAACTCGGCGTAGGTCTGGTAGCGGGCGGAGCGCTCCGGCTGCAGGGCCTTGCGGAGGACGCGCTGGAGGTGGCGCAGGGCGTGGATGCGGACGCCGTCGATGCGGATCGCCCGGCGCGGATCCGCCCCGTCGGCCTTCGTCCAGCGCTGGAAGAAGGCCATCATGCTCTGGTCGCCGAGCATCGTCCCGGCGGCGTAGGGCCGCCGCCCGGCGAGCGCCTCGTGGAACGTGACCGCGAGACTGAACACGTCCGAGCACTGGTCGCCGCGGAACTTCGGATCGGGCCGGAAGTTCGGGTGGAAGTCCGGCGCCATGTAGTCGAACGTCCCCTGCATCGCGCCGCTCTCGGTCGTCGTCTGGGCGCTCGTCGCCTGGCGCGCGACCTCGAAGTCGATCAGCTTGACGCCGCCGTCCTCGCAGAGGAAGACGTTCGAGGGCTTGAGGTCGCGATGGACGATGCCGAACGACGCCGCGTGGACGAGCGCCTCGAGACACGCGCGCAGGATCGCGAGCGCCTCCGCGCCGTCGAGGCCGAGCGGCTCGCGCCGAAGCCGCTCCTCGAGCGTCTCGCCGCGCAGCAGCTCCATGACGACGACGTGCATCGCGTCGTCGATGCCGCCGCCCTCGGTCTCGAAGCAGCCGTAGTAGCGGACGATGCCCGGGTGCCGGGCCGCGACGAGCGCCGCCGTCCGCCGGGCGAGCCGGCGGTAGGCCTTCTCGGGGTCGTCCGCCCGGACCGGCATCGCCTTGAGGACGACCTCGTCCCCGACGTGCAGCCCCTCGAACGCCCCCTCCTCCAGACAGCGCGCGGCGAAGAGCCGCCCCTGCCCGCCCTTTCCGACGAGCAGCTGGAGCGCCTCGAACGCCCCGAACCGTCTGGCGCGGCTCTCCGCCATCTTTCCCTAGCGGGAGCCCTCCTTGTCGTTGGCAATCCGGTTCCGCAGGACCGAAAGCAGCTCCAGGTAGCTATTCACGGACGGATTCGTCGGAAGATTGTAGGATAGGACGTCGCCCCAGCCCTTCTCCTTGAACCGTTTCTGGGCCTCGACCGACCCGAACATCGTCTCGAACCCGGCGATCATCATGGCGAAGCCGTCGTCCGTCACGCGATTCGCGTTCCATTCCGCAAGACGTTCCGCGGAGAACCGGGCCAGAGCCGCGAAATCCGGATCCTTCGACCGCTTCCACGCTTCGAAAACGTCCGAAAGACAGTCCGACGCCGCCCGCATCGCGCCCGGAACGTTCCCTTTCAACGCCTTGCGGATTTCGTCCAGCCCGTCGCCCCACAAGGGCGGTTCCCTCGCGTCGCCGAGCGCTTCGAAGGAGAAATTGCAGACCATGTCGTGGAAGGCCTTCCACCGGGCGGAGTCGGGATCGCCCTTCCCGTTCAGCGCCGCAAGACCCCTCCAGGCGAAGCGAAGCCGATCCATCGCACTCTCGGCGTTCGCGATGTCGTCGGAACCGGCGGAAAAGCCGCATCGCGCCTCCGCCCGTGCGACGCCCGGGGCCGCCACGAAACGCCAAAGGATCGAGGGCCGGGCGAATGCGTCCTCCAGAACGACGCAGACGGATCCGACGCCGTCCGTCATCGCCGCGGAAATCCGGCCCGACAGCTCGATCGCCTCGTCGGTCCCGAATCCGCGCAGTCTCGCCGCCAGATCCTGCGCGCCGTCGAAGAACGGCCCCCTCTCGATCGAATTCGCGCTTTCGTCCGCCAAGCGCTCCCAGAGTTCGGCCCGTCCTTTCAGACGCGCCGCTTCCATCCGCATGGCCTCGTCCGCCGCCGCCTGCGCCGCGGCTTGTTCCCGCGCAACGCGGTTCGCTTCGGCGACGCGTTTCTCCTCCTCGGCCCGTTTCGTCTTCTCTGCGGCCAACGCGGATTGCCGCTTCTTGCATTGGGAGGCGATTCCGTCGCACCGGTTCGACCAAGCCGCGACGGCCTCCGAGAATTCCGCGAGTCGCCTGACGGTTTCGTCCAGAGCGTCGAACGCGTCCCCGCCCGACGAACGCAACAGGTCGATCTCCGGTTCGAGGGAACGGACTTCTTCGGACGAAGCCGCCTTCTCGACGAGCCAGGAAAGATGGTCGGCCCGGCCGTTGAAATCGGCCGTCGTCGCGTCAAGCCGCGCTTTCGCCTCCGCCAGCAGCAGTCTTTCCGTTTCCTCCCTTTGCTTCCGTTCCTCTTCCGCGAACTGGTTCCTGCGATTCTCGGCTTGCCGGACCAGCGCTTCGCATCGGTTCGACCAGGCCGCGGCGGTCGCCGCGAAATCCGGAAGCTCGGAAACTCCTTCGCCGGCGCCGGCCATGGCGTTCAATCCGTCCGCAAGAAGAACGGCGATCCGTTTGGAAGGATCCCGGAGATCGTCCCTCGAAACGGCCGCCGCGACCGCGTCCGAGAGTCCGTTCGCCGTCGCGTTCCATTTCTCCGCGGCCCGTCGAAGCGCTTCGGCGAGATCCTGTAGGCGCCGGGCGTCCGTTTCCTTTTCCATCGCCGTCCTCCGGCCGAGGATTTCCGCCTGGATCCGGCCGCATTGATTCGACCAGGCCAGGACGACGTTGCGGAACGGCCCATAGCTCTTCTCGGAAAAACGGGTTTCGCGGAATGCCGCGTCGAACCGCTCCTTCGCCTCGGCGGCCTTGGCCGCGACGGACTCCAGGGCCTGCGGGTTTTCCGCGTTCCGGACGCCATCGAGGAGGTCCCGGGCCGCCGCCGCCGCCGCCGCCGCCGCGGCGCGGAGGGCGAAGACGCGCTGCACCCGCGAAAACGAATCGTCGATGTCGGCGGATTCCGTTTCGCCGGGGAAAAACGCGTCCTTCCATCCGGCCAGCGCGCTCTCGAGTTCCGAGACTTTCGTCTCGATCCGTTTTTTCTCCTCGCCGTCGAAACGGACCAGCTCCGCGGAGGAATCGATCGGATCGACGATTTCGACGGCCAGCTCCTTGCATTGGCGTTTCAGAATGTCCGCCGCGGCGAGACGGGCCTTCCTCTCCTTTTCCAGGACCTCCCGCTTCCGTCCGTCCGAAACGCGGAGAATCGGCGGAACGGCCATTCCGCCGATCGCGATCACCGCCAGCGCGGCCGCGACGGCCGCGCCGGCCGGCGTGCGCAGCGCGTGGGAGACGGCGAGCGACGCGCCGCGCATCCTCCGCTTCAGCCGCGCGGACGCGGGGATTTCGTCGGTGTCCGGCGGCGGGCCGTCGTCCTCGTCGTCGTCCTCGTCGTCCAGAGGCGCCTTCGGCGGCGGGAGCCCGCCGGGCGGGAGGAATTCCCCCGAGGACGACGTGTCGAACGCCCCGACCCCCTTCGGGATCGTCAGCCCGGTGTCGTCGCTCCGGGTGCCACCGTCGGTCAGCCCCGTCGTCGAGTCCCCGTCCTTCGCCGGCGCGGCGAAAAGCGCCGCCATCTCCGCGTCCGACAGGCGCGCCCGGACGCCGCCCGGCGCGGGAAGAGCGCCGAAGAAGAGCGCAACGACCGTGACGTTGTCCTTGCCTCCCAGCTCGTTCGCCCGGTCCACGAGGGCGTCCGCCGCCTCTTCCGGCGTCGCCGCCTCGGCCGCGATCTTCGCGATCTCCCTGTCCGGGACCATGCGCGAAAGGCCGTCGGAGCAGACGATCACGCGGTCCCCTTCCGCCACGTCGAACGGCGTCCGCTCCGTCTCCACCGCCGGCTTGATGCCGACCGCGCGCAGGATGAGACTGCGGAACATCGGGCTCAGCTCCTTCTCGTCCTTCACGCCCGCCATCTGCGCCACGGAGTGGTCGCGCGTGATCTGGACGATCTTCTTCCCGCGGACGCGGTAGACGCGGCTGTCGCCCGCGTGGACGGCGACGGCCTTCGCCGGATCGCCCGGATCGAGGCAGACGCCCACGAACGTCGAGCCGCAGCCCTTCTTCCCCTGCGAGTCCGCGTAGGACTTGATCCAGAAGCTCGCCGCGTCGAGCGCGCGGGCGAGAGAGTCCAGCCGGTCCTCCTGCGCCATCGGCGGATCGAACGCCGCCCACCGTGGCAGCAGCCCCGCGAGGGACTCGACCACGGCGCGCGACGCGACCTCGCCGTCCTGCGCGCCGCCCATGCCGTCGGCGACGCAGAACACGCCCTGCGCGGGCCACTCCCCATGCGCGTCCTCGTTGTTGCGGCGCTTGCGCCCGACGTCCGTGCGGACGCCGAACTTCACGTGCGCGAATCGTTTCGATGTGGTGTCGGACATGGCCGTCATCCTTTCTTGGGGAGTTCGATTCCGGAAAGCGCCGCCTCGTCGGCGAACGTGGGGTCGTTCGCAAGCTCGAAGCCGCCTTCGAGCCTGCCGTCGGGCGCGATTCGGTCCGTGCGCCAGCGGATCAGGTCGCTCGTTCGGTACTCGCCGTTCTCGAGCGGAAGCACCTCGGAGACGGCGACGATCTTGCGCGAGCCGTCGGAGAGGCGCGCGGTGTGGACGACGCCCTGCACCGCGCTCGCCACCTGAGCCCGCAGCGCGGAGAGCGGGATGTCGATGCCGGACAGGAGCGCGCACGTCTCCAGGCGCCGCAGGCAGTCGAGCGGCGAGTTGGCGTGAATCGTGGACATCGATCCGGCGTGGCCCGTGTTGAGCGCCTGCAGGAGGTCCAGCGCCTCGCCGCCGCGGATCTCGCCCACGACGATGCGGTCGGGGCGCAGGCGCAGCGCCGAGTGCAGGAGGTCCCGGATCGTCACCTCGCCCTTGCCGAACTTGTCGGCCTTGCGCGTCTCGAACGGCAGCACGTGCTCCTGCTGCAGCTGCAGCTCCGAGGCGTCCTCCAGCACGAGGATGCGCTCGTGCGCAGGGATGAACGACGAAAGGACGTTCAGCACGGAGGTCTTGCCGGAGCTCGTCGCGCCGGAGACGATCAGGTTCCGGTGGAGCCGCACCATCGCCCTGAGGAGCTTCACGCCGTCCTCCGAGACGCTCCCGAACGAGAGCAGCTTCTCGATCGAGAGCGCGTCCTTCTTGAACTTGCGAATGGCGATCACCGTGCCGACGCGGGAGAGCGGCGGAATCACCGCGTGGACGCGGGAGCCGTCCGGCAGGCGCGCGTCGAGCCGCGGGTTCGCCTCGTCGAGCATTCGCCCGACGCTCTTGGCGATGTTCGTCGCGGCGGCGCGGAGCGACGCTTCGCTCGGGAAGACGGCGGGGGTCTTCTCCAGCCGGCCCTTGCGCTCGACGTAGACCGCCGAGGGGCCGTTCACGAGGATTTCGGACACGTCCTCGTCCGCGAGGTAGTCGCGGACGGGACCGAGGAACAGGACGAGGAAGGAATTGTCGCTCATGTGGAAACGGCGGGTCGCGGGGTCAGGGAATGGCGGGTCGCGCGGCGGCGTTCGCCGCCGCCCGCGACCCGCGGGGTTGGGGTTGAGGGAGGGAGGCGGACGGGCTCCGGGCGGCGCCCGAGACTTCGGCGGCGACTTCCGGCGCGGCGACCTGGATGAAATCGCCAAAGCAGGCGAGGAACGGCTCGCACTTTTCGGCAAGAAGCGTCTCGGCGACCCGGTCCGCGAGTTCGATCGTGGTCTTTTCGTAGAAGCACTGGAACGGGGAAACGCCGTCCGTCCGCCCCGTCGAGAACCAGTTGGCGCAGCCGCACCAGTTCTGACACCGCGGAGCAACGGGGCACGACTTGCATGCCGGCACGGACGAACCGCACCGCGAAAGCGCCTTGCGGAGGGCCTCCGCGTCAATCCCCGAGAACACGTCGCCGAGCCGCAGGTCGGCGCGGTCGTCCTCGCCGACGAGGTTCGGGCAGGGATACAGGTTGCCCGACGGCGCCGCAGCCAGCTCCCTCCTTACCGGGCAGCACCGGTCCTGTTCGCGGTAGCCGTCCATCAGCAGCGTCTTGACCTTGGCGTCGATCCACGTGACGTGCAGCGGGCGTCCCGCCCGCCATTCGTCTACGTAGAAGTCGGCGACCTCGCCGTAGGCTCGGCGGAAGGGTTCGCGGTCGGACGGCTTCCACGGCGCCGTGAAATCGGGATTGAGGGCGATCGGGAAGGCGGCCAACGACGCCAGATGCCGGACGGCCTCCGGTACGGACTCGAGCGAGTCGGGACGGACCACGCAGATGAACTGCGGACACGGCTCCCGATACGACGAAAGCAGCCGGACGGCGCGGACGGCCTCTGCGTAGGACCCGCTCCCGTCGGCGTGCCGGCGGAACCGGTCGTGGCGCTCCGGCGGGCCGTCCAGGGAGAGCCCCAGCGTGTAGTGCCGCTCCATCAGCCAGCCGGCCTTGGCCTCGTCGAGGAGCGTCCCGTTCGTCGTGACCGTCCGGCCCAGCTCCAGCCCCGCGTCCCGGCAGAGCCGCTCCGCCAGTGTGTCCGCCTCCTGCAGCAGCCTCCACTCGAGCAATGGCTCCCCGCCGAAGAAGCCGAGGACGAACCGCCGCCCCAGACGATGCTCCTTGTGATAGCCCACCGCCCATTCCAGCGCCCGACGCATCGTCTCGCGAGTCATCGCGCGATGGCTCTTCCGCCCCGCGTAGCAGTAGGAGCAGCGCAGGTTGCAGTCGTGCGTGAGGGAGAGGGTGAGAGACATTTAGTTGGAACGGCGGGTCACGCGGCGCGGGCTGTCGCCTGCGCCCGCGCCCCGCAAGCGGGTTTTGTTCGAAAGGAAAACGGCAACCGTATTCATAGTCTACTCATCACCGTATCTGGCACCACTTATACTTTGGCCGTAATCCTCGGCGGATGCTTCGATGTCGTCTTGCTTGATCGTTTGAGCAATTTCGGGATGGGACGGCGTGCCATATGGTTCCACAACAACCATCCCCATCAAAGGCTGCTTGATGCTCTTGCCAAACAAAACCACGCCAGCAACCATCACCGCTCCAAGCGCGGCGACAATCAGTGCAACTCGCAGCACCGTCTTCAGCCGGGAATGATCCTTCTTCGGCGGCTCGACCGCCCAGGATTCTTCTTTCTGTTTCGGTTCTTCATCCATGTTATTCTCCCTCCGCGCCGTCATGGCCACCGGCAATCGTGTTGCCCATGGATTCGGCCGTGTCCGCGGTCGGCTTCCCTACAACTTCCTCACACAGCTTCTCTGGATTTGGGACAAGAATCCCGCCAATTGGACGACTTGGCGCCCCAAACAAGACAATTCCGGCATATGCTGCCACCGCGAGCGCGGCGACGATCAAAGCGACACGCAAGACCTTTCCCGCCTTGCCGCTGCCCTCCTTCGGCGGCCCAACCGTCCAGAATTCTTCTTCCGTTTTCGGTTCATTGTCCATGTCATTCGCCCTCAATTTCGGTATAGCCGCCAGCAATCGTGGCCCCTGTGGATTCGGCCGTGCCCGCGTCCGAATACGTCGCCGACCTATTTTCCACAGACTTGACAGGGGTTCCAATGATACCAGGACAGGCCATCTCCTGAAATTGACGCCGGATTTCTCTTCCGAACAGAATGACACCCGCGCCTGCCGCCACTGCCGCGAGCGCGGCAACGAGCAACGCGACGCGCAAGGCCTTTCCCGCCTTGCGGCCGCCCTCCTTCGGCGGTTCGACCGCCCAGGATTCTTCTTTCTGTTTCGGTTCTTCATCCATCGCGTTCAATCCTTTTCTTCTTCCGATTCCGAACGGCTCGCGGAACCGTCCCCACCTTCCCTCTCCGCGGACTCCGCGAACGCCGCGCCCTCCGCGTGAGGTTTCTTCCCTACGTTCTCTGCGCTCTCTGCGTGGGATTCAACCTCTGCGCCCTCCGCGGACTCTGCGTGAGATTCAACCTCCGCGCCCTCCGCGGACTCCGCGTGGGATTCAACCTCCGTGCCCTCCGCGCTCTCCGCGTGAGAAATAGATTCCTCAAGCAGCGCATTTTCGGCATCTTGATTCCTTTTCCGGCGAGCTTCTTTCCGGGCCTCGGCCCTAGCCGCTTCCTCCGCCTCCTTCGCGCGCCAGGCTTCCGCCGCTTTGCGGCCGATGAACGGTTCCAGCCGGCAGAGCGGACAATGATCGCGAACAGGAAAACGAGCGCGATAGCCATCTCCGTAGTCGATTGGCTCGATCTGGGCCCACTCCAATACTGCGCCGAGATTCCGAGGGCCGAACTCGGTAATGTGGTCGAACGAATGCCCGCCTGCAAAGACGAAATGGAAGAACATCCACACGAGCGAGAATGCGAGAATGAAAGCGGCGGACACTCGCACGAACAACCGTGAGACCAACAGCATCCGTTCTGGTCTTGCAAACCGTCGCAACGCGATTCGGAACGCCGCCCACACCGCAATCGGCCAAGTGAGAACCAACGCCCAGAATGTGACCAACATCCCTCGCGGAACTGCCACTCCCGGAGACGGGCTGAACAGCAATTGACTTTCCCCCCAGAGAATACTCGCAGGACGAACAAGAAGGATACACAGAAACATCCAGACGGACATAACACCGAATGTTGCCGTCAAGATGCTCCACCGATCCCGTCCGGAAAGCGTCCGGAACGAAGGCCGGCGGAAAAGCAGGAGCCATAGCATCCAGACATACAGCGCAAAGAATACGACCGCCAGGACCAACGGCAGTCGAACGAATACGTCCGGCCATGAATTCCCGAGCCAACTCATTTCTTGGTCTCCCTTCTGCGGACAATCCACGCACGGACGAGTCCGCCCAACCACAGCACGACAAAAACCGCAGAAGCAATCTCCAAAAAGAACGTAAGAAACAAACCTGCACTAAACGAAATGGGCACCCTTTCCCCGCCATCGCCCGTCTTGGCGGATGCATCGGCCGTGCCCGATGGCTCCGCCGCAATTTCGTCGCCCTCCTTCCCGGTCGGCCCCCAGCGGACGGCCGAGCGGTCGTCGGAGAGGCGCTGGACCATCACGAGCAGATTCGTTTCGGCCCCGGACCAGAAAAGGATTCGAGTGTCGACATCGGAAGAGCCGATGTCGTGGACGAGGTCATATCCCTGCTCCTCGAATGCCGTCGAAAGCGTTTCGACGGCGTTCGAGAGGGACATCGCCATCTCGCCCGACTCGCGCCAGGAGGTCCCGGACTCGTCCGATCGCCCGAACCGTTCGAACGATTCGGGCAGGACCGGCAGCCCCGCCCTTGCGCAGAGGCAGAGCGCGAAACAGCCGATCACGGCCAACGTCCGGAGCGTCCTTCCCATGGGCGATCAGCGTTGCCAGAGGCCGGAAATGACGTTGGACCGGCGCTTGCCGTCCTTGCGGAAGACGACGAACGCCACTTCGCACGGATTGGGCACCCCGCGGAGGCTCCACCCGTGGTATCCTTCGCGGATGTTCGTGAACGAGCGCGTTTTGCGGCTCGACGAAATCCACTCGAACTTTCCGCCGACCCATTCGCCGGACTCGTTCTTCACGAAGAAGCACGCGACGCCGTCGGGGACTTCGTAGGGGATGCCCCAGGCGCCGATGTCGCGCACCCACTTCATCCGGAGCCCGTCCTTGTCCACCCGGAGGTCGGCGATCGTCACCGAGGAACGGACGGCTTCCGAATGGGGTTTGAATCCGCCGAATTTCCATTTCAGGAGATCGTAGGGTATCTCGTCCACGTAATTCGTGGCCACGGAGGCGTTACCCGACGCCCCGGAACCGTAGTAGTTCCCCGCCGTGGGGTAGGAAAATCCGGAATCTGCCGTTCCGGAAGACAGGTCGCGCCCGTAGAGCTGGGACATGGACGAAGGGACACCGCCGCCGGACCGCGAAACCGAGTGGCGCACGGCTTCGGACGGCAGGGCGGAAGGAAGATCGTCCTCCTCGTCGTCGTCATCGTCCGTTCCGGAACCGCCGCCGGACGAACCGCCTGCGCCGAAATCCGGAATCGGATCGTCGACGTAAGGTCCGTTCCACGACGGTTCTGCGGAGACTTCTTCCGTTTCGCCGGTCTCCTCTTCCTCGAACGCCTCTTCGTCCCCGGACGAATCGTCCTCGTCGGAACCGCCGTCCTCGTCGGAACCGCCGTCCTCGTCGGGAACTCCCTCCTCGTCGGAATTCCCTTCGCCGTCGTCGCCGGCCTCCTCGTCCGAAATCACACTCTTCTCCGCTTCGAGAGCGGTTTTGAATCGATCGCATAGATCGGCGACTTCAACGAGGAGATCCGGCGGACACGTCGGATCGGCCTGAAGAATGCCGTATGCCTCGAAATAGGCATTGTAGAGGGCATGAGCCCACTCTTGGTCGGAAACGCCTTCGAGCTTCCCGTCGACGAACGTTTCCAGCCATTGGCGATGAGGTTCGGTCTCCTCCTCATCCCCGTCATCTTCGTCGTCCGCGTCGTCGTCTTCGTCCGCGGCATCATTGTCGTCCGCGTCGTCGTCGTCCACGTCATCGTCGTCGTCCGCGTCATCTTCGTCGTCCGCGTCGTCTTCGTCGTCCGCGTCGTCGTCCTCCAACGGAGGAAGCTCGACGACGGGATCGGGTTCGGGCTGGGGCTGGGGTTCGAGTTGGATGGGAAGGGTGGGTACAAGGGGCTTGACGGGAACGGGTCCACCGATGGGTTCAAGTCCGTCAGAAACGTCAGCAACGAGATCGACCTTGGGGGTCGCCAACGTGGAAATCTGGTTTCGGACGTCTTCCAGCCGTGCCTTGACCCGCTTGTATTTCTTCTTGTTCGATTTGAAGTGCGATGTGGCCTTCAACATTGTCGCCTGCATTTCAAGCGATTTCTCGAGCTCCGTCAACTGCTTGATCTGGGTGTCGATGTCGGATGCGTTGTCCCCGGCCCGGACGGGAGCCGGAACGGAAAGGAGAAACAACGCTGACAACATGGCGAATGCGAGTCGGATTGCTTTCATTTTTGGTCCTTGGATTTCTGGGTTTGTCGAAAAACGGCTGCCAATGTTCCGGGGTCACTGAAGAATGCTTCCGAAGGACTGCTCGGCGAGCGTCTTCGCCGTCGCGTTCCTGACGTATTCGTCCGGGATCGGAACGGGCCTCACTCCGACTAGGCCGGAGATGCACGGCCAGCTGTCCAGAACGATGTCCTGGTATCCTCCGTCCGATTTCTGCAAATCCCGGATCGAAACCGAACGGGGCGGCGGAGGGTCCGTCATGTTCGCGTTGCGCCGGGTGAACACGTAGGAACGGCCGAAGAGCGCGTCGGCGGAACCCGATCCGCTCCACCCCGGGTGATCCTCGTGGACGCGGTAGAGCGAGCGCGTTTTTTCGCCGGAGCCGGACTCGTCCGGATGGACGGCCTGTTGCGAATCGAGCAGGAACACCCAGAACGGAACGCCCGCCGAGACGAACGAAACGCCCTGGTAGAACCCGACCCACCGGTTTCCCTGCGTAGGGACGCCCTCGCCGACGTCGGACTCGGCGTTGTCCTCGATCTTGACGCCCCACGACCGGATCGGGGAAATGGAAGAATCGGCGGGATCACCGAGTTTCATGCCATACCATCCAAACGGCGTTTTCGTCCCTTCCCAGACGCGATGGTGCCCTGCGATCGTTCCGGCCGCGAACGCCCTGCCGGGCCGGAGCCACGCGGCCGTGCGGTCGAGCATCCCGCCGCGGATGCGCGCGAGCAAAAGGTCTCCGACAATGAACAGCCCCCCGAGCAGCATCAGGTAGAGAGGCAGCACGAGAAGCGTTTCGGCGAGCAGCGAGCCGGACCGGCTCCGGTCCGGACGCGGCTTACGGTCCGGCGGGCTGTGGAAGCGTGGGGACATGATTGAAAGTTGGCAGTTCATCCAGATAGACGTCGATTTGTTTCGCGCGGGTCTGAACCTCATCGATGATCAGGCCTGCTCCGGACGTCGGGCCGCCGCCGATGTCCACGATGATTTTTCCGGCTCGCGCGGAAATCTTCTGCACCTTCTTCGAAAAATCCTTGATCTTCCGGATGTAGGAGTTGATTTTCCCGATCAAGGCGTTGGCCTTGTCGACGAGCCGGTTGATTTTTGCGATTACCTTGTTGACCGCCGCAACCACCTTCTTCACGGCGTCGTTGATCAGCGAGTTCAGGAACTGCTTGGCCTTGTCCAGGGCGAACTGAGCGAGCTTCCCCACCATGTCCTTCAGCGTCGAGACAATGCCGTTCCCGATGGCCTTGAGCTTGTCGGCGAGCGACCCGGGGCCCGTGAGGACGCCCCAGATCCACTTGGCCCCCTGGGCGAAAGACGACCCGGAGATCCCGAGAGACGCGAAGAGTTCTCCGAGAAGCGGATGCTTCTGCGTCAGTTCGGCGAGGCGCTTGTCGATGGTTTTCCCGACGCGATCCACGAATTCATTGAACTTGACGGTAGCCGTCTTGAGGGCGGCGTCCTGCAGGTTCGTCCAGGGATCGTTTCCGTTCTTGACGTCCTCCCAGACGTTCTTCCAGGCGTTCGCGGCCTCTTCTCCGAGTTCGCCCTTCACCTTGTCGAAAACGTAGTTCTCCACCGATCCCAGGATCGAACCGCCCACGTCGCCGCCCTCCATCGCGGTCTTGATCGCGTCCTTGGCCCCCTGGACGATGGCGTCGGCGTCCTTTCCAGTGATTCCCGCCTTGGCGAGACCGGCGCGGACCACGTCCTCCGCAGCGCCCGTGGCGACATCGACGAGCCCCCTCCCCGCGGCCGTGAGGTCGCCTTTCTTCAGCGCCGCGAACGTTTCGGAAAGCGCCTGGCTCGAAAGGTCGCCGGGCATGATTTTCCGCAACCGCTTCTCGAGGCGGTCCAGTTCGGCGGCGAGTTTGGCGTCGAGCATTCCGGCCGCTTCGAGCGCCGCGAGACGCGCGTATTCGGCGACGAGGGACGAAACGAGCTGGGCCTGGTCGGCCGGAAGGACGGCGGAGAGTCCGTTCGCGAGCGCTTCGGCGCCCTGCGTGAACGGATCCTTGTAGTCCATCGTCGCCTGTCCCTGTCTCGTTCCGTCGACGTTCTGCGTCTTTTCGAGGTTTTCGACGAGACAGCCGATGCCGTGCGCGGCGACGATCCCTTTCGGATTGGCGACTTCGTAGACCGGGCCGACGTGGGCGTCGACGTAACTGACGGGATCTCCGGTGTTGCGGAGGTTGATCGTGGCGTTCCCCGCTTTTTCGATGCCGCCGGGATGGTTCCGCTCGAGATAGGAAAGCGTCTCCGCCGAAAGGCCCGCCGCGTTGTAGGTGTATCCCGTCACGCGGCCGCCAAGGTCGTTGGCCGCCATCGCGAAATTGGCCAGTCCGCCGCCAAGCGAATGGCCCGTCACGACGACCTCGCCGGACGTGTTGCCGAGAACGTTCCTGAGAAGGTCGGCGGCGGCTTGATACTGGGTCGTCGGCTTCCCGTCCGTTCCGACAACCTGGGCGGCGTCCGTCCAGAGATCGCCGGGAGCCGTCAGGCCTTCCGTTCCGCGGAACCCGACGACGATCTTCCCGGATGCGTCCTTGAAGAGCATCGCGTTGAACCCGCTTCCTCCCGACACGCCGGGAAGGGAGACCGTTCCGTCGGGGCCGACCTTGAATCCGGATCCCGCCAGTTTCTCCGCCTCCGACTTCGAAAGGCGGGTGAACCCGGCCGGCGGAGCTTCTTCGCCGTAGGCCGAATCGGCCAGTTTGCCGTACGCGACGACATCCTGTTTCTGCTTGGCCGACAGCCCGTCCTCGTAGGAATTTCCGGAACCGGCGACGGGCACCTTCGTGGCGCCCGGAGGCAGATCCGACGTGATCTCGTCGTAGATGCCCGTGAAAATGCCGTTGGACGCCGAAGCCGGCAGCGGAAGCGACGCGGCGGCGAGAACCGACGCGGCGGCGAAAACGCCTCGGATGAAGAGTGCGAGTCTTTTCATCGGGCGACTCCTTTCTTCGCCGTACGTTCTTCGTTCCAGGCGGCGAGAAGTTCTCCGGCCCTGTCGAGATCGTACCATTCCATCGAGACCTCGGATCCGTCCGCCCGGTCGAGCCGTCCCGCTGGAACCGTCACGGTCGCGAACAGGCGCGGGACGCCGGTTTCGACGAAGTAGTAGAGCGTTCCGGCCGGCGTCGGGACGTATCCGTAGAGTTCGAACTCCGACCGCAGTTCCGGCGGAAGTTCGGAGAGCTGGGAGCAGAAGAAATCGTGGTCCGGATCGCGGAAATGGTCGCGGAGCCGCCAGAGCGCGCCGCTCCGCAGGAGACCCGTGCACCGGGACGCCACCGCGAAATCGACCCGGTTGGAGGCGAGCATCGGGGCCATCCGCAGGCGCAAGGCGGAGCGGGCGCGGATGCGGGACCAGTCGGTCTCGGAACCGGGAGATGCGACTCCCGTCCGGAAACGGACGGTTTTCGACGCCGGGTCGGCCGGATAGAGGAAGTCGAATGCGGCGACCGTCTCCTTCTGCACGCGCCAGAGCGCGACGGAAAGGGGTTCTTCGGCCGTCGGGACGACGGTTCCCGTGCGCGGGAAACCCTCGTCCGGAGATTCGCCGCGGAACGATTCGCCGCTCGCCCACGCGAAGCGTTCCACGCGCGGGACTTCCGGTTCCGGAACGCTTCCGCCGGGAAGAGGGAGGCTGCCGCCCCTCGTCTCGACGAACAGCAGCGCGTCCCAAAAGGGATTCCAGAAAGCTAGAACGGCACCTTGCGCTCCGAATGCGCCCACGAGGACCTGCGCCGCATTGAAGAAGTCTGCGAGCTGGGTTCCGTCCAGTTCTTCGCGCGTTTTCTCTTTCCAGTCCCCATAGGCCGACACCGTGAAAAACGGTTCGAGGGCCTCCGCGTCTTCGACCGCCGTCCGGCGGAACCCGTCCGCCCACTCGGCGTGCATCGCGAAGAGGGCGCCGCGGGAAAGGGCGGCGTCCACCGCCTCTTCGGAAAGGTCCGGTTCGTCCGCCCGGAGGGGAACGACGGTCGAAAGGGCCAGCGCGAGCGCCAGACCGATCCGGTGTTTGTTCTGGATTGTTTTCATGGCAATGGTTCGGGGAAAGGTCGGATTCAAAGGATGCGGCGGCTGCGGAAGAGCGGCAGGTTGAAGCCCGGACCGACGATTTCGGAGGTGGTATCGCCCGATTCTCCGTCCTCGTCGAACCGATACCAGGGGCGGGTTTTCAGGGTGCCGAACAACTCGTCGATTCCCGTTGGATCCGACTCTCCCCAAGACCCTTCGTGCCAGCTCCAGACGGGAACGCCGGCTTTCCAGGCGTCGTTCGTCCCCGTCGGCGAAAACGCGTGGCGGAGCGGAATGAGCATTCCGTCCCAGTCCGCCTGCGAAAGGTTCCACTGGCGGCCGAGCCGGCCGTCCGTCTCCGTCTCCCCGCACGCGCACCCCCACCGCTGGTTCCTTTCGAGGCTTCCGAGATCGTATCCCTGCTTCCGGAACTCCGAGTCGAGGGCGGCCCTCAGATCTCCGTTCCCCTTCGCCAATTGCGGATTCAGCGAACGATCCGTCACGGCGTCCCATGCCACCTCGTAGACCGGAACGCTCCGCGAAGCGTTCACCGTGTCGGGACCGTCCGCCCGACCGGAACCGGTGCGCATCGCCGGGCCGGCGCGCCCGGCGGAAAGCGCGACGTAGTAGCCCGGCTTCCTTCCGGGCCCGGCGGGAGAGAACGCGGCATGGAGTCCGGCGTCCAGCGAGACGGCGTCCGCCAGCCAGTCGAACACGTTGCGCTGCTCCTTCGCGATGGCGACGACGATCGTCCCCTGTCCCTCGAAGAACCGTTCGTTGAGGAACCACGGCTGGGCGGGAACCTTGTCCTGTATGAAATACGGCATCAAGTTCCTGTCGTCGCCGTAAATGCGAACATACCCCTGAAGAATCTGGTTGTCTCCCGAGCATCCGCCGAAATTCGGCGAGGTGTCGAGCCCGACAAAGGTTGAATGGTATTTGTCCCGGGAGTGACCTTTTTTTGTAAAATTCTCCAATTCTTCGAACAACCACGGAAACCCTTCAAGAACGCCACCGGAGGAATAGGCGTCGGCTCCGTTCGAACCATTGAGAAGACCGAATGGAACCGGTATGTGGAAATGGGCCAGCAACGACCCGTGATCGCGGCTCAACGGCGTGGGAGGAACCGGGGACTTTCGCGCCCATCCGCAAATCCACGCCGCCGTCTTCCATTCGTATTCCGCCACCAAGCCATGCGTTTCATCCACATTGGAGCACTGGTCTGCGAACGACGCCTGTTCGTTTTTGCAGGAAGGATCGATATCAAGTTCCAAGAACGAGGAAATGGTGGATCGAAGTGCATTGATCAGCCCTTTGACGGGCGCTGTTGCGATCTGGGCGGCCCTGCCCGTGATCTGAGACCACAAGTTCCGGACCTTTTTCCGGATGCGCTTGGCGATTTTTCGCCAACTTTTCGGATACGGAGGATGGTCCGGAACTTTAACCGATGGTTTTTGGCCCGTTTTCAACAAGGAACCATAATTGAACTTTCTCGGATTGAAGAGCGTTTCGACCGAGGGAAGCACATGGTTTCCACGATGGACGCCCGCATTGAACCGGCCCGCAACGCTGCCAAGAATGCTTCCGGAACTTCTGCCTTCGTCGTAATTGGCGTTTTTGTAATTGCGGACGATGCCCGAAATCGCGTACTGCGGGTCGCGGTTCACGGCTATGTCCGTCGAATTCCTCGTTTCCTCGAGCCTGCAACGGATGAACCACTGGTCTAGACCGCCGGCCAGGTCGCGAACGACCGAAAGCGGCGAGTCCGAATCGGCGAACCAGTCCTTCAGCGTCGCCGTTCCGTTGGGGCCGGTCCGGACTGCAGGAAGGCCGCCGGCCATGTTGAGAAAACGAAGTTCGTCCTCTTCGACGTTGCGGACCCCCGAGAAAAAGGACATGGCGGATACGTCGTCGGGGCGGTCTCCGCCGCCGGACGAAACGTCTTCCGCGTTGTAATCGGCCGGCGGTCCGGAAATGCCGCCGAAACAGGCCCACCGGTATTGGTCCAGAACCGATTCGTCGATTGCGCCCGTTTCCGTTCGCGGAAGATTTTCCAGCAACGTTCGGCGCACGGTTTCGGGAATCGTCCGAACCATTTTTTCGTCGATGTCCTCCAGAAGCTTGTTGCAGCTGACGACGCCCTTGTGGTAATCGGCGATCACGGCTCGAAGCTTCTCCCCGTGCTTGCCGAACGTTCCCCGAAGGGAGGAAACCAGCCCCTCCGACGTGCCGGGAAAACACAAATCCCCGTTCTTGAATTCAAGTTGGCCTCCGGTGGTGTACCCGATTCGGATGCGATTGTACTCCTCTTCCTCGGGGCCGAGACCGATCCAACGGATTTTCCTATTGTCCGGATTGTCGTGGAAATGCTCGTGGCAATCGAATCCCAGCCAGTAGAAACACCCATCGTAAGGATTCCACGCACTAATCCAACTGGCCAAATACTTGTGAAGGGGATTGAACTTGGAATGCCACCAACCGCAAGTTTGATCCGTCGGCGGTAAAAGGTCCTTGCAAATCTTCAGGCAGTTCTCCGAATCGTGCTGGTAGCACTCGAGAACCCGCTCCAGCCACAGATACGTGTAGTAGTCCAGCTCCGCCTTGGTCATCTGGATGTAGGACCAGGCCATCGCGCGGTTGACGACGGCCATGCGGGAAAGGGCGTCGGCCTGGACGACCGCGGCGGAGTAGGCCGCTGCGTCGCAGGCATTCTGGAGTTCCGTCTTGCGGCGGATCGTTTCCCCTATGCTGAAGACGGAGAGGACGAGGACGAAGAGAAACAGGAACACGCCGATCGTGAAGACGAGGGTGGAGCCCCTGTCCTCGCGAGCGAGGCGGACGATCGCCCCGGACGCCAACCGGGCGGCGGCGGAATCGATCCGGCGAATCCGGAAGCCGGAGGTGCGACTCATGGGCGTCCCTCCCTTTTGCCGTCGCCCGACGGCTCTTCCGGCCAACCGGGGATCCGTCCACACGCCTGGGAATCGGAAAGGACGTCCCATTCCTGCCTCGACAGCCGCGGATAATGCTCGGTGGACCACGGTTTCGGGAGAATGCACGATTCCGTGAGCGAAAAGGTCGCGAGGTCGTTCAAGGCGCTCAACGGGTTGCCTTCGTCCGCCGTTTCCCGGGAGGCGCCGAGGCGCGCCGGATCGAACACGGAAAACAGGAGCGGATACTGGAAATTGACCGTGACGCAGACCATGCCGTTGGACTCCCACGACCGGGCCGGAAAGATCTTCGTTTCCCCCCACACCGACGCGGAGTTCGGAACGCGGTCCTTCGGGGCGAACCCCGGAAACAGAAGGCAGTCGGACGAATTGCCCGAGGAACTCTTCCACGCGAGCGTGTTCACCGCGGCCTGCCAGACCGGACCGCCTTGTTCAAGGAAGACGAAACGTCCGGGAACGGACGAATCGCCGTAGTCGGCCGGATTGTAGACGAGCGCCGCGCGCGCGGCGTTGTAGGCCGCGTATTGGGTGAAGAGCCGGGCCTCCCAGATGCGCGCGAACTGGACGACGCCCGTGACGAGGAGAAGAAGAAGGGGAAGGCAGAGGACGGCTTCCATCAGCACCGTTCCGCTTCGCGGCCCGGTGCTGATGGAGGGGTTGGATGGTTGAAGGGTTGAAGGGTTGAAGGGGTTCATCCCAGAGCCCCCCGAGCAAGGAACAGTTCGAGCCAGGCGCCGGCGGCGATGGCGAGGCCGAAGGGAAGCCGCGCCTTCTCCGAAGTCTTCGGGGGAAGCGCGGCCCGGCCGGCATGGCGGTCGTAGCGCCAATCGAAGACGCAGCGCGCCCAGTGGACGAGGCGGCTCCGGTCGACCCGGCCGAGGACGAGGAACGCCAGCGCGAGAACAAGTCCCGCGAGCGAGGTGTAGAAGAGGGCCTCCAGCCCCCGGCGGCTTCCGAAGAAGCAGCCGACGGCGAAGAGCATCTTCACGTCGCCCCCGCCCGCCGCCTTCAGCAGGAACGGGACGAACAGGAGAGCCGCGCAGATGAGCCCCCCTTCCAGCGAGTCCTGGATTCCCTCCCCTCCTCCCGCCGCGGCGTGGAGGACGAGCGCGACCGCCGCCCCGCCCAACGTCAGCGCGTTGGGCAGGCGGCGGCTCCGCAGGTCCGTCGCGCAGAGCGCAACAAGCCAGAGCGAGAAGAGAAGGGGAAGCCAAACGGACATTTACGGCCTAACCTTCGGGAACGACAACGCTCTCGTCGGTCCCGCCTTCACCACTGCTCTGTCCGGAAACCGTGGTTCCGTAAGTTTCGGCATCTCCCGTCTTGTCGGCAATATCTGTTCTTCCGCTCTGAACATCCTCCGTCACTTTATCAGTCCGGCCAAACAAGGCATCGATCATGGCCTTGAACTGCGTCCGGATTCCGCCGCCGAACAGCTGGACCATCGCGACGGCGGCGGCGACGACGAGAACGCCGATGACGACGTATTCCATCATCACGGCGCCGGTCTGTTCGCCGACGAGACGGCAGAGGACGCGGCCGAACAAGGTCCGTTTGGCGCGCTTGATTGCGTAGGGGCTAGGTTTCTTCATGGTTGGATTCCTTTGGTTGTGTGTTTGGTGTTTCCTGACCGGTGACCGGCGTGTTGTGCTTGTTGTTTGCGAAATCACGGAATGGGAAGGGCGATGGCCCGGTGGAGAAGCCGCACGTGTTCGGCCCACTCGGCGCCGAGTCCGACGTATCCTTCGGAGAGGTTGAAGAATCCCGAAACGGGAGTCCCGTCGACGAAAACGGCCTGATGGAGGAACGTCAGCACGGCGACCGAGACGAAGCACGTCAGGACGCAGTATTCCATGAGGACGGAGCCGCGGGCGCCGGGAGAAACGGTCATTGGGCTCCTCCCGCCTTCGCCCGCAGGACTTCTTCGCGGGCGTCCATGTATGTCTTGCTGTCGGAGGGGAACGCTTCGGCGACGATCTTGCGCGAACCTTCCGGACCGTTCGTCCGGCTGTCCCGGATGGCGAGGCCGATCGCTTCGATTCCGTCCTCGAGCGCGTCGAACCGCCTTCCCAGTTTCTCCGCCGCGGAATCCTCGCCGTCCGCGCAAAGGCCCGGAGCCAGCAGAAGCAGCGCGAAATCGCCCAGGATCGCGTCGCGTTCCTTCCCGGAACGGGAACAACGGTCGGAAAACTCCGCCGCCCAGTCTTCGACGTCCTCGATCCTTTTCTTGGCGAAGGAGACCCACTGCCGGCAGCGGTTTTCCGACGGAGGAACGTCCGCGTCGTAGACCAGGCCGTACAGCCCGTCGTCGGATTCCGGCAAATCGCGCAGACCGCGCAGGGAGTCCAGATCCTCGAGAACGGTCTGGACGACCGTCGTCCATTCGGGGAACAGGGCGCGCTGCCGTTTCCCGTAGAGATCGCGGAGGCCCTGCGCCGTCCTGACTCCGCCCTTCTCCTTCCGGACGCAGCCGGCCGCCAGGCTTTTCAGGCAGTTGCGGGTCCGCACGGCGCCGAACAACCGGTCGAAACCGGGATGTCCCGACCTGGATGAAAGCCCGGGCGCCGGAAGCGCCGGGGGAACGAAGGCCAGGATCTCGCCCTTGTCGGCGCCAAGAAGGGCCCCGAACGCCTCCGACGCGGTTTGGTTTTCCGGGGAGAAGCCCTTGTCCCGCAGCGCTTCCGCGCGGGATCTCCATTCGCCGAGGACCGGGCCGCACAACTTGGCGTTCTTCGTTTCCAGCCACTTCCGGAAACTCGTGAACTCCTCGCGCGAAACCGTGACGGTTTCCGGCGGCAAGGGAAGGGTCCCCTCCACGGCGCCCCACTTCTGCCGGGCGACGTTCCGGACGTTTTCCGCCACGATCCGCTCCGCCTTCGCGAAATCGGGAAGCGGCCGGCGGGCCCCTTCCGCGCAGTGGAACACGACGGAGGAGAAGAACGGCACGGGGCGCCGCCCCGCCTTTCCGCCGCCGAACGAAACGGTCTCCGTCCTTCTCCGCCCGCCCCGCTCCTCGTTCTCTTCCTGCACCCGCTCGATTTCGGCCAAGGCCCTCGCGGCGGCGTCCGCGGCCGGCTCGGCCTGCCTGGTCCACGCCAACGGCGCGAGCGCCCGCTCGATCCGGCGCAGCTCGTTGGTTTCCAGACGGAGCTCCGCGATGATGTTCTCCGCTTCCGAAACGAGTCCCACGGCCCACGGTTCGACCTTCCCTTCCGGAGGAACAAAGGGTGGAAGCGCTTCCGCGATCCGGTCGATGAATCCGACGAGCTTCTCGGTCGCCTTGGGGATGTCGTCGTTCCAGTTCTTTCCCTCGAACGCCTCCTTTCGGACGTCGAGGAAGGCGTCGAGAAGCCGTTTGGCCTCGCGGGCCCTCCGCTTGGCGGCGGGAGCCTCCACGGCGTTGAACGTCCATTGGCATCCCGGCTCGAGGGGATATCCCTTCTTTGCGGAATTCCACAACCCGCGGCGGAGATCCGCCCGGAACGCGCGCCAGGAGCAGATGGCGTTGGTCCACGCCGTGAAGGTGTTCCGCGCGTTCCGGATGTCGGCCGCGTAGACGTCCGCGTTGCGGGCCTGGGCCGCGGCGTCGAGCAGGACGAACGCGGCGGCGAATTCCGCGTCGTTCGTGATCGCCGTGCTCCACGTCGCGCGGGCCGTCGCCTCGGCCCGGGCGAGAATCGAGCGGGCTCCGGTCCGGGAGAGATTCCAGAGGGAGAAGGCGATCACGGCGACCGCGGCGGTCGCCGCGGCGACGAGCAGCATGCGGCCCGCCCGGATCTCGACGTGGACGGCCCCCTTCTCCAGGAACCGGAACTCGAGCTCGGCGATGCCGATCACATCCCGGTCCCTCAGCATGCGCTCCTTGTCCTTCTTGAGAGGAACGCCGTTGACGGTCGTCCCGTTGCGGCTGCCCTCGTCCCGGATCCAGCAGCCGCCGTCCTTTTTCACGACGAGCCGCGCGTGCTTGCGGGAGACGAGCGTGTCGGGACAGTGGACGGCGCATTCCGGATCGGAACCGATCTCGATTCCGTTCCCGGACTCGTCCCGGATTTCGAGAACGGCGCCGGCGTCCGGCCCGTTGAGGCGCTCGATCCGGTGGAAGGCCGGCGCTTCGCCGCGGGAGATTTCCTTGGCCGACTCGACGGTGATCTTGCAGGCGCCGAGCAGGACCGTGTCGCCCGGGGAGAACCGGTGTTCCTTCACGCGTTCGCCGCGGAAATACAGGCCGTTCCGGCTCCCGAGGTCGCGCACGACGAGCGCGCCCCGGCGGAGCAGGAGCTCCGCGTGCCGGGAGGAAAGCGTGTGGTCGATGTCGGCCGTGCACCAGTCGCACTCGCGGCTTCTCCCGACGACGAGCGCCCGGCCGGAAAACGAGGAGGGCCCGCATTCGTAGAGAATCCTCCCGTCCTTCTCGAAAACGGCGGTCCAGCCCCCCTTTCCCCGGGAGGCGGACGCGCGACGGAACCGTTCGAACAAATGGGGCATCCAGGATCTCCTTCCGGCTCACTTCCACCATTCCGGGGAACGCGCGAGCGCGCTCCATTCCTCCTCGTCGGGATCGCGGAACATTCCGCGAACGTCCCGGTCGACCCTCGCGGCGGCGGCCTTGTCGTTCACGACGGTCCCCCGGTGGACGACTTGCTGCCGCCAGACGAGCGCCTTGCGCTTCCGGAGTTCCGTCAAGCGGTCGATCGCGCTTTTCCGGTCGTTCGGCTCTTCGGCGGAAACGAGGACGTCGCGCAGGTACCTTTCGAGAACGGGCCACTCGGCCGGCGTTTCGACGTGAAGCCGCTTCGTGCATTCCTCCAGCCGCTTCTTCGGATGGTCGCATCCCGCGCCCTCCGCCCCTTCCCATTGGGATTCGGCGAAAAGGCCCTTGGCGTCCGCGAAAACGAAATTGGACGTGGGGAGAAGCAGCTTTTTCGACCGCCCCCGTTCCGCCTCGGGGACCTCGCGCCGGACGACGAAGCAGATCGTTCCGTTCCGGAAGAAGGAAACCACGCCCCATCGGGTGCCGGAAACGTCGTGGCGCGTGTATTCGCGCCGCGAGCAGGGAACGGCGTGGCGGTAGCCGCGAATGCGGTTCTGAACGCCTCCGAAGAAATCCCGGGAGAGCGGAAGCATCGCGTTCATGCACCCGGAAAGCTCCGCGTCGCGCTCCAGGAACGAAACCATCGAGTCTTCCCGTCCCTTCGTCGCGGATTCCGGGATCTCATGCCACTCCGCGCGGATCCAGAGTTCCGTCGAGGAATCCTTTCCGATCCTCGTCTCGACGGAAACGGCGTTGTCGCCGATCGGCGTGACGACGGCGGCGCGAAAGGCGTTCGTCGGATAGCAAAGCGACACGGAACCGGAAGGAGAGGCCGAGCCCGAACCCTTGTAGAGAACGCGCGGCACCCACGGCGCCCCGACCCCGAACGTCCGTTCCGGCTCGCGGTGCGTCAGCGCCCAGGTCGTGCCGAGCACGGCGGCGAACACGGCGACCAGAACCGCGGCGCGGACGAACGTTTTCTTTCTCTCCTTCGCCCGATAGAGGCCGCGGAGCTGCTCGAGCTCCTCCCGCGAGGCGACCTGCGTCTCGAGGACCTGCGTTTCGCCGAAGTCGGACTCGCCGGTCTCTCCGGCGGCCGGTGTCGCGCCGCCGATGATGGAGGTCTCGCCGTCGTCCGCGGAGCCGGCGAACCGGGTCGCGGCCGTCAGCGTTCCGGTGGCGGGTTCGTCCCCGCCGGCGAACCGCGTGGCCGCGGTCAGGGACGCGGTCCCCGTCTCGTCGTCGCCCGCAAAGCGCGTCGCCGCCGTCGCGAGCCCTTCGGTCGCGCCGGGAAGCGTTCCCGTCTCCTGTTCGGGCAGGGACGACGTTTCGCCGGCGTCCGCCCCGTCGTCCACCACGCGGAACGCGAGCTCCTCGCCGAGTTCGACGACCGATCCGGGTGTCGCGGCGACAACGGAGCCCCTCTCCGCGGGAGCCCCCGCGACGACCGTCCGGTGGGCGCTCAGGACGGTGACGGCGACGGCTCCGCCCGCTTCGACGAGCTCGAGGTGGCGGCCGGAAACGTCGGGCTCCTTCGGACGGACGGCGCAGACGTGCGAACGGCCGACGAGGAGCGGCTCCTCCCCGAGGGGCCAGCGGCGCCCCGCGAGGGATCCCCGGACGAACTGGATGGAAAACGGCATCGGAAATCTCCTTGAATCACCCTCCGCGCGAGGCCTTGAATCGCAGAAACACCGGAACGAAGACGATGACGAACACGGCGGGCATGATGAAGATCGCCATCGGAAGGATCATCAGGGACGGCGCCCGGGCCGCCTTCTCCTCCGCGAGGTGGAAGCGGGCGCGGCGCATGTCCTCGCCCTGCATCTTCATCGTCCCGACGAGCGACGCGCCGACCTCGATTCCATGCGCGACGGCGTCGACGAACGACGTGAAGACGGGCGTCTGGACCCGATCCGCCATCGACTGGAGCGCCTCGACGCGGCTCTTGCCGAGTTCCGCCTCGCGGAGCATCAGGCCGAACTCCTCCGCCACGGGCGTCTTGAGGCCGATTCCCACATAGTAGCGGACGGCGGCGTTGAAGTCGAGTCCCGCGTGCATCGCCGAACCGATGAGGTCGATCGCGAACGGAAGCCCGCGGATGATCTCCCTGCGGCGGTTCTCGGCCCGGCTTTCGAGCGCCGTCGGCGGGAAGAACCAGCCGCAGAACGCGAAGAGCGCGCCGAGCCACAGGGCGGCCCTGGCGTTTCCGGAGAGGGCGAAGAGCAGAAGCGCGGCCAGGACGCCCGCGGCAACGAGCGCCGCCTGTCCGCCCATCACCATCGCGGGCGTGAGCGGAAGGTTTGCCAGAAGCAGCTGCCGGCGGATCGTTTCGGCGCGGGCGGGCCGCAGCGCGACAAGGCGGTTCCCGAACGCGTCCGCCCCCCAGACGGCAAGCGGAAAGAGCCGGCGCAACGCGTCCGGGAGCAAAGACTTTCCCGGAACGGAATCCGCCGCGATCCGCGGGAGGTTCGCGAGCGAATCCGCCAGGAGATACGGAACGAACACGCAGGCGAAGACCAGAAGGCAGACGAGGACGGGGTTGTCTTGCATGGCTCAGACCTCGATGGTGACGATCCGGTCGATGATGAGGAAGCCGATCACGACCCAGACGGCGTCGCAGACGATCGTCGTCCAGCCGATCGACGTCGTGACGAGCGGCAGCATGAGAGGCCGGTCGATCAGGTAAAGAAGAATGAACACGAAGAGCGGAGCGAGGGACATCGCGATCGCCTCGAAGCGCCCCTGCGCCGTCATCGCCTTGAGCTTGGCCTGGAACTCCGTCCGCGCCCGGATCATCTCCACCATCTTCTCCAGCACCTCGGCGAGGCTGCCGCCCGCCTGCTGCGTGAGGCGGATCGACCCGACGAGAAGCGTCAGGTCCTCGCACGGGACGCGGGCGGCGAGCCGGCCGAGCGCCTCGGGCAGGTCGAGGCCGAGCCGGTATTCGCGGAGAACGACGGCGATCTCCTCCGACATCGGCCGCGGCAGCCGCCCCGAAAGCGCTTCGAGGGATGCCGGCAGCGCCTGCCCGGACTTCAGGCCGTTCGCGAGGCCCGAGGCGAGGTCGAGGACCTGCGCGGCGGCCGTCTCCAGCCTCCGCTTCCGTTTCCGCCGCAAGATCTCGACCGGAACCCAGGAAACGAGAATCCCGGCCGCGAGCGCCACCACGCCCGCAAGGACCGGACCGCGGCCCGCCAGCGAAAGGAGCAGGAAGAGGGCGAGGAATCCGCCATAGCCGGCGAGGAGGCGGGAACGGGCCAGCTTCTCCCGCGTCGTGAACGCCGCGTACGCGAAGGAATCCCCTTCCCCGTCCCCGGACGCCGGGGCGGCGGCGCGTTCCCCGACGGCGGCCTGGAGCGTGGCCGCGACCACGTAGCCGAGCGCGGCGACGGCCGCGAACACGAGCAGGAGGACGATTCCGTGTGGCATGGGAGAAGGCGATCGGTCAGTTTTTCGGGACGAAGACGCCCATGTCGAGGCCGAGCGTTCCGCTTTCGCGGAGCGACTCGACGAAATAGGGGATGTTTCCGGTCGCGGTGTGGTAGCCCTCGACCTTGCCGCCCGGGCCGATTCCGGTCTGGCGGAAGACGAACACGTCCTGCATCGTGATCACGCTCTCCTCCTTGCCGGTCACCTCGGTGATGTTGACGACCTTGCGGGTACCGTCCGGGAGACGCGTCTGCTGGACGATCAGGTTCACCGCCGAGCAGATCTGGTCGCGGATGGCGGAGGAGGGCAGCTCGAAGCCGGCCATCATCACCATGTTCTCGAGGCGGGAGAGCGCGTCGCGAGGCGTGTTGGCGTGGAGCGTCGTGAGCGAGCCGTCGTGGCCCGTGTTCATCGCCTGCAGCATGTCGAGCGCCTCCGCGCCGCGGCATTCGCCCACGATGATGCGGTCGGGCCGCATGCGCAGGCAGTTCACCACGAGGTCGCGGATGGTCACCCGTCCCTTCCCCTCGATGTTCGCCGGACGCGCCTCGAGGCGAACGATGTCGCGGTGGGAGAGCTTGAGCTCCGCGCTGTCCTCGACCGTGACGACGCGTTCTCCGCGCGGGATGAACTGCGAAAGGACGTTGAGAAGGGTGGTCTTGCCGGAGCCCGTGCCGCCGGACACGACGATGTTCTGCCGGGAGCGGACCGCGCATTCGAGGAACGCCGCCATCTCCGGCGTCATGCTCCCGAACGCCACGAGGTCGTCCGTCGTGAGCTTCTTCTCGGAGAACTTCCGGACCGTCATCGACGACCCGTCCAGCGCGAGCGGCGGGATGATCGCGTTCACGCGGGAGCCGTCGGGCAGGCGCGCGTCGACCATCGGGCTCGCGTCGTCCACGTGGCGGCCGAGCGGCTCGACGATCCGGCGAATGATCTGCTGCAGGTGCTTCTCGTCGAAGAAGCGGACGCCCGTTTCGAAGAGGAGCCCCCTGCTCTCCACGAAGATGCGGTCGGGGCCGTTCACCATCACCTCGGAGACGTTCGGCGAGCGGAGCATCGGGGAGATCGGGCCGTAGCCGACGAGCTCGTCGAGAAGCGCCTGGCGGAACGTGTCGAAGGGGATGTCGGACGGCAGCTCGTGGCGCTGCTCGCGGAGCGTCTGGTTGAGGCATTCCTCCAGGCGCGGCAGGAGCGTGTCGTCCGAGGAGAGGTCGAGCGCGTCCTCCGAGAGGTTCATCTTCTCGAGGATGCGGGCGTGGAGCCGGCGCTTGAGCGCCATCGTCTCGGGCGAGCACATCAGCGCCGCGTCCTTGAACTCGTCCCGCAGCGCCTTCTCCTTCGCGTCCACCGTGGCGGACACGGTCGTCGAGCCGCCCCCCCCGCCCTTTCCGACGTCGTCCGCCTTGCGACCGTCGGCCTTGCGGCTTTCCGCCTTGGGGCCTGCGGCCTTGCGGCCCGCGGCCTGCGGCCCGTGTTCGGCGGCTCCGCCGTCGAACACGACGTCCGTGTTCCCGATGCGGATCGTGTCGCCGGGGGCGAGAACCGTCGCGCCTTCCGTCTTCGCGCCGTTCACGAGCGTCCCGGACCGGCTGCCGAGGTCCTCGACGGCGACCACGCCGCCCATCGAGACGAGACGGGCGTGCCGGCGCGACGCGACGGAATCGACGATCCGGATCTGCGCGTCGACGCTGCGCCCGAGGACGAGCGAAAAGTCGCCCGCGGGCAGCGCGACGCGCTCGGCGCCGATCAGGAGGTAGTGGGTTCCGGTCGGCATGCTCGGCTACTCCTCGCCCCGTTCGGCTCCGACGAGAATCAGGAATGCCAGCTCCTCCTCCTCGGGATTCCACCCGGCATCGAACTGCAACCACCCTTCTTCGCGAAAGAGGCCGAACAGTCTTTTGGCCGAATCCGGATCGAAATCTTCCGATGCCAAAACCGTTGATTGGCCGGATTCAATACGGAATTCAGGAATGGCCGTCCTTCTGTCCTGCACAACGGAAACCGAACCGTTGTTGCGTGTCTTTAACTCCGGTTTCCCTGCAATCGTCAACGAAAACGAGACGCTGATCTGCTTGTCATCCAGCAACCGGGTTCCCTTGTTTTCCAGACCGATGCCGTGATCAAACGAAGGCGCTTCATCCGTCCCCCCCCCCGCCTGCTCGGACGGAAACGTCCATTTCTCCATCCTGTGGGTAGTTTCGAAATTGCCGGATTCTTCCGAACGAACCGTCATCGAGCATAGCGTCTTCCCCGCAACCACGCCCACCGCGGACCAGTCGGAAAGGACATTCGTAATGGCGGCGTTCAGCATCATTCGATCATTGTTCCCGGCAAGTGAACGACCGTCAAGGAAATCGCGAAGCGTCGAATGAAGCAACTTGTCATTCGTCCTTTCCCGAACCCGTGAAATGAACAAGAGGCCGACATCGACTCGGACAGGAATGTCTTTGCCGATTTCTTCCTGTGAGCGAGTCGAAACCGGATGCTCGCCCGCAACGGACGAGTGGGCGAACATTGAACACACAAGAAGGACGGATACAATTCGTTTCATAGGATTGTCAAAGCGCCAAGAGGCGGCCGCCCGACACGGGCGGCCGACCTCGCGAGGACATCTACCACGTGAACCAGTTCAGCGGCTCCCAGCAGCCGTGGAACTTCTTGTTCTTCTCCTTTTCCTCGTCGAGGCGCTCCTGGTTGGGCCTGTTCGCGTCGTAGGTGATGTCCCGCATGGCGGTGTTCTCGACCATGGGAGCCTCGCTCTCCACGTCCACCCGACGGACGGAGACGAGGAAGAGAAGCGCGTATTCGTCAAGTTCCTCCTTCCTCGACGTCGTGAACCAGCTCAAGACCGGAATGTGCCGGAGAAGGGGAATTCCGGAAGGGGGAATCGTGTCTTCGACGAGGCTCTCGTATCCGGCGACGGCGACCGTTTTCCCGAGCGGGACGCGGACGGTCGGCGAAACGGTCCGGGTTTCCTGCTTGACGGTGGAATTGTGGCCCTTGATCTTCGTCGTGGAGAAGGGCTCGCCCTTGATCTCGATCTCGATGTCCGCCTCCGCCACGTCGGCGCCAATGCGACGGGACTTCTTGTTGACGATCTTGAAGCCGTATTCGAAGTCCTGCGCCTCGGGGGCGGCCCCGTCGCCCATCGCGTCGGGCATGACCTTGACCGTGCCGCCGATGTGAAGCGTCTTGCCGGGATCGCCGTTGGCATGGAACCGGATCGTGCCGTACTGGCGTTCCCGAGAGACCTTGTTCTCGGCGAGCATCGACAGCGACGAACTGAGCCCGGCGTTGATCGTGAAGTCGTTCCATTTCCCGTCCTGGTGCCCATGCGTGCCGCCGATCAGGAAATCCGTGATCCCGCCCCAGACGCCCTTGAGCGTGAGGTTGTAGTCGCTCTCCAGATTCCTCGCGTCCCGTTTCGAAACGACGACGAACGCGACGCCGAGTTCGAGAAGGGAGTCGTCCACGGCGACGCTGACGATGGCCTGCGCCTTCGGCGTCGTGGCGGCGTTGTGCGGAATCTCGCCCACGAGAGAGAGCCAGCCTTTCGTCCGGAGCACGCGGACGAGCTTGTCGATCTCCCCGGCCGAATACACGACGCCGGAAAAGGAAAGGACGTTTCCTTCGTAGACCATCTTGATCCGCCCCTCTTCCGGCTCCTCGCCTTCCGGCGCGAGCGGAACGCCCGCCGCGACGAGCTCCGCGCGAAGGGCGTCGATCGTGCTTTTGTTCACCTTGAACGAAACGTCGCTATCGACCTTTCCCTTGAACCGGCCGAGGAGATTCTCGAAACGAGCCCATTCGTCCGGCGTCCCGATCGTTCCCTCGACCAGGATCCGATCGAATTCCCGCGTGGCCTTGAGGCCGAGCTTTTCCGCCTTGTCCCGGAAGACCGGGAGGATTTTGTCGATCTCGTCCAGGATCTCGACTTCCACGATCGTGACGGCTCCCGACGGAGCCTTGAACTCGATCTTGCTCGTTCCGCTGGCGCCGATGGCCGTGAACGTCGCGGAAGTCGATCCCTTCTCGTAATCGACGCGGACGACATCGCGGCCCGTTTTCTGGGAATAGCTCTCGGGGGCGACGTCGAACGTGCAGATCTCGTTTTCTCCGGAACGGATTTGCAGCGACTTGGTCGTCGTCGTCGCGCACGGGGCGGTCGCGGCGAACAGGAACGCCGCGGCGAACACGGCGGCTCGAAGGATGTTTTTCATGTCGGTCGGTTTGGGGTTGTTGTTGGAAGAAACGGGAAGGCTCATTCCGCCTTGTCGTCGGCGTTCTGGAGTTTCGAAAGTCGCAAGTCGGATGCGGACACGCTTCCGCCCACGCCGGGGTAGTCGTTCTCGGAATCGTCCTTGTTCCTCAGAAGCGGATACAGGGGGAGAGTCTGGGAGGCGCAAAGCAACTTGAGGGCCATTTTGGGCTCCGCGGAAACGAGAACGGATCCGCGCGAGACCTCGAGGATCCGGACGCGGGGAAAGATGACCGAAAGCTTCGTCACGTACTGGCTTCTGGTTTTCTTCCCGTCTTCCGCGCTGCCGGTTTCCCGGGTTTCGATCTCGGGCTGCATGGCGGCGATGGCGATTTCGTCGTATTGCTTCAAATACGGCGTCAACGGCGTTTCCTGGAGCTTCACGCCGACCATGAATTCCTTCTGCCCCATGCGGGACGACTGCCCCTTGGTCTCGTCCTTGATGTCGTCTTCCAGAATGAAGGCCCCCGCGCGGATGTCATGCGCGGCCTTGAACTGGTCGTAGAGAAAACGCTTGTCCCAAAGAATGTGCCTGTTCGGCATGTAGGCGCCCCGTTCAATGGTGGCCATACGGATCGACCCAGACCATTCCTTGTCCTTGCCGATGTCGGAAGACGCCTGGACGACGGCGATTCTGGCATCGTTCGAACGAGTGGCCTTTTTCATTGTCCGGTTCACGGCGAAGACCGCCGCGAGGCCGAAGAGGACGGCCAGGATGAGGGGGAGGGTGTTTTTCATGGTCTATCGGTCCGATGGTCGAGGGGTCTGATGGTCGAATGAGCCCCCGGCGGCGCGGACCCCGCCGGGGGCGGGGATCAGGCGCCGGGGGCGGAGGCGGGGCCGGAAGCGGAGGAGGAGACGTCCGGCGAGGCGTCGCGGGCCTCGCGGTTCGCGGCCTCCTGGGCGGCGGCGTCGGCCTTCTCGCGCAGCTTGGCCTCCTTCTTGGCCTTCTCCTTCTCGGAGCGGTCGGGCTTCGCCTTCGGCTCCTCGGGCTTCCGCCGGGTCTCGAAGTCGGTGTAGTCCTTCGTGTAGAGGTCGGTGGTGCCCATGGGATTGTCGCGCTTCTTCTGGAAGATGCCGAGGAGGCCTTTCGGACGAAGCCACTGCTTGATCGTGTCCTCGCCGATCGGATCGAAGGTCCCCCAGTCCATCTGGAGGTAGTCGACCGAGCCGATCGACGCGGCCTCGCTCACGTCCATGTCCGTGTGGATGAACAGCGGCGAACCGAAGACGCCCTGCTTGCTCTTGAGCTCCGGCGTCTCGATCGTGAACGCCTCGGCGCGATGGATGTTCCGGATGAAGTCCGGATTGCCTTCCAGCACCTGGCCGTTGACGATGACGAGACCGGGGATCTTCTGGCCCGGAACCCCCGAATAGCCCTTCCACATTCCCAGGATGTCCGGATTGTCGGTGTTGACGATGACGTAGACGTAGCCCTCGCCCGTCCCGTCCATTCCGGACAGGGTCGACCCGAAGCCGGCCAAGCCGGTGCTCTTGAGGTAGAGGTTTCCTCCGACCTCGAGCATGAGGTGGCCGGAGCCGTTGTCCGTCACGCGCCCGATGTGGCCCGCCACGTCGAGCAGCATGTCGCCGTCGGAATGGATCTTCCCCGCGCCGGCGGGAACCAGACCGCTCTCCTTGCCGATGTTCGGGGCCGCCAGCTCGAGTTTTCCGCGTGCGGAGATCGTCCCGACGCCGACGCTCCCGGAGGACGTCTCCCGGAGGTAGACGTTCCGGCCGGAAACCTCCTTCAACGTCGAGGTCTTGGTCGCGATCGGGCTGCCGGACGAGCCGATGTCGCCGGAGGCGGTCATCGTCAGGGTCTTCGCCTCGACCAACGAGTCGTTGTCCGAGATGGCGCCCGACGCCTTGAAGGACGCCTCTCCCGCGCCCGTCACCTTGCCCATCTGGATGGAGCCGGTCGTCGCCTCGATGCTCTTGGCCGACATCGTGGTGAACGAGAGGTCGCCGCTTTCGATCGTGAGCGCGCCGCCGGCGGCGATCTCCTCGGCCGTGACGTTGCCCTTGACGACAAGGTTCGCGTCGTTCTTGGCCTTGACGAGCGTCTTCGAGGTCAGGTCGCCGCCGATGTCGGCGAGGATGGCCCCGGCGTCGAGCGTCGCCACGTCCGCGCCGCCGCCGGTCTTCACATCGGCGGTTCCGCCTGCCGTGACGGAGGAGAGCCCCTTCGCGGCCCCCGACACGTCAAGCGTGACATCGCTGCCCGCCTTGGTGATCGAGACGGAATAGTCCCCGCCGGTCGTCGTGATTTCGACGTTGCCGCGAGTCGCCTCGATGGACGAGCCGGTGATCGACTTCGCCTCGATGTCGACATCGTTCCCGGCCGTGATTCCGGAGAGTCCACCGCCCGAGGATTCCGCCGAAAGGTTCCTTTCCTTCGTCCCCTTCTGCACGTCTTCCAGAACCTCGGTGACGTTGGCGCTCTGCCCGGATCCTCCGGACGAAAGACCGACTGTGAGATTCCCGCTCGATTTCAGAATGACGTCGTTCTCCGCCGTGAACGCGACCGTAGCGTTCTCGTCGGTGATGTTCTTCATCTTGATGGTCTTGCCGGTATCGACGTAAATGGCGCCCGCGCCGATCTCGGTCGTTCCGAAGTCGGAACCGTTCCTGTCCTTCGAGTACAGGACGCCGGACGTCAGATTGCCCTCGTTGACGGAGACGGCCCCGTCGGTCGCGATGAAGGCGATCGTCCCGCCGGGCTTTCCGGCCGTGAGCGTGACATCCGAAGAGACGCCCTTGGTTCCGATGACGAGAATGTCCTCGCCGGCCGTCACGTTCGACTTCAGCGTCGCCTTGCCGGCGGCGTTGACCGTCACGTTCTTCGGCGCTTTGTTCTCATCACCCACAGCCGCGTTGACATTGACGTCACCGCTCGTGGACTGGAGCAGCACGTTGCCGCCGGCCTTGACGGCACCGTTGACATTGAGCGCGCCTCCGTCCGCGACGATGCGCGCATCCTTCGTGGCGTCGGCCGACTTGAGCGTGAGGCCGTTCTTGTCGCGGAGCGCGATCGACCCGTCCGTGGCCTTGGCGGTCACATTGCCCGTAAAGTCGTTGTTCGCGCCGTAGACCGAAACGTCCTTCGCATCGAACGTCGCGTCCTTCGCGAGGACCGAGCCGGTGAGATTGACGTTGCCGCCCGCCGCATCGACGTCCAGCGTCGCACCGGTCGCGTCGACCGTGCCGCCGCCGGACACGCCGGTCTGGCCGTTGAGGACGAGGGTCTTGCCGGAAGAGACCTTGACCGTTTCGTCGACCTTGATGCTTGCGTCCGAAACAACCGACAGGTCTCCAGCCGTCGCCTTGGCGCCCGTCAGGTCCGCGTCGGCGTCCGCCGTGGCGGAAACGGCGGTCGCCGTCGCCACCTTCTTCACCGCCACGTCGCCGACGCCGCCGACCGTCACCGCCTTGTCGTTGTGGACGAAGGCGTCCGTACCGGCGAGAATTTCGATGTTGCCCGCCGAAGTCTCGATGTCCGCGTCGTCCGCGCCGCCGACCGACGTGCCGGCCTCAAGGCGCACGTTCTTCGCCGTGACGTTCGCCGTCTCGGCCGCCGTGTTGTCTGTGATGGAACCGGATGTCGCGAGGATGCTCGCCGTGCCGTTCGCGGCCTCGACCGACGAGAGCTTCACGTTCGCGCTCGCCGCGACGCGAGCGTTGCCGCCCGCCGTCGTCGTCGTGCCGTCAGCCATCTCGACGTCGCCGCCCTGCGCCTCGACGTAGGCGTCGCCGGCAGTCGCCGTGATGCCGGCGTTCTGCTGGACGCCCGCCTTCGCGAGGACCGTCGCGTCCTGCGCCGCCGTCACGACCGCGTTCAGCTCGATGCCGTCCGCGCTGGTCTCCAGCACCGCGTTCGCGCCGGCGTTGGCCGCCTCGGCGACCGTCATCTTCCCGTCCGCCAGGATCGAGAGGTTGCCCGCCGTCGCGTCGGCGCCCGTCAGGTCGCCGTCCGTTACGTCGCTCGTCGTCGCGTCGGCCGCGGCAACTTTCTTCGCCGTCACGCCGTCCACGACGCCGACCGTCACGGCCTTGTCGTTCTTCACGAAGGCGTCGGTGCCGGCCAGGATTTCCACGTTGTCCACGGACGTGTCCAGGTTCGCCGCGTCCGCGCCGCCGACCGCCGCGCCCGCTTCCAGGCGCAGCTTCTGCGCCGTCACGTTCGCCGCTTCGGCCGCCGTGTTGTCAAGCACGGACCCGCCCGCTTTCACGCTCGCGCCCGTTCCGGCTTCGATCGCGGAGACCTTCACGTCGCCGCTCGCCGCCACGCGGGCGTTGACACCCGCCGCCGTCGTCGTGCCGTCGGCCATCGTCACGTCGCCGCCCTGCGCCTCGACGTAGGCGTCGCCGGCCGTCGCCGCAATGCCGGCGTTCTGCTGGACGCCCGCCTTCGCGAGGACCGTCGCGTACTGCGCCGCCGTCACCGCGTCGTTCAGCACGATGTCGCCGGCGGTTGTTTCGAGGACGACATTCTTGCCGTTCGCCATCGCGCTGACCGCTTCGGAGACCGTCGTCGCGCCGTCCGCGAGGATGGAAAGGCTCCCAGCCGTCGCCTTGGCGCCCGTCAGGTCCGCATCGACGTCCGCCGTGGCGGAAACGGCGGTCGCCGTCGCCACCTTCTTCACCGCCACGTCGCCGACGCCGCCGACCGTCACCGCCTTGTCGTTGTGGACGAAGGCGTCCGCACCGGCGAGAATTTCGATGTTGCCCGCCGAAGTCTCGATGTCCGCGTCGTCCGCGCCGCCGACCGACGTGCCGGCCTCAAGGCGCACGTTCTTCGCCGTGACGTTCGCCGTC
>Ga0247608_10001097_pt1 | contig 39213 bp, 59 predicted proteins | sample 176DNAGHGlowgp2_FD_193490 | JGI IMG/M metagenome (GOLD analysis project Ga0247608, IMG submission 193490) | Sheep rumen microbial communities from Palmerston North, Manawatu-Wanganui, New Zealand - 1766 DNA GHGlow gp2 | ecosystem: Host-associated > Mammals > Digestive system > Stomach > Rumen ...
CACCAAAGGGAAATGAAGCAATATTTAGAGCATTTAGAGTCCGAAAGTTTTGAAAAACTTCGTCAAAACTTCGTCAAGAAATGAAAAAACCGTTGTGCCACAACGGTTTTCAGTGTGCAGTTGGGGGGACTTGAAAGTGATATAGGCTTTTTTGTCTGCTTTTCGCAAATGTTGTTGTAGCACAATGAATATCAAAAAATCGTTGTGCCAGCAACATATTTGTCATTTTTTAGTGGTGTACAAAAGTTCACGATTATGGACAAAAATACATCTGCGTAGAAAAAAACTTCGTCAAAACTTCGTCAGAATCCGGCTGTCACGGTGGCGGTGAAAGAAGGTAAAAGCCACGCCGCTTGATTTCCACAAAGGCCGAAGGGAAAGGGTGTCCTTCGGTAGCGAATCAAGGTTTAATATAAAGCCCGGAAGCCCAGCCTAAATGCCCGCCGTATATGCATTCGTACCATGTGCGCTTGACGGTGCCGCTCCACGCTCTTTTAGCGGTCCCGGTCATGTACGGTTCTGCCCCTTTTGGTATCACGATGATCTGTTTCCCATCGGTTCCGGCTGTCTCTCTGAGCCAGGTGTTCCCGGTGCAGCTTCCTTTTGGCAGGGGCTTCGCATAGGTGCTGGAGGTGTAGCCGTAGACCCCGTTATAGATGACCCTATACCATATAAGCCCGCTGTCATCTCTGGCAGAGCCGATGGCCTCTAAAATCGTACCACCGGGCAGAATCTCCTCCGTGTCGTATTCCACCCCCGGGCCCTTGCGGATGCGGGAGTAGGCGCAGCCTTCCAGCCGGACAGGGAAGGAGTCGATATGATCATCGTTGTCAATGGCCGTGGCGGTGTGGCCTGTTTTCAAAAGGATATCCCCCCGGCGCAGGCCCGTGCCTAATTCCAGCAGGAGGGGATCCGTCAATTCCACAAAGGCCCCGGTACTCATAAGGAGCTCCCTCTCCGATCCCGTCCACATTGTCCGCAGCTCCGGCCGATACAAAGCCGGATCCTTAATACCGGCAGAATACACCACCGCCCCGGTGAGACTGGAGCAGTCGCAGTTGACCAATGCCTTGATCTTCCGGGTGTCTGGATCGGTCATTGCAAAAAGGGCATCAAATACCCCTTCCCGTGGGTACTGTTCATTGCACTGAGAATAGCCAATATGATCCCCGTTTTCCACGGCCCCCTCCATGAGCCAGGCGATAAACTCTGCCACCTCCGGGGATTTCGGCCTGAACACATACTCCCAGCCGCCGTAGAAAGGCACCACATTCAATTCTCCATCCATATTGCCGCCGGGATTCTCCTTTGTGGCACCCGTCCTTCTCTGGTTCGGCGGTTCGCCCCATGTGGAGTAATACTCAGATGAGGCCGCCTGTGCTAATCTCAACATGGCTCTATACCTCCTCCTTCGGGTTCTCCTCTTGCGCCTTGTCCGGCAGTATCTTGGTCACAATGCTCTTGGTCTCAAAATACTGGTGGCTGCTGTGCTGGGCCACCACACCGATAAAGGCCACCACCGCCGACCCCAGTGTCTCCACCGTACCCATCAGCCCCCAGCCGAAGGCTTTATCAAAGGCCCCATAAAGGGTCATCAGGGCCGGGATAAGCCATTGGAGCGTCCTTAAAATGTCATGTAATTTGTTGCTCATATTTCACCTCCTTAAATCGCCGTTGCAGAAATAGCGCCGCTGTCTGAAACGGCTATTTTGTATCGTGTTCCGTTCGGGCTTTTTAGGACTATGCCCCCGTCTGATGTGACCTCAAAGGCGTTGCTCCTGGCTGTTGCGCTTGACCCGTTTCCCACCGCAAACAGAGTGTTGGAGGACAGAAGGGAGTACACGCCAACGGCAGACGCACCCTCGGCCGGGGCGTTTGTACTGTCATGTCCCGATCCGGCAAAGAAGCCTCTGTTTTTCGCCGCAATGTGCCATCTTCCAAAACAGGCATTGCCGTTTCCGTTTGAATAGATAGCATTCCCCACAAGGCAGTTGTCATTCGAGCTTCCGGCCTTTGTCACGCCACCGCCAAGCAGGAGATTTCTGCCGCCACCAAGGGAAGCTACACCGTTGCCAACATGCAGTGTGGCATAACTTTTCATCACGCCGAAAAGCCGGATGTTCGTGATTGCTGCATCGGGGTTCAGCGTTGATGCTGTCTTTATGACGATTTCACCGCCGTCTGCGCTGCTGTCCGGGGTAAAGGCCGATCCGTTGATTGTCACGCTGAGAACCTTGACTATTTTTTGCTGTGTGGAGGTGGCCTCGTCCCTCGCGATATACCCGCCTTCACACATTTTCGCTTGGATACGGTTTGCGTAGGTGTTGTTCACCCGGTACTCCGTTGCTCCAGCCGCCGCAGATTTACAGGCAAGGCCAAGGCCGGAAACAACCGCCATCGCCCGGTTGGCTTCCATGTTTACACCCTTTGCATCAGTCATAAGAAGGGAGTAGTTTCCGACCCACAACGGCTCTCTGTCGTTCGGGGCGAACAGGCCCGTTGTCTCGGAGAACTGACCCATTCGGCCCCCCACTACAAGGTGTCCGTTTGCATCCAGCGTGACAGACTGCGAAGGATTCAGCTTGATTGTTCCGGCTGTGTTTTCCGTTGCCTCTGCCGTTGCATCATCAACATACTTCTTTGTCGGGATATGCTTCGAGACACTTGTTCCGTCTGCCGATGTTTCCCAATAGAGAATGTCCGGGTTTGTGGTGTTCATAAAGCCGAAGCTCTGCATATTCGCAGAACCTTGTGCCTGCTCGATAAACGAACCGAAGCCGGAACCGTCATTCCACCCACGCATGGTGGCCCGGTCTTGCATAGACAAACCGCTGTCATACAAGTCTCCGTTTGCATCGAAAATGGGGACATGATATTGCGTGAAAGACTGTACCTTGTTAAGTTTCCTTGCAACCGAAGCATCTATGTAGCCATTGATGTTATTCCAGGTACGGGTCAGGCCGGTTTTGTCCAGAAAGTTTCCCATAATACCCTCCTATCAGGGCGAAGGCGGTGTGATGATAGCATCGATCTCTGCCGTGGTGATAGCTACCAGCTCCGTTTTTGCCCAGTAGCCGGACAGGTCAACCGCCGTGGTGCCGATCTTCTCAAAGCTGCCGGTGGGGTCACCATCGATCCAGATGTATTCATCGTACACATTGGGGTCGGTTCCGCTGTTGGGCACCAGATAGATAACGCCCTTTTCTCCCTCGTCCGGGAGAACGCCCGTCACCTGATACGCAATCCCGGTGATCCCGGCAATGGCATTGTCTATGGCCGTCTGCACCTGGGTAGCATCCTGAAATCCGCTGTCATTGGTCAGGTCAGATACAGCCGTGGGGACGGTGATATTCACCGCCTTGTTGGCATCCGGCACCAGGGCCGTCCCGTTGACCTTCACCGTCTCAATCACATTGGGCTCCCCGCCCTCAGCTACGATATCGTCCACCCGATCGGACAGGTCGCTTAAATCGCTTGCCGATGCAAACTCGTTCTTGATCCTGTTGTGGTAATACCGTAAACCTGTTTTGCTCAAATACTCTGCCATTGTGTCATCCTCCGTAAATAATATCGTCTATGTCCTGGGGGGTAATCGTCCCCATAAGGTCTTGTAAATGATAATCCGCTCCTAACTTATCCCCAATCACCGTCACGCCGTTGATTTTGGGCTTGTTCGCCAGATTTTCATAATCACTGGTGCCAGACCCGGAGTTGTAAAAGATTCCCACATCCCCCCGGTCAAGGCGCAAATCCATGCCCACCTCCGCCCCGTCAATCGCTACCAGGTTTCCCACTTTATCCATCAGAACACCTCATTTCTGGCACTTCCGGACACATCGAATGACTTTGCAAAGGTGGTGTACCGCCGCCCCGCCCTGGTCTTATAATCCACCTGCACCGTTGCCATAAGATTCTGGATCAGATCCCCCGTGTCTTCCTGGCTCAATTCCCAGGCATAGCCGTCTTCGCTCACGGATGCATCCTCCAGGGATTTCATCAGCACCGTCTGCCCCTTCTGCCTGATGGTGACATAGATTTCCACCACCTCCGACATCTCCACCGCCTGGGGCTTGTATCGAATGGTGGGTGTCGTCCACCGTGCGATCTGGCCGCCGCCTTTTTCAGTACATCCCATCTCATTCTCCTTCCACGATCTCCAGGCGGCGGTTCAGCCTTTTCAGCTCATCATCCTGCCGCTCTGTCTTTGCCTCCAGCTGATAGGTGCGGTCTATCACGCTGTTGTGTTTCTCAACCTGTTCCCGGAGGTGCTTAATCTCCGTCTGTACGGTCGTTTCAAGAATTGCGTGCTTTTTGTCCAATTCCGACATAAACTTGTTCCTTTGCTGGTTCAAAGCGAGGAATGACCCGGCAAGCCCGAAAAGGCCCGTTATCACCGCCACCAGGACGGGAATCCAAATCTCCATCCTTCTCCTCCTTAATCTTTTTCGTTTGCATAGCTCATATATTTCCGTCTACCCAAGTTTCACGATTGATATACGCACATTTGCGCTGCCGGTGGTGACGGTTAGCGTGGCCCCGGACACCGAGGCTGTGGTGCTGCCGGACGGGCTAAGGATAGCAGATATATGGGATGTGGATGTGGAAGCCCACACGCTCACGATCCACACACCATCCTGCGCCGTGGAGGCGTTGTTCATCCTCGTTGTGCAAACGAGATACTGCCCGGTGGCGAGTGTGTATGTTTTTGCCGTTCCGCTTGTGGACACAAACTCGCTCTGGTTTCCCACAAGGTCGGAGGCGGCAAGCCCGGAGGCGGGATACGAAAAAGATATGTTGCCGTTGGAGTCGCCGAACGATAGCCCGGAGGCGGTCAACTCGGCCTTCTCGTCAATTCCGTCCCCGTAGTTCGTCACCGTCAAACCCGTGAAATTGACCTCGGTTGCCTTTGCCGGGAGTACGGAACGGCTATTCACTTTAAGGCTGTTAAAGGCCATAGATGATGTAGAGCCCGGGCCGTTTATCTCGATTTTCGAGTTCTGCGTCCAGTCAGTCGCCGACACGCTTATGCCGCCAATCAATGTGAAGGTGCCGGAGATATTCGCCCCGGTAGCCGTGATGAGGCCCGCGCTGTCAACCGAGAAGTTAGGGCTCGTTATGGTGATGCCTGTCCCGGCGTTTAGGTCAATAACCTTCCCTTCAAGGCTTATCTTGTTCGAGTTAATAGTTATCTGCTCCGGCGAGATATTGATTTTGGATATGATCTCATCGTTCCCCACCTGGTCTTCCGGGGCCGGGCTCCATGCTGTTGCTACCATGCCCTCTTCCAGTTTGGTGTTCCGTAGATCTATATAATCCGCATCACCGTAATCAGCTGCAGTGGAATCCCGGCATCGTATAACCAAATAGGCCATAGTGGCAGCCGCCGGAACCGTGAATGTGAATGTCACATTTTTGGATCTTGTAGCACCTGCCAAGGCAGGAGTGATTGTGAAGAAATCCTCGTAAGCACTTGCAACAAAACTGTTCCCGGGGTTCGCCGCGTCTGTATAAAGGGCGGCTCTCATTTCATACGAATCAGATCCGCTGTAATTTGACAACTGTTTGAATTGGCAACGCGCTGAAAAGGTGTATGTTTTCCCAGCCACAAGGCCATTCATTGATCCCGAAGAAACAGAAGAGCTTCCGAAACGGATATAGGGCCGCACCGATGTGGTGTTCGTGACCCTGAAACCGTGCCCGAATTTGATGCCGCTCACCGTAATATCCGCAGCTGACCATGTGGCACCCGTCATGGCATCCGTGTTCCGCGTCTGTCCCAAAATATGGGGTCGATTCGCCGCCGGAGTCACCGCCGGATTCAGCGTACCCACGATAAGATTTCTACCGCCGATGTGGTCAACCTTTTCTGCAAGCAGAGTAATCTCCCCGTTCGCATTTGATATCTCAGTGTAAATGTTCTTGACGGTGTTTGTGTAGCGGCGCACTTCCGGGCTTATATACCTGATTTCGTGATCAATGTCATCATTGTTGGGGGCTTCCAGATCCATTGTCATTCCGCTGCTATATGTTATGCGGCGGGAATAAATAGCCCCGGTTGTCCCGACAACGCTTATTTGGTCTCCCAACTCAACAGCAGGGTTAGACCACACGCAGCTTGCGGAAAAAGGCTTGTACTGCCACACAGACAGGATACTATAAACATAGTCTGCAACAGCCTGTGTGGCATAAGGGCAAAAAGCCTCCATGACATTTTTATCGCCAAAACCGCTGTTGTATGCCGTATTGTCATCAACAGTCAAAACAACATTTGTATAAGCAAGTCTCGTGTCCGATATGTTGAGATTTGCAACAGATTTCCCAACATTCAGTGTGTCGGAACCACCGTTAATTGGAACGAACCGAAGTTGCCCCGTGTCGTTCATAATCCAGTTTCCTGCATATATAACAGCTATGTAGGAGAGGACATCCCGCATGGTAAGATTTACGGGCATAGGTACCTGATAGCCACGGTTCAGCAATGAAGCATTGCGGCTGTCCTGAGTAATGTCCAGCTTCGTGCAAATCTCCGCAATAACTGCGGTATCCGTGGCTGGCCATGTCAAAGAACTGTTTGAGTAATCAGCATTCGCCAGCATGAGCGCATCATAACAAAACGCAGTAAATACCTCTATGCCGTCATCATTATGTGACACTGACCGGGTATCAATATAGTATTCCCCGTTCTGAACCCATTCACTGTTTGTGTTTCCGTTTGACAAGCGGAAATATGGTTTTATCTTAGCCATACGAGGAACTACCGCGCCGTTGGATATAAAACTAAACTCGCAAGTCCCGGAGAACACGCCGCCAATAGTCGGGCTATTCTGAAAGACTTTGCTCTCCGTAATAACAGAAAGCAGAGAACTGTCAAAGTAATCTGTGCCAGCAATATTGACTTTGTGTTCAAATTGTCTACCAACCTGTCCGAGTAGCGTTGTATAAGTTTGACTTGTTGCTTGCATATTACACCTCGATTAGGGGGAAAGTAATGCCTCCCCACCATTCTGTCCCATCCGGCTTCTTTATCAAATAAGAAGCCGCAGTGTTGTTTGAATACATTGTTTTTGTCACTGTTCCGTAGTAAGGGTCGCTTATTCTGACCGTGACAGTCTCAGGCATGATGAGGCCCTCTAATATCGTCAATTCGGCGGCTTTTAATGGGCGGCAGGTCACATCATAGCGAAGTTTTGTCCCTACTCTTCCACGGTGCATCACACCGTCAAGAGTTCTACCTGCATCAGGGGAATCAATATCATTTCTACCCCTTTTTAAGCCGCCGAATGCGATGTAGTCTGTTATGTCAACATTGTTTATCTTGAATACCATGTCACACCTCTAATTGAAAGCAGAGGCCGCCTGTCTGGCCTGTGTGATACTGATTTTTCGGGATACAGCATCCCAATCCACGCCACCATTACTCCTGTTCTCCTTGATAGCCCCGATGATCTGCCCTGCGATGGCATACACGGCGGTAATCACGCCCTCGTTTGCCTCCTCTACGCCCGTAGCAACGCCCTTAACTATCTGATCATTGTTCGCCACAGCCGTGCGGCTACCGATACGGCCCACAAACTCCGGACCGGACTCCCGGGCTATAAACGCTTCCCCAGTATCAACAAATCCGCCGTTTGCATACATAAGGCTTTCTGTGAATGGCTTTTGTGGCCCGCCGCCACCGCCTCCTCTTTGATAACTTTCAAGCCCGGAGGGGTCGAAGGACGCGCCAAGGTTCTCCATAAGTCTGGCCGTTTCTGTTCCAAACTTTTGATAATTCCGAAGCATCGTTGCAAGGCCGCCCTTGCCACTCGTGACGAATGCTTCCATTGTGGCATCCATACCGTTTTCAAGCCCGCTTCCGAATCCGTCCATAGACTCCAAAGCATCCGTTTTGAAACCATCAACAGCAGAGACCATAGAATCCATGTCAAGGCCGATAGACCTTGCGCTGTTCTTTAAGGTTCGCCCCATGCTGGAGAATGCATCACTGACGGGCTTTACGCTTGCCTTTGTTGTTTTTAGTTTCGTGTCAATGGCGGCAATTTCGGGGGTAATACTCTTTGCGCTATTTTTGATTGTATTTGCCGCCGCCTTGAAATTGTCTTCGCCTAACGGATTTTTCGCTTTGTTTTTGTTCTTTACTCCATCAATAGATGTTTTGATCCCTTCGATTTCTGGGACGGCAGCCCTTGCGCTCCCGCGGATGCTATCTATTGCGGAAACAAAGCCATTTTCCCCCAAAGGGTTTTTCCATTTTAGTTTTTTCTTCAAATCATCAGCAGCAGATCCGATTCCTCCAATATCAGGTGCAACATCTCTTGCACTGCCCCTGATAATATCGGAGGCCGCCTTAAACTTGTCCTCACCCAAAGGATTCTTGCCTTTAAGCTTTTTCTTCAAATCATCGGTGGCAGAAGTGACACCTTCGATTTCTGGCACAATATCTCTTGCACTTCCACGGATAACATCCGCGGCAGACTCGAATCCGTCCTCACCAAGCGGGGATTTCCCTTTAAGGCGTTTCTTTACTTCATCGGTAGCTGTATCGATTCCTGCGATCTCAGGGGCCGTAGCTCTCGCAGACCCACGGATTTTTTCTGCCGCCTCGTCAAAACCGTCTTCTCCCAATGGATTTTTCCCTGACAGGCGTTTCTTTGTGTCTTCTGCCGCCGTTTTAATTGCCGCAATGTCTGCTCCGGCGGCCCTCGCACTCCCACGAATAGCAGATGTTGCGGCTGTAAAACCGCTCTCGCCAATGGGATTCTTCCCACCAAGATACCGTGCGATGGCCTTTGTGTCTGTGCCAATGGCGGCAATTTCGGGGGTCACACCGAGGGCACTCTGCCGGATAGCCCTTGCGGATGTGTCAAAACCGCTTGACCCAAGAGGATCCCCGCTCTGCATTACTCGCTTTACTTCCTTTACGCCGGTTCCGATAGAGGCAACTTCGGCAGTAATGCTTTTTGCGCTCCCGGTGATCGCCCGGGTTGATGTCTGCACAGACTTGACAAGGCTACCGCTAAGTGTCGTCTTCCATGTGACAATCTCCTTTGCAAGAGGCACTTCTAAAAGCCTTTCAGCAGCGACACCTATTCCTCTGAACTTATCTTCTGTCCCGTCCTTTCTTACGAAGATATCCGTTGCCTGTTCTAATTCCTCAACGGCCTTCCTATACTTTTGGACACCCTTTGTTGATTTCTCAATATCCTTTGTAGGGAAAAAGCTTTTGTACTCGTATTTCGGTATATCCTTTGTAGGGAAAAAGCTTTTGTACTCGTATTTCGGTACATCAAAGTCGTTGAGCGGCTCTCTTTGTTTTTTAAGCCGTTCAGCCTGTTCAGGGGTAATTGTTCTTCCAGTTTCAATAGGAGACACAAACTCGTCCGGCATTTTAATCCTTGTAAAAAGGATTTCCTCTGCCTGTTCCCTTTTGTTTACTGGTTTTCCTGTTTCGTCTACGGATCCTCTTGACCGCTCCGAATACTCAAACGGAACGCCCTCTTCAAGCCATTCTTTGATTCCCTCGAAACCGTCTACAAGAAGGTCGCCCATCAAGTATAGGGCCACACCAGAACCGATTAGCGGAAGTAGAGTGCTACCAGTGGAACCGCCGCCACCACCTTGTCGATGCCCGAAGAGTGAAAGGATGGTGGACAAGATGCCTCCACCGATTCCAGAGCCAGAGCCCGAGCCAGAACCAGAACTTCCACCACCTCCACCGCCGAATATGAGGGAAAATATTTTTTTGATGCCCCAAACCCCAACAAGCGCTTTGAATATGTCTTCGCCCGTCTCTTTGCTAACGGTCAGGTCGATATCTGTCCCTGTCATGGAAGAAGCCGCACCTGAAACGGCAGCCAACAACCCCTGGATTATGGCCCCGCCCAATCCAGTTGCCGCCTGGAAAGCCTTTTTCCACAAATCTTCATCGGCAAGTGCCTTTCCGACTTCCTCTCCGAGACTTTCAAACATTGCGCTCAGGCTTCCGTCACTTGTCACGCCAATAACAATCTCAAACAGGGCCTTCATAATTGTAGAACCGAGGTCTAACACTGCACCGAAGGCTTCGTTCCAATTTATGTCTCGTATTGCATCGCCTATTTTCTCACCAACCTCTTTCCAATCTTCCACCGTCTTGATCGCTTCGGCAAGGAATGTGACAAATCCCGTTCCAAAGCCGACGACAGTCCCTACAAAAGTGGAAAATTCAAATGTTTCAAGGAAAGTCTTCAAACCTTCACCAAATGAACGGCCAATCTCCGCAAAGTCGAGCCCTTCTTTCAGTGACGCGGCGAAGGTGATAGCCGTGTTTAGGGCCTCAGCAATGGATGATCCGATGGAGGAGGCAAAGCCCTCCCCTGTGAAAAAGCCTGTAATACCTGTCCCAATGGAAGAACCGAGTTTTGCAGCCTTTTCCTTGATGCTCTCCCAGTCAATCCCGTCAAGCTGGTCTTTAAGCTTCTGTGCGATCGTGGCCCCTACCGTGGAGAAGTCGCCGCTCTCCCACGCTTCACGCAGGGCCGTGACGAACTTTGAAACATATCCTTCACTTTCCACCTCGACGGTCTCAAACATCTTCTCATAGTCAAGGTCTTCACCCGTGCCGCCGGAAGCCGGAGAAGACAAGCGGTTGATCTCGTCAAACGGCCCAAGCCACTTATTGAGTGCCTTTGCAGTCTTCTCCGCTTCTTCGCCGTACTTCTTCGGGAACTTTAAGGCCCGGGTGTAGGTGGTTTCCCCTGCAAGAGCGGCGAAGAACTCCGCTATATGCGCCGCCATGTCCGCAAACTTATCCGCAATATGATCAATGGCTGGTGCAAGCTTATTGATAAGCGGTTCCGCAATCGTGGCAAGAGAATTTTTCATGTACAGAGCGGATGTTGCCAAACTATCCATAGACTTTGCAAATTGCGTGCCTACAATCTCACTGTACTTATAAAGATTGTTCATTCCCTCTTTAAGACCCTGCGTAAACGCCTTTATTATCGTGCGGAATACGCGATACAGGGCCACCCGCCTTAACGAACGCAACAGACCGCTAACAGACCGCCAAATACCCGTCATGTGCCCGTACAAGGATTTCGCAGGATATATGGCGGCAGCAAGAGACTTGGCCAAAACATTACCAGCAAGTCCCGCATACAAACGGACAACAGAGAGCACGAGCTTGTCTACCCAGCTTGTTATTATGCTTGCGGCGGAACTCATGGCGTGAAGGTTGCTAATAGATCCGGCCGGGACATCAACAGAAATAGAGAAGCCGTTTACATCCGGCATCTCCGTGTTTATCTGGTGGATTGTCCGTGAAAGCTCCATGAGCCTACTTGACGCATCGGCCGGTACTGACACAGAAACTTTTATCTTAGATTCAAATCCACGTAATGACTTCTTCGTCTTCTTGACCGCTTCTGCGAGGTTTGATAGCCTTGTACCTGCGTCTTTCGGCACCGAAAACCTGAAATCAAACTTAAAACCATCCAGGACGCTTTTTGCTTCGCTTAAAGAATCCGCAATCTTGCGGATCTTGCCGGGGACATTTGATGGAATGTCAAAGACGGAAGCAAGAGACTTCTTGCTGAGGTTGTTGACAACAGAATTTACACTACGAAGCGATGCAGCAAGGGCGTTAATTCGGCTGACAGTATTTTCGCCAACCTCGACACCAATCTTGCTTGCAGATTGTATGTCTTGGAACATAGAACGCACCTTAGCAAGAGCGGAGTTAAGCCGCTCAATCTTGCTGACAGCGTTTTCTGTGCTTGCGGTTATGTTTATGCTAATGCTTTCAACAGCAGCCATAATTTACACCTTGCCCCCGTTTTAGGCCGGGGGCTTGCCGTGTTGCTGTTCCCAGCGTGCGTTGTGTGTTGTCACAAGGTTCTTCATAAATGCTTCTGCCATCGCAACATCCCGCTTATCCTGTGCTTCATCCTGACGGGCCTTGTCATCATCGTCAATCGGATACGGAAGAATGGGGTATTCGTTGCGCGGGTGGCCTTTTTCCAGGAATGCGTTTCCGATGGACGACATGATAGCGTCCCGGATATAAAGGCCCTGCATCCACAAAGCGTAATTCTCGCGCTTGCGGCGGTACTCCTCTGCTTTCAGGTAGTCCCTGACAAGCAGAGGGTCGCCGTACCAATACTGGTCATAGGTCATCCCAAGGGAAAGGAAGTATGGAAAATCCCGTGAGAAGACTTCTGAAAGGGACGGCGGTTCTTTTACAGTTCCACCGTCAGATTCCCGTTTTTTCCCATTTCTTCCGTGGTCTCTACGGCGTTGTTGCTCAAAGCCGCCTGATTATACAGACTCAAAAGCCGTTCAAGGAACTCCGGGGAGAACCCGCCCATGCGGTCATAAATCTCATTCGTCTCGGCCCTGGACACATTGCCCTTTCTGGGGCCGTGGTTAGCCCGAAAAGCCAAGTAAAACAGTTCCGGGAAGTAGGTCACAGGGAAATCGATAACATTCTGCAATTTGAACCCCCGGCCCTCTGCGTAGGCCACGCTTTCCCGGTTGAAATCCAACTCGTAAACCTTCCCGGTGTTATTGTCCGTGATTCGAGCGGGCTTCACTCTCTCGTCAACGATATTGTCCTTAATCTTTTCCGCCATAATCAATTTTCCTCCTTTCGATCGTGGCCGTCAGTTAGGCTCCGGCGAATGTGGGCGCCGCCTGGAACTCCATAGAAGACTGCGGGGCAATGTAGAAGGTGGTCTCCAAAGCCGCATTCACGCCCAGTTCGTTGAAGCCGGTAAGCACTTCGGGCTGACCCTTGAAGAAGACAGCCTGACTGAGCTTCGGGTGGGAAATGCAGAACCAGGTATCCTTTGCAGGGGTGGCTGCCTGCCCGGTGTTGTAGGCAGAAATGAGAGTGGTGTTCCACTCGCTGATCACATCGTCCGTGCAATTGGCGTTGAAGCCAAGCACGCCCCCCAGATCCTTCAGGCCAGCAATGTAAAGCACATTGTAGAGTTCCTGTAAGGGGGTCACATCAATGCTGTTCGGTTCGGGGTTCGTGGACGGGGTGGACTTTACTTCGTTCACGATGGTGTATCCCGCGGTGGGTCTGGTTCCTGCCGTGCCTTCCACGCAGTAGGAAAGGGTCACGCCAGCGGTAGATAATCTCTGACTCATAACTTTTCTCCTTTTAGTAGTCTTGATAAATCATGTATGTTCCTGCCTGTTGGCCGTCTCCGACCACCGCTTCATAGCGGCTTTCCAGGCGATAAATAGTTGCGTCTGCAAGGTTTGGCACATGCAGTCTTGCCGTGCGGGTGAAGCCAAGGCCGGTCATTTTCTCGTCAATGAAGTCTGCGATGGCCTTTGCCTCTGACTTCTTCCCGCTGGTCTTGTTAGAGAACACGGAAACGGAGTACATAACCCGCACGAAATCCTCTATTTTCACGGTGCTGCCCTGCTTGACCACATAGTTATCGGCCTCGTAGAGCATTACAGCGGGGAAGGAGGCTGGTATCGGCACATACTCGCCCACCACATACACGCCGGGGAACTGTGCCCTTGTGGCGGTTGCTATGGTGCTGAAAACATCGTTCTCAATGTCTTTCATGTGTCGAATACCTTTCTCATTTCCTGCGGAAGACGGGCCTCGATGACCTTCCCTGCCTCATACATGGCCATTGCCGGTGGATTACCGAAAGTATGCCGCCCGCTGCCGAAGTACCATCCTTTGTCATTCATCCAGTTTGGCACCAGTTGCCCGGCAGAGTTTTTCCTATATTGCGGGTTCGGCCAGGTGCCTGGGCCCATACCCATTTCCTCATTCCATGGGTGCTGTTCTCCTGCGTGCATCACGCCAGCACCAAATTCAATGAAAAGTACAGAAGGCCCGGATGCTGTCAGGGTGGCACCGTTTTCTATGCGGGCGGTTTTGACATCCACATTTCTGTCACCGTCATAATCAGCGACAGAGTAAATGTTTCTGGCCATTGTGGCCCCTTCCTCCGCTACACTTCGGCAGACACGGGACACATTATTTTGTGACAGGTTTCTGGTTATCCGTGACAAACGCTTCATTGTTTCAGACAGGCCCTGAATGCTTCCCATCACCGCACCTTCACTTCCCGGATTGCGATGGCTACGAAGTTAAGGCTCTTTGCTACTCGCCGCACCGTGTAGTTGTAGAGGGGCAATCCGTCCGCATTTGTTTCGTAGCATTTGTCAACGAAAAGAACCGTTTCCGTGTTTATTGGCGTGTCTATGTCATCCAGCAAGATAACCTTGTCGTAATCGTCAAGGCTCCCGAACATCTCCGTGTTAGAGTAGCCGGTTGCCGGGGATATATTGCCCCATGCTACTTGCGGCGGCCCGTAGGAGACCGTAAGCTCCCCCGTGTCGTTGCCGTACTCGTCATAGATGGGCGTGGTCTGCCCCGCGTACAAGCAGAAATTGAAAGGTTTTCTGTTCCTCGCAAGCGTTCTCATCGTCCCATCACCTTCGCATAGGGCATAATCTCCCGCAAAATGTCCTCATCGTTCGGGGAACCGTATGTGCGATTTACGCCGTTCTCGTTATGAACCACCTCGCCCTGTGCCCCCCGCCGCAGGAAGTACCTGCTGGCCAGTTCGCACTGCGAATACTCATAAATGGGGGGCACATCAGCATCATCAGGGATCCCGAAAGGGTACAGGCGGCTAAGGATAGCGGCCTTAGCCTGAGACAGATACACACTGACAAGGGTATCCGTGGCCGCACAGTCGTTTTCGACAAGGGCTTGCACATTAGATATTTTCTCCTCGATAGTCATGTATCTGTCTCCTTGCTATTTCTTTTTTGCCCCTGACTTCTTTTTGGTTTCTGAAACCTCTTTTGCCGGGGGCGCGGTCTTTTCCTCTGCGGGCCTGATGATCCCAACTGTGACAGACCCATCAGCGTTTTTCCTGATAGCCATACTCCCACCTATTAGGCGTGATGCACATAGATGCCGTTGGCCTTCTGGGATTTGACCCATGCGCCATGCTCGAAGCGAGGCTGTACCAGGTATGCATCCGCATTCACATTCTGGGCCGGAGTGAACAGGCGAGGCACGAAATACTTCATAACCTGCAGCACGGCAGAAGGATGTACGATCATAAAGTTGATGTTGTCGCCGGAAGCGGTATAACCTCCAGCGTCACTGGAAGCGGACGGGGCCGCAAGGGTCACACCGGTGCTGAAACGCTTCTGAGGAACGGTGATAATCCTCATATCATCAAACATCCATACATTGCGATTGATGTTGTCCTCGCCGTTTTCAACCATCCGGGTCACACCGTTCTTGATCAGCTTATAGAAACTGGCACTGACGAACAGAATCCGGCCCTCATAAGGGACTTCACCATCGTCCAGGACTTCCGTAGCAGTGTCGATAGCCGCTACGGCATCAGCACCAGTGGCGATAGTGCCGGAAACAACCTGGGAAGCGTCTGCACCGCCAGCGTACTGAGCGAAGCGGTAAGCGTCTACTTCGGGGATAATGTGGCGGGCGTTTGCTTCGGCAACAACCCCGTCAACCATGAGGGACAGGCTTTCCTCCTGGTCAAGCGCGTCGATCTGATAGGAACGGCCCCTGTCAGTTTCCAGGACATAGGGAGTCCAAATGCCGGACACATCACCGGGGACATAACCGGCGTTGCGGTCATAGTTGCCCATGCCCACGGTGTTGACCGTGAAGATGTTGACGGTGTTTGCGCCAGTAAAGCGCACACGCTCCGCAACGGTATCAAGGATGGCCGTACGGGAGCCGGTAATATATGCCTCGTCAAGCAGCGGTAAATAGGTTTCCGCAAGCGCGATTCTGTTGCTGACGGGAGCGGGTACAGTGTTTGCCATTGTTTCTTTCTCCTTGTTTTTTTATAGTGGCGGCAGACCGAATCTCGCTCTACGCTTGTTTTCATCTGCCTTTTTAGCGTCCGCACTGGTCGGCGGCATCCCAACTGACAGTCCGGGCTGGTTATCCAGGGCGGCGTTTTTGATGGCCTGTGCCTGGTTTCCGTTATGGGTTTTCAAGGCAATGAAGTATTCGTCTTTCACGCCTTCCGGGAGTGCATTTGCCATAACCTCTGCTGTGGCGGCATCGAAGCCAGCGTCCATGAGGCGGCTTTTGTAGGTGCTGAATCTTTCCTTCGCTTCAAGCTCTGCGATCCTTGCCTCCCTTGCAGCTTCTTTCTCTGCTCGTTCGGCCTCTGCCCTCTGCGCCTCATCTAATGTTGCAAGGTACTTCCTCTTGTTTTCGGCGGCTTCGCTGTTGGCCTTTGACAGTGCCTTTTTCAGCTTCTCCACCTCTGCTTCATAGGGGTTTACTTCCGGGGCCTTCTGGGCCTCTTTCCCGGCCTCCTGCCCTGTCTGTTCCTTGTTTTCGGCTTCTAATGCCTTGTTTTCCTGTTCCATAATGCGCTCCTCTCTGCGTTTTTTAGGATGTTCCCTCATCCGTGTAGTCTGTTTGTGGGGTTGTCTCCCCTTTGCGTTTTATGGTCTTCACTGACCTATGTCCTCGGGCAAAGCCCGGAAATATCTGCTATTTATCCGCTTTTGTGATATTTTGCGGTAAAAAATCAAGCTCTTGTCAGTACAAGTCTGCACCTACACCCGATTACATTTTCCGGGAATTGGAAGTCCCCTGGCCGGAGGGCAAAATCTCCATCATAGGTGAAAAAGTATTCCGAAAGAGGCACGGCTTCTCCTTGCAAATATGCGTGAGTGTCCCGCACTCTATCGTCTAACATGGTTTCCCACCGCTTATACACAACTATGCCATCATCCTGCGCCCTGGTAGCCACATTCCACATGGCATCATTGTATATACGGTGGCTGTCCGTCTCTACCACCCGCATGATGTCCTCTGCCGTGGTGCGCCTTGTTCGGAGAATATTTTCAGATTTTTCCGCAAAATCGCCTTTTTGTGTAGATAATTCCGCATTTTCCTCATTTTCAAGGTACTCTGTGACTCTTTGCCGCCAGGTCTTCCCGGCAACCTCTCTGTTCACTGAGGCGGTCACTTGTGCTTCTTCCGGCGGGAAGTCTGTTTCAAGCATGGTATTTGCAGCTTCATTGCCAAATATGTAGGATAAAATCAATATTTCCTCTATCTCATCAAGCAGAAACTCCAAATAATGCCGTTTGTTCTCCCTGTCCCGTTCAAAGATGTTCCGAACGGTGGCATCCATGATATTCAGTTCGTCAAACGGCATAAGCCTATCCATATCACACCCTTAAAACAAAGCCTTTCGACACGAGCAATTCCGCTCTATCCTCTGTGACTTCCACCGTCTCCCCGAAGTAGACATTGCGCCCAAGCTTCTTGTCATAGTACGCAAGCTTGCAATACACTTTCACAAGCGTTTCTTGCTCTTTTTCCGTTTTGATCTGCTTCTTTTCAGCCATTTCATACACCTCCTGTCGCATTTTCGCCGTTGTTGTTGTCTTCCTCGATTACTATTGCCTCTCCTTGCCCATCACCCTCTTTCTCGGCCCTAATGGCCTCGTCCGGGTCTCCCCAAATCAGCTTCAAATACTTCTCGCTCATTTTTACATCCGCAACGGGATCATTGGAGAGGCCGGACTTCTTAAAGGCAAGCTCCGGGTGCATACCCATAGCAAGCATGGTCTGCGCCGCCTGTGCCTTAGATTGAACATTTGCTGTCTCATTCCGAACAAAGTTTAGTTCAAAGTCTATCGGTTTAAGATCTAAAAGGCCCTTCGTCCGCAATATATCAAGGAATATCTCGTCAAACAGCCTGTTTGACTCCCTGAACAAGTCTTCCGTGTTCCTGGCTGCTGCTGCGGCCTGTTCCCAGCCGTTGTTAAAAATGGTAGCCGTGCCCGTCACGGAAGCGGATGTTCCCTTGCTGTTGATGGACGGCATGGCGCAAATGCGGATCACCTGGTCATACAGCGAATCGACAAGGGTCTCTGTCTGCTGCTGGTCAAGTTCCTCTGATAGGATCTTGAAATCGGCCTTGTTTTCCCCGATTGAGGAAAGAGCAATGAGCCCTGACCTCTTTATAGTCTCCGCGGTCACATTATCGTCAAAGTTGCAGTTTATAGCCACCCCCAACGATTGTATAAACTGCTCCACGCCGTCCACCTGGTTAGACCGCAAACTGTTTATTGCGTCCAAAAGGCCGATAACCATTTCAAATTTTGCCTGATTGACGCTGTTATAGCGGTATTCGATAATGGGGATATGCCCCAGCTCGTTTTTGTCCACCCTATCAACGGTGATCGCGGTTGCCTCATACACCGGGCGGGTGGTTGTAGTCCTTCCAGATATAGCCGTGCCGGAAAGCCTGAAAATCTGCGTTTCGGTATAAACATCTATAAGAGCCATTTCCCCGCTGTAAACGATATTGACACCATACACAGGCTTATTCCCCGGGCGCATGGATTTGACCACAAATGCAGAACGGGGGTCAAGTGCATATGTCTTTACTGGGATATCCGGGTCTTCATTCGATTCCACAAACAGGGCGGCCTTCCCTACCGTGTGGAACCAGTCCGCAAGGATATTATCCGCTTGCTGCTTGCCGGAGCGGTAAAGGTACTCGTTGAGCTTGTCTATCTTGCTCTGTCTTGCCTTCCCACGGGAAGAATAAAACAGGGGCTCCATGATGAAGTAGCCGTTGGCAAAGTCAACAATCTCCGCAGCATGATTCTCCACCACTTTGTTAAGGATCCAATAGTTGTACTCCTTCTTTCTTTCAAGCACAGGCTGGAATCCCCGGCGATACCAGTACAGATAGTCCATCTCCATCACATTCTCAAAATGGTATTGGAGTGCGGTATTCACTTCGGGCACGACATTTTCTACCGTGATTTCTTCCACGGTAGCCAAAATGTCACGCCTTCCAAACAGGGATTGCGACATGGACACTATCTGCTTGTCGTTTTGGTTATCAGCCATCTTCTCCTCCTGTGCCCCCAACAAAAAACGGAGGCGGAAAAACCCTTATAAGGCTTTTCCACCTCCATATATATGCCATATACCACACTTCAAGGCGTGTTGTCAATAGTTTTCTGAAAACTTTTTATTTCACCAGAACCTTTTCATTATTACGGCCTGTTGCGTGTGATTCGTTTGAACCATATCTGCAAACATACTCATGGAATCTGGTACATCATCATACCGATTCTTCCCGCTCATGGTGTAGGAGGTGAGGAAGTTCATTGCCACGCGGTAATCAGAATCATACTTTGTTGAGTCTCTAAACAGAAAATGCTCCTTGACATACGCAGAATCAACGATAATACGCGTCTCCTTGTTCGCTGTGGCATATTTCGTGATTATCTTTGTTATACCGCCGTTTTCCTTGATTCGCTCCTGTACATTTTGGGCAATACGACCACCGGCAGAGTTAGATTCAAACCGGGCCTGTTTCACTCCGTGCTTCAAAAGGGCGTTCACTATCCGGGGTTCCACCACCTCCGGGCCGTGGTTATCGCAGATAAAGTCAGTGACATAAAACTTGTCACCGTACTGGTATGCAATAGGCATAACAAAATAGTCTGTTCCCTTGTTTTTCGTGTCGCACACAGCTAAAATTGCGTCCGGCTCTTCCAGTGGAAGATCATAGAACCGTTGTAGCTCGTCAGTAGGGTACAAGATACCCGTGCGCTCCACCGGCTCATTCATGTACAAGGCCCGGAACGATGCCGGATCCATCAGCTTTTGGATGTCCTGATAAAACTTTGTGGTAAAGCCTATCTTCCCGCCATAGTCGAAGTTGGATTCGCCCTGGGCGTTTAGGGCCGGCATAGTCAGGAATACGGCCCTTTCGTTATCCTCGTACTCCATTTTCAGGCGGCCTATCGGGTCGCGAACGCTCCACCGGGTCGCAATCATCAACACTTTGCAGTCACCCTGTTTCCTCTGCAAGAGGTCGGTGCTGAACTTTGTCCATTTAGCACCCAAACGCTCTTCCGAAAGCGCTTCTTCTATGCCTTCAACCAGGTCATCCGCATACAGAAGCTGGATGGCACGCACCCGGCCCGCATTCCCGGCCTGGATTGAAGAAAATTGGAAAGTGCTGAACCGCTGGGACTTGTCCAGGTCTATCTTTAAGTCCATAGCGTTTGTCTTTACAAGCCTTCGCTCAGGGAAAACATCGTAAAAGTTATAGTCGCCGTCCGGGTCGAGTTCCCTAAGGATCTCCTCATACAGCCCACGGAGGAAAGACGCGTTGTGAGACGAAGAAAGCATCCCGTCAAGGGGATTGCGGCCCGCCAGCCACACCTGGAAGAAGGTCGCCAATGCTGATTTGCCTATACCGGGCGGACACGACACGCACAAAACATCAATCTCATCGTCCGCCAGGCGTTGAAGCTGCCGGACAATTGGGTATAGACACTTCCGCCTGGGCAGATAAAACCGCTGGTCAAACGGCCTGTCCCACTCAAACACAATGCAGAAGTCATCAAACACATCCCTGGCAGTCAGTAAATACGATTGCTTTAACAGCGGTAATGCCTTGTCAGGCTTCACGGCCGCCCAGCCACGCAGACCACGCCTAAACGCCATTATATAGCGATATGTGCCTTTTTTGTCCTGTGCATACGAAGCACGCAAAACTTCGAACGCCTTGTCGTAAAACTCGTTCTTGACAAACTTCCTGTATGTTTCGTGTACTCTCGCATCCATAACCAGAATTATAATATCACTTTTGCAGATATGTCAATACATCAAAAAAGACCGCGGTTCTTGTCTTTTGACAAGCCTTCGGCCCTTTTCGTGACATATCGGCAGGGTATTACCATGAAGCATTACATTCCGCTGCCAACCTGCACCCGATAACGGAAACGGAATTATCCGTGTGTGCCTTTTAGTGCTTAGTCTCCAGCCTCCTATTCCGCACACGCCAGAAATGACAAGGTGATCAGTCTCCCCAATCTGCCCATGCAGCTTGCGCACCGCTTCTTCACATGGTTTTCCCGCTATCTTAGTGCCATTTCGCCGGGGATGCTCCCCCAGCTAATCCCATCGGACGGAGTTGAACCGCCCCTCGCGGCTATCCAGACAGCAAGGCCACCGGGCATGGGTTTTGAAGAACGGAATCGAGCAAATATCCTGTCTTATGCCTGCGTCCCGGAGTTGAACCGGGATGACGAGAGGGGAATTGGCATTCGTCAGGCCACCCCGCAGGCGGTTTAGAAGGAACATGTAGTATCGCCAACACTACCGTATCACATATGCAGATATTTTGCAAGAACTTTTTTCGCACAAACCGCTTGACAAGGCATATCACCGTACAGTGGATAATACCCCCCCAAGGGTATCTAACACCCCCTGTATATTCCTCCAAGTATATATAATTATAATATCTCCTATCTCTATCTTTGGTGTGCACCTACAGTATCCATTTCCACCTACCTTCACTTTGGTATGATCCTATAGTCCTCCAATACCCCTATCTCCCGATTCGGATATTCTAAACAGTAGGCCGATATATACTTCGGTTTGTAAGGTTAAATATTTTTTTCTGGATATTGGAGGGGATAACCCGCCCCCTGGTTGCGCCTGGTGTAGGTTGTCCGGGTGGCTTTTAGCACGGGATCCCGCCCAGGATTAGCACTCTCGCCGACCGGGTGCTATTTATGCATTAAATATCTTATTTAACGCAATAATTCAAAGCCGTTGTGTAGACAATATCACCCTTGTCAACAAGTTGATGTGTAATAGCCTTTTGAATTGCTCGACAATTTGAAAACGGCCCCGGATCCGTGCCCAGATCCACTGGAAACGCCAGCCCACGGAAGCCGCCCGGATCGCCCCCTATTTGCTGTCAAGTAGTAGACCTTGACACCACACCCAAAAATACCCCCCGGGGGTTATAAAACCCTTTACCCATATAATTACCTATTTACCCAATAGGTAGATATATAATAGGGCTGTGCGTGCGCGTGTGTGCGCGCGAGGTGGGCGGACGGTGGGTGCCTGGCGTGCCCTCTTCCGGCTGTTCCCTATCCGGGGGCCTGGGCGGCTGGCGTTGCGTGGATGCCTGGGCAATAAAAAAGCCCCCGGGTGTGGGGGGCGTGCGTGCGCCGGGTCGTGGCTACTCTCCGGCCTGTGTTTTTTTGGCTGCAATGTCGGCCCGGATCAGGGCTTTTAAGTACCCTTGCTTGTTTGGCTCTGCTATCATCCGCGCTATTATGTCCGCATCGTTTACCTTGTTGCAATCAAGACCAAAACGGACGACCATTTGCGCCTTGTATTTTGCCGTTGCTCTTATCTGTGCTTTAGATTGTGGCATGATTCCGCCCCCCTTCCCTCGAAAAGATAACACAAAGAGCCGGGAGCCGTCAAGCAAAATATACGTTTGCACATATTGTCCTAAAAATAGCCGAAATCCGGCCACTTTTATATATGTTTGTACAATATTGTACTTGCGTGCAATATATGTTTGTGCTATATTTAACCCATAGATAAGCGGGAGCGCAAGCCGCCGCCGGGAATGCAAAGGCCTGGCCCGCAATAAAAAGGCCGTCCGGGCCTAAAACGGAGGAAGGGACACCATGAACAATTACTACATCACCAACAAGGAAACGAACAAGATTGAATTGCACTTTGACAAAGCGTCATATATGGGCGTTGACAGAATCCCCGTGGAACCCGTCGATGCTGAATCCCCCACGAAAGAAGCAGATGATTACACCGTCACACTGGAAGCAGTGGGAGCGACCGAGTACAAGCAGGGCTTGAATGTCCGCTATATGTCAAAGCCTTTCTACCTGGAAGGTAAGAAAGTAACACTATGCTTCGGTGCCCACACAAAGGGAACGGTTTACCCGGAAATCTACGAAGAGAACGAAAAGGGCGAAATCTGGGGGAACCCCAAGCGCATGGAAAAAGCGGGGTACTGGAAGCGTTATCAAGACGGCTTCCCGGTCGGCTACCAGGTCATCCCGGAGAATCTGCCGGAGTATTCCAAATCAGGAATTATCGAGGCAATCACAAAACTATACCCGGAGCTTAGCCGAGGAAGTATAACATTTTCGTTTGTGGGCTAACCCCACCCACCCCGCTGGGAGAACCAAAAGCCGCCCAACACGGCGGCGGGGCATCCGCAAAAAGACAGCGACACACACAGACAAGGCAGCACCAAACCGGCGAGGAAAGCGGAACGGGCAGGCAGGGAGCCGGAACCCTGCAAGGGCGCAAGCCTGGAGAGAGCCCAAGCGGGAGACGGGGAACACTCCCGGGGAAAACAGATATAGCCGCCCCGGCAGCCCACCGAAACCGGGCAGAAACAGGGCCACGGGCCAGGAAAACAAGGAGGAGCAAAAAATGAACGCCACAAAGATGATGGAGATCGTATTATCGATGCTTGAAACCTACGCCGAAACTGTCAAGCAGGACGATGACAGCCTAAACCGTTGGCTTTATAGGGCCATGGATGAGATCAAGCGGGATCCCGCCGGATGGAACGCGAGGAACCCCGGATATACCGGCGCAAGTATTCCAGCGTACAAGTTTTTCGGGTGCTGCGCCGAGCTCCTGGCGGATGCCCGCGCAAATATGCAGGACGGGCACACCAGCAGGGACACCGTGGCCGCCCTGAAAAGGATCATAAAGGGCACCCCGAAGCATCTTCCTAACATGACCGGCATTATCCCCACGGATGCGGGCAGGTATGCCGTATGTGATGGGGTTAGGCTTGTGGAATTGATCGAGGATGTGCCGGCGCTCCCCCACTGTGAGGACCCGCGGCTTGCCCCCGAAAATCTCAAAAATGGGTTTATGTTCCGCTGCGGTGACGAAAGATTCGAGATACCGGCCCCCAAAAAAGCGGACTTAAAAGCCCACCTTGCAGCGGAGAAGGCGGCCGGGAGGAGCAAATCAAAGGGGGCAAATACCCCCTGCCCCTATACTCTCACAACTGCGGATGGGGATCCCGTGCTGTGTATTGATGCGCAATATGCTCTTGATATGCTGGACATTCTGCCGGGTGGAAAATGGTATGTATGCGGCGTAAAAAATCCGCTGTTTATCGAGGCAGAAACCGGGCGGGGCTTGCTTTTGCCTTGTAGGCCGGATCCTGAGGATGAGAAGAATCTTTCCGCGACTTTTGACAAGTTAGCAGCCGGTGCAGCCGCGGAGGATGCGGATCTCGTGGAGGACATCCCCGCGCCTGTGACCGTGGAACAGTCTGCACCCGTAGCGGAGGCGGAAACGCCCGCGGAGGGGCCAGAAGATGCGGCGGCGGTGGATGAATCGGAAAAAGTCCGGGAGCCCGCCCCGGATTATATAATCACGGAAAATGGGAGATATAATAGCATCGAGATCCGCTTTTCTGCCAAGCCGCCCGAAGCTGTACGGGATGCCCTGAAAGCCGCCGGTTTTCGGTGGCATAAAAAAAGCGGCCTTTGGTACGGATACGAAGGGGCCAAAGAGGCCCGGGAAATCATTGAGGCGGCGAGCCGTGCCACCATGGGCGAGGCATCCACGGAAACGGAGGAGGCCGTCCCGGGCGGTTGTAAAGTCTTTTCTGCGGTTGTTATGCCCCCCGCAAAAAATAAATATGCGCAGCTTGCGGATGATTTGGCAGCAGCATATAACGAGGCTTTTGCCCTTTATGGGGCGCATGATGACGGAGGAACATGCAATTTTGACTCCCCGGCTATAAAGCTTCCCAGGTGGAACGAGGCAAAAACCGAAGCAGCGGCGAAAGCTTCCGGCCTCCAGTGCTGGAAGTGGGATCTATGGGGAACCAAGAGATTTGTTTTTTCCCTGCCGGGGGAATGCGGCCAGGGGATGCGCCGTACACTCGTTGCGGAGGCAATGACTAAGGCCCTTCGGCGTATGGGCTATGACGCGATGGATTATTGCCAGGCGGATTGAAAGGGGGGGGTGACAAGGGATGAAACATAAACGGGACAGCGTGGCCGGGGCGTTTGCGGCCTTGTGTGTAGGTATTGCCCGCTTGACATTCGGCCTTTGTGTCTGGGCCGTGGTTATGATCGGGACGGCGGCGCAATCGGTACTTTTAGCCATGCTTTCTGGGATCCGTGGGGCGGCAATCCGTAGCCGGGCCGCGCTTGATGACAGGGCGGCCAAGATTTACGAGCCGCCCGCCCTACCAGCGGACGAGTGGGATGAGGGCGAGGATGACGAGGACGAGCCGGATCCATGGGACGAGATCGAGGACGAGGAGCCCCAGGAGGACGATGAGGACGGCCCCTGGGAAACCTGGGCGGACGAGGACGAGGAAGCCGCATTTTCTGCCTATCTCCACGGGCGCACATTCGCAAAGGCCCGGGCGGACGAGGAGCGGCGGCTTTGGCACCTGTTCCGGCGGCTTAACCGCATCGAGGAGCTTAACCGCACGGATGCCGACACCTGGGCCCGCTGCCAAAAATCAAAAACCTACCGGGGCTTGCTCTTTGACATCCAGGAGACGGAGGAACTCATAGCCAAACTGGACGCATACATAGATTTGCGGGGCGTGGAATAAAAAGCCGCTTTCTGCGGCCTGGGGAAAAACTTCCCCACCCCTAAAAACCGAACAAAAACGGCTTGCCCGGGCCGGAAAAAGCGGGTATAATCCGAAATGCTGGAGGAACGGAAAAATGAAAAAGTATCAAGTTATCGTCGGGCAGTATGTGGCTTGCAGGCGCGGAGAAAGCGACACATTACACGGTGCAAAAATGATCGCAAGTAAAAACCTGGAATACTGGGACAACTGGCAAGGCTGGCACACTCCGAAAATCTACGCAGCGGAGGACTGCATCAAGGGAGAGCCTACGGAGTTTAACTTTTCCGGGATTTATCCCGCCCCCGGTGCCGTGCCTGTTGCCATCCACAATGGCAACAAATGGGAGACCGTGGAGGACTAACCACCACATTCAGCGAGGGGCTGCGGCCCCTCTTTTTTTATGCCCGGAAAATATGGGGGCCATCTGCCGTTTTAAGCCGTTTTAGTTTGTTAGGCAAGGAATTGTAAGGCAAGCCGTTTAAAATCAATCCTGTGGCAGAATAGGCGGGTTCTCGTGCGTGCTATCCGTTGTTGTGATATTCGTTTTTGTTGGAAGTCATAAAAAAGACCCCTTCCGGGGTCGTTGGGGCTGTCAATATAGCCGCCCCTCGCTCTTGTCCTATGATCCTGGACATGCCCACCATATCACAGGCTTGGCGTGGCCGTCAAGTCATCCGCCGCCTTCCTCACTCCACACTCCGCCAAATTTGCGGCTAAGTAGTCGGAGCAACAGCCCGGCCTATACGGAAAGTCATTCATTTCTGCTCCTTTCTACATTTCGAAGTCCCAAAGCCCAATTTGCGCCGTGTGCTTCTGAAACCGCTCTTCTGCCTTGTCAAAGTATTCCTTGTCGATTTCATACCCCACAAAGTCAAGCCCGGCCTTGTGGGCTGCTATCCTGCTGCTTCCGCTCCCCAGGTGCGTGTCAATTATCTTCTGCCCCTTTTCTGCGAACATCCCAAAAACCCAGTCATAAAGTTCAATCGGCTTCTGCGTTAGATGGAAACGATCTCCCGGCTTTCCTTGCGGCGCACATTCAAACAGTTTTGCATTGCCGCCGAATGATGTCCACGCATACTCGCACATTGCCATTGAAAACTTGTCGGATATTGTCAGTTTTCGCCAAACAAGGAAGCACCTTGTCGGCGGCAGTTCAAAGTAGTTGCCCCCCCAGATTATCTGGTTTCGTGAGACACGGAAAAGCTGTTCAAAGTATTCCTTTTCCGGGGCCACATCCCACGCCACAATTTTTTTTGCGTATTTCTCCGCCCAAGTCCCGCCTGTTCTGGTAGGTTTTGTATTTCTTCCTTGCCCATAACGAATAGTGCCGATCACCCCCCCCCCTCAATTTTGGGGGCGGTTTTATAGTATCTTGCGAAGCGTTCACCAAACCTATTATACCCCCCACCGGTATTTCCATCACCATACGGCGGGTCAACCACGGCAAGGTCAAAGGCATTGTCAGGCATCTGCCGCATTGCTTCCAAGCAGTCCATGTTGTAAACAGTGCTTGTCATTTCTTTTTCTTCTCTTTCTGCTTCTTCCCGCCGCTTTCGATTTCCACAAAGTCTACATCCACCACATCACCGTCCGGCAGGGCGGCGGCTTCTGCCGCCAGCTTGTCCAAGGACGGCGGGGCCGGGGCGGCCTGTTGCAGTTCGAGAGCGTTCTTGCTTTGGTATCCAAACCAGTTCTGTGTCAAAAATTGCATTGATTGCGGGCTTATCTTCCCAGCAAGGTGAAAATCTATAATCGCCTGTTCGAGAAGATTGTAGGTTTTAACCGCAAGGTCTCTGTTTTCAATCGTGCCAATCCCGGCCAGCCATTCCCTAAATTGTCCAATGGAAACCCGCAGATATGCTCGAAGTCCAGGGGGGCTTGGGATTGCGCCACTTTTAGCGCAGCTCGCCCAATATGCTTTGATACGCCTCTCCACATCTCCCGGGTCAAGCAGGTTCACAGGCTTACGCAGGAACGGGGCATAGCCGTGGCCCATCAGCATTGCTGTTTCTTCCTGTGCCGCCACCGCCTTGCTTTCCCTGTCTATTTTCGCCAGATCCTTCACCGTCTTTCCGCTCGGGTCTTTTGTCGGTCTTGCCATCTACTTATTCCCTCCTTGTACCCCGAACAGGAACTCCGCTATGTCCTCCTCCGGGGTCACCACCTTGCCTTCTGCCGTCTCTCGGTACTCCGTATCCGCAGGCATCGCTATCACATCCACATTTGCGTTAGTGTATGTCTTTCCGTTGCGGAACACGTTGTAGCTCATAAACACAGACAGGATGTCCACAATCTTGATTTTCTCGCAGCCCCGTATCTGCTCCGGGTTCTGCACCCATATCTGTACAACATCGTTGTTCTTCCGCCCGAATATTTTCAGCAGGCCCCAGGCGCCTTCCCGACGCCTGCCGAAAATCATATTCTTTGTGGAGTACACGCCGCCTTTTTTAACAGCCATAGTATCCGCCTTTGTGATATTCTACCGTAGGCCCAACAGGGCTTCCGCCTTTTCGTAGTCCTCTTTCTTGATGCGGATGCCGTCTTTGCCGCCGTATCCATTGGCTTCCAGGATTTCCTGCACCTGCTTCTTCGACAAACCGTTGCCCTTCTTCACAGCATCGCTTATCAATTTCAGCAGTGTCTTGTGATCCAAATACTCGCCGCTTTCTGCAATTACCTTGTTTGCTTTGTCTGTGAAGTCTGCGTCCTCGATGTCCTGCGTGAACATACTGGAAAGCCCGGATATTGAAAGAACCGTCCCAACCATCGCCCTTTTTGCGGCCATCTTAATGCTGCTGTTGATTGCGTCAGGCTTGCCCTTGTTCCATCCATTCCTCTTCTCGAAAGTGTTTGCGGAACCGTAGCCGGAGGCAATGATATAATCCACCCCGTTAGGCCCGATCTTGTGCAATTCACACTTCATAGTGTACAGGCCGAAAAACAACTCGTCTTCTTTTTCGCCCTTTCTCCACTCCTCAGTCTTGCTATCCATGCTGATATGCGGCACAAGCCCGTAGGCAAGGCAAATCTTCTCCGCACCGGCCTTGTAAAGCGAAGGGGATTTAGTGTTCGGGATCACGCCGAAGTCTACATCCCTTTCCAGTGTCCTTCTCACACCACCAAACGCAACGGTGTAATTTCCATTTGCGGTCATTCGTGCAACCGCCTGTTCCGCAGCATACGTAACAGTCAACTCATTAGCCATCTTTTTCTGCCTCCTTTAATCTCTCTTTTGATATCTTGTGCGCCAGACGGAGGAGTACGATTAGGTCTATATCCTTCCTGGCCTCCTCCGCACGCACAAGGCTGTTTTCGAGCTGGTCTACAATTTCAGCCCATTCTTTCCGGGTCATTTCTTCCTTTTCCTCCCGGTCTTGTAAACATCCTGCTTGTGTTCCCACATACGGTACAGTTCCCATGCCACTGCCCCGCTGTTCCAGCCCCGATCAAGGTCAAATTTCCCAAGGTCTGCAAGGCGGTACTTTCCGTCTTTCTTGAGGTGGAGCACATACCGCTTTATGACTTCCTCATATTCGCTCTCCGTCTGTGGATACGGCATAGGCCCCATACTGATGATCGCGTCCCTATATAGGGTCGTTTGACAGCTCGCATCCATCTGCTCATCCGTGCCAAGGTTGGAGTAGGTCTTGATGTCAACCACCGCCAAGTGTCCGTCCACCACCCCGAAGCGGTCAACCGTCCCGGCATAAATAGGAACCTTCTCGCCATAATACCTGGTGTTCCACACGATCTGCTCACTCATGTGCCAGTTCACATCATGCTCCAACAAGAAGGCGCAGTAGGCATCAACATACAGCGCAAACTCCATCGCCTCCTCGTCTTCTCCTAAGTCCAGGCCATAGTCCACCGCCTCGCAGAGCTCGTGGACGATGCGGCCCCGCCTCGCCGCCTCTTGTAGCACCATCGGATTGATTGCACCGTACCTGTCCGCAGACAGGGGGGCCAGTATCTCACTCACGCTCGGCACTTTCTCGCCGTCTACGGTGTATTCGTGCTTTTCCTCGTTGAAGTCAATCTGCATTCGTCACCCCCTACAATGCCTCCTTGATTCTTGCCCTCTCGCTCATGCACACCAGTTCCACGCCAAGGGCCTTCAGCGTGGAAAATCCGGTTTCCTTTCCGGCTATCCCAATTCGCCCGGTCTCGTCCACCGTCACGGTCAGCACCACTTCCGGGGCCTTCTCCGTGGTCTCAATCACTTCTATCTCGTCCATGCTTATTCCTCCTCTGTAAAATGTATTTTTGTCACGGCTATACATAATTCTTCAATTTCGCTTGCCAACCACGCTCAAATCCTGTCAATGGCTTCTGCTAAAAAACAATCTTCGTTCTTCTTCTTGTCTCGACTTCATAGCTTCATATTCTGCGAGGCAGTTCTGACAGTATTTGTCGGACATCTTTACAAAGTCAGCCGGATTATCAAGATGATAATCTTTCACCTCGATATGCTTTTTACACCTTTTGCAAAACCATATTACCCTAATCATTCCATCACCGCCCCGCAATGCGGACAATACCGCCAGCCTCTCGCCTGCTTGTAATTCTGCGGCCTACCGCAAACGCTGCAGAGGCAGGCTTGCCCGGAGATGTCGCTCCAATGGCCCCGGCGTATTTCGGCAACATCGGCGGTTGGCATACGCTCTATTATGCTCCACGCATGGTGAACGCCTTGATTGATGAACTCATCTCTCGGATGACAAGCAAACGGATTCCGATTCAAAAAAGACCGCAGTGCCTCAACCGCCCTATGCCTGTCGATATACTCGCTCATACTTCCTCCTTATCCTCGGGGTCTTCTCCCTCACTCCACCTTCGCACGGCATCGCTGTGCGCTTTCTGGGCCTTTTTCGCCCCCATCAGCCTGACCATCTCCTCAAACTTCGTTTCCATTATTCCCGTGATTTTGCCGTACTCGTAGGCTTTGTACTGTGCTTTGTCCAGATACCACCCGTTCGGCACTGTTTCCACAAAGCGCATCCGCCTCATAAAACCATCGATGTATTCTTCCTTCAAGTCGTCAGCCGTCTTTTCGCTTGCCGTTTTCCAGATTCTATCCTTCATTCTCCCTCCCTGTCTGCTGGGATGACTGCAGGCATCCTCAATATAGTACCTGTTCCTACCACATATAACTCATGGTCGTTAATGTCATAAGCAGACGCCTTGTATTTCATCAGTACATCCCTGTCTATTAAGTCTCCGTGGTCGGGAACTTCTACAAGAGGGCACCAGTCCGGCCTTGTTTGGTCATCATCCGCCGCTCGGAAATCATCGAACACTTGACAGAATCCTTGCTCCCAATTATGGCAAGGACAAACCGCACACCCATACGGTATATTCTCGCCCTTGATATACACTCCAGCCATTATTCAGCCCTCCTGTTCCACGCTTCGATGGCCCTCTCATTGCTTGCATATTTACGAGATATAATGAAAGTCCTACCCGTTGCTTTACACTCCCTGCACCGCACATACGATGATTCTTCGCCTTGATATACTCCCTCTCGAATCTCGGCTTCGCTCCCGCAAAACGGGCACGGTTTTAATTCGTTTTTTTGTTTGTCCAACGCTTCACGCAATTTATCGTTAAACTCGCTCATTATCTTCCTCCTTATACGGCTCCGGCAGATGCATCCAGGCCGTTACGCCTTGCTCCCATAACCATGAAGGTTTTGGAACATTATGCCAGATGTTCCAATCAACCGTCCACACCCCCCACTCCGAGCATGTGACTAAATACCGTCCATCAGCTTCCGGCAACCTCTCGCTGACAGGAATCCACTGCTGCGTGGGCGGCAAGTTTTCAAGTTCGCACTCGATGCCGTATCCGTGCCAATCTGCGTCCTCCACATGACAGTCCACAAGGTATCTCTTGACTACTTCTATCGCAGCCTGCCTACTGATTAGGTCATTCATTTTTCGTTCTCTTCTCCTCTTCGTTTTCTATAATGGCTTTTATATCGTCCAGAATAGCTATACATTTTTCAGCCGTTGACGGTCTCATATCAAAAACCTCCATTATCAAATCTTTTAGATTCTCCGTTGCGTCACTCATTTGATGTTCAGGCTGTCTTAACGCTTCCATTGCCAGATCAAAGGCTATTTGATAATCCATCGGCGCCTCCCATTCCACTTCCGCTTTCGCCACTTCTATGATCCTGATTGCTTCTTCTCTTGTCATTTCCCCCTCCATTCGTCTCGATCATCGTCTTGCTCGTCCCGAAAGTCCATCTCGTCCCACCAGTCAATAAAAACTATAAGCAGCAGGAAGGACACCACAAATAACGCAATACCAACAACATATATCATTCCACCACCTCCTTGAACAACCGTACTATATGTTCTTCGTCAATCTCCAGCACTACGCCTTTTCTTCTTATTCCATAAAAGGGATGGCGTTCTGACGGAATACGGTACACATCCCATATCTGATTCGGATATAGTTCTACCCACGCTTTCAACTTTGTGCCGTACTCAATCATAGCAAAGCTTTTAACTTTAAGCCTCATTCCGCCACCTCCATTCATTCCTCGCCTACCCACCACTTAAATATATCCTCGGCGGTTTTCCAATTTCTGAACCGCCCCGGGTTTTCCTTTTCCATCCGTTTAATCAGCCTGTCAAGTGCTTTTAAGTAGTTCTGTTTATAAACAGGCCATCTTTCAAAGTCTCTCTTCATGCCATTCGGCCCACCCATTGGACACCCGATACATCCTAACCGCTTCAAGCCTTCGTCATATAATCCGCAATACGGAACATTGTATTCACGGATAAACTCCCAAACATCATCGTCCTGCCAGTCAATGATAGGATTCAGCGTTGTGTTCCGCATTTTGATACAAGTCTCAAAAACCTCCCTCGTTTCCTCGTTGTCATTGTTTAGGATAATTCCGCCTTTGTCTGTCAGGACATAATCGTCCGTAATGCCAGCGATAACCTTTTCGGCCTTCTTGCTTTTGTCAATTTTCACGAGCCCTTGATTCTTCGCCCGGTTCACGGATTCCGCCCACCTGACACCTGTCACAACTGCCCGCCCCGCTCCGTAATGTTCCTTCAATTCCGCACAACAATATCTTTTTGATCTTGTCGGTATCATTCCTTTTTTGACAATCAGATTCCACATCGTTTTCGGAGTTCCATCGCCATAAAAGCTATGGTCAAAAATTACATCCGGGTATGTCTGTTTGATAAACCTAATCAGTTCCGGCGGGTCAACTGTTGTCACGTGATAATGCGATTCGTATTTAACCCCGGCCATGTCCATCAAGGCTTTAACAACAACACTATCCTTGCCGCCGGAAAACGCCAGCCAGTACCCGGAACCGTCACTCGGCTCAAAGAAGCGGATAATCTCTATTGCCTTTTGCACCTTGTCTTGTCCGTAGATGTCAACTTGATGTATCACGGCACCACCTCCAAATAATCCACCCAGCGCATCACATGACCTATATACTCGTCTGACCAGCCGTCATAGCCCAAGTAGTACATGGACAAGGCCCGGTTTACATCGCCTCCTGCTTCCGCCAAATACTGTGACATTTGCCACGCATACACATGGATCTGCGCCTCCACATCCCAGATGTCCGCTCCGGGGATCCCGGCCTGAGCCGCCCGGCCATCCCAGTAGATCCCCTTCTGCTGGCAAATTCCGTGATCTCTGCCGTTTGTGCTGTACTGGTTCCAGTTTGATTCCTGGTAAATCTGGCATACAGCCGTGGGATAATACCAGCCAATCCCAAACTGCTCCAGCTTGCAGAACAAGAACCACTCCCACTCATAGGGCGGCGTGACACCGTTCACCCTATAATGCACAAAACCCCTCGAATAATCGCTCAAAACGCTCTCCGTAGTCGGTTCAACGCTTTGCGGGGCTGTTTCAACGCTTTGGGTGTGTTGCGTCTGCGTTGGAGTTGTGGGAGCAGTTGTTGGGATCTCCCACGCAGTTGTATCAGCCGCAAGCGCAATTGTGGGAAGCTCCCCGGCGGCCGTGTCTGGCACCTCCGGGTGCACCACCAGCGGAGACACGATAACAACCACCAAGAAAGCAATTATCTTCCCGATTCCGTTTCCCATCGCACTTTATCCTCCAGCCTTGTAAAGCAATTTTGTAAAGTCAACGCCTTTAAGCTGCTCTTCGTATCCACCCGGTTTAGGGCTATCCCTGTTCGGCGGCCTTTTCTTCCTCTCACGGACAGCCCACCCGGAAACCGCTTGCCGCCAATTCTTCATCTTGTTCTTCCCGACCATCCAACCCTTTGAGGCGTAAAAAGTCACAAAGACTTCCGGGTCAATATCAATCCCCTTCTCCTCGCAATAAGCCATCACATCATCAACGGTCGGCGGGACAAACTGCTCCACTTTTCTTTTGGGCCCCGTAGGGGCCTTTTCTTTTATATCCCCGTTAGGGGATTCATAATCACTATCAATATCAGGATCATTATGCTTTTTTTCGGTTTTAGAAAAAAGCGGTCGGTTTTTTTGGGTTTTTTTGGGTTCTTCTTCAAACCGTTCGCTTTTCTTCGGCCTGCCTCCCTTTTTGCCGTTTTCAGCGTTTCTCTCGCAGGTCGCCTTATAAGAAGCATTTGCCCTGTCAATCTGAGCAATAATCATCGGTAGCAACACCTGAGCGGTAGGCGGCAAATCGTCAATAGCAACGCAATCTCCGTCCGCATAGGCCAGTATAGCTTTGAACAATGCCCCGGCATCAGCATCACTCATACGATCAATACCGGCCCTGTTTTCAATCCGCAAAACAAATGTGTCCTTCATCACAATCCCTCATACCCGACAATTGGTGTAATCTCTATCTCCACTCTTGGGTCGTTCTTGTCATAGAAAACCATAGACCCGTCATAGGAGGAAGCTATGGAGCAATTGTCATCCTCGATAATCCCGGCAGCTATAAGAATATCGCTCGATGCTTCAAGCAGGTTCGTTAAGTCAACCTTCCGCCTGGTCTGCATATAGTAGTGGCAGCACACATTCACAGGAACATTGATTGGGAAGTCGAACTGCGAGTAGTCTTTTATGCCGTACTCCATAAGCTGAAAACGAGCATTGTTCTCATATTCCTTGTACTGCTTAGAAGGGATTATGTACGGTCTGCCATTTCGTACTATAAGCCGCTGGCTGTTCTTCTTTGTGACCGGGTTCCCGAGGATGACAAGTCTCATTGAGTGGCCTCCTTCTAATCGCAATGCGTCCCGGTTCTGAATGCGGCATAGTGTCCACGAACCGCATCATGTCCAAACCGCATGAAGCCATAGTAGCCGTATCCGAACAGGATGTCATCGGACACATGGGCTTCCAGATAGCCGTTAATCTCATTGTACGGCAAATCCTTGATCTGCTCGTATTCTTCCCTGGTCAAATACAAACGCCCTTCGTCAAAAATTCCAGCCATATAAGCCTCCTATTCGCAGGTGTCACTAATCCTGGTAGTCCTTCCAATCAAGAACAGATTCGGAAATCTTTTTCAGAATCCTGTTAAGCGGCCAGTGCGCATTGTTCACCCGCAGCAAAGCGGCGACATCTTCGTCATTCTCGTCAAACCTGAAATCATCATAAAACAACACAACGCCTTCAAGTTCCGAGCCGTCATCCTCGACAACGACACGCCCCCCGATGCTGACAGAATATGCAGGAGCCATATAAAGCCCGATCCTGTTGTCAATCGTCTTAACCATAGCGATTCCGATGTAGTTTGCCATTTCATGTTCCTCCTTTGGCTATTTTGTTAAATCAAGAGAAGTTATGTATCACTCCTCAAACCGCTCAATCAAAGCTGCAATAAGCGTCCCGGTGAATTTGTCCCGGGGAGCGCCTAAATAATCCCGGCTCGTGACTCCGTACAAACTTCCGTCCTTCACAACAGACACACGGTTCACTTTCCCTCCGTCAATTCCACGGGGTGTTGGCCTGTCCGAATGGTCAACCTGCCACTCGTATCTGCCCCCATCGTGGACAATGTACCCCTTATCTATCATTGCTTTACCCCTCCACGGTATCCCAGTTAAAAAGCTCCATCATTCGGCAAAGTTCCGGGTAAGTCCAGGCATTATCCTTAAACCGCTCATAGATGTACCCTTTGGAGCGGCCCAGCTTGTCCGCCAGCCACAGAACATTGTGGCCGCAGTATGCGAGACTTGCCTTGATTGTGCGCTTCATCGGCTTCATAACTTATCCTCCTAATTGCCTCAAAGAATGGATAAAACTGTTTGGGCACCACGGCATTGCCTAAGCATTTAAGTCTGTCCACCCGAGCGGGAACCCCATGAGCCACTCGACAAATGTCGGGTTCAGCTGGCCACCATTCCCCTGTGACATATTCCTGCGTTCCTCTTCCGTAATCTGCCCTTGCTCTTTCAACTTCATAAGTTGCTGATAGTTCCCACTCCCGCCGCAAAGGCCCGCTCCCGTTGTTGGCGTTGGGTACATTGAAACATAACTCGGGAGATCGTCCGGGTATCCAGGGCCTTTCCAGTCCCTGGACCTTGCTGTGGGGAACAGTTCCACTGCATTCGCAAGATTCAGGCTGTGCTTCGTTCCGTTCTGTTCTGAGCTTTTCAGATTCACCACAAATCTGTCTTCTGCTGTCGGAGTAGGCCACGATTGCGCATCTATCCCTTCTGTGCGGGGCGTCGACGGCACAAGCCGGAATAATAAACGGCCAGACGGTGTAGCCGAGGCCTTCCAGGTCAGATAGCACCGTGTCGAGCGCCAGTCTGACGATTCCAGCAACATTTTCGCCAATAACCCAACGGGGTCTGATTTCCGCAATAACTCGGCACATTTCCGGCCAGAGATAACGGTCGTCTTCCTTGCCTCTTCGCTTCCCGGCCTGCGAGAATGGCTGACAGGGGAATCCTCCGGAAATAATGTCAACTGTTCGTAGACCTGTTCGTTCATAAAAGCTTTCTCCCGTAAGTGTTCTGATATCCCGCCACCGGGGAACATCCGGCCAGTGCTTTTCAAGTACCTTCGTTGGATAATCTGCCCACTCACACTGCCCAACCGTCTTAAAACCCGCCTTCTCCGCTGCAATATCTAAGCCACCTATGCCGGAGAACAGAGATAAATGCGTCCCAATCATCACTTTTCAACCCGTTCGAACAGCCACTCAACACGGTACTGCGGGAACATACCTTTTATGAAAAGCACCTCTTCCCATTTCCAATCTGCATCCCCAGATAATTTGTTTTGGACGGTTCCCTCTGTAATCCCGAGGGCGGTCGCAAGTGCCCGAACAGTGATTCCGGCATTCTCCATAACTCCCCTGAGATTTTTATTCATGTATCCACCTCCTTTCGTTTACGCAAAAGCGTCTGTCTAAAACACATAATATACTTTTTTTCGTCTTTGTCAAGTATTTTTTTACGAATTTTCGTTTTTTTTATTTACATCTTTGACGAATTATTGTATATAGGGCTCACAGGGGGTGTGTAAAATGGATTTTTTAGAGAAGATTCAGCAAAGAATGAAGGATTACAACCTTAATGCAAGGACTCTTTCAATAAGGTGTGGCGTTCCGTATACAACAATAAAGTCAATGTTTCAGCGTGGAGCCGGAAGTGCCGGACTTATAACCGTTCAAAAGATCGCTTCCGAACTTGACCTGTCCTTAGATTATCTGGCAAACGATGACATAACAGACCCGAATTATGGTCAGTCTTTTGGTTTAGATGTGACTTACCAAGAAAAAATGCTAATAGAAAAATTCCGTGTTCTTGACCACCACGGAAATCAAGTTGTGACATTCCTACTCAACGCCGAATATGACCGGGTGCAGGATGTTATGGCAGCCAGCCGGGGAGAGATCGCAGGGAAAAGCGGGACTATCGCTGTGCCACTTCTGAAAGACGCTCTTTCCCGGAAGGAAGTAGGCACTATCCCGGTTCAGCCGGATGATGAGATTCGCAAGGACGATGACGACTTAATCGCCCTGCCTGTGACAAATGACGCTATGGCTCCTTTTGTCCATCCGGGAGACAAATTGATTGTCCGGCAGCAGTCTGAGGTGGATAGCGGGGATATTGCCGTGGTGCTTCTGGACGGTATTCAAGTGGTGTGCAAGCAGGTAATTAAAGAGGGCGACAATCTCCGCCTTGTCCCGCTCAATAAGAAATACGAGGATGTGATCATCCACAAAGAGGATATCCGAAAAAAAAGATTCGAGATTATCGGAAGGGTCGTTAAAAGCGTACAGGCCGGTTAGGAGGCGTTATGACGGGGAATTATGTACAGTCTATGAGGCTATTCCAGATGCGCCTCCGGGAGGCAATGAAAAGGGAGAAATTGACGCAGGAACAGCTTGCAGAAAAGGCCGGGGTATCGCAGTCCGGCATTTCCGAATACCTTAATGGGCAGAGAAGCCCCAAGATAAAGACTATCCGCATAATGGCGGATTGCCTGGGCGTTGACCCAACATGGCTTATGGGCGTTGACAGGGAGACCGAAAGCACACAGCTACTCGATATGTTCTACCGCCTGGACACGGCAGACAGAAACAGGGTCAAAGGGTACATCGAGGCTTTGCTATCATCCGATAAGTATAAAGGCCAGCAGAAGGCCCCTGATTCGCCCCACAATCCATTTTAATCTGTTTCGTGGATATTTTACCGATAACGAGGGGGGAATCCAAATGAACGCGAGGAAACTGCCATCCGGGAAGTGGCAAAGCAAAGTATATATAGGCACCTTTGACGGCAAGCAGAAATTCGTGTCCGTCACGGCTGGGAGCAAGAGGGAATGTCTATTAAGGGCGGCAGAAGTGAGGGCTAATTCCCTTGTTTCTGCGGTTCAAAACGATATGACCGTTAATGAGGCGGTTAATCAGTACATAAAGTCAAAGCGTGGGGTATTATCTCCTGCTACCATTGCCGGGTATCTCAATAAACAGAAAACCCATATAACGCCACACAAGATAGCCGCTTGTGAACTTCGGGCACTAACTCCGCAGAAGGTTCAAGCGTGGGTGTCCGATATATCCCAGAACATAGCCCCAAAGACTGTAAAAAACACCTACGGCCTTTTGACCGCTTCCGTAAAGATGTTCTTCCCGAAGGCAGACTTGACCGCAACACTACCACAAGCGCAAAGATATGGAGGGTATGTCCCTTCCACAGAAGAGGTGGTGCAAGTGATAGAGGCTGCAAAAGAATATGACGAAAGAATGTACCGGGCTTGCCTTCTGGCGGCTTTTGCTACCCTCCGTAGGGGGGAGATTTGCGCTCTAATGGCTTCGGATATAAACGGAAATATTCTTCATGTCAGCAAGGATATGGTTAGAAATGAGAAAAACGAGTGGATCATAAAGCCACCGAAGACGAGCGATTCCGTGAGGGATGTTCCCTTGCCGTCATGGATAATCAAAGAAATGCCGATAAGCGGGCCACTTGTCAACTACACCCCTGAACAAATAACCAATTATTTCATCCGCATAGTCAGGAAAGAAAAGTTGCCTCACTTCCGCTTTCACGATCTGCGGAAGTTTTCTGTGTCCTTAATGGCTACACAAGGGGTCTCTATGAGCAGCATAAAAGAGATAGGCGGATGGTCTAATTTACAGACTCCAACACAGATATATATTAAGACTTTAGCGGACGCTCACCAAAGGGAAATGAAGCAATATTTAGAGCATTTAGAGTCCGAAAGTTTTGAAAAACTTCGTCAAAACTTCGTCAAGAAATGAAAAAACCGTTGTGCCACAACGGTTTTCAGTGTGCAGTTGGGGG
>Ga0247608_10001098_pt1 | contig 39159 bp, 34 predicted proteins | sample 176DNAGHGlowgp2_FD_193490 | JGI IMG/M metagenome (GOLD analysis project Ga0247608, IMG submission 193490) | Sheep rumen microbial communities from Palmerston North, Manawatu-Wanganui, New Zealand - 1766 DNA GHGlow gp2 | ecosystem: Host-associated > Mammals > Digestive system > Stomach > Rumen ...
TACAGACACGATTGAATCAACTTTATTCTGGGCTTCGGTCATATACTGCTCAAGATATGTACCGCCGTTCTGTACAACCTCAAGACAGCGGGCCAGTTCTTCTTCCTTTGCAACCTTGGAGATATAACCTTTTGCACCGGAATCTTTTGCCTGCAAAACAAAGCCTGTTGTATCAAACATAGAATACATTACGCATTTTACTTCTGGATATTTTTCAGAAATCTTTTTTACAAGCGCAAAACCGGTTTCACCAATCAGCTGAACGTCTACAATTATTATTTCGGGAAAGGCTTCATCGCGGACCTTCGCATCCATTCTGTTCAGACACTCAAGACATTCCAGACATTCTTTTGAATCTGCAAAATCTTTTGGCACCCGCCATTCGGTATGCTGCTCAAGCCAGGCCTTAAGTCCGTTACGCACCATGTTGTGGTCATCTACAATATAAAGGATGTTTTTCATTTTTCGCTCTCCAAAGGTAATTCGATTTTGATTTCCATACCGTCATTCTGAGCTGTAAAAAATTCTATCTGCCCGCCAATCAGTTCCATTCTGTCTTTCATGCCGCGAAGCCCCAGATGCTCTTTGCTTTTGAGTTTTTTTGCAAGTTCATTCTGATTGCAGCCAATGCCGTCGTCGGTAATGTAAATCATAAGTGCAGACCTGTTGCCACCGGAAGAATCGGTCTTTTTAATAAAGATGGAAGCCTGTGTTGCATAAGAATGCTTTTCTATATTCGTAAGCGCTTCCTGAATCACGCGGAAAAGATTTTGTGTAGTTTCTTTTTCAAGCACCGGATATTCAAAACCTTCTTCAACCTTAAAGACACAGGGAATATGGGTACGCGAACTGAACTGCTGAACCAGCGAATTGATTATAGAAATAAGTTCAAGCTGAGTAGAATCTCCTTCGTTATGACTTGCAAGCTCTGCCGGCGTAAGATTGTAGCAGATGTTTCTCAGCTTTATAATGCAGTCTGTTGCAAGGTCTTCAATCTTGGTCTGGCGCGCTTTAGAAGCCTCGTCCACCACAAGATTTTCAGTTTCAAGGCGCAGCACACGGATATCCTGTACAACCGAGTCGTGAATGTCCCGGCTGATTTTTGCCCTTTCCTTTTCCTGAATATCAAAAATCATTTTGTTATGTTCGATACGAGCAGCCGCTTTTTGACCACTCCGTATTTTCTTAAGCACAAGAATCAAGGCCACAGCAAAAATTACTAGAATTACAAGCAGGACTGCGACAAGCGACAGCTGTGACAAGACTTTCTGCTTTCTTGCATAAGCCCAATCAATTTTTTCCGCTGCCTTTTTTGCAAGCTCCAGACTGTCATATTTTTTGAGTTTTTCTGTAAGACAGTTAAATACCCACCAGGAGCTTTAATCTTCATCGCAGATTAAAAGGGTGTAGTCGGTAAACTTAAAGCACTGTTCATGCTCATAAAATTCAGAGGAGTTAGGCCGCTTTACTTCCATAAAATTGTAAAAGGAATTAAAGCTTGCCTGCTTTACAGAAGAAGGAATCCTTAATTCAAACTTTCCCTTGTTATCTTCTACCTTGTAAAGTTCTCCCTTTGTAATTGCTTTTCCATCTTTCTGAACTTCTTTATCGTGCAAAAGCCAGACTCCGGTTTTATTCACAGCAAAATATCCGCGGCCGTTATACATAGGCTTTGAGTCGAGCTTAAGCGGATTATCCTTAATTCCTGTCTGTGATGCAATCCAGAGTCCGGGAGAATTTCCCCAGGCAGAACAGAAATAAAACTGTTTTGAAAAAGGACTAAAGACAATATTTCCGACTCCACTCCCAGAATCCCAGAGTTTATGGATTCTTACGTCTGCCATGAATCTGCCGTTCAAAAAGTAATAAACGACATCTTGCCATTCTATGTCATCTGTTACATGCATTAAAAAAAGAGAATTATCTTCGTTTCCAACACAATTCCACATCCAGAGATCTTGTAAATCTTCACGATGATCATCACTCTGGGCCGAAAGAGAGAAAAGTATAGTTATAGAAAAAACGACAATACAAAAAATCTTTCTTATATGCATAATTTTATTATACATCAAGATTTCTAAAATGATATACAGAGTCGAACTCACAAAAAAATTGTGAGTTCAACTCTGTATTTTTTTCATAAAAACACTCTGATAATTGTCTTATAAGCAGCGTCACTGATGCGATGCTGTCAGATGCTTTTATAGGAGTGTTTATGAAAAAACTATTAATCAGTTTGATTTTGACTTGTTGTATGTTTGCAGCCTTTGCACAGCCGAGTCTGCCTTTTTCAAAAGGAATCAATTTATCCTTATATTTTGAAGACTGGACTAATCCTATGGAACCGGATGGATCATATCCTAATACGCCGCCTTTAAATTTGAACAGATATGACGAAGCAGACTTTGCCTGTTTTAAAGACATGGGTATTGAAGTTATAAGACTTGTCTGTTCTTTTGATATTTACACAGATCATCCTCTTGGTTACGGAACAATTTACGATGAAGTTCTTAAAAAACTTGATCAGGTCTGCGACTGGGCGGAAAAATATCAGATCTATCTTATAATCGACAATCACAACAATCACATTTATAATCAGGAACGCAATCGAAGTAATCTTAAAATGCTGAGACCTCAGCTTGAAGCTGTATGGACACAAATTGCCCCACGCTATAAAGACAGAAGCGAATACATAATCTACGAAATTATGAATGAGCCACCAAGTAAAGATTCAGGAAAATGGTATAAACTCCAGGAAGAAATGATTAATCTGATCAGACAATACGACAAGACTCATTCTATTGTCGTAACCTGCTCTCCATGGTCTCACCTGGAAGCTCTTGTAAAAATGAAGCCTCATAAAGATGAAAATCTTATATACACCTTCCACAATCCTGGTCCAGAAGTATTTAACTTACAGGGAGCAGCCTGGGCAGATCCGGCAATTTCAGATTTATCCGGTCTCCCATTTCCTTACGACAAATCTCGTCTTCCAAAACTGCAGGGAAGAACAAAAAATTCCTGGGTTCAGGATTATATTCAGAACCAGTATAGGACAGAAGGAACTGAAAAGTTCCTAACCCAAAAGTTTGACACAGTCGGTAAATGGGCTGCAAAAAATAATGTAAGAGTTTTTTGCGGAGAATTGCCTTCAACTATTTACATAAATCTCGAAGACCGTGTGAATTGGATTAGAACCGCCGTTGATGCCTGCAAGAAAAACAATATTGCTTATTTAAGTTGGGGCATTGGAGAAGATCAGGGCTTCTTAAAAACAGATAAAGAAATATCTATTTTCCCGCAGGCAGATGATTTTGAAGTTGCTGCTCTGGAAGCCTATGGATTTAAACTGCCGGATTCCTCTTTGATAGAAAAAGCAAGAGAGTTACACTTCCCTCAAAAACCATATACAGTATTTGACGGAATTGCCGGAAAGGGTTCAACTGTTGGAATGTGGGGAAACGCTAAAATTACAAAGGGAGACAAATCTCAAAGCTGGTGTTTTAATGCATCATATCCTGCAAAAGAAATTGGTATGAAAATTATACCCTCAAATATCATTACATCTGAATTTAAAGATAATGCAGATAATATGATTATAAGTCTTTCTGTAAAATTTTCTACGCCACGACAAGTCTTTGAATTAATTCTCCTGGATTCTGATGGAGGAGAGAAAGAGCTTCCATGGTCAAAAAGCTACATAATAAAAGCTTCTGACTATTCTGTTGGAGACTGGGTGAATATTGAGCTCCCGATTACAAAGTTTTCAGACGGTCAGGGAGCCTGGTCGGATGTAACTCATGAATGGTATGATTTGCCGAGCCAGTTTGACTGGGCCCGCTTTGAAAATCTCTATTTCAAATTTCCAAACTCAACAGACCCCGGCAGCATCCTCATCGATAACATCGTGATTAAGAAGAAATAAGCCACATGCCCTTGCCCGCCTTCCTGCCATGTCATTGCCCGACTTGATCGGGCAATCTGTAATAGATTCCCGCGTCAAGCGCGGGAATGACACTGGGCGGAGTATGAAAATGACACAGGCATCTGCAAATGCGGGCGGCTATCATATCAGGCAATTCCAGTCATACCGAATTCGTACTAAAATTAGTTAATATTTTTATACAAATCAGTATATTAAACTTGACTTTGAAACAGTTTGTTTTATAATACTTCCTATGGAAGATCAAATCTCAAAATCATTTGAAAACTCTTTTATTCGCACTGCCTGGAATGAGCAAGAAGAGGAATGGTATTTTTCGGTAGTTGATGTAGTGGGTGTGTTGACGGAAAGCAGTGATTATCAAGCTGCCAGAAATTACTGGAAAGTTTTGAAAATTCGTCTGAAGAATGAAGGTTTTCAACTGGTTACAAATTGTAACCAGTTGAAAATGAAATCAGCTGATGGAAAAATGCGCTTGACTGATGTAGCAAACACAGAACAGTTATTGCGCATAATTCAATCCATCCCCTCCAAAAAAGCAGAACCCTTCAAAATGTGGCTCGCCCAGGTTGGTCGGGAACGAATTGAAGAAACTATAGATCCCGAACAGACAATAGACCGGGCTTTGGAAACTTATGCAAAAAAAGGCTACTCACGCGAATGGATTAATCAGCGTTTACAGGCAATTCAGGTAAGAAAAGAGCTTACGGATGAATGGGAACAGCGGGGAGTGAAAAAGGGTGTCGAGTATGCCATTCTCACCGATGAAATCACAAAAGCCTGGTCCGGTATGACTACCCGCGCCTATAAAAATCACAAGGGGCTTACAAAGCAGAATCTCCGCGACAATATGACGACAACAGAAATTATCCTTAATATGCTTGCGGAGACTGCAGCAAAAAATATTTCACAGGCAGAAAATCCAGAAACCTTTGAAGAAAATCAGTCTGTTGCAAGGCGTGGTGGAAGGATTGCAGGAAATGCCAGAAAAGAACTTGAAGCAGAAATAGGTCATACCGTTATTTCCGAAAAGGATGCGACACAAATAAATACTGTTGTCACAAATCTTATAGAAGATGTTTCAAAATCAACAGAGGAAAAATAATCATGGAATCAATTATAAAAACACTTCGCGAACAGAACAGATATACTCAGGTAAAGCTTGCCCAGGAGCTTGGTATTTCACGGCAGGCACTCATAAAATATGAAAGTATGGAACAGGAGCTCCCTGTGAATGTAATAAGAGGACTTTCCAAGATTTTTTCTGTAAGTTATGAATGTTTTATCGACAACAAGCTGCCATCCCCAGATATAGCCGAAGATGAAGCAATGCTTAAACAGCTGGCCAGAGACTTTTCAAAACTCAAGGCGGCAGAAAAGAAAGCGGTCCTTGAAATGACAAGAATTATGGCGAATGCTTAGGAGCCGAGGCTCCTCCCTCCTGACTAATTTTTTATAGAATTCTCACTCAAATTGTGTTATATTATAGGCATGAGTGATTACAATAATCAGATATCACAGGCAGGAAGCGGAGTTGCGGAAGACACCTCTGTTATGCTGCCGCCGGAGCGAAAGGTTGTTTTTTACAATGACGACTTTACTACCATGGAGTTTGTGGTAGATGTTCTGGTTTCTATTTTTAATAAATCTCACGACGAAGCAGAGGGACTTATGCGCATGGTGCATGAACAGGGCTCTTCTGTTGTCGGCGTTTATACTTATGATATTGCGGTTTCTCGCACAAATCTTACTATTCAGGCGGCCCGCAAAAACGGATTTCCTTTGAGGGTAGAAGTTGAGTAATCAGGAAAAACAGCCGGGAAGCATAAAGCAGATGAAAGTGAGCACAATGCTCAGCCGCATTCTGTCGGAATCGCTTCTTGTTGCAAAGGATTTTCATCACGAATTTTTCACACCGGAGCATGTACTTGCTACTGCTATCCGCGATGAATTTGTTGAGCAGCTTTTGCAGAACAGCGGCGCCGACACAAAAGAGCTTAAAACTGAAGTAAGCAACTATCTTACAACCCAGCTTCCTGTAATTTCTGAAAATGCCAATCCCGAAATAATTAAGGCTCCGGTTGAATCAGCAGGCTTTCAAGCCATGATGAACCGCGCCGTTTTCCATTGTATTTCCTGCGATTCTGACATGATTGATATTACCGACATTCTCCTCAGTATGTTCGATGAAAGCCGCAACTACTCTTCATATTTTTTGAAAACCTGCGGCGTAGAACGTCTGCGACTAATGGAAAACATTACAAAGCTGCGCCCTCCTCGCCGCCTTCCCGGTGCAAACGGCCAGAGCCCAAACGGGCAGCCGGGAAATGGTCCGGATGGAATGTCTGGTATGCCGGGCTCAAACAACAGCGGAGGTCTTAAGCGCTTTGCAATAAACATGACCGAAATGGCAAAAAAAGGCGCTTATGATGTGCTTGTCGGCCGCGAAGCAGAAATTGAAAGAACTGTGCAGGTGCTCTGCCGCCGCACAAAAAATAACCCTCTTCACGTTGGAGATGCCGGAGTTGGTAAAACTGCCATCACTCAGGGGCTGGCTCAGCGCATTGTAAACAATCAGGTGCCGGATATTCTCAAGGGCTACACAATTTACTCTCTGGACCTGGGCCTTCTTCTTGCGGGCTCTAAGTTCCGCGGAGATTTTGAAGAGCGCCTTCACTCTGTAATTGACGAGCTCAAAGAAAAGAAAAAATCCATCTTATTTATAGATGAAATTCATATGATTATGGGAGCCGGAGGAAACGGTTCCAGCCAGGTAGATGCGGCAAATCTTTTAAAACCTGTTCTTGCCAGTGGCGAAATCAAGGTGATTGGCTCTACTACTTTTGAAGAATATTCCAAGAACTTTGAAAAGGACCGCGCCCTTGCCCGCCGCTTTCAGAAGATTGATATTCTGGAGCCGACAGCCGCAGAGACAGTTGAAATAATCAAAGGCCTTATTCCTAAATACGAAAAACACCATAACGTTGTTTACTCTGCAGGCGCTGTTGAAGAAGCCGTTAAACTTTCGGTTCAGTTTATGCCGGACCGCCGCCTGCCGGACAAGGCAATTGATATTATTGATGAAGCAGGCTCCTACCAGCACATCCTGAAATCTGGGGGCTTCGCCGGCCGCACCGCAAAGCGCCCCGGCGCAGTTGCTCACCCGGGTCTCGTAGCTTCCGAGGCTACCCCTAGCCGCATCAGTACAGACATAATCCGCCGCGTCACTGCCAAAATAGCCCGCGTTCCAATCGAGAGCATGAAGGGCGAAGAAAAGGACGCTCTGCGCGCAATAGAAGAAACAATGGCAGCCGACATCTTCGGTCAGGCAGCCGCAATCCAGGCCCTTGGCAAAGCCGTAAAACGAGCCCGCGCCGGCTTCAGGAACCCTGAAAAACCGGAAGCCTGCTACCTCTTCGTTGGCCCTACAGGCTGCGGAAAAACAGAGCTTGCCCGCACTCTTGCCCGCCTGCTCAAAGAACCTCTCCTCCGCTACGATATGTCTGAGTATCAGGAAAAGCATACCGTGAGCCGCCTGGTAGGTTCTCCACCAGGATACGTAGGCTTTGAAGAAGGCGGCCAGCTTGTAAAAGATGTCCGCAAAAATCCGCGTGCAGTAATTCTCTTTGATGAAATTGAAAAGGCAAACGAAGATATATACAACGTACTCCTTCAGGTTATGGACTACGGCCAGCTTACAGACAATCAGGGCCGCAAGGCAGACTTCCGTTCCTGCATAATCATTATGACAAGTAACGCCGGTGCCCGCGACCTTGAAAAAGGCAGCATAGGCTTTGGAGGCGACAAGGACGGCGGCGTAAGCTTTGCAGAACTCGAAGCTTCCCTCACAGATGCCGTAAACCGCGAATTCCCTCCAGAATTCCGCAATCGTCTCGACGCAGTTATTCCATTTAATTATCTGGACCTCGAAGTTGCAAAGCAGGTTTGCCGCAAGGAAGTAGCCCGTCTTGCCCTCCGCATGAAAGAAAAGAAAGTAAATCTTACAGTTACAGACCGCGCCCTCGCCTACATCACCGAGCTGGGCTATTCAAAAGAGTTCGGCGCCCGCAACATTGCCCGCACTGTAGAAGATGAAATTGCAGATAAACTTGTAGACGAAGTACTTTTCGGCCGTCTCGAAAAGGGCGGCAACGTTACGGCAGACCTCAAGAATTCCAAAAAGTTAAACGGTATCACATTCATTTATGGAAAAGAAAACCGCTAGGCAATTAAAATATGTTCTCTTAATTGTTTCATTCACTGCCCTCCTCGTTTTTTCCATTGTTTTTTTTGCAGCATTTCTTTCACCACACACCCGACCTCAAAATCAAAATGAATATAATCCTTCGGATAACTGTCTTTATCATGTTATCATAACCGGCACCTACGAAAATCAGAGTTTTCTCTCCGAAGTTTACAAGGGCGCTTCAAAGTTAGCCGGTGCTTACAAAACCGTAGTAGACCTTCACGTTCCAAAATCTCAGGCAGATACAGAGTCACTTCAAAGTCTTTTAGACTACTGTTCCTTCCTGAATGCAGACGGAATTATTTTTTACCTGGACTCTTCTGATGAAACACCTGTACTTTTACGCCGCCAGGATGCTCCCGCAATTCCAATCATTACAACCGGACAGTTCTCTCCAAACATCCAGCAGATTTCTTATATTGGAACAAACAACTGGGAACTTGGAAAAAAGATTGCAGACGAAACCAGCTACTTTCTTCCGGTCGGAGGAAACGTTTATATTATCAGTGAATCAAATGACATAAACTCAAACGCTCTCATAAGCAGCATTCAGTCTGCGCTTGGAGATAACCAGACAATCATAACAAAAGTAATAGATAAGGTTACCCCGGATTTAACGATCGAAGGCAGAGACAATATTTTTATTTCCCTTACCGAAGATGACACAATTGTTTCGGCCCAGCTTCTTTCCGAAATGTTCGACTCCTTCCGCTACAAGCTGATAGGAATCGGCGGCAACGAGGTTTGCCAGCTTTATCTTCAGAAGGGCTGGATTGGCGAGCTTGTTTCCCTTGATCCAGAAAAAATCGGAGAGACTGCAATCCGCGAATTATTTGAATATCGCAGCAAGGGCTATGCAAACTCTTATGTTACAGCAGATGTAAAAACCATACGCAGCGAGGACCTGAGATGAAGTTGAAAATTATTGACTACATCAGAAACAAAAGTCTCCGCTGGCGAATAATGGCTTGTATCGGAATTGCAATTCTCATCCTTGCCGCAAGCCTTTTTACAACCATGCGCCTTTCTTACTATTCAATGCAGAACCTTGGAGATTCCTATAAATCAAACTCCGAGCTTACTTATTTTTCCCAGGCCGTAACCACAACCGAAAAGGCAATGGAAAATTATGTCAGCTACCGCTCATTCGAAAGTATTGATGCCTACTATAATTCCCGCACAAAGGTAGAAGTTTATTATGAAAGTCTGCAGGACTTTCCTTCCAAAAACGAAGTAGCCCACAAAGAATATATAGTCCATCAGCTTACAGAAGCCTTTCTCTACTATAGTAATCTTGCAATTTCTGCCCGCCGCGCAAACAACCAGGCAGAAATTCAGCTGAATTACAATTACGCAATGGACAGCTACAATTATCTTACTTCACAGATTCTTGAGCTCAACAATCTGCGACTGCAGCAGAATGCCCAGCGCTATGACCAGAACCAGTCCCGCATTCTGATTTCCAATACCATCAGTGTAATTTTCTTCCTTGTTTTTACCCTGATGATTTTCATTGTGCTCTATCTGACAATCACTTCAATTATGGAGCCGCTTGCAGATATTTCCGAGGTTGCCCACAAGGTTGCCCGCCGTAATTTCGATGTACCGCTTTTTAACAGAACTTCAAATGATGAAATAGGAACCATCTGTACTGCCTTTGACCGAATGATTATTTCTATCCGCGAATACATAGACACCATCTGGGAAAAGGCCCGCACCGAGGCAGAGCTTAAGGAGAAGGAAATTGAAATGCAGGCCCTTTATACAGATGCCCAGCTTCGCGCCCTGCAGAATCAGGTAAATCCTCACTTCCTTTTTAATACCCTTAATACCGGGGCCCAGCTTGCCATGATGGAAAATGCCGACAAAACCTGTTACTTTATTGAACAGGTTGCAGACTTTTTCCGCTACAACATTCAGCAGCAGGAACGCCTTGTTTCGATTGACGAAGAACTTGGTTTGATAGATAATTTCGTTTATATAATGAAAGTACGCTTCGGAAACCGGCTGGAATTTACAAAGGAGATTCCACAAGGCTCTTTCCCTCAGCATATTCCTTCCATGACACTGCAGCCGCTTGTAGAAAACTGTATTAAACACGGTCTTAAAAACACAAAGGGCAAGGTAACACTTAGAGTTGAAATTGAAGAAAAATTCATTGTTATCAGTGTAAGTGACAATGGAGAAGGAATGCCGGAGAAAACGCGGGAAGCTGTATTCAAGGCAGTTGCTTCGGAAAATACAAGACTTCCGGCCGAGGCTTTGGATGATAATTCAACTCATAACGGAACAGGACTTATCAGCGTTTTCCTGCGCCTTCAGCTTCAGTTCCATCGTTATGATCTTTTTGATATACAAAGCGGAGACAACGGTCAGGGTACAAAATTTATAATCAGGATTCCAAACCATGTTTAATATATTAGTAACAGATGACGAACAGATTGTAATTGATTCTCTTTCCTTTATCATCAGCAAAAACTTTCCTGATGAAGCAAAGGTATTCACTGCCCTTTCCGGAACAGAAGCCCTGGAAATTGTGATGAAAGAAAACATCGACATTATGTTTACTGATATTAACATGCCGGGTCTGAATGGACTTGAAACCGTAAGCGTAATAACAAAGCTTAAACCCAATATTGTCTTTGTAATTCTTTCTGCCTTCGACCGCTTTCAGTATGCCCAGGAAGCAATTAATCTTGGTGCCTATAAATACATTACAAAGCCTGTAAACCGTAACGTAGTTGTTGAAACAATCCGCGGAGCAATGCAGCTGGTAGAAGAAAAGCAGGGAAAGCTTTCTGCAGACCGGGAGCTTCACAAAAAGCTGGATATGGTTTCTCCAATGATTGAGAACGATTTTATCTATGCCTGTATTTACAACAACGACAAATCCACAGACCTTTCTTCATATCTTGATTATTTTAATATTTCAGATAATCCCTGGGTTTTCTGCTGCTTTGAATTTCCTAACATCAATTCAGATAATCAGTACAGCACCTACCTTAAGATTCATGAGCTTTTGAATACTGAACACCGCTGCCTTGTAAGTTCCTTTATGATGAACCGAATTGCAGTCTTTTTCCCGGTCTTCTCTGCCACACCTGATTATAACGAAATTAAAGAACAGATAAAAAAACTCTACACCAGTCTCTGCTATAATATAACTGCAGGAATAAGGGCCGGCGTAAGTACAATCTTCAGCGATAAAACTCAGCTGCAGGCTTCCTATGCAGAATCGCTTTCTGCCCTTAACAAGGCGGGTTCAAGCGGAGGCCTGATTTTCTCTGATGGAATGAGCTATTCGGAAGAAACAGACGTGGCTGCTAAAAAATCCGGTAAAAGCGAATTCAAAAATCAAATTATTAATAAACTCAGCACCGGCGATACAAACGGAGTAAAATCCTTCCTTGAACTTTTTACCTCCGAGCTTATTACTCAAAAGCTTACTGCAGATAAAGTAAAAAACTCTTTCTTTGATTTGATAGTTACCGCTAACAATGCAACCCGCGAGCTCAATAAAAACTTTTCCAGCGATACCTTTGACAACGCTTTTGCAACCTTAAGTTCCGAAAATGATATAAAGCTCATAAAAGAGTTTGCCCAGAAATTTCTTATGGAATGCACCCATGCAGTTGCCAGTGTAAAAAAGGCAGAAGAAAATCCTATCATCAAAAAAGTATGCACTTATGTTGAAGAAAATCTCGCTGATGATATTTCTCTGGAAACAGCCGCTGACTTTGCAGGCGTAAGTTCTTTCTATTTAAGTAAACTCTTTAAGGAAGAAAAGGGAGAAACCTTTATCAATTATATTTCTGACAAGCGCCTGGAAAAATCCCGCCAGCTGCTGGAACAGACTGAACTTTCAATTAAAGAAATTACGGCAGAGGTAGGCTACAATGACCAGAACTACTTCAGCCGAATATTTAAAAATAAATATGGACTTTCTCCAAAGGAATACAGAAAGGTAAAATAATGTTAAAAAAGTATTTTCATTCAGAACTCAAAAACCGTCATCCTGAACTTGTTTCAGGATCTATTGCAAAAAGATTCCGAAACAAGTTCGGAATGACAGTTATCTTATCTCTTATACTTCTGTGTACCCTTTCCTGCAAAAAACAGGAAGGCACCGCTCAAAACCGCCCTGCCCGTACAACTTCTACTGCCACTACCCGCCCTCTTACCATCGGCTTTTCAATTGATACTCTGGCCATTGAACGCTGGCAGCGCGACATGGATGTTTTTATTAACAAGGCCAAGGAAATGGGTGCAGACGTAATTGTACAGAACGCCGGTAATAATATAGAAGAACAGAACCGCCAGCTTATGTACCTGCTGGAACGCAATGTAGACGCTGTTGTTGTACTTCCAAAAGATGCTTCTTCCATAACCGAAAGCGTACAGAAGCTGCGGGCAAAGGGAATACCGGTTATTTCCTATGACCGCCTGGCACTTAATGCAGACATCAATCTTTACCTCACAATCGACAGTGAAAAGGTTGGAGAACAGATGGCTCAGGAAATGCTGCGCCGAACAAAAGGAATTAACTGGTACTGTATTCTTGGCCCTGAAGAAGATTATAACATGACCCTGATTATGGAGGGCGTTCACCGTATTCTCCGCAATTCAAGGGTTCATATTAATCATATTTTTTATACTGACGGCTGGAACTACGACCTTTCTTACCAGGAAATGGTCCGCATTCTAAAAAGCGACATTTTCCCGGATGCCATTATCTGCGGAAATGATGCAGTTGCCGCCAGTGTAATTGATGCAATCAGCCGCTACTATCCGGATACCCACATACCTGTCTGCGGCCAAGATGCTGACATTTCAGCCTGCCAGTATATTGTGCAGGGAAAGCAGGAATTTACTATCTATAAACCGATTATTCAGCTGGCAGAGGTTGCGGCAGAGTGCGCCGTAAAGCTTGCAAAGCACGAAGAAATCTCCGAAGACCGCTACCGCATCAGTCCGATTAAGAACGGCTTTGGTGATATACCGACAATATGGCTGGAGCCGACATTTGTTGATAAATACAATATGGATAAAGTGATAATTGAGTCGGGATTTCATTCGGCTGCTTCGGTGTATAAAGAGTAGCACAAAATCCACCACAAAAAAATACAGATTTTCACCTTTTTCCTAGGGTGAATTCCCTACCCAAAATCAGAAAATAGCAAATTTTTGAAGAATTCGGGCGAATTCAGGCCACTCCTTTGAGTTATACTTCAAACTGTAAAAAGAGCCGTTGGCTCTGTATAAAAAAAATTTAGGAGTGTTTTTTTCTATGAAAAAAATTATCGCAATTCTTTTGGCAGTTGCTTGTCTTTCATCAACTGCAGTATTTGCAAAAGCAAAGGCAAAGATTGGTGTATCTATGCCAACAAAGGACCTTCAGCGCTGGAACCAGGATGGTGCTAACATGAAAGCTCAGCTCGAAAAAGCTGGTTATGATGTAGACCTCCAGTATGCTGCAAATGATATCCCTACACAGGTATCACAGATTGAAAACATGATTACAGGAAAATGTAAAGTTCTCGTAATCGCAGCTATCGATGGTTCTTCACTTTCAAACGTTCTTGCAACAGCTAAGAAAAAGAAGATCTCTGTAATTGCTTATGACCGTCTTATCATGGACACAGATGCAGTTTCTTACTATGCAACATTCGATAACTACAAAGTAGGTACTCTCCAGGGTGACTACCTTGTAGACAAGCTCGGACTTAAATCACGTTCAGCTTCTGATCCAGTTTATATGGAATTCTTCACTGGTGACCCAGGTGACAACAACATCAACTTCTTCTTTGGTGGTGCTATGGACGTTCTTAAGCCATACCTCGACAAGGGAGTAATCGTATGTAAGTCTGGTCAGACAGAAAAAGCACAGGCTGCTACTCTTGAATGGTCAACAGAAAGAGCTCAGTCAAGAATGGAGAACCTCATTACATCTAACAAGTACGGTCCAAAGGGACAGCAGCTCGACGCTGTATACTGCTCTAACGACTCTACAGCACAGGGGGTAACAAACGCTCTCAAGTCTGCTGGTTACACAGCTGCTAACTTCCCAATCATCACTGGTCAGGACTGTGATATCACATCTGTAAAGAACATGATTAAGGGAACTCAGTCTATGTCTATCTTCAAGGATACACGTACATTGGCTTCTAAGGTAGTTGAAATGGTTGAAGCTATCGCTTCTGGAAAGAAAGCTCCAGTAAACGATACAAAGACATACAACAACAATGTAAAAGTTGTTCCTTCATTCCTTTGTGATCCAGTATTCGGTGATATCAATAACTACAAATCATTGCTTATTGATTCAGGATACTACAAGGAATCTGAACTTAAGTAGTCTGATTTGACCTAGTCAAAAAAGAACCTTTAGTTTCGGCTAAAGGTTCTTTTTTAATAACAAATATTTATTAGTATTAAAAGAGGGGTTCCAATGGCTAAAACATTATTGGAAATGAAAAATATTACCAAGTTGTTTCCTGGCGTTAAGGCACTTGATAACGTAAATCTTACCGTTGAAGAAGGTGAGATTCACGCCATCTGTGGTGAAAACGGAGCCGGAAAATCAACTTTGATGAATGTTCTGAGCGGTATTTATCCATATGGAACATATACCGGCGACATTGTTTACGACGGCGAAGTTTGTAAATTTCAGACAATCAGAGACAGCGAAGCTAAAGGTATTGTAATCATTCATCAGGAGCTCGCACTCGTTCCACTTCTCACAATTGGTGAGAACATGTTCCTTGGAAATGAAAGAGGAACAAAAGCAAAAATCAACTGGTCTGAGACCTTTGATAAAGCAGATGAACTTTTAAAGATGGTTGGTCTTAAGGATTCATCTAAAACCTTAATTAAGGATATTGGTGTAGGTAAACAGCAGCTTGTAGAAATTGCAAAAGCTCTCGGAAAGAATGTAAGACTGCTTATTCTCGACGAACCTACAGCATCTTTGAACGATACAGAAGCAAAGCACCTGCTTGACCTTCTCCTTGAGTTCAAAAAACAGGGAATGACTTCAATCATCATTTCACACAAATTGAATGAAGTTTCATACGTTGCAGATAAAATTACTGTTATCCGCGATGGTACATCAATTACTTCCCTTGATAAAGCAAAAGATAATTTCACTGAAGATACAATTATTTCTGCCATGGTAGGACGTTCTCTCACAGACCGCTTCCCTAAACGCGAACCACATATTGGTGAAGTATGTTTTGAGGTAAAGAACTGGTGTGTAGACCATCCTGTATTTGACGGAATTAAAGTTTGCGATAACATCAACTTCAACCTGCGCAAGGGTGAAGTTCTTGGAATCTCAGGACTTATGGGTGCCGGCCGTACAGAGCTCGCAATGAGTATTTTCGGTCACTCTTACGGAACAAACATCCACGGTCAGATTTTTATGAACGGAAAGGAAATATCCTTCCCTAATGTAAAATCTGCCATTAAAGCAGGTCTTGCATATGTTACAGAAGACCGTAAAGGAAATGGTTTGATTCTTTCTGAATCAATCTGTAAAAACACAACTGCAGCAAAACCAGAAAAGATTTCTAAGCACTGGGTACTCGACTTTGATAAAGAGCGAATGTATTCAGAAGAAATGGCAAAAGAAATGCATACAAAATGCGCTACTGTAATGGAAGACGTTGGTAACCTTTCCGGTGGTAACATGCAGAAGGTTTTGCTTGGAAAATGGCTTTTCGCAGAACCAGATATTCTGATTCTTGACGAACCTACACGCGGTATCGACGTTGGTGCTAAGTATGAAATCTACTGTATCATCAACAAGATGGTTGCAGAAGGTAAATCTGTTATCATGATTTCTTCTGAAATGCCTGAAATTCTTGGTATGTGCGACCGCATTTACGTAATGAATGAAGGTAAAATGATTGCAGAAATGAATGGTAAAGATGCAACACAGGAAAAAATCATGACTGAGATTATCAACTCAGGTAAGAATGAGACCATAGGAGAATAAAAATGGAAAACAAAAATAAGCTTGGTAATAGCGTAAAATCTGTGTTAAAAGGTAACACAATGATTTTTATTCTTGTAGGAGTTATGCTCTTGTTTGAAGTTCTTATTAGAATTTCTGGACACGGATCTCTCTTTGCTCCTGCAAATATCACAAACATTGTCCGCCAGAATGCTTACGTTGCTATTCTTGCAACTGGTATGCTTCTTTGTATTCTTACTGGTGGTAACATCGATTTGTCTGTTGGTTCTGTAGTAGCACTTGTTGGTGCTCTTGCAGGTGTATTCATTGTAAATCTTGGAATGCCTGTATGGCTGGCAATCTGCCTCTGTCTCCTTATGGGTACATTGATTGGTGCTTTCCACGGTTTCTTCATTGCTTACATTCACATTCCGCCGTTCATTACTACCCTTGCAGGTATGCTTTTGTGGCGTGGTGTTGCAACAATTATTCTTGATGGTAGACCTATTGCTCCTTTCCCAGAAAAGTATCTTAAGCTCTTCGAAAGCTTTATTCCAAATCCTAGCGATGCAACTATGGAAAAATGGGGTGAACTGGATCTTTTTGATGAATGGGTTGATAAGTATACTTTGATGGTAACTCTTATCATCACTCTTATCTGTATTCTTGCCTTTGTTGTTATGGAAATAATCAGCCGCCGCAAGAAGATTAAGAATAACTACACTGTTTCTTCTAAGGGCTCTTTCATTGCAAAGCTCGTAGTACTTTCAATCGTAATCCTTATCATGGGACAGTTCCTTGCCCGCGACCGTGGTCTTCCTGTTGTACTTATCCTTATGGGTGTAATCATTGCCGTATATTCTTACTTTACACAGAATACAGTTCCTGGCCGTTACCTCTACGCAATTGGTGGTAACGCAAAGGCAGCAAAGCTTTCCGGTGTAAATACAGATAACGTAATGTTCTTTGCTTACACAAACATGGGCTTCATTTCTGCAGTTGCAGCTCTTGTTACAATTGCACGTTTGAACTCTGCTCAGCCAACAGCTGGTCAGAACTACGAAATGGATGCTATCGCTTCCTGCTTCATCGGTGGTGCTTCGGCATACGGTGGAACTGGTACAGTTTCTGGAGCCGTTATCGGTGCTATCTTCATGGGTGTATTGAACAATGGTATGTCAATCCTCGGTGTAGATATGAACTGGCAGCGTGCCGTTAAGGGTATGGTACTCCTTGGTGCTGTAATCTTTGATGTCGTTTCAAAGAGAAAGAAAACCAGCAAATAGATAATTGCCTAAATAAAGTTTCATTTAGTCCTTCTTGTAAACTTTACTGCCGCAGTGTTAGACATAAGACACTGCGGCAGTTTTTTGTTATAATAGAGTTATGAATAAGTCTGAGTTATTTACTGAACTATATAAACGCTATGGCGCAGTCACACGCGCGCGGGGATGCTTTTTATATACAAAAAAAGGAGTACGCGTAACAGATTTGTATCAGGAAGCTGGCCGTGCAATTCTTGGCTGGGAAGGCGGTTCTGCCTTTACAATGTTTAAGAATGTACTTTCCCGCGGCCAGACAGGAAGTTTCATTTGCGAAGAAGCCCCTGTTTCCCGCCTTCAAAAGGCTGTAAGCGAACTGCTTGCAGGTGACCGAACCATTTTCTGCTTTTCTTCACACAAAGACGCCTTTGAAGCAGGCCTTTCCCTCTTTCCAGATGAAACAAGTATTTACCGTCCCTGGAATGCTCAGAACGAAAAAATCAAAATAAACCGGCAGGCTGCCTTAATTCTCACACCACCCCTGCCTTGGGCAGAAAGCATTTTTATTCTTGCTTTAGATACAAAGAAGGTTGAAGAAAATCCGGATAAACTACTTTTTATCCGCAATGCCATAAAACTGCCTTTTGCCCTTGAGGTTGCAATGACCCGCAGCATTTATAATCTTATAAAAGCACTTCAGGAACGCCAGGAAAAAGACTGGTTTATTTATGACCCTGTTCTTACAAAATACTGGAATCGCGAAGGGCCTTATCTTTTTCCAAAAGTACCTAAGGATAATTACGCAGACTTTGCCCTTCACTGTCTGGACTGCGGTATAGTCATAAGCCCGGATTATAACCAGCCGTCAATCGTACCCTTTGGCGCAGACCGGGGAGTCTTTACAAAATTAAAAAACTCACCTTTTGAGTATTAACAGTCGAAAATTACAATATAAGTGTCATCCCGAACTTGTTTCGGGATCTATAATAAAGACCCTGAAACAAGTTCAGGGTGACATCATGAGGTACTATGGAACCAAGAATATTATTATTTATCATAAAACTTGTTGCAGGCGGAATTGTTGCCTTTCTCGCAATTCTTTTGATGTCTAAAAAACGTACAGTTGCCTGGTCATTTATGGTTTCAGGCTTTCTGCTAAATTATGCAGCCCTTGTTTATGAACTTTTAATAGAGCTTGGAGTTCTTACCGCAACAAAATACGGACTCTGGGGTATTCCGGTTTCTACTTTGATTTGTGCTGCCCTGCCGGCGGTATGTTATATAATCGCATTTATTATAATGCTGGCTAAGCGATAAGGTGGTCTCGACAGGCTCAACCACCATTAGAACAAAGGAACTAAAATGACTAATATTGACGAATACTGGAACAAATTTATAAAAGAAACAGGCCGCAGCGAAGAAGACCGCTGTGCCGGAGACCTTAATTTTGAAGCAAAAGGATTTGTAGGCGACGAGCTGATTACCCTCGTTCTCACAGACCGTAAAACCGCCTTCTTTACAAGCTGGGCAACCTACACAATAGACCAGGAACCGCTTCCAGTTTCCGGAGAACTCTATGTTGTCCTGGACCGGGCAAACAATCCACGCTGTGTAATAGAAACCCAGAGCGTAGAAATTGTTCCATTCAATGAAGTTACATGGGATATGGCCCGCCTCGAAGGTGAAGATGAAAATCTTGGCGAGTGGAAGGAACGCAAGCAGGAATATCTGGAAGATGAAGGGGCCATTCTCGGCTTTGAGTTTACCCCGGATATAAAGCTGGTATACCAGACTTTTAAAGTTATATATAAATGATCAATGTCATTGTCGGGCTTGACCCTGCGATGTTTGCGAAGCAAACTCGTTTACAATCTAGAAAGGACAGCAATGTCTAGATCCCCGGGTCAAGCCCGAGGATGACAATATGGAGAATAATATGAAAAAATATTTGTCATTTATCTTTATCCTTCTTTTTGCCTGTACTGCACTTTCCGCAAAGGATCGTCTCGTCAGCTTTTCTGCAGGCCTTTCTTCTGGAGTACCCATTTACAGTTCCGGATCTGTTGCATCCACAGGAACAGAAATCTCTGGAGCCAACCGCATTATCCTGGGGCTCAACACATATGTAAATATCAATCCCATTAAACAGGTTTCTTTTTATTTAGGAAACGATACCCTCTGGGATTTAACCTGGAATTCTTCTGAGCATTCACATAAAACCCACGTTTCATTTCCGCTGGGAATAAAGGTTTACCCTGGACTCGGAGGGCTTAATGTAGGACTTGCCTACACACTTGGCTTCCGCGCAGATGCAATTAAAACAGATGAAGTAGAATACAACGGTGTTTCTTCCTGGGGTAACGGATTTAAGTTTCAGGTAGAGTATAACTTTGCACATGAAGGCGGCTCGCAGTACTACCCTTCAGTCGGCGGTTACTGGAACCTTATGCCTCGCGGCAATGACTCTTATGATAATTTGATTGTGCTGTATGTAGCAGCAAACTTCTAGACAAAAAAAATGACCGCCGAAGCGGTCATTTTTTTTATCCCGTTTAGCGGGCGTATTCCACGATTCGTGTCTCGCGGATCATTGTAAGTCTTATTCTTCCAGGATATCGCAGGTCAGTTTCAATCTGCTTTGCAATATTACGTGCAAGCTCTTTTACATCGCCATCGGCAATCTTCTCGTTATTAACGAGGATGCGGAGCTCACGACCGGCCTGAATAGCATAGGCCTTTTCAACACCATTAAAGCCTTCGGCAATTGCCTCAAGGTTTTCGAGACGCTTAACGTAGTTGTCAATTGTCTCGCGGCGGGCACCAGGACGTGCCGCAGAAATAGCATCTGCAATCTGAACAACAACAGCTTCAAGAGATTCTGTTGGAACGTCGTTATGGTGAGCAGCAATTGCATTAACAATAACCGGACTCTCACCCATCTTACGCGCCATTTCAGCACCAACCTCTGCGTGGTTCTGATCGCTGTCTGTTTCAGCTCCCTTACCGATATCATGAAGAATAGCAGCACGCTTTGCAACTTCGCGGTCTGCACCAATTTCTGCCGCAATCATGCTGGCAGCCATTGCAACTTCTTTTGAATGGTAAAGAACGTTCTGACCGTAACTTGTACGGAAGTAAAGGCGGCCAAGAGCACGAATTCCGTCGGTATTCATGTTGTGAATTCCGAGGTCGAAAAGGGCTCGCTCACCTTCTTCGTAAATCTTGTTCTGAATTTCGTGGGTAACCTTCTGAACAATTTCCTCGATTCTGGCCGGATGAATACGTCCGTCAGAAATAAGTCGTTCAAGAGATTCCTTAGCAATTTCCTTGCGAACCGGGTCAAAACAAGAAATAACAACAGCTTCAGGAGTATCATCAATGATGATATCTACACCTGTGAGAGTTTCGAGGGTGCGGATGTTGCGGCCTTCACGACCGATAATACGTCCCTTCATCTCGTCACTTGGAAGAGAAACTGTGGCTACTGTAATGTCACTTGTTGTTTCCGGAGCAATACGCTGAATTGTGGTAACAAGAATGTCTTTTGCTTTCTTTTCTGCAGTAAGCTGAGCTTCCTGCTCGATTTTGTTGATAAGAGCCTGAGCGTCGTGACGTGCGTCATTTTCGAGATTCTTGATAATCAAATCTTTGGCTTCCTGCTGAGAAAGACCGGAGATTTTTTCAAGTTCCTGACGATAAAGCTCTTCCTGTTTAGAAAGTTCTTCTTCTCTTTTTACCATTGCAGCTTTTTTATCTGCAAGTTCTTTTTCGTTTTTTTCAAATTCCGCTGCACCCTGATCAAGGAGTTCTTCTTTTTTGCTTACCCTTGCCTCAAAGCGCTGCACTTCGGCTCTGCGTTCACGGTTCTCCCGCTCCTGCTGATTTCGTTCACGAATGAGCTCATCTTTTGCATTTAACAAAATTTCTTTTTTCTGTGCCTCTGCTTCCCGAATAGCGTCCTGTTTAACGCGCTCGGCTTTCTGTTCAGAAGCTGTTAATTGAAATCTGGCATAAATCCAGCGAATAATCCATCCAAGAACAATTCCAGCAACAGGGAGAACTATGTACAACACGATGTTCATACTTCACTCCTATTGTAAAATTTTTAGAATAGTTCAGACTCCATTTTACTATAAGAAGAGACTGATGTCAAATTGAAAATCACATAGAGAAATCCTTACCTAAATAAATCTCTCTTGCTACTTCGCTGTCGAGGATTTCCTGTTTTGAGCCCTGAATCATGATTGTTCCCTGATTTACGATGATTGCGCGGTCTGTAATTTCCAGAGTATCGCGTACGTTATGGTCTGTAATCAGAATTCCGATGCCCCTTTTTGCCAGCAGACGTATCATGCTTTTGATATCAGCTACGGCAATAGGGTCAATTCCGGCAAAAGGTTCATCCAGAAGCAGAAATTTTGGCTCCATGGCAAGGGAACGGGCAATTTCTGTACGGCGGCGCTCACCACCGGAAAGAGTAAAGGCCTTCTGCTTGCGGATTCGGCCGATAGAAAACTCTTCTATAAGAGATTCCAGACGATATTTTTTTTCTTCTTTTGTAAGGTCACGACGGGTTTCGAGAATAGACCAGATATTTTCTTCTACAGTGAACTTGCGGAATACAGAAGGCTCCTGTGGCAGGTAAGCAATGCCAAGGCGGGCTCTCTTATACATAGGAAGGCCGGTTAAACACTGATCATCAAGAAAAACATCACCGGCAGTAGGTTTATAAAAACCTACAACCATATAGAAAGTAGTTGTTTTTCCGGCTCCGTTTGGTCCAAGAAGGCCCAGAACCTCTCCCATCTGCATGGAAAACTCAACACCACGAACAACCTTTTTATGTCCAAACTGTTTGTAGAGGCTGGTTACGCGGAGAGTGTGTCCTGTATCAGTATTTTCCATCATTCTGCTGCCCCCTCTTTCTCAGCCTCTGCTGCACCAGTTGAATCTGCTGAATCTGCGGCGCCATCTTCTGCAGCCACATCTTCTGCCGGCCCCTCAGTGTCTGCAGCTTCTGCTTCTTCCGCAGTTTCTTCTTCAGGCTCTTTAGTTTCTGTTACCTTACCCTTTACGTTTCCGCCAAGAGTAATATCCTGAGTATTCATATCCAGAGTAATGTTCTGGGCACGGAATACATCTTCCTTCTGTCTAACCTGAGCGTTGCCCGAAAGCTCCAGCATCTGTGTGTTTTTATAGTAAATTGCGTAAGAGCCGGAACAAATATTGTCTTTTTGTGTAAGACGAATCTGAATCTGAAGAATTGCAATTTCAGTATCCTGATTATATTCGATAATCTGAGATTCAGCCCTTACATCATTATCCTTATCATCAAGTTTAACATTGCCTTTGAGAATGGCAATTTTTGTCGTGCGGTCGTACTCAAGAGCATCGCAGGTAAAGTCCATGTTAGACTTTGTATTTTTACCGGTGATGCTGCCGCTGGCCTTAATGTAGCGGTAATTGTCTCCCGAAAGCTCAACTTCATCTGCCTGAATTTCCATAGATTCAGTTTTGATATAGGCATTGCCCGAAAGATTTGTTGTTGTGTTAGAGTTGCCGGCCTGACCCGTCATACGGTTTGCAGAAAAGACAATTTTTTCGGCAAAAAGAGGACTGGCCACAAAAAGTACAAAAAAGAGAGAAGTAAAAATTGTTTTAATATATTTTTTATTCAACATTTTCTAAATTATCTTTTGCGCCGGGTTTGCCACTTTCATCAGGCTGATTTTCTACAGGGGCTTCTTCTTTTTCATCGTTTGTTTCTATAGTGCCTGTAATATTACCGCGGAAAGAAAACTTTTTACTTATACCGCTCGCAGAAAAACCGCTTCCTCTCATTATTGTATCATCTTTTTCGATTTTTACCATATCGCTGCGGCCGCTTGTAAGCTGTTCTGTAGCGCCATCCCACTTAAGGACATTTGCAAAAAAGCGCATCTTTTCCGGCACGTTGTAAACATTTATATCATCATAAAGTTCGTAAACCTTTTTTCCGCTGTCTGCAAAAATGATTCCGCAGGAGCCTTCGGTTTCGGTCTTGCCTTCTTTATCATAGGAAATAAAGGAGATATCTTTGCCGTAGCTTTCGTTGGTATCTTTATACTGTTCCAGGGTTGCGGCAGTAACCTCAAGACTTGGCTTCATATCTTCGTAGCGGATCATTTTTGTGTCCTCAAAAACAAATTCCGGAACACGGTCTTCTGCTTTTACGGTTTCGGAATATTTTAAAGAACAGGATGTAAGGAGGATAAAAAAACTTGAAAGAAAAAGTGGTTTCGATACGCCCTTTGGGCTACTCAACCACCGGTAATTAGAAATCCTGCTTAATTTTTTCAAGATCTTTACCCTTGTCTTTTTCGCGGATTTCTACGCGGCGGATTTTTCCACTTATAGTCTTTGGAAGTTCATCTACGAATTCATAAATTCGAGGAATCTTATACATGGCAGTATTTTCTTTTGCAAAGGTAGAGATTTCAACTTCCATCTCTTTTTTGTCTTTGTCTGCATAAGCCGGAACAAGAACAATAGTTGCCTTTACAATCTGACCGCGTTTTGCATCTTCAACACCGGTAACGGCGCATTCCATAACAGCCGGGTGCTTCTGCAAAATAGACTCAACCTCGAACGGGCTGATGCGGTAACCGGAAGATTTAATGATATCATCCTTACGGCCAACGAACCAGATGTAGCCGTCGTCGTCGCGGTAAACATTATCACCTGTATGATAGAAGCCGCCGTCAAAAGCTTCGGCAGTAAGAGAAATGTCTTTGTGATAGCCAGTGAGCAAACCAAAAGGATGACCATGATCTACGCGGATACAAAGCTCGCCTACTTCACCGTTTGGAACAGGCTTATCGTTAGGATTCAAAATTTCAACATCGTAAGCAGGGCTTGGACGGCCCATAGAACCAGGCTTTACAGGAGAATCTGCAAAATCCATAAAGTTTCCGCAGATTACAGCAGATTCAGACTGACCGTAGCCTTCGTAAATGCGCTTGCCTGTCTGCTCCAGCCACTTGTCGTAAACCTCATCATTCAAAGCTTCGCCGGCTGTAGAGAAGCGGCGGCACTTGCTCAAATCATATTTAGAAAGATCCTGACGAACCAGGAAGCGGTAAACTGTAGGAGGAGCACAGAAGGTTGTAAGGCCGTACTTAGAAATCAGGGTCAGCATCTTATCCGGCTTGAGCATGTTCATATCGTAAACAAACTGAGCTGTTCCACAAATCCACTGGCCGTAAATCTTACCCCAGCTGGCCTTAGCCCAACCGGTTTCTGCAATTGTAAGGTGAAGGCCGTCATCAACAACACCGTGCCAGTACTTGGCAGTAATAATGTGGCCGATCGGATAAGTAAAATCATGCAGAACCATTTTAGGATAGCCCGAAGTACCGGATGTAAAGTACATGAGCATAGGATCTGAATTATGAGTTGCAGCCTCTCCTACCGGGCGAGGGAACTCAGGGTCAATTTTTTCGTATTCTTCGTGGAAGTTTATCCAGCCTTCGCGGTCCGGTCCTACTGTAACAAGGTATTTTACAGAAGGAGATTTTTCCATTGCCTTTTCAATTTCTTCCTGAACGTGAGGATTATCATAAGAGATAATCATCTTTACGTCGGCAGCGTTTGTGCGGTATTCAATATCAGATTTTAAAAGCTGGTCAGAAGCGGCAATTGCAACGGCACCGATTCTGTGAAGAGCCGGAAGAAGGAACCACCACTCGTAGCGGCGACGCAGCATAAGCATAACCATGTCGCCTTTTCTAATGCCCTTGAGGGTGAGCCAGTAAGCGGCACGCTTTGATTCGCGCGAAATATCAGCAAAGGTAAAAACCTTAGCTTCATCTGAATTATCGTCTATCCAAACAAGAGCGCGCTTGTCCGGTGTTTCGCGGGCATAGCGGTCTACAATGTCATAGGCGAAGTTGAAGTTTTCTGGAGCCTGAAGGCGGCAATTAGCCTTAAGATCCTCATAAGAAGTATACTCTCTGTAATCCTTTATATATTCATGGGCAAAATTCATGTGCCACCTCTTTTTGTTCTCCGTGTTTTCAGTATATTATGACATTATAGAATTTTTTGTCAACATATACTATAATAGAAGAAATGAAACATTCGGCTCTGGCGGCTTTTTTTGCCGTCCTTTTTTTTACAATAACACTTTCCGCCTGCAAAAGTTACCCGGCTGCTTTTGAAGTTGCCAGATTCATAAATCAAAACGAAAGCGGCGTTACTTATATAGAAGGAGATTCATTTTTTGTAGTAATGCCGGAAGAAATCGCCGGCACCCCGGGCATCATTTTTTATCCGGGTGGGCTGGTTGAATATCAGGCCTACCTCCCCCTTATGGAAAAACTTGCCCGCAAGGGAGCCTTCTGCATTCTTGTAAAAATGCCTTTTGATTTTGCTTTTTTTGATTTTGGGGCAGCGGGAAGATATATGAAGCTTTATCCGCAGATTGATAAATGGTACATGGCCGGCCACTCCCTGGGCGGTGCAATGGCAGCATCTTATATTTCTCGTCATGAAGAAGATTTTGAAGGACTGATTCTTCTGGCCGCTTATTCAACTCACGACATCTCCGAAGAGGGACTCAAGGTACTTTCGATTTACGGCAGCAATGACGGAGTTTTGAATAAGTCACATTATCAGAAATACCGCAAAAACCTGCCTGCTGTTGGCAAGGGGCTCACAGAAACTATTATAGAAGGCGGAAATCACGCGCAGTTTGCAAGCTACGGAGCCCAGAAGGGAGACTACATGCCGGAAATCACTCCGGACGAACAGCAGGAAAAAACTGCAGAAGAAATTGCAGAATGGATGGGCTTAAAATGAGTGAAATGTGTTACAAATGCTTTAAGCCAAAATCAGCCTGCCTCTGCTCCTACACAAAGGAGATAGACCCGGGCATTAAGTTTGTGCTTTTGATGCACCAGAAGGAAGCAAAACGCCAGAGAACCGGAACCGGCCACATTGCAAAGATTTCACTAAAAGACGCAGAGATTCTTGTTGGCTTTGAGTTTGAACATAACAAGCGGCTTCAGGAGCTGCTTGCGGACCCTCAGTATTTTCCGGTTATGATGTACCCCGGAGAAGATGCGTGGACGGCTAAACGGGAAGGCTTTGGCCAGGCTCTGGCCGGCAAGAAGCTGCTGGTTTTGATTCTGGACTCAACCTGGTTTTGTGCCCGAAAATTGATTGAGCATAATCCTTTTTTGCTTAAGCTGCCGCGCCTCTCATTTTACGGCGACTACCGTTCTATTTTTACCTTTAAGCACGAGCCCCGCCCGGAATATATTTCTACAGTTGAGTCCTGTTATTATCTGATTAAAGAAATGCAGAGTGCCGGCCTGTGTGACCCGAGCGTAGATCCCGAGCCGATGATGAACGCCTTTAAGCAGATGATTAAGTTTCAGCTGCAGGCGGAAAATGAAAGGATTCTGGGGATTCGGCCTAATAGTCATAGCTATGACGCTAAATATAATAAGATAAGAGAAATACCGACATTTGTGTGATATGGATTGCCACGCCCTTCGGGCTCGCAATGACGGTACTGCAATCGTCATTGCGAGGAGCCCGCCAGGGCGACGTGGCAATCCATTAGTTATACGGCTTTGTGCCCTGCGGTACGAACTCGCCGTTAACTGCACCTAACATTGCCTTAAGAGAATAATCGCAGCGCCAGCTGTAGCCAAGCAGAATGCTGTCTGCCCACTGCAGGCGCTCGGTGAGGGTCGGCGTCATATTGCAGAGAATCACTACCCGTTTGCCAGAGCCCTTAAAATATTCCGCAATCTTCACATGATTTTCGCTCGACACGCAGATTATGATGGTGTCGTAAGCAGCCGCAATGGACGGGAGGTTGTCGAGTACCCACTGGGTTTCGTTAGGACCAGTTTCGTAGGTGTAGTGGAACTCGCCGGCATCAGGCCAGCGCTGCTTGCCAGCCTTAAAAAAGCTTGTAAGTGAACCTAAAAGAAGAACTCGGCCGGCATTGTCTGCCGTGAGCGGCAGGCTGCCCTGCTTTTCTACAGTCACAGACCGGCAGGCCTGCTCCAGGAAAAATTTTTCGCCTTCACGATCGGGAATGTGAGAATCAATTGCATCAGCATCCGGGTAAAGAGGAGCCGCATTACCGCTCTTAAAATAATCAAGCTTTGCTTTAATAACACGGCGGGCCGCATCCTTAACACGGTCGCGGAAGCTTTCATCAAGAGTCATCAGCTCAAGATTTTTATACCAGAGAGCTTCGTTCAATTTTGCAGTTGTAGAAGAAAGAATAATGTCGTTACCGGCCTCAAGAGCCATCTTAAAGGAATTAGACATAGTGCCCGCATAAACGGTTGCACCAACCATCATCATATCATCAGTTATAATAAGGCCCTGGTAACCAAGCTGATTTCTAAGCAGGTCTGTAAGAAAGTAATATGAAAGAGAAGCCGGAGCTCCTGAAGTTTCAATCAGAGGGAAGCTTAAATGGCCCGACATGATTGCCGGCACCTTTTCTTTTATGAGGTAGAGGTAAGGAGTAAGCTCGCGGTTCTTAAAAGTGTCAAAATCAATATTGATTACAGGAAGCTTACCGTGAGAGTCCAGGCTGGTGTCGCCATGGCCGGGAAAATGTTTTGCGGTAGAAAGAACGCCTGCAGCCTCAGAGCCCGAAACAAAGGCAGCCCCAAGCACGCCGGTTTTATCCGGGTCATCACCAAAAGAACGCGTACCTATAATAGAAGAATCGTGATCTGTAAAGAGGTCTACGGTAGGCGCAAAGTTCATGTTGATTCCAAGCGCCTTAATTTCGCGGCTTATGTAATAGGCAGTCTTCCAGGAATCTACCGGGTAGCCGCCGGCACCAATTGCCATGTTTCCGGGAGTAATGGAAGTGTTGCCCTTAACGTGGCGAATCCATCCGCCCTCCTGGTCTGTTGCAACAAAAAGAGGAATCTGAAAACGTCCCTCAGCGGCCTGCTTCTGCAAACCGGAAATAGATTTTGCTACAAGATAAATATCATCGGTATTCCAGCCAAAAACTTTTACGCTGCCAAGCCCCCTCTCAACCCACTGGTACAAAAGCTCAGGAGGTTCTGCACCGGCCCAGCCAAACATAAAGGTCTGGGAAAGGAGCTCGGCGTCTGTCATTTCGTCGGTAATGCGCTGGGCAAGCTCGTCGTTTGGAAGCTTGCTCCAGAAGTTAACAGTGTTCTGAGCTGACTGGGACCAGAGAAAAGAAGAGGCAGAAAGTGCAGCAGCAAGAAGTAAGGCAGGAAGTCGTTTAAGCATTTCTGATTCTTTCGCTTGCTACGTGGGCAGCGATTGCTCCATCTGAAACTGCAGTAACAACCTGGCGGAAAGGCTTGCTGCGAACATCACCAGCGGCAAAAAGGCCCGGAACCGAAGTTTCCATATTTTCATCAGTAAGAATATAGCCGGCAGGATCTTTAGGAAGCATATCAACAAGGTCTGTCTGAGGAAGCATTCCTGTAAAGATGAAAACAGCATCTGTTGTAAGTTCAGACTGCTCGCCGGTTTTTACATTTTCTACAAGCACCGACTGAACGCGGCCTTGGCCCTTAATCTCTTTAACAACAGAATCATAAACAGGCTTAACACCGGCAGCGAGCATTTTATCAATTACAGCCTGCTGGGCACGGAACTTGTCGCGGCGGTGAATAATGCTAACATCACTTGAAAGTGTAGAAAGATAAATAGCTTCGCTGCAGGCAGAATCACCACCACCTACAACTACAATTTTTTTATTGCGGAAGAAAGGACCGTCACAGGTTGCACAGTAAGAAACGCCGCGGCCGGAAAATTCCTTTTCACCAGGAACTTCGAGGTTGCGGTGAATGGCACCTGTTGCAAGACAAAGGCAGGTTGCCTCATAAGCAGCCTTCTTAGTCTTAATCATAAAGCTGCCGCCAGTCTTATCTATAGAAAGAACCTGAGCCTGAACAATTTTTGCACCAAAGGCTTCGGCCTGCTTCTGCATAGTCATCATATAAGTGGCGCCATCTACAGCAGGAAAAACTCCGGGATAATTTTCCAGTTCAGAAATCTGGAGTACCTGTCCACCGGCACCTGCCACATCAAGCACAAGAACAGAAAGACCGCCACGGGCTGCATACTGTGCCGAAGCAAGGCCTGCACAGCCAGCACCAATTACAACATAATCGAATTTTTCAGTTTCTAAGTTTTCCATAGGATACTCCAATTGTAACAAATTTTATGCTATTACTCTAGCATTTTTCTGACCAGTCGTTTTGGAGTATAGTGGCAAGTTTGCAGAGTGTCAATAGATTGTATACAATTTAATTGTATTTACAAAAGTATTATAATTGACTAAAAACGTTTTACATGAAATAAAAGCATGATATAATAGAAGAATGCGACAATTTTTCAGAATCATACACAATTACTTTTTCTACTGCGGCATTGAAAAGGAAGAATACAATGCCGTGAAAAAAAATGTGTATGTTTCGAATTTTGTAACCTGGCGCAGCCTGCATATTTTTATGGCTGTAGTTTTTGGACTTCTCTTTTTTGCCTCTATTCTCATCGATTTTATCAGCTTTAATCGAGCCTTATATTTTGGGGCTTTCTTTTATTCTATATTTGCCGTTTCCTTTTTCTATTTTTTTGAAAAAGATTCCATCTGGCCACAGATTTTAATTTATGTTTCAATTTCCCTGCTTTTTATTTTCAGCTGTCTTCTTACCAAAAACAATCCAACTGCACCGGGCACTACCTTTATAGTTCTCCTGCTTATCACCCCTATTTTTATGATAGACAAGCCCTTCTGGATGACGATTGAGCTTGTTATGGCCGCCCTGATTTACCTGACCTGGATGCATGGAGTAAAACCTCACAATATCTGGGCAACAGACCTGGTAAATGTAAGCATTTTTACGATTGTCGGAACCTTCCTCAACATCATTGCAAACTCTATCCGTATCCGCGAATTTATTCTGACCCGCGAAATCAATATTCAAAAAGATACAGATGATATGACCGGCCTCAAAAATAAGGGCGCCCTTACACGTGAAATAAACAGCTTTCTCGCAGATAAGACCTGCAGCAAGGGCTTTATGTTTATGATGGATATTGACCGCTTTAAGGCTATTAACGATACCTGGGGACATGATGTAGGCGACTGCGTCATCGTTCAGCTGGGAAATTATCTTAACAGCAAAGTAAAGGGCGACGAGATTCTGGGCCGTTTTGGCGGTGACGAGTTTATCCTGGTTGTAAAAAATACTGATGATGAAAGGGCTGCCGTAAAGCTGGCTGATGAAATTGTCCGCGGTACTTCAGAAAATATTAGCATAGGCAAAACTGATGAAAAAATTAGCTTGAGCATTGGTATTGCGATTTACCACGGCCAGGAAAAAAATTATTCCGAACTTTTTAAAAAAGCTGATATTGCCCTCTACGAAGCCAAGGCAGATTCTGACAATCGCTTTTATATTTACGAATAATCAGCTGATTTAGCCTCGGCTTCATAGCATCGCCGTTTTGTCGCCCCACCATCGGCTGTTTTTCTTAGCAGTGGCGTCGCATCGGCTGTTTTTCTTATTCACAGACGCTGATTTCCATATTATACTTTTGATTATGAGAACTCTTTTTAATGACGGCTGGACCTTTGCGGAGCTGGCCCTTGATGAAAACACAATGTTTAAAACTGGCGATGACGGGGCTTCAAAAGTACCAGTGCTTTTTACACCTGATCAATTTTTGAAAGAAGCTGATGACCAGACTTACAGGCCGGTAAAGGTGCCTCACGACTGGCAGATTTATCATGTGCAGGATTTGTACAAAAACAGCGTGGGCTTTTATAAGAAGAGTTTTGATATTGATGTGGGCGGAGGCATCTCCGTGGGGGGCGGCTCCGAGGTTCCCGGCCGCTACATCGCCATGGCCTTTGAAGGCGTTTACATGAATAGCGCCGTCTGGGTCAATGGCAAAAAGGCAGGAGAATGGAAATACGGCTACTCGGCTTTTGAGTTTGATATTAGTGAGCTGGTGAAGGCGGGCCAAAACGAGGTTCTTGTGATTGCTGTTTACCAGAACTGTAATACAAGATGGTATTCGGGTGCAGGAATCTTCCGCGATGTAAAGCTGATTAATTGCCCGGCCCAGCATCTGGTTAGCGATGGAGTATACTTTAGTGCAGTGCCTTGCGACGAGAGCCGGCTTGATGGGGAGTGGAAGATTTCTTTGAGTTCTGAGGTGGTTTCGATACGTCCTTCGGACTACTCAACCACCTGCATCACAGAACCCGCGGTGGTTGAGTGCTCGCGCAGCGAGCGTATCGAAACCACCGGCGACTCTGTGTCATTGTCGGGCTCGACCCGACAATCCAGACATACCAGTGATGCCAAGATCCCCGGGTCAAGCCCGAGGATGACAAGAGACGACATAACAGTAAAACACACCCTTGCCAGGCCCGACGGTACTGTCTTCGCCACCTTCTCCGGCGACGGCGAGTATACAGTAAAGGCCCCTGCCCTCTGGGACATCAGTTCGCCAAACTTTTATATACTCACCACCCGCCTGCTTGCGGCAGACGGTACTGTGCTCGACGAAATCAGCCAGAACTGTGGCTTTAAGCTTTCAAAGTTTACGGCAGACCAGGGCTTTTTCCTAAACGGCCGTCATGTGAAAATCTACGGAGCCTGCCAGCATCACGACCAGGGAGCTCTGGGAGCCGCCTTTAATGCCGCAGCCCTGCGCCGTCAGTTTACAAAGCTTAAAGAGATGGGCGTAAATGCAGTACGCTGTTCACATAATCCGCCACCACAGGCTTGGCTGGACCTTTGCGACGAAATGGGGCTTCTCGTAGATGACGAGATTTTTGATATGTGGGAAAAGCCGAAAACTCAGTTTGATTACGGCAACTACTTTAACGACTGGTGCGAGCGGGATGTGGCCAACTGGGTACGCCGCGACAGGAATCATCCAAGCCTTATTATGTGGTCTGTTGGAAACGAGATTTACGACACCCACATGGGAAACGGTCTTGCAATTACAAAGCGGCTTTATGCGGCGGTGGAAAAGCACGACCCTCATAAAAACGCACAAATCACAATCGCTTCAAATTACATGATGACAGATGGAGCACAGAAGTGTGCAGAAAATATTGATGTGGTGGGCTACAATTATCTGGAACGTCTTTACGACGAGCACCACAAAAAATATCCGACCTGGAAGATTTATGGAAGCGAAACCGGTTCCACAGTACAGAGCCGGGGTATCTACCATTTTCCGGATTCACTGCAGCTGGTAACCTTCAGCGACGGCCAGTGCTCTACACTTGGAAACTGCACTACCCCATGGGGCTGCAAGAACACACAGACCGTAATTGCAAACGACCGCGACTGTCCTTTCAGCGCAGGCCAGTTTATCTGGACCGGCTGGGATTACATCGGTGAACCTACCCCTTATCACACAAAGTCTTCTTTCTTTGGACAGATTGATACAGCAGGATTTCCAAAGGACACATACTTTTTGTACAAGTCTGAGTGGGCCGGAAAGTCCGCAGCGCCATTTGTTCACCTGCTCCCCTACTGGGACTGGAACGAAGGTCAGCTGATTGATGTAAAGGCTTATACTAACGCAGATTCTATAGAACTCTTTTTTAACGAACGTTCGTTAGGAAGACAGGAAATAAATCACAAGAATGGAAAGGCACCATTTGGCCAGTGGCAGCTCGAATATCACAAGGGAGAGATTCGAGCCCTGGCTTATGACGCGGATGGCAAGGTGATTGCCGAGGATGTGAAGAGGTCTTTTGGGGATCCTTCGAGAATCATATTAGCACCAGAGATTGATTATAACAATGGATTGCTTCGCTCCGCTCGCAATGACGTGGGCGATGCTCGTCATTGCGAGGAGCGAAGCGACGTGGCAATCCATGCGTCTTGCAATGATAGCGCAATCCACTTCATCCAGATAATGACTGCCGACGCCGCCGGTACCCTGGTAGAAAACGCCCGCAATTACATCACCATAAACGTAGCCGGCGACGCAGAATTGTTAGGCATGGATAACGGCGACTCAACCGATTACGAAGAATACAAGCCTGAAGGAAGCCGCAGTCACACCAGAAGACTTTTTTCAAACAGACTTATTGCGATTGTGCGCAGCAAAAAAAAGTCCTCTTCATTTGTAGTAACTGCGGCCAGCGCAGGACTGCCGAATGTTTCGATTAAGTACAACGGAACCGCGCCAGAAGGCCAGAACAAATGGAGCGAAGTTGCACCATACCTTGCAATCAGGCCGGAAAAAGATTTTGTTCCAACCCGCAAGATTGAACTGATGGCCCAAGGTTCCACAAAGTTAGACACCACTAACCGCCAGATTCAGGTCACCGCAAAAGTACTGCCGGAAAACGCCAGCATAAAAGAAATCAGCTGGAACCCGGTTTTTAAGGAATGCATTTCCAGTGATAACATCACAGTAAGTCCGGTGGTTGCGGACGAACATGCGGTGGTTGAGTGCCCGCAAAGCGGGCGTATCGAAACCACCTCCGCTACCCGCACCATCACCGCAACCGGCGACGGCGAATGCATTCTTCGCTGCACCGCCCAGAACGGCACAAAGTACGACGAAGTCATAAGCGACCTGCCTTTTACCGTGAGCGGTATAGGCAGCTGCCGCCTCAACCCCTACTCGCTGATTGAAGCCTGCCGCTTTACCGGCTGGGACCAGACCGGCGGCAAAGCCAAGCCGGAAATGTCCCTCGAATCCGGTATCTCAAACCGCAAATGCGGCCCTACCTGGGTAAGCTTTGACAAGATTGATTTTGGGGTGGACGGAGCAGACACAATCCATCTGCCGATTTTCAGTTTTGCTACGGAACTGGAGATTAAAATATGGGACGGCGAAGGCACCGGGGAGGCTAATGGCAGCGAGAAGGCATCTGAAAATCTCGGCGCCTTCACCTACCGCCACGAATCAATTTACAACACCTACAGCGAAAATGTCTTTACGCTCAAGCACCGGCTTTTCGGAGTACATACAATCACAATCAGCTTTGAGACAGACCTCTACCTGCACGGCTTTTATTTTGAAAAGACGCCAAAGGCCTACGCAAAACTGCGCGCTCTGGATGCAAACTTAATTGCAGGCGACACCTTTACCCGCACAGCAGAAGCAGTAGAAGGAATCGGCAATAACGTAAATCTTGATTTTTCGGACATGGATTTTGGAGACGAAGGAACTTCGAGACTGACAATCTGCGGCAAGTCCAACACAGAGAACAACACAATCAACATAAAGTTCTTTGCCGAGGACGGTTCAAGCACAACCCAGGTAATCGAGTTCGCCCACACAAACGGCTACGAAGAAAAGACCTTCCAGCTGCAGCCAGTCACCGGCCGCAAAAAAATCAGCTTTGTCTTCCTGCCAGGCAGCAACTTCGACTTTAAGTGGTTCAAGTTCAACACGGTGGTTGAGTAGGCGCAAATCGCCGTATCGAAACCACCATTAGTTTTCATTTCAAATTACCACTCAATAAATTCTGCATAAGCATAGGAAATAATATCACCTTGTTTTGTTTCTTTATAGCCTCGCTCATTATGCGAATAGTCTGCAATCTGTTTAGATCCGAATAAAGCAAACTTTTTTAAGACCTCATCCAGAACAGCCAACTCCTGCGGAGTAAGCATAGACTCAATAGTAGATTTTCCAGCCTTAAGAACATGCTTCTCGTAACCATTCTCGAGCTGTTCAAACTCAGAAACAACAATTCCTCTTTTTTCCAGCATTCCATATAAAATTGAATATTGATCTGGAACCGGACCATACGGAAGATGCACATAACGCGTTCCTGTCAGCGAAACCCCGTTTTGCTTGAAAAAAAGCATATCTGTATAATTAAGGAGTTTATTTAATTTTACAATAAGCAGTTCAGGTAGCTTATCAATAAAATATAAGACACATGAGGCGAACTTGTCAAAATCGAACTCTTTATAACCATTATCCAATGACAATTCAGCAGGAAAGAGAGTAGAAATATAACCATAATCAAAATCGTCTGAATTATCATTATTCAGTAAGGCAATACGCTGCTTCAAGTTTTTTAATTGATTTTCATCAAGCATAATCTCGTTTTGTTTTAAAAACTCATTCATATTCTGAGGATGCTGCAGAAACAATAAAAGACTATTGTGTGCTCGACTTTGCACAGAACCAGCCTCGTATCGGCGAATAGTTTTATCTCCCCAGTCAAGAAGTTTTGCAAAGGCACGCTGACTTAAACCATATTGTTCTCGTATTTCAATTATTTGTTTAGCTGTCAGTAATTTATGTTTCTTTCTATACAGATTCTGAGCCATTAAAAGATTTTTAGAATCAAGTTCTTCATTAAATAACTCGGTTCCACAGTTTTTACATACAGCCACAGAAGCCTGTATTTCCACCTGCTCTCCATATACCGGGAATAATTCTGTTTTTTTTACAACATCATAGTCGGCCATTACATTACAATGTTCACAAAAGCATTTCATATTACTGCTCCTTATCATGAAAGCTTAAACACTTTAATATTTCTATACCATCATTAGTCACATCTATTTTTAGCTTTATATAAAAAAGTATCCCATTTACATTTCGGCTAAAAATCCATATATCGCCTGAATAAGAATAATCTGGTTCAGGTCCACTTATATAATCAGACAATCTTAAAGAAAGAAGTTCATTCTTCACATCCTGTATAGTAAGACCATGATTCGATAGAGAATCAAGATTCTTCTTTCTGGGAATTAAAGTCCAGGTACCAGAGGAAACCAATTCTTTTACTTTTGAAATATATATTAAAATCAGTTTACCAGGCACAAGTATTACTCCTTTTGCAAAGAAGATTATAAATCATAATTTTACACTTGTCAAATATATGCGGTAATATTACCGCATATATTTAGTAAAAAAAAACTCGAAAAAAATCGCACCGCCCCCGCTACATCACAGTATTTATTGTTCTTTTAGCCCATACCAGCTATAATTAAAAGTAACAGGAGTAGCAACAAATGCTTATAAAACTCGAAAATGCAACCTTCACCGCAGAAATAAATACAAAAGGCGCAGAGCTGCAGAACCTTGTGCGCAAGAGCGATAAAAAAGATATAATCTGGCAGGGAGATAAAAGTGTGTGGGGAAATCATGCGCCAATACTCTTTCCTTTTGTAGCAAGATGCCTTGGCGGCTACTTTATGATAGAAGGCAAAAAGTGCGAATACAGCCGCAACCACGGCTTTGCCCGCGACCTTGAATGGAAGTGCACATCACAAAGCTCAGACAGCGCCACCTTCGAGCTTACACAAAGCGACGAAAAACTCTACCGCTTTCCATATTCCTTCATTTTGAAAACAGAATACAAACTCACAGACAAAGGAATAGACTGGAAGATTAGCGTAAAAAACACAGACACAAAAGCCTTCAAATTCAGTACAGGTACCCACGCCGCCTTCAGCCTCAACGGCAGCCCGGCAGAAGACTTTGTAATCGAGTTCGAAATGAAAGAGCCATTAACAGCAGTAGTCTGCACACCGGAATGCTATCTTCAGACAGATAAAGAAGGAAAAGCCCCTCTAACAAAAAACTACGGAGAAAAAAAAGCCGGCATCATCCCGGTAACCAGCGCAGGCTTTGGCAACGGCCACCTTTTTACAAATACAAACTCAGACTGGGTAGGCTTAAGAAATCTCAAAGACAATTCAATCATCAAAATCCAGACAAAAGGCTTCCCATATTGCATGATCTGGCAGAACACCTCCGGCAGCCCACAGTTCGTATGCCTCGAACCATGGCATGGCCTTACAGACTCAGAAAATACAGACCATAACTGGGATAATAAAGTTGGGCTGATTGATTTAGCAGCAGGCAAAGAATTCAGCTGCGAGCAGAATATCTGGGTGGAATAAGTAAATATAAAATTTGTACAATTTTGTACAAATTTACTTGTTTTTCCTTTACTGCAATGCTATATTATATATTATGCGCAAAGCAGAAGAAATCGGAAATACGGCAGAACACTGCACTGATATTACTATTCAGGAAGTACAGTCTTATTTAGATAGGATCCGTCCTGAAATAGTAAAAGGTCAATTCACAATTTCTCAGGAAAATGATAAAAACAAGAAGTTTCTAGAAGGTTCCGCATACCTTATAAAAAATGAAAGAATAAAATCTATATTATTGGAACTGACCTATAAAGATTTTTGCTGGTATCAAAAAGGTGAAAAAGCAGGTGATTTATTGTACATATTCCGATATAAAGGAAAATTTATTAAGTTTGAAAAAGGTGATTTAAAAGAAGATATATTAATAATTTATATAAAAACTAATAAGAAAGAAAAAGGTACTTTAGTACTTTCTTTTCACCCTTCGGATAACCCGGATGAACTATCCCCGTTGTTTACATAAGTTTTTTATAGGAATAACCACCATGGAAGCAAATATTACTAATCTCGTTCAGTATTGTGAGCACTGTGATAAAGACGTCTCTTGTCAAATTGTTGAAAAATATGAAACAATGAACACTTTTGAAAATGAGGCTACAATTCTTACACGAAGAGCATATTGTCCTTATTGTCATAATGAAATCTGGGTAGGAGAATTGCATGATTTTAATTTAGCGCAAAGAGAAGCTGCATGGCGTAGAGAAAACGGATATCTTTCTATAAAACAGTTAGAAGAGTTACCTGTAAAATATAATATAGGAAAAAGACCTTTTTCTCAGGCATTAGGACTTGGAGAACAAACTTTTTCTAATTACTTGAATGGCTATATACCAAAAAAATCAATACAAAAACTGCTTGTAAAAGTATATAATAATCCAAGTTATTATCTGGAATTGGTAGAACAAAATAAAAAGAATTTATCTGATATTACATTGAAGAAGACGATTCAAGCAGCTAACAATATACTTGGCAGAAATGAAACTTCAATTCTTTTTCTATATGCCGCATATATAATTGCAAAGTGTGGTGATGTTACTCCCCTCCAATTGCAAAAAATGCTGTATTATACACAGGCATGCTTTATAATATTCTACAACAGATTTGCTTTTCCAGATGAATGTGAAGCCTGGGTACATGGTCCCGTTTATCGTAATTTATATGAAAAATATAAGGATTATAAATATGATTCTATTTCATCAAGCGTAGAAATCCCTAAACTCAAATCCGATGAAGAAGCGATTCTTAATCTTGTGATAGAATACTTTGGAAGATATAGCGGCAAAGTTCTTGAATTCTTTACACACAAAGAACTCCCATGGCTTAAGGCGCGAGAAGGTCTCGATAAAAATGCCCCATCAAATAGAATTATAGATAACGAATTAATATTTGAGTATTTTACGGATATAAAGAATAAATACAATATTGTTTCATTACCAGATATAAATAATTATATCGAACAATTGTGGTAAAAAAGGATGTCCCCTCTGCTTATACAGCTGAATCAATTCTTCTTTTTCTTCTTTACTTTTCTGTTGCATTTTTACACCTCTGTATGAAGTGTAATGCTACTTGCTGCATTTGGTTACTCTGCTTAAATTGACGGATACAGTTGAGTAAGGATTAACTAATTGTTAATCGTATCCGTCAAATCTAACCTTATTTAGCTAGCTCCATCCATTCGCCGCGGAACTGGAAGGGTGTAATTTCGATGTTCCATGGCAGGAGTTTTTTCCAGTCTTCTTCGGTTTCAGCATATGGTGCTTTTTCAAACAGACAACGCAGATAATCTTCCGGAG
>Ga0247608_10001099_pt1 | contig 39154 bp, 32 predicted proteins | sample 176DNAGHGlowgp2_FD_193490 | JGI IMG/M metagenome (GOLD analysis project Ga0247608, IMG submission 193490) | Sheep rumen microbial communities from Palmerston North, Manawatu-Wanganui, New Zealand - 1766 DNA GHGlow gp2 | ecosystem: Host-associated > Mammals > Digestive system > Stomach > Rumen ...
GATTTGCGCATCATCATGCTCATAACACCCGAGACCTCCGAGGAGCGTATCCGCTTCATCGACGAGCACACCGAAGGCTTCATTTATATGGTTTCATCGGCTGCTACAACGGGTGCACAACAGTCGTTTGATGAACAAAAGCAGGCTTATTTCCAAAAAATCAATGGCATGAACCTGCGAAATCCGCGCATGATTGGCTTCGGAATCAGCAATAAACAGACCCTGGAATCGGCTCAATCTAACGCTGCAGGTGCCATTATCGGTTCTAAATTCGTGCAATTCCTAGACGAGGAAAAAGACGCAAACCGCGCTCTAGACAGGCTTTTCGAAGCACTTTCAAAGTAACCATACACTCCCACTGCGTGGTCATTTGGTCATGGTCATTTGGTCAAAATCAAAAAACGGAAAGTCAAAATCCGCCACTATAGTATAAATATTTATATTTATACTATAGTGAGCAATGACCGCGTTCCAGAAATCGATTTTGACCAAATGACCATGACCAAATGACCGCGAATATTGTCTGCAAACATTTCGTAAACCGCAAGAGAAATGTTATATCTTTGTACCATGAATTACAAGAAGAAAAACTGCTCGCTAACTAGAGAAAAAAAACTGCCTAACGGGGCCGTAAAAAATTTGGTGGTCTCAGTATTATTTCGTACCTTTGCACACATTATGAAACTATCTATTAAAATGAACAGGAAACAACTTATCATCACACTGCTCTGCCTGCTGATGCCTGCTCTGTGCATGGCCATCGGATGGGATGAGCAGAAGTATCAGGAGATTGAGAAGAGCATCCAGCAGCCACAGATTGGCAAGGCCACCGTGCTCATCACCAAGAGCGGCGCCAAGCCCGGCAACAGCGCTGCCGACAATCAGAAGGCTATCCAGAAAGCCATTGACAAATGCTCGAAGAAAGGTGGCGGACGCGTCATCGTTCCTGCAGGCATGACTTTCCAGACGGGTGCCATCCACCTGAAGAGCCACGTGAATCTGGTCATAGAGGAAGGTGCCGTTCTGAAATTCGTCTTCCAGCCCGAGCTCTACCCCATCGTTGAGACCTCGTGGGAAGGACTGGACTGCTACAACCTGTCGCCTTGCATCTATGCCTTCCAGCAGACCGACATTGCCATCACGGGCAAGGGTACCATTGATGGTGGCGGTTCGCAGCAGACTTGGTGGCCTTGGTGCGGTGCTGAGCGCTTCGGATGGAAGCCCGGTATGATTGCCCAGAAGAACGAGGCCCGTCCACGACTGCTGAAGAATGGTGAGGATGGTGTGCCGATGACCGACGCAAAAGGTAACCGCACGAAGGAGCGCACCTTCGGACAGAAGGACGGCCTGCGTCCTCAGCTGGTCAACTTCACTCAGTGTCAGCGCATCCTCATCGAAGACGTCACCCTGCTCGACTCGCCTTTCTGGGTGATTCATCCCCTGAAGTCGCAGGACATCACCGTGCGCGGCGTACATATCAACAACGACGGTCCTAACGGCGACGGATGCGACCCTGAGTCATGCGACCGCGTAATGATAGAGAACTGTTTCTTCAACACCGGCGACGACTGCATAGCCATCAAGAGCGGACGCAACCGCGACGGACGCGAGCGTGCGATGCCTTCACAGAACATCATCATCCGCAACTGTGAGATGAAAAACGGACACGGCGGTGTGGTAATCGGTTCGGAAATCAGTGGCGGCGCCAAGAATATCTTTGCCCACGACTGCGTGATGGACTCACCCAATCTGGACCGTGTGCTCCGCATAAAAACCAACTCCTGCCGAGGCGGTATCATTGAGGACATCTTCGTGAAGAATATCAAGGTAGGCCAATGCGGCGAGAGTGTGCTGAAAATCAATCTGGACTACGAGCACAACGAGATTTGCTGTCGTGGCAACTATCCCACGGTGCGCAACGTGCTGATGGAGAATGTCACATGCGAGAAGTCACGCTACGGTGTGCAGATCATCGGACTGGAAGAGGACACGTTCGTCAACGATATCACCGTCAGAAACTGTCGTTTCAACGGTGTGCAGCAGGGGAATACCATCACCGGCAAGACGCGCAACATCACCTTCGACAAGCTCTACGTGAACGGTGGTCTGTCGCTAACCAAGATGCCCTACAAGCACTACTCGGAATGGATGACACGCTCGGAGATGAAGCGCTATCCGAAGTCCTACCTGCTGGACTTCTCCACACGTCCGAAATGGAGTTACGTGATGGGCATCGAGTTGGAAGGTATGCTCGACACCTACCTGCGCTACGGCGGTCAGGACATCTTTGACTACTGCAAGCTCTACACCGACACGATGATCAACGAGAAAGGCGAGATTCGCGGGTACAACATTCTGGACTATAACCTCGACAATATCCGCACAGGTCATTTCGTGACTCGCATGTATCAGCAATTGCCCGAGAAGAAAAACCTCATCGCCATGCAGACGCTGATGAAACAACTGCAGGAGCAGCCCCGCACGGTGGTGGATAAGGTATACTGGCACAAGGCCATCTACGCCTATCAGGTGTGGCTCGATGGTATCTTCATGGGACTGCCCTACCGCTGTTTGACAGCTCCTATCACGGAGAAAAATCCCAAGGCAGTGACACGCATCTACGACGATGCCGTGGACCAGCTCACCATTACTTATAATCGTACGCTCGACCCTAAGACAGGCCTCAACCGTCATGCCTACGACGAGAACAGGAATATGTTCTGGGCCGACAAGGAGACCGGACTGAGTCAGCACTGCTGGGGACGTGCGCAGGGATGGTACACGATGGCACTCATCGAAGTGCTGGATGCTGTACCTGCTGACTATCAGCGCCGCGGCGAACTCATCGAACTGCTGCAAAAGGACTTTGACGCCATCTTGAAATGGCAGGACAAGAAGTCGGGCGTGTGGTATCAAGTAATGGACTCTCCTGCTCGCGAGGGGAATTACCTGGAGAGCACCTGTTCGGCTATGTTCACCTACGCCCTCCTGAAGGCTTATCGCAAGGGCTACGTTGGCACCAAATATCGTGATGCAGGCATCAAGGCCTATCGCGGCATCATCAACAATTTCATCAAGGTCAACGATGACGAGACCATCTCGCTGACCAACTGCTGTGCGGTAGCGGGTCTTGGTCCTGGCATCAGCACCGAGGTAGAGGCAGCCCTGAAGCGCATCAACCCCAAGGCACAGGCCAAAGAAAACAAGCGCCGCGACGGGTCGTACAACTACTACCTCTCTGAGCAGATTCGCGACAACGACGCCAAGGGACTGGGTCCGTTTATCTGGGCCAGTCTGGAGATGGAACAGATGGGATTCACTACCGAAAACGTGATGAAGCCTATCAGTCGTCAGGCAGTGACGGGACGCAACAACCCCGTGATAACCAAGGCCGACCCCTTGGCCTCGCTCACCGTTGGTAACGGACATTTTGCCACAACGGTAGACGTAACAGGTCTGCAGAGCTTCCCTTTTGATTATGAGGCTGGTGTGCCCCTGACGGCAATGTCCGACTGGGGATGGCACTCATTTCCTAACACCAGCCTCCTAAAACCATCAGAAAGTGAGAAAGAATTCTATTTTGATCACGGTCACAAGGAGGTGTATGCAGTAGAATACAAGAAGGCTGAGGATGGTCGCCATAAGCAGGCCACCGAGTTCTTCCGCGTGAACCCTCATCGTCTGAACTTAGGCATCATCGGTCTTGACATGAAAGACCGCAGCGGCAGGGAAATTTCACTGAACGATCTGTCGTATATCCGTCAGGAGTTAAAGCTCTACGATGGTGTTATTGAGTCATCATTCCGTGCCGACAACGAGCCCGTGGAGGTGACCACAGCAGCCCTTCAGGACAAGGATGCTGTGATTTATCGCATCAAGACGGTTCTGCTGAAAGACGGACGTGCCAAGATTCGTATCCGTCTGCCCTATCCCACCGGCAAGCATGCCGATGCTGCTGCCGACCTTACGAGACCCGAGCGCCATCAATCGCGCATCATCCTGAGCGACGGTCATGCAGCCATCATCGAACACACGCTCGACTCTACCCGCTATTACCTGAAGCTCAACTGGGCTGGTAAAGGTGAACTCGTACGCGTAGCCGAGCATGACTATGCGCTGACTACAACTGATGATGTGCTGACAATCAAAGCGGAATATCTGGCCAGCATCAACATTAAAAAAGACAAATACGAGAATTACATCCCTGAGCCCGTCATTGTTTATGATCAAGAACTCAAGAGTGTACTCAAAGCTTGGAACCGCTGGTGGAACGAAGGAGCTATCGTGGATTTCTCTGAATGCAGCGACCCTCGTGCTAAGGAACTGGAGCGCCGCGTGGTGCTCTCGCAATACCTCACGCAGGTGAACTGTGCCAACAACATGCCGCCTCAGGAGACAGGTCTGACCTACAACTCTTGGTTCGGACGTCCTCATCTGGAGATGACGTGGTGGCACATGGTGGACTTCTCGCTCTGGAACCGTCCCAAGACGCTGGAGACCGTACTGAAATGGTATAATACAACCGCTTATCCCGTAGCCAAGAAAATTGCTGAGCGTCAGGGATTCAAGGGCATCCGTTGGATGAAGATGACCGACCCTTGGGCTGGTGAGGCTCCTTCAAACACAGGGTCGTTCCTTATCTGGCAGCAGCCACATTATATCTATATGGCTGAGGAGATGTATCGTGCCAATCCTAGTCAGGAGACGTTGATAAAATATGGTAAGCAGGTGGAGGAAACGGCTGCATTCATGGCTGATTTCGTCAGTCGTGATGCCAAGACAAAGAAGTATTTCCTGCAGGGGGCTACGGCTATGCAGGAGAGCATGTCAAAGGATTTTTCTTATAATCATCCCTTCGAACTGGCATATTGGCAGTACGGCCTCAGCGTGGCTAACCAGTGGCGTGAGCGCCAGGGTATAGAGCGCAACAAGCAATGGGATGATATCATCAAGTGTCTTGCCACCTTACCCGTTCAGAAAGGTATCTACACAGCCGGACTGCCCAAGGGTAAGACTGATAACCTGACGAGCTTTGACCCCTTTGATGCGGTAGCCAGTGGTGTCAAGCCTACTGTTGCCACCGAGACCTTCACAGAGAAATGTCGCAATGACCATCCGGCTGTGCTGGGTGCATGCGGTATGTTGCCAGTCTCTCCTGTCAATCCTCTTTATTCGCAGGAGATGATGAAAGCCACGCTCGATGACGTGATGCAGCACTGGAACTGGGCTACGACATGGGGATGGGACTACGGAATGGTGGCGATGACAGCCGCTCGTTTGGGGCAGCCCGAGACGGCACTGAAGGCTCTGCTCATCGACACACAGAAGAATACGTATCTGAAGAACGGACACAACTTCCAGACATCAGACCGTCTGCGTCTCTACCTGCCTGGCAACGGTGCCCTCCTCTCGGCTATCGCTATGATGTGTGCCGGATGGGACGGATGTGAGAATCCTTTCAATCCCGGTTTTCCGCAGGACGGCACGTGGAATGTGCGCTGGGAGAACCTGCAACGCATGCAATAACAACAAACTATATCTAACAACTACAAAATGAAAAAACAAATCATTACAGCAGTTATCCTTGCTACTGCTACACTCACCGCATCGGCTCAGGTACCAGCCTTCCCCGGTGCAGAAGGTCACGGACGCTACGCTACTGGTGGACGTGGCGGTACGGTGGTTCACGTCACCAACCTCAACGACTCAGGCACGGGTTCATTGCGCTCTGCCGTGAGTTCCAAGAACCGCATCGTGGTATTCGATGTAGCGGGCGAGATAGCCCTCCAGTCAGACCTCGTTATCAAGGACAACATCACCATTGCAGGACAGACGGCGCCCTACCCTGGCATCACTTTGCGCTACTTTACGGTACGTCCAGGTGCCAACAACATCATCCGCTTCATCCGTATTCGTCGCGGTGAAGAGAAAGATGTCAATGAGGGGGCTGATGCGCTCTGGCAGCGAGAGAAGACCCTCATGATGCTCGACCACTGTTCGTTCTCATGGAGTATCGATGAGGTGGCTTCGTTCTATGACAACAACAACTTCACAATGCAGTGGTGCACCATTGGCGAGAGTCTTAATAATGCGGGACACGACAAAGGTGCTCATGGCTATGGCGGCATCTGGGGCGGTAAACTGGCTTCGTTTCATCATAACATGATTCTGCACGTCAACAACCGTTCGCCACGTTTCAATGGTGCGCGCTACAACTGGAGCGGTTATACCAGCAACAAGCTCTACAGCACCTACAACTGGGAAAACACGTTGCAGGCCGAGAATGTAGACTTCCGCAACTGCGTCATCTATAATGCCGATGGCTGCTACGGAGGTCCTGGTGGTGGTCAGATAAATATGGTGAACAACTACTACAAGAGTGGGCCTGCTGCCACTGTTACTCACGTCACGCAAGTCACCGTAGCCGCCAGTGGCAATGCTGGCAACGATCAGACTTACTGGGGACTATGCAGTCGCTACTTTGTTGATGGCAACCTCATCGATGATAATCCTGCCGGTTGGAATACTTTCATCTACGACAACGGTACGATGACAAAAGATGGCGAGCACTATATCCCCGACCCCAACCACTACTACGGCAACAGCGTCGATTATCTCACCAGCAACGGTACCGACTATGTGCGTATCCGCATGGACGAACCAGCACCTATTGGAGAAGTAACTACCCACAGTGCTACAGATGCCTATAAGAAAGTGCTAGCGTATGCCGGTGCCTCACTCTATCGCGACCAGGTTGACGAGCGCTATGTTGAAGAGACCAAAACAGGCACCGCCCTGTATAAAGGCTCTATCACGAATAAATACGGACGTATTGACCGTGTGGCCGATCAAGGAGAGTATGTTCTGGAATCAGCCAAACGTCCTACAGGGTTTGATACAGACCAGGATGGTATGCCCGATGATTGGGAGACGATCAACGGACTGAATCCCAACAGTGCTGCCGACGGTAAGACCTACACGCTGGACAGCACGAAAAGATGGTACACCAATCTGGAAGTCTATCTAAACTCACTCGTTGAGGATATCATGAAAGCAGGTAATGCTGATGCGCAGACAAGCGTTGATGAGTACTATCCACAGTACAATCTCGCCAATGGCATCCATACCGTTACTAATCCCAACATCGACGACAACTATTATGACATGCAAGGTCTACGGGTAGGCACACTCAAGAAAGGTATTTACATCAGAAACGGTCACAAAATCATCGCACAATAAGAAAGAAAAAAGCGACGGGAAATTAATCCTCGTCGCTTTTTTCTTCGCTCTTCAATATCGGTAGCGAGATATGATAGCGCACGGCCAGAAAACGTATCAGGCACGTCACAGCAAAACTAACCACCGCCGTAACTCCTACTGGCGCTCTGAGTTCTATACCGCCCCAATATGCTAAGCCACCAACAACACAGGCCATCGCATAGATTTCCTTATGGAAGATGACTGGTTCATTGTTCAACAACACATCGCGAATCACGCCACCCGCAGCACCCGTGATACAACCCATGATGATTGCCACCCAAAAGGCCTGACCGGCATCAAGACTACGCTGGATTCCAGCAATCGTGAAAAGTGCCAGTCCAAAGGTATCAAACACAAACCACGCATTCTTCAACGGTTCCATCCATTTCCCCATAAAAGCCACCGTGAGCAAAGCCACCGCCGTACATATCATATAAATAGGTGTAGTCATCCAGAAGATGGGCACATCGAGTATCACGTCACGTATCGTACCGCCACCAATAGCAACGGCAATACCACACACATAACCGCCGAACCAATCAAAATGCTTGGCTGCGGCATGACGAATTCCTGAGATAGCAAAGGCAAATGTTCCCAGTAACTCTATGACCTTTATGATGATATCCTGATTCATAATACAGATTTTTGCGTACAAAGGTACAATTTTTTCCATTTTATTTTGTATGTTTCCATTTTTTTATTATATTTGCACCGAAAATCTGGACTAAAAACCTTACCTTTCACCCCATGAAACGAGGTTTATATCTAAAAAACTACTGGCTGCTAGCCCTCCTTATCAGTATATTTTTCACGGCTTGCAGTAGCGATGATGACGAAATGATGCAACCGTCACCATTGGCTACACATTTGGGCTATGACCGACAGAATCCACTCATATTCAGTATCGATACCGACTACGCCCCATTGGAGTTTGTGGACGAGAATGGCACACCACAAGGGTTTGACGTGGAGTTCACACGTTTACTGATGAAACGTTTGGGCATTCCTTTCACCTATCACCCTAACGCGTGGGAAGATGTAGCACCTGATATCATTCATGGCAACGTAGATCTCGGCATGATGATTTACTCGCCTTATCGTAAGGACAGTACCAACTATTCACGTGCCGTTTTCCGCCTCTATTATCAGGTGGTCTATCCAAAGAAAAGTGATGACGAGCGATTCGATTTCCGTAACCTGGAGGGAAAACGGATTGCTTACATGAACTCACGACCTGTTGGTGAATTGCTTACCAGCGAGGGAGCGATAAAGTTTAGTGTAACAAATCTTGATAAAGCAATGTGTGACCTTGTCAGAGGTAAGTATGATGCTGTTATTTGCTACCGCTATCAAGCACGTTATCTCATTGATCTCCACAATTTTGAAAATCTACTTACAGATGATATCTCACTCCCCCCACGCGAGTATTGCTATGTGAGTCACAACAAACGACTTATCAACTTCATTGACCGCGAATTACTGAAAATGGAGATGGAGGGTGTTACAGATGATGTATATACCATTAAGTCAACCTTCAACGGTATCCGCATCCCATCATGGATATGGTATTTGCTGGGCGGCATTACTATTCTGGCGCTTATCATCATCAACAATATCTACAGAGAATCCCGCAAACAGTTGGCAAGGGCGAATACTGTGCTTGAGAAGAGTAATCAAGAACTCACACAACGCAACGAAGAACTGATTATCGCCCGAGAGAAAGCGTTGGAGTCAGACCGTATGAAATCAGCGTTCATCCAGAACATGACACATCAAATTCGCACGCCACTGAATATTGTCACTGGGTTTGCTCAGGTCATCAATGATGATTATGAAACGCTTTCCAAGGATGAGATAAAGATGATGGTGGGACGGATGATGAAAAATACAGATGTCATCACAGCTATCATCAACAAGCTCATAGACCTCTCTATCCAGCAGAGTCGTCACAGTATTGAGAAGCAAGACTTCGTTTCGTGCAACAATCTATGTCGAGATGCGATTCGAAGGGTTAACTTCACACATCAAGAGAGCGTAAAGGTAGATGTTGAAACATCAGTGCCCGACTCACTGCTCATTCTTACCGATAAACTAATCTTTCTGAAGGTATTACGTGAATTGCTCTACAACGCTGATCAGTTCACTCAAAGCGGTAGCATTACATTAGGTTGTTATCAACCAGATGAGGCATCCGTATGTTTCAGCGTCACAGACACGGGAGAAGGTATCCCAGAAGAGTATAGGTCGAAATTATTCTCGAAATTCTTCAAGCCCGACGAATTCTCAGAAGGACTTGGTCTTGGTTTAACGCTCTGTCAAACGGCAATAGAACAGATGGGGGGAAATATTCGATTAGATGAAACATACACCACAGGGGCACGTTTTATCATCACACTGCCTTTAAGATAAAAAGGTTAAAGGTTATTCCTCAAAACGTTTACCCCAATAGTTCACCATGCGTTGATACAGTTTTTCCTCTGCGGGGTTATGCTGTCCGTGCCATAGACGTCTATCAACCAATTCATCGGGCATATATTGTTGTGGGGTAAAATGTCCGGGATAATCATGTGGATACATGTAACCATCATGATAGCCCAGTTCCTTCATCAACTGTGTAGGAGCGTTACGGATAGGCAGTGGGACAGGTTGATTACCAGTCTCACGCACCAAAGCCAAAGCTGCATCAATGCCTAAATAAGCAGAATTGCTCTTAGGCGACGTAGCCAGATAGACAGCGCATTCAGCCAAGGCTATTCGTGCCTCGGGCCAACCAATCTTCATCACCGTATCGAAAGCAGCATTCGCCAATAGCAAAGCATTGGGGTTAGCTAGGCCAATATCTTCTGAGGCAGAAATCACCATTCGTCGTGCTATAAACTGCGGGTCTTCACCACCTTCTATCATACGAGCCATCCAATAGAGTGTAGCATCAGGATCACTACCTCGAATACTTTTGATAAAAGCAGAGATGATATCATAATGCATCTCGCCATCCTTATCATAGGCCAGCGGATTCTGTTGCAAACGGGCTACCACCAATTCATCAGTGATAATCACGTCACCACTCTCCGACTCTACCACCAATTCCAGGATATTCAGCAGTTTGCGCGCATCACCACCACTATAACGCAGCAATGCATCGGTCTCCTTTAGCTCTATATTACGCTCCTTCAGGATAATGTCTTTCGTAATAGCGCGTTCCAACAATTTTAGCAGGTCAGCCTTTTCCAGCGACTTCAGCACATACAGCTGACAACGTGACAACAACGGACGTATTACCTCAAACGAGGGATTCTCCGTAGTGGCGCCAATCAGCGTCACGATGCCACGCTCAACAGCACCCAACAAGGAGTCTTGCTGTGATTTCGAGAAACGATGTATTTCGTCTATAAATAAAATAGGTGAAGCCTCGTTGAAGAATCGACCCTTTTGCGCCTTCTCAATCACATCACGCACATCCTTCACACCACTGGTAACAGCTGAGAGTGTATAGAAGGGCGTCTCCAACTTGTTAGCTATAATCTGCGCAAGTGTTGTTTTTCCAACGCCTGGAGGTCCCCAAAGGATAAACGAAGATATGCGCCCCGAGTCAATCATTCGTCTGAGCACAGCACCCTCGCCAACTAAGTGTTGCTGACCGATATAGTCATCCAACGAGCGGGGTCTAAGTCTTTCTGCTAAAGGTTCTGACATAATCTGATTGCAAAATTACGAAAAAAGGAGCGAACCGCAAAGAATTATCATGCATTTATTTTTTACTATTTTTTCGACAAATTCCTTGTATATCGGATTTTTTATTGTATCTTTGCGGTGTGAAACTAGAAAAACAAGAAAATAAAGAAGTATGGAACAGCAAGCAGAGAAGAAAGCGCTGACACTGAAGACGCTGACGAAGAGCACAGTGTGGGACATCCAGGAGAATGATATCTTCCGTATGTGGGAAGGTGCTGACAAGGATGTAGAAGTCAAGGAAAACTATCGTCATTTCGTAGATATTATCCGTTCGGCCTTCATGATTGAGGAAGTGCAGGGCGACTCAAAACTCATACAGGCGAAATATGAGAAGCAAGGATATAAGGTAGCACAGGTAAAACTGGATGGCGACCAGAAAATAACATGGGCTATCAAGAAGCGCCCCATCATGCGCGTCACAGACCTGACCTACGAGAATATCCGTCACATCACGGCTGCTAAGCTTATTGAGGTATTAGATCGTAACTTCGGTGGTGGTTGGGATTCCCTGTCACAGAGCATCAAGGATATCATCGAAAGTGGTTTTGACATCTCTACGACCACACTCCCCAAAGACCGTCTGCACAAGAAGGGCGGATTGTACGAGAAGAAGGTTGCCGATGGCTTTGAGGTGCTTGAAGTTGCAAAAGGTTCATGGATAGAGGCTATCTTTGCCAAGGTGAAGCCCGAGAGTGAGAAGCCACGCATGAAGTTCAACTCATACAACAGCGATGAGGACGAGGATGAGGATGCAGACGTTGTTATCGAGGACAACTACAACAAGCCCGACGAAGACGATGTAGAGATTGAGGGTCCCAACGATGATGATATCACCGAGGACAACTACTCTACGATGATGGATCTGGGAAGCGGTGACCCTGATGAGGAAGCCGAGAATTTGTCCGACTATGGTGACGAGTAATAACTTATAGAAATACAAAAAAACAAATTAGCCATCTTCAAATGAAGGTGGCTAATTCGTTATAGATACGTTGCACGGGAAGTCCCATCACATTGAAATAACTACCATGAAGGCAGGTGACACCCACATAGCCTATCCATTCCTGAATACCGTAGGCACCCGCTTTATCATAGGGCTTATACACCTCGATATAATGATTGATTTCCTCGTCAGTCAGTTGTTTAAAGGTCACATCAGTCGTCACAGAGAAATGTCGCTGATTTGTCTTTGTGGTCAAACTGACGCCTGTTGTAACCTGATGCGTGACGCCACTGAGTTTCTTTAGCATCCTACGGGCATCAGCAGCGTCCACAGGTTTTCCCATTACCTCATCACCCACAATAACAACAGTATCGGCTGTGATAATCAAATCATTGTCAGCCATCAGCTCGCGATAGGCGGCAGCTTTCTCTGTCGAGATAAATTCCGCTATCTGACTAACAGTTAGATCATTAGGATAAGATTCCTCAATATCAGGTAATACCTTCACCTCAAAAGGAAGTCCTAATCCTCCCAGCAGTTCACGTCTGCGAGGCGAATTACTAGCCAGTATGATATGATAATTCTTCAGATTCTCAAACATCACCATCCAAACGCTTTCTCATCTTTCAACCATTTCCCCTGAGCACGCAACACCTGCTCAACCACATCGCGACCACATCCATAGCCACCATTACGCTGACTGACATAGAGGCTCACTTCTTTGACCTCCGTACAGGCATCCTTCGGACAAACAGGACAACCTACACGACGCATCACTTCCAGGTCGGGGATATCATCACCCATATATATCACCTCTTCTTCCTTTAGATGATATTTCTCAAGGAAAGCCTCGTAAGTCTTAATCTTCACTGAGCATCCCACATAGATATCCTGCACCCCCAACGCCTCATAGCGGACACGGACAGACTCCACATTGGCACCAGTCATGATTGCTATATGAAGTCCCATCTTCACAGCTAATTGAATGGCATAGCCATCCTTGATATTCACTGTGCGGAGTGGCCATCCATCGGCACCCAAGGTTATCGTTTCAGCTGACAGCACACCGTCTATATCAAAAATCACGGCACGTATCTTTGTCAAATCGTAATTAATCATGATCTATTCTTTGTATGCTTTTACTCATCAAATCATATATCTGTTGCATCTGGGGAGCGTCTGCCAGAAGTGCTTTCTGAGCATTCATCACATTCTCATCACGACGTACAGCTGGTCCTGTCTGAGCCTCTCGCGGAAGAACTGTCTCCACCTTATCGGCAGTCTCTTTAATCAAAGGCAGCATAACCTCAAAAGGTAGTCCGTGAGCTTCCAGAATCTCAGCAGAGAGAGAAAAGCAGTGATTAGCAAAATTGCATGCGAAAACAGCAGCCAGATGCAGATAGCGACGCTCCTCACTCGACAGTTCATGTATATGGCTACTTAATGTCTCGCCAAGCTTTCTAGCCAAGTTCAATGTCTCTGCATCACCACCTTCTATAAAAATATGTACGCGCGAGAAGTCTACATTTTTTTCCATTGAGAATGTCTGCATCGGATAAAACACACCACGATGCTGATGCTCGCCAAAGACACTCATCGGTATAGAGCCTGCTGTATGAAGAAACACTTGTTGCTCCCTACCCTTTCTCAATTCTGAGATAACATCTTTCAAAACGGAATCCTTCACAGAAAGAATAAAGACATCAGCCTTTTGAGGCAGAGCGTCAATACAATTCGTAGGCACAGCATCAACCACGCTGGCCAACACTTCCGCAGAAGCCATTGTACGATTATAGACCGCCGTTATATGGTGTCCGCCAGCATTCAACGCCTTTGCCAGATGTGTTGCCACACGACCAGCCCCAACAAATACGATCTCCATCAGAACTTGTCAATATGTACGTTTTCCCACTTCAGTTTATCCTCGTTTTGCGGCTGTCGCTCATCAGCCTTATGACCAAAGGCAATGACACACAATACGTTATAATTCTCGGGAATATCGAGGATACCACGGATCACGGTATCTGCACTTGTACCATCATTCAATCCCCGACCACGCATCTGCACCCAACAAGAGCCAAGTCCCAATTCCTCTGCCTGATACTGCATAGAGATAGCAGCTATTGAACCATCCTCTACCCAACAGTCGTTCTGCATGGGGTCACCCAGCACCACGATAGCCAGTGAAGCTCCCTTAATGAGTTGACCACCCATCTCTTTGGCATCAGAAAGTTTTTCAAGGTCGGTCTTGTCATCAACCACTACAAACTGCCAAGCACGCTGTCCCTTAGAAGTAGGTGACATTAGGGCGGCACGGAGAATCAGTTTCACATCCTCGCCATCAATTTCCTGTTCGGTAAACTTACGATGCGAACGGCGCATCTGCGCCAAAGTTTTAAAGTCTGTCATAGTTTTTTTGATATAATTTTCATGCAAAGGTAACAATTTCCCACAAAAACGTACGCTTTTTAAGAAAGATTTTGTATTTTTGCGCCCGATGAGTGAACTAACCATTAACATCTACACTAACCCAAGTCATCTTCCAAAGGGCTTATGCGAGCAAAACATCTTTCATAGCACGCAGTATTTCCTATTGGCTAAGAAGACGCCTCGACTAAAGCCTTTCATGGTGACAGTTGAGACGTCCGATGGAACTATCGTTGCCCAAATGCTCGCATTGATTCGCTATCGTGCGTCTTGGATTCCACCCTATCTCTATCGTCACTGTATGATATTGGGAGAAGGCGTATACCATCCCGACTACGTTGAGCAGAAGGCAGATTTCTTTGGTATGATGTTAGAACAACTCACAGAAAAAATAGGCAGATGGACGCTCTACATAGAGGTGAGCCACCTTAGCAGTAAAATGTTTGCCTATAAACAACTAAGAGAACGTCACTATTTCCCTGTACGTTGGAACAGCATTCACAACTCCCTACACTCACGCACACCAGAGGAACGTATCAACGAGCGTTTACTACAACGCATCAATTCTTCCTATAGGCGTGGCGTCATCACTGACGAGGTCAAGACAGAGGCTGATTTTCATTCGTTTATGAAACTTATGAGGCGACATAACAGACTGAAGCCTAAACGATACATTCCTGCTGATGAGTTCTTCCGCGAATTGCATGAAAGCAAGAACGGATGTCTGTATATCACTCGTTATCACGGACATATAATCGGATGTTCTGCTTTAGTCTACAGCGAAAACCAAGCATATCTTTGGTATGCAGCCTACAGACGTAAGACATTTGCTTTCCTACACCCTGACGATATCACCATCTGGCATGCCATCAAGGATTCCTACGCCAAAGGCTATGAGCATATCTATTTCATGGACGTAGGATTGCCTTTCCGCAAGAATGCTTTTCGCGAATTTCTACTCCGTTTCGGAGGAAAGCCAACAAGCAGTTACCGATGGTTCCATTGCACTATTGGATGGATTAACAGTCTGCTTTCGTGGTTTTATCGCGACTAAAAAATAATAAAAGCGGAAATCTATCGTTATTACTTTTGATGAAACAATTCACCAAACGATTCATATTGTTGTCTGTCATGATTATGACAGGCTTATGCATGATGGGCCAGTCGTTCACCTTAAAGGGAAAAATAACCGATGAGGATGGTAACGCTCTGGAATTAGCTACCGTGTCATGTATAGAACAGGCTGCGGTAACAATGACAAACCTGAAAGGTGAATTCCAGATCAAACTACAATCTGCCGATTCTGTTGTTGTAAAATTCTCGATGATAGGCTATAAGCCACGCACACGCGTTCTTCGCAACCCTAAAACCACACAGACACTCCTCATACAACTACACGGGTTGGATGAACTCAACGAGGTAGTCATCACACAAAAGCGCCGACAGACAGAACAGATGGAGCAGCTGGATATCAAAGATCTCAAGGCAATGCCATCTACCACTGGCAATGCCGTTGAGGAGTTGATACAACAGCAGGCAGGTGTCTCAACACATAACGAACTATCCAGCCAATATAATGTACGTGGTGGCTCGTTCGATGAAAACTCCGTTTATATTAATAATGTAGAGGTCTATCGCCCACTACTCATTCGAAGCGGTCAGCAGGAAGGTCTTTCTGTCATCAACCCTGACATGGTTGAGAAGATAGGCTTCTCGAGTGGTGGTTTCTCTGCCAAGTATGGCGACAAGATGTCTAGCGCACTCGACATCACCTATAAACGTCCTAAAGCTTTCGAGGCTTCTGCTACAGCATCACTATTGGGCGGAAGTGGCTATATTGGCACGAGCACCAAGAAATTCTCCATGAGTCACGGCCTACGCTATAAAACCAATCGCTATCTCTTAGGCTCCTTGGAAACCACAGGTGAATATCGTCCTAATCAGCTTGATTATCAAACGTATATCACTTACACCCCCAATCGCAGTTGGACATTGGAGTTATTAGGAAACATCTCTGAGAACCACTACAACTTCAAGCCCAAGGATCGTGAGACATCCTTCGGTACGATGGAGGACGTCAAATCTTTTAAGGTATATTTCGATGGTCAGGAAAAAGATATTTTCCGCACGCTGTTCGGTACGGCAGGTATCACCCGTCATTTAGGCGACTCCACCCATGTCAAATTACTATGGTCGGCATTTCATACCAAAGAACAGGAATGTTATGATATCCAGGGTCAATACTGGCTGAATGACGCACAGAGCAGCGAGCAACTTGGCGTTGGCACCTATGCCGAACATGCGCGTAACCACCTCACAGCCAATGTACAAAGTCTGAAACTAATATACAACCGTCGTTTCCGTCTGCATGACGTGGAAGCTGGTCTGACCTATAAATGGGAGCATATCAAGGAACAAAGTCGCGAATATGAAATGCGTGACTCCAGTGGCTACTCCATCCCACACACAGCCAACCGTTTGGACATGATCTACACGCTCTCATCAAAAAACGATATCAAGTCAACCCGTACAGAAGGATATGTTCAGGATATCTTTCGCTGGCATCGTAATGACACACATTATACCCTGAACTACGGCGTGAGGTTCACCCACTGGTCATACAACAAGGAGACCATTTTATCACCCCGCGTCTCATTGGCTATTGTACCAGCATTCAATCAGGACCTGACCTATCGTTTTGCAGCTGGCCTCTACTATCAGGCACCATTCTACAAAGAGATGCGTGACACCATTACCACAGCCGGCATCACCGTTGTAAAGCTCAATAAGAACATCAAGAGTCAGCGCTCCTTACAATTTTTTGCAGCCATGGACTATCGCTTCCAAATAAACGAACGCCCATTCAAATTCACAGCAGAAGCCTACTATAAGGCTTTGTCAAACCTGATTCCATACAACGTGCAAAACGTCAAAATCACCTATTACGGCGAGAATCTTTGTTCTGGCTATGCTGCAGGTCTCGATTTCAAGCTTTACGGTGAATTTGTACCCGGCACCGACTCTTGGATTTCCCTCTCACTGATGCGTACCCAACAGAAAATGAACGGTCAATGGGTCTCTACGCCTACCGATCAGCGTTATGCACTCAATCTGCATTTCACCGACTATTTTCCAGGCACAGAACGGTGGAAGATGACGCTTAAATTGGCCTATACTGACGGTCTGCCTTTTGGTGCGCCCCACAGAGGACTTGAAGGACAGAACTTCCGTGCTCCAGCTTATAAGCGTGCCGATATTGGTATGAGTTATTTGGCCTTTGACTCTAAAAACGCCACGAAACCATCCATCTTCAAAAACATATGGCTAGGCATTGACTGCCTGAATCTTTTCGGTATTTCAAACGTAAACAGCTACTATTGGGTAACCGATGTCACCAACCGCCAATGGGCTGTTCCTAACTATTTAACAGGCAGACAAATAAACGGGAAAATCATTGCAAACTTCTAGAACTGTTAATATTTCACAAAACAAGACTACAAAACACGCCGTTTATCGAACAATTTACTACCTTTGCACCATATAAACCTTAAAAAGGTAGAAAATTCGGATATCATTAATCAAACAAATATGAAAAAATTACAACTTATTCTCATGACAGCAGCATCAGTGCTGCTTGTTAATTGTACGAGCCACGATGAGGTTTCGGACGTCAACATTCCCCTTGACAAGGATGCCATTTCTGCAAATGCCAAAGAGCTCTTTGGCGACATCGACCCAAATCAGAATTGGAGTTCTATCACTCAGGGATCAGTTATTGTTACTGCAGACGCAGACTTGAAAGACATTGAAAAGGTACAGATTTTAACAGAGTCACCTTTTGGCAACAAGAATGCTGCAGTTTTGAACGAGGCTACTGTTAGCAAGGGACAGAAAGTGAAACTTGTTTACGATGCACCCAGTATTTATGACACGCTGTTTGCAGCATGTGTTAGCAAGGACAAGACCTACTATGTCAAGGTATTCACCGTAAACGACAGCGAGGTTAGTTTCTCTGAACCCGCCAACTCTCGCATGACCAGAGCAGGTGAGCAAGGTGAGCAATATCCCTTACTGAAGGATATTGTACTGGACGCTCCCCAGAAGTCAATCAACGCCCTGCGCGCTGAGGCATCAGCAGCTGACCCTGAAAAGCCATATGTAATCATCTACGATAAGGGCGACAAAGAAAACGGTGGTTCAAACAGAATCAACGAAAGTTGGGCTGACGGTTCATGGGCCAACGAACTCATGTGGGCAGCAAAAGATGCCACCAGTAATGGATGGACCATTGCTAATGGTAACATCACAAAGACAATCACTGAAAAAACGGATTTGAACACCATGAAGTGGATTGTAAACCACTACCTGCCTAAGACTGGTGCTGAATACACAACTGGCACAGGCAACAAGTCAAACAACTGGAAGAGCATCATAGAAGGCACCAACTACTTCAAACAGTATAAAAACCACTTTGTAAGTAATGGTGAGCCTCTGACAATTGTTCCTCTCCAGATGAACACAACAGAAGGTAAGTACAATACCGTTTACTACTACTATTTCCCCGCTTCAAAGTTAAATGAATATACCACTGATGAGGCTTTGGCTACATACATCAAGTCTCTGCCAAAGTTCAAGGCTATCAAGGGCTATCAAGATGGTAATTTCACAAGAAAGACACAATATCTGCTCCCCTATTATGGCGATGGCGCTATAGCTGAGGGAACTGTTGCTCAAAATTTGAGTATTCCTGCAGGTTATCTGGTTGGCTTTATGAACCAGAAGATTAATACTGAAGCAAACCAAGTGCATGAGGCTATTGAGCAGTGTTTGAACGGTGATACCTACGGTTTCGGTCCGCTTAACAAAGCGACCAACACCATCTTTGGTCACTATTTCTCTGCTTTGAGCACCGATGTTACCATGCAATCTACCAAAATCAATGCTAATGGCACCAAAGAGACACAAACTAAGAACGGATCTACACCTTATGGTATGACTTGGGACAGCCCCCGTATCGGTATCTTTAGCGCGAACAACAAGGTATTCATGTGCTTCGAGGATGGTAGCGACTGTAACTTCAGCGATATGATTATCGAAATCAGTAGTGGTGTTGTAGTAGAGAACGATCCTATCGAGCCCGAGGCTGTTGCTTACACCATGTGCTTCGAAGATAGACCAGAAATTGCCGACTATGACATGAACGACGTGGTACTCCGCGCTGTACGCAAGAGCGACAGTCAGATTGAGGTTAGCCTCATTGCCTGCGGTGCTTACGACGAACTGCTCATTCAAGGTTATAACGACAACAACCTCCTGAACGGAAAGAAGGAAGTACACAAGTTCTTCGGTGTAACTCCAGGTGACAAATTCGTTAACACCGTCATTGGAGAAGAGTATTTCAAGCCTATCACCATTACGCTCAATATCGACAACAGCGTTAACATCGCAGACTTCCTGAAGAGCATCTCAATTAAGAACGTCAAGACAGGCAAGACTATTACAATACCAAAGAACGGCGAGCCTCCTTATGCAATCATCGTTCCTCTGAACTTCCGTTATCCTGTTGAGAAATGCAGCATCGTCAGTGCATATCCTGACTTCAAGAAATGGGCACAGAACCGCAACGAAGCTACAGACTGGTATCTGAATGGTGTTGAGAATCGCCTTTATCCCGATATGTTCAGTACAACAGAATAATTATTATTGAAACATACTTCTACAAGAGATTATTGCCTGCTTTCTGGCAATAATCTCTTTTTTCTTATAAAAAAGCCAAAAAAGGTAAGGCAATCTCACATATCTTTTGTACCTTTGCACCACAATTGAGTTTAAACTTTATAGCTTATGAAGATTTCACACATTGAGCATTTGGGCATTGCTGTCCAGAGCATCGAAGAAAGCCTGCCATTCTTTACTGACGTGCTGGGCTTGGAGTGTTATGCAACAGAGGTCGTTGAAGACCAGAAAGTGAAAACTGCCTTTTTGAAGTGTGGTGAGGTAAAACTTGAACTGCTGGAGCCTACAAGCCCCGAAAGCACTATTCAGAAGTGGCTTGACAAAGGCAACAAGGGTGTTCATCATGTAGCCTTCTGCATTGAGGATGGCGTAGCAAACTCATTGGCAGAAGTCAGCGAGAAAGGCGTTCGCCTTATTGACGAGAAGCCCCGTAAGGGTGCTGAGGGATTGAATATCGCATTCCTTCACCCCAAATCAACATGTGGCATCTTAACTGAGCTCTGTGAACACCCAGAATAAATATTGTAACATCGTAATAACGAAATAACGTAAAAACGAAATGTCAAAACAATTAGAAAAAATCAAGCAACTCATCGAGAAGCGCGAACAGGCCCGTCTCGGTGGTGGTGAAAAAGCAATTCAGAAACAGCACGAGCGTGGCAAGTACACAGCCCGCGAGCGCATAGAGATGCTCCTCGATGAAGGTTCTTTCGAGGAATACGACATGTTCAAGGAGCACCGTTGCCACAACTTCGGCATGGAGAAGAAGCAGTTCCTTGGCGATGGCGTAGTAGCAGGTAGTGGTACTATTGATGGCCGTCTGGTCTTTGTATTTGCTCAGGACTTCACCGTTCATGCAGGTTCTCTTAGCGAGACCATGAGCCAGAAGATTTGTAAGGTTATGGATATGGCCATGAAGATGGGTGCTCCCGTTATTGGCATCAATGACTCAGGTGGTGCGCGTATTCAGGAGGGTATCAACTCACTGGCAGGTTTCGCCGAGATTTTCGAGCGTAACATTTTGGCCTCTGGTGTCATCCCCCAGATTAGTGGTATCTTCGGTCCTTGCGCAGGTGGTTCTGTTTACAGCCCTGCCCTGACAGACTTCACCCTGATGATGGAAGGCACCTCATATATGTTCCTCACTGGTCCTAAGGTAGTAAAGACCGTTACCGGTGAAGACATTGACCAGGAGCATCTTGGTGGTGCCAGCGTTCACGCTACGAAGTCAGGTGTGACCCATTTCACAGCTAAGACCGAGGAAGAGGGCTTGCAGATGATTAAGACTCTGCTGTCATACATTCCTTCCAACAATATGGAGGTAGCTCCTCGCAAGAAGTGCGATGACCCCATCAACCGTATGGAAGACTCTCTGAACGAGATTATCCCAGAGAATCCCAACGAGGCATACGACATGTACAAAGTCATCGGCGCTGTTGTTGATAATGGCGAGTTCTTCGAAGTACAGCCTAAGTTCGCTAAGAACATCATCGTTGGCTTTGCTCGTTTCAATGGTCAGAGCGTTGGTATCGTAGCCAACCAGCCTTCATGCTATGCCGGTGTGCTCGATGTAAACGCTTCTCGTAAGGGTGCTCGTTTCGTACGTTTCTGCGATGCATTCAATATTCCTATTGTTAGTTTCGTTGACGTTCCCGGATTCTTGCCCGGTACAGGTCAGGAGTATAACGCAGTTATCCTTCATGGTGCTCAGTTGCTCTACGCTTACGGTGAAGCCACTGTTCCCAAGATTACAGTGACCTTGCGTAAGTCATACGGTGGTTCTCACATCGTGATGGGTTCTAAGCAGCTCCACACCGACCTGAACTACGCATGGCCTTCTGCCGAGATTGCAGTGATGGGTGCCAGTGGTGCAGCTGCAGTGCTCTATGCTAAGGAAGCCAAAGCTAAGAAGGAAGCCGGTGAGGATGTGAAGGCATTTATTGCTGAGAAGGAAGAAGAATACAATGAGCTCTTTGCTAATCCTTATCAGGCAGCCAAGTTCGGCTACATCGATGATGTTATCGAGCCTCGCAACACTCGTTTCCGTATCTGTCGCGGCTTAGCTCAGCTTGCTACCAAGCGTGACGCTCTGCCTGCCAAGAAGCATGGAAACATTCCTATGTAATTGACAATTGATAATTTGATAATTGACAATTGATAATTATGAAAAAAAATGAAGTATATGCTGCCATAGCCATGGCTCTTCATGAGCATCTGGGAAACAATGTCCATGATGTAGAGACTGGTATCATCACCATTTCTGAGCGCTCTACACAATGGAACGGCTATGCCCAGACCATGACAGCACGTCCCTAAATCACAAACGAAATGAAAGAATACAAGTATACTATCAACGGAACGAAATACGAGGTTGCCGTAGGCGACATTGAGGAAAATATCGTTACCGTCACCGTCAATGGTGAAGAGTATAAGGTAGAAATGGAGAAAGAAGCTGAGCCCGAGAAGAAGAAGCCTGTGCTTGGAAAGCCTGCAGCAGCAACTGCAAGCACTTCTGAAGAATCTGCTGCCAACAAAGCAGCCGTCAATAAGAACAATGCCGTCAAGGCTCCCCTGCCCGGTGTTATCACCGACATCAAGGTAGCTGTAGGCGATGAGGTTCAGGTTGGCGATACAATCATCGTACTTGAAGCCATGAAGATGGCTAACAACCTGCAGGCTGAGAAGGCTGGTAAGGTTACAGCCATCTGCGTAAAGGTTGGTGAGAGTGTGATGGAAGATGACGCCTTGGTTGTTATCGAGTAATCATCCTAAAAATATTTTAAAGTAAAGGAATGGAAGCGAATCCATTCCTTTATTTTTTCTATTGCTGATAATAGTAATAATACCAGTACGACTTTTGATAATTATCAAACACACGATATTGTCGTTCAGGCTCTGTAGGATATTGGGCCTTCAACTGTTGCAGGTTGGCCCAATCTTCTGCTAAAACAGCATCATGAAACACAAGGACTGGATGAGCTGTCTGATGCTGATAAAGTACCAAAGCCTCTTTATAATGACGAGGCAAAGGCAACGAATCAGCAATCTCATAATACCTTGGCAACATTTTCACAAACGATTTCAAATCACGATTGATGAGATAGCCACACAATCGGTAGTCGGCCATTGCTGCAGTACCCAGCGTATCACGTTCCATTCTTTCGTAGTAGAACTCAGAATCAACGGTCTTCAAACAACGAGCCCCCAAATGTTTCCATATAGAATCTTCAGAGAAAATTTGAGGTTTTACCCGCATTGGCAATAACGTCTCACTTGTTCCTACCACAGGATAGTGAAACAGTTCATCAGCCAGTTTACCTTTTTTCGACAAGGCAAAGACACGAAGCATCGTCAGACGCTCATTTGTTTCTAAGGATTTATCCCCCACCCTCAACGCTTCTTCAAAATCATTATTCATGAGGGCAGTCTCTGCGTGAGCACTATAATGGAACACGGCATTTGAGTTACCTACCACTCCTACACCAAGCATCATAACTACCATTTGAAGCAAGTTTAGCCAAAGTATTTTTGACACGACACCTGTTTCATTTCCATCATCGAGTCCCAATAACATCACTCGATGAGCAAACCACACGCATACACCCCAAATCAATAATAGCAATGGAAACACCCAACTCCAGGCGTCAAAAGAAAAATGCTGGTCGATATCGGAATTGACATCCGAGACTACAGCCAATATCAGCATGGAAGGGAAATAAGTCAAGGCATACGACCTGCGCGACAATTTGGTTATGTGAGCGATACACCTCTGTAAGATATATAACACTATCGTTATCAGGATAGCGCCCACCGTTCTACTATATTGCGTCACGCCATGACTCAATACATGTTGGGCTATAGCCAACACATCGGCCTGAAACTCATATAGCCACAGGAATGAGAATAGAAAGAAACAAACGGCACACACCACCTTGTGGGTGGTGGTGCCTTGATTTCTGTGATTATAACTACTTCCCATCAGTTCTTTTTAAGAACTACTGCCGAACGAGCAGGAATATAAAGTTTGAGCCACTCTTTGCGGTCATTGACATATAAGGGATCAAAATTGGTGAAATGCGTCACGCTATCATCAGCAAAACCAAAACCGCCGAAATCCTTTGAGTCCGTATTAAGCACCACATCATAAGACCCTGTTGGCACTAAGAAACCATAATCGGTGAACGACTGTGTGGGCGAGAAGTTGAACACAAACAACAAGTCTCCACGCATAAATGCCAGCACTTGATCACCATCATTATGCCATATCTCCACAACAGGTTTATCCTGGAAATTTCGTACGCTCTTAATCACTTTAATCATTTCGCGGTCAAAGTCGCCAAGCCAGTGATAACAAAGATCCTTATTATCTACCAAGCTCCATTGACGTCGGGCATACTTATAACTCCAGCCATTTCCTTCACGTGGGAAGTCTATCCATTCCGGGTGACCAAATTCATTACCCATAAAGTTCAGATAACCACCATTGATGGCAGCCAGCGTCACCAAACGAATCATTTTATGCAGTGCTATACCACGTTCTGCTACGCCATTAATATCCTTCTTGGCAAAATGCCAATACATGTCAGCATCAATAAGTCTGAATATAATCGTCTTATCACCTACCAACGCCTGATCATGACTCTCGCAGTATGAAATTGTCTTTTCATCTGGACGCCTATTCTTTACCTCCCAGAAAATGCTACTGGGTTTCCAGTTCTCATCTGGCAGCTCTTTAATGGTCTTAATCCAATAGTCTGGAATATTCATCGCCATGCGATAATCAAACCCAAAGCCACCATCTTCGAATTTAGCAGCCAAGCCAGGCATACCACTCACTTCCTCTGCAATGGTGATGGCATTTGGATTGACCTCATGAATCAGTTTATTTGCTAGTGTCAGATAACAGATAGCATTGTCGTCTTCATGACCATTAAAATAGTCGCCGTACCCACAGAATGCCTCACCCAGTCCATGACTATAATAAAGCATTGAAGTGACACCATCAAAACGGAAGCCATCAAACTGGAATTCCTCCAACCAATAGCGGCAGTTTGAAAGCAGGAAGTGCAACACCTCATCCTTGCCATAATCAAAACAAAGAGAATCCCATGCAGGATGCTCATGACGATCACCTGGATAGAAGAACTGGTTTGGATCACCAGCCAGATTACCCAGTCCTTCCACTTCATTCTTCACGGCGTGAGAATGAACAATATCCATAATCACAGCTACCCCATTTTTGTGAGCCTCATCAATGAGTTGCTTCAACTCCTCGGGTGTACCAAAACGGCTACTGGGTGCAAAGAACGAAGACACATGATATCCAAACGAGCCATAGTAAGGATGCTCCTGAATAGCCATTACCTGGATGCAGTTATACCCATCCTTGATGACACGTGGCAGCACATTCTCACGGAACTCTGTATATGTACCTACTTTCTCTGCATCCTGTCCCATGCCGACATGACATTCATAGATAAGTAGCGGACTCTTCTTGGGCTTAAAATTCTGCTTTTTGAAATCATATTTTTTGGCAGGATTCCACACCTGAGCAGAGAAGATTTTCGTTTCATCGTCTTGTACCACACGTGTACACCAGGCAGGAATACGTTCACCCTCTCCACCGTTCCACTTTACCTTCATTTTGTAAAGTTGACCATGCTTCAAATCACGCTCGCGCAGTTTCAATTCCCAGTTACCTGTTCCCTCTATGCGTTTACACTTATATTTCTCGTCCTCTTTCCAGTCGTTGAAATCACCTATCAAATATATCTCCGTCGCATTGGGAGCCCACTCACGAAACACCCAGCCACGTAATTGCTTATGCAATCCAAAGTAGAGATGTCCGGCTGCAAAATCCTTTAAGGACTTTTTGCCGTTACATGTCAATTGATTCAGTTTCCATACTGCGTGATCATGACGTCCACGAATGGCCTCCTCAAAAGGTTCCAACCACGAGTCATTCTGCACGAGACCAATATGCTTTGGTTGCTTCTCAACCTTAGCTACTTTCTTTGTTATTGCCATAGCCTTATGCCTTTACTTTAAAAATTGCTTTCTTAATCTCTGGAGCCATAGAAATACAGGGAGCGTGACCATCTTGTGGGAAGAAAATGGCAAACATACCTGGCATACAGTCAACGAAACTCTCAGCCATCAAATCGGGATATTTCGTAATATCTTTCTCAGCATTATATTCCACCTCAGGCAGACGGCACAACGGTGTATAGCCATAGGTCTCAGGTCCGTCAATAGGTATCTGAATATCTATCATCTTGACGTGAGTCTCCAGCACGGCCTCATCAGGAGCCTTACCTTTAGCCGTAGTGATGTTGACAAAGAGGTCTTTATCCTTAATCAGATGCTTACCGGCCTCCAGTGTGTTCAGGTCATTCTTTTTCAAGAATTCTACTACATCAGCAAATAATGGATTTATTCCAACATATTTGCTCAGATTGTCAAGCGTGTCAATAATCATAATTATAGCTGTTTAAGTTGTTTACTTTTCTATTTTGCGATAGCCATTATTATAAGTGCCCTTTGCCACGACAGTACCATTTCGATCTTTTTCCACGAATGCACCTTCGCGCTTACCATTCTCATAATTACACTCAATACGTTTTCCTTCCTTATCTTCTTCAATGGCAGCCCCATGACGAAGTCCGTTCTTATACTGTGCTTTGAATTTCGAGCCATCAGCCAGATGACCAATACATTCACCCTCGGGCTGTCCATTCTTAAACTGTCCCTCGACCACGTCACCAGCTTTCGTTGTCAATTTTCCGTGGCCATTAGGCTGATCCTTCTTCCACTGTCCGATATACGAATTTCCATTGGCCCACAGGAACGTCCCCTGTCCATTTTTATCTCCATTCAGGAATTGTCCGTTATAACGGTCGCCATTTGCAAACTTCACGATACCATTACCCGTACGCTGTCCTCTTACATAATCGCCTTCATAGATATCACCATTCTGAAAACGGTAGATACCTTTTCCATGCTGCAAGTCGTTCTGCCACTGACCAACATAGACATCCCCACTGGCATATTTGAACACACCCTTTCCCGAACGCATATTATTTTTCCATTCACCGTCATAGGTAGAACCGTCAGCCCAGTCATGGAAGCCACGTCCTTCTTTTTTATCATCTTTCCAGTCGCCATTATAATAGGCGCCACTGGCGTAGACATATTTTCCTTTTCCGTTACGCTTATCCTCATGCCAGTTTCCCTTGTAAGTATCTCCATTAAAATAATACATCTCGCCATAGCCCTGCTGGTAATCTTTAAACCAAAGTCCTACGTATTTATTATTATTCTGGAAATAATATGTACCCTGACCATGTTGGTGGTCTTGCATCCATTGACCTTCATAGCGTTCTCCATCAGCAAAGGTATAGATTCCACGCCCATCACGTTTTCCTTTTATATATTCACCTTCGTACAGATTTCCGTTTTTCCAAACTGTTTTTCCTTTTCCATGTGGTTTTCCAGCAGCCATTTCTCCATTATACTCACCACCATCTTTAGTGGTGCATGTACCCAAAGATATTTTCTGGGCAGAAACAGAGGCTGAAAGTATCAGTAATGCAAATGATAAAATATATGGTTTCAGTTTCATTGTTTTCATTTTTTCACTCCAAAAGTACAAAAAAAAGCGTAAACAGACAAGAATTTACAGATATAAGGTTTAAGAATTAAGAAATATTTGTAACTTTGCGTCAAAATTTAGCAAAGCAAATGAAATTCATTGGTATCATTCCTGCGCGTTATGCTTCCACGCGCTTTCCTGGGAAACCGCTAGCAGTGCTTGGCGGGAAACCCGTTATTCAGAGAGTTTATGAACAAGTAGCAAGTGTATTGGACGAGGCTTACGTGGCTACTGACGACGAAAGAATCTTCAATGCCGTAGAAGCCTTTGGCGGTCGTGCCATTATGACACGTACCGACCATAAAAGCGGTACCGATCGTATTGAAGAGGCAGCCCAGAAATTACAGACCGATGCCGATGTCATCATCAATGTACAGGGTGATGAGCCATTCATCCAGAAATCACAATTGGAAACGATTAAGCATCTTTTCGACGATCCACAAACTCAAATTGCCACCCTTGGAAAACCTTTCGAGAGCATGGATGCTGTAGCAAACCCCAACTCACCAAAGATTGTATGCGACATCAATGGCTATGCCATGTACTTCAGTCGCAGTATCATTCCTTATGTCAGAGGCAAAGAACAAAGCGAATGGCTTCAGCATTTTCCGTTTCTCAAGCACCTGGGTCTCTATGCCTATCGTCGTGAAGTACTGTCACAGATAACGAAACTGCCCCAGAGTCCTCTGGAACTTGCCGAGAGTCTGGAGCAGTTACGTTGGTTGCAAAACGGCTACCGTGTAAAAGTGGGCCTTACCGATGTAGAAACAGTCGGAATCGACACCCCTGAGGATCTTCAGCGAGCCGAAGCGTTTCTATCCTCTTCGCATCTCCTCTAATAGCTGACGCTGATGCGGACTCAAGTTTGTTGGTAGCGTCACGTTATAGGTGATTATCAAATCCGCACCATTCTGACCTTTACCACGCAGCCTCACTTTTGTGCCAGGCTGCGTGCCAGGTTTTAGTTTCAGGCGTATCTTTTTGCCATCTGACATCGTTACAATAACATCACCACCCAGCAAAGCCGTATACATGTCTATGCTGACACTAGCCTGAGACTCACGCGGCTGTTGCTGACTAAAGCCTCCTGCACCACGTCCTCGCATAGCGCCACCAAATAAATCTTCGAAGAACGAACTGAAGCCACCGCCTCCCCTTCCATTTGTGAAGTTAGAGAAATCAAATCCATCAAATGGAGAGCCACCACCAGCACCAGATGAAAAGCCGCTGAAGCCGCCAGCGCCACCGCCAAAGGCATCAGCCTGTTTCCACTGTTCGCCATACTGATCGTATTTCTTCCGTTTTTCAGGATCACCTATCACGTCATACGCCTCATTCAAAGCCTGGAATTTGGCCTTGGCCTTTGGGTCATCCGGATGCAAATCCGGATGAAACTGCTTGGCGCGTTTCAAGTAGGCCTTCTTCACATCCTTCTGTGGAATGGTCTTATCGACCCCTAAAATCTTATAATAATCAATAAATGCCATAATTCTATATCTCCTTTCTTTCAAGTAAACAGCAAATTCTGTGCCGAAAATTTGGCTTTTCCCCCGACATTTCGTAATTTTGCCGCATCAAAATCCAATAAAGATGAAAAAAGCACTCATTATAAGCATCTTATCATTTTGCTTTACGCCTTTAATCATGGCACAAACAAAGACGGTAAACTTACGAATTATCGAGACAAGCGACGTACACGGATATTTCTTCCCATACGATTTTGTTGAACGCAAGCCTTTAGATGGCACCCTTATGCGCGTTAATACCTATATAGATCGTCTGCGCGAGGAATATGGTGAGAACCTGTTACTGATTGACAATGGTGACATTCTGCAGGGACAGCCCACATGCTACTGGTCAAACTACGTCATGACTACCGACCAGAACATCGCTGCCAAGATGGTGAACTATATGCGCTATGATGCCGAAACCATAGGCAACCACGACATAGAACCAGGACATGCCGTCTATGACAAATGGATTCGCGAGGTAAACTGTCCCATATTGGGAGCCAATGTGGTAGAGACTAAGAACGGGCGGCCTTATCTGAAGCCCTATGCCCTTTTCGTACGCGACGGGGTAAAGATTGCCGTGATAGGTATGCTCACACCCACCATTCCCTGCTGGCTGAACGAGTCGGTTTACAAAGGACTGGAATTTGAAGAGATGGTAAGCAGCGCTAAGAAATGGGTCAAACAGGTACGTGAAGTGGAGCACGCCGACTTAGTGATAGGTCTTTTCCATAGCGGCAAGGAAGGTGGACTGGTGCTCAATGGTGCAGAGGAGGATGCCACAGCCCAGGTGGCGCGCGAGGTACCTGGCTTTGATATCATCTTCTATGGCCACGACCATCAAGTCCACAACGAATGGATTAAGTGTAAAAACGGGAAACAGGTGCTGACACTCGACCCTTCATGCTTTGCCAAAAACGTGGCCGATGCACAAATCAGTCTGACCTATACGAATGGGAAACTCAAGAAGAAGGATATCAAGGGCAACATCGTCAGTGTGCGCGAAGAAAATATTGACCAGAGGATGATGCAACAATTCCAGCCGGAATACGAGCGCATCAGAGCATACGTAGACCGCAAAATAGGTCATTTCGAAACCACCGTTTCCACACGCGACTGCTTCTTTGGCAACTCAGCCTTCATGGACTTCATCCATCAACTGCAGTTGAACATCTCAGGTGCCGACATTTCATTCAACGCCCCCTTATCCTTCGATAGTAAGATAGAGGCTGGCGACTTCACGATGGCCGAAATGTTTAAACTCTACCGTTTTGAAAACCAGCTTTATGTGCTAAACATGACGGGACGTGAGATACTGGGACATCTGGAAGAGAGTTACGACAGATGGGTAAACACCATGAAGAGTCCGGACGACCACCTGCTACTACTCAACGACAACGCGAAGGATGACCAGCAGCGCACAGGATTTCTGAACTACACATTCAATTTCGACTCTGCAGCAGGCATAGACTACGAGGTTGACGTAACGAAACCTAACGGACAGAAAGTCAAGATATTGAGAATGTCAAACGGCGAGCCCTTCCAAATAGACAAAACCTATAAGGTGGTGATGAGCAGCTACAGAGGCAATGGCGGCGGTGACCTGCTCACAAAAGGTGCGGGCATTTCCAAGGAAGAAATCAATAGCCGCATTATCTACCAGTCACCATTAGACCTACGCCACTACCTGACCAAAGAGATAGAACGACTGGGCAACGTACGTCCACAGGCAGCCAACAACTGGAAATTCGTACCCGAGGAATGGACTGTACCTGCTGCAAGACGTGATTACAAGCAACTATTTGGAGTAGAAAGACAATGAAAAAATACTATTTTGTATTCTGCAAAGACGACTTGATGCTGGAATGTCAGGCCGATGGTACATACACCATTCCCTGTCAGGAAGAACCGCCCACGGAAATAAAACCCTGGACTACCATCCTGAATATCACGCCCTTGGATGATATAGAAGTTAAAGCCTACAGCATAGATGTTCCCCCGACATTTGACAATTCAGAATTCACAATTCACAATTTACAATTTACAATGTGCCCCCTGCGCCAGAGTTATTATAAGCTCCCTTATCCACTCTATCTAAAAGCAGGCAAATGCGCAGAGTTACTCTATTGGGACCGTAACACAAAGTTCTGTGGTGTCTGTGGCGGACAAATGCATTTCCACACCGACATCAGCAAGCGTTGCGAGATGTGCGGCAAAGAAGTCTGGCCACAACTGGCCACAGCTGTCATCGTACTCATCCACCGAGGTGACGAGATTTTATTAGCCCGAGGTCGCAATTTCCGCAGCGACTTCTACGGTCTCATTGCAGGTTTTGTTGAGACAGGAGAGACATTGGAGGAGGCTGTACGGCGTGAGGTGATGGAAGAGACAGGTCTAACAGTCAAGAATATCCGTTATTTCGACTCCCAGCCATGGCCCTACCCCAGTGGTCTGATGGTAGGTTTCACAGCCGACTACGAGAGTGGTGAGATACATGTACAGCGCGAGGAACTACAAAAAGCAGGTTGGTTCAATCGCACCAACCTGCCAAAACTTCCAGAGAAACTTTCCATAGCCCGTCGCTTGATCGACAACTGGCTGGGAGAAGATTAATATTCCAATAGTTTCAAGTCCATCTGACCATCAAATCCAATCAAGGTCTCCACGAGATAGCAACTAGCTCCATCAGGTATACAAAGATTGGCATTGAAATGCAGGCCACGTGAATCCACATGGTCATATTTCAGATTACCCAGCACAGCCTGCTCTAAGAATTGTGAAGGAACATCAGCAGCAAACATTTGCTTCTTGATATCACGGGAGAAGAGGCATGCTGTACCATGATAAATACTCAAATGGATGATATTGTCGTAATAGACATTCTCCACACAGACACCATCACTATTATAAGCCGTTTTGGTCACCTTATATCTTGTCGGATTTACGGCAATATACCAATGATAACGCTCGTTTCCGTAGGTCACTACCGAGTCTATTTTCAATACCTCGGTCAGAGACAATATTTCGGGCTCACTATCCGAGAAAGCCAATGTATCCTCAGCGTTCTCACTTTTCTCCAATCTAACCTCCTCACCTGCTTGATTCTGGAAACAGAACACATGTTCTGTCTGTTTTATAATCGCATAATGATTATCACCAAGACAGAAAGAGTCGTTTACAATGCGGAAATAAGAAGGTTGGCTCGTGGAATCAGGGAAAAAGACGGTATCCCCTTTGGCTTGAAAAGACACCTCCTCTGTTTCGCTCTCAATCCAAATACCCTGCAACATAGCCTTCGCTTCCAGGTCTTCTGAAGTCTCATTTGTTGAGCCATCAATCCCCTGTTGCCTGCAACCTACAAGCAACAAACAGAAGAGAAGTACTATGATTTGAGACTTTGTCATTTACCTATGCAGTGATATTCAAATTCATTCTCGTCGAGTTCCTCCACATCAAATATATTACGACCATCAATAACCAAAGGTCTATGCATAGCCTTCTTGATAACGCCCCATGTAGGCAGACGGAACTCTTTCCACTCTGTAAGCAGTAACAAAGCATCCGCATCAAGCACAGCATCATACATATCACGACAATAGATGACTTTATCACCAATACGACGACGACACTCATCCATGGCAATAGGGTCGTAAACACGAACTTGGCAACCTGCCTCTAAAAGTTTATCTATCATCACCAAAGCTGTTGACTCACGCATATCGTCCGTCTCTGGCTTAAACGAGAGTCCCCACATCGCAATGGTCTTACCCTTCAGGCTCTCACCCTGATAGGCCTTCTGGAGTTTTTCAAACAAAACAGACTTCTGTTTCTCGTTGACCCGCTCCACAGCCTTCAGCACCTCCATCGAATAACCGTTCTGGTCTGCAGTCTTAATCAGCGCTTTCACATCTTTTGGGAAACAAGAGCCACCATAGCCACAGCCAGCATATAGGAATTTTCTACCGATACGAGTATCACTTCCGATACCGGCGCGCACCATATTAACATCAGCACCAACACGCTCGCAAAGATTGGCGATATCGTTCATAAATGATATACGTGTTGCCAACATCGAGTTTGCGGCATACTTTGTCATTTCAGCCGAAGGAATATCCATGAAAATCACACGGAAGTTATTAATCAGGAATGGCTTATAGAGCTTGGTCAGCGTCTTCTGAGCCTTTTCACTCTCCACACCCACTACCACACGGTCAGGACTCATAAAGTCCTTGATAGCATTACCTTCTTTCAGGAATTCCGGATTTGATGCCACGTCGAAAGGAATATCAACGCCACGCTTTTGCAATTCCGCTTCAATAGTCTGACGCACCTTCTTTGCCGTGCCAACAGGTACTGTTGACTTTGTCACCACCACCAAATAACGGTTCAAATTCTCGCCGATGGTCTTTGCCACCTGCAACACATATTTCAAATCAGCAGATCCATCTTCATCTGGAGGTGTGCCTACTGCAGAGAACACAATCTCCTGTTCGTTCAATACAGAAGCTAAATCTGTTGTAAACTTCAATCGGCCAGCCTTGACATTTTTCAGCACAAGCTGATCCAACCCCGGTTCATAAATGGGTATTTCACCATTCTTCAGTCGTTCAATCTTTTGAGCGTCCACGTCAACACACGTCACGTTAACACCCGTCTCAGCGAAACAAGTGCCTGACACCAGTCCCACATAACCCGTTCCTACAATTGCGATATTCATATATACCTTATTTATATATTAATCAAACAACACTGCGTCCTTCAATAAGGGCTGTTGCAAATCTTTTTCACTAGTTAGTACTTCTTGGGGATCGATAGGCCACTCAATAGCCAGTTCAGGGTCATTCCAACAAATGCCGGCTTCGGCCTGAGGTGCATATACATTATCCACCTTATAAGTAAAGATTGCCTCTTCGCTCAACACCAGGAAGCCATGTGCAAAACCACGAGGGATAAAGAACTGCCTTTTATTATCCTCACTCAGTTCAACCATCACATGCTGTCCAAAAGTCGATGAACTTCTACGAATATCCACAGCCACGTCTAACACACGCCCCTTGATGACGCGCACCAATTTAGCCTGAGCGAATTCAGCCTTCTGATAATGCAATCCACGCAGTACGCCGTATGAAGACTTCGACTCGTTGTCTTGAATGAAATTCACTTTCCCGATATGGTTTTCAAACTCCATCTGCTTCCAAGCCTCAAAGAAATAACCACGTGCATCATTAAACACTTTAGGCTCTATAACATACACGCCTTTTATTGCAGTCTCTATAAAATTCATCTCTTTTACCGTATTCTTGTTTTATTGGTGCAAAGGTACGACTTTATATTCAGATTTGATAATCTTTTTGCATTTTTTATTTGCCCGATTCAGAAAAAAGACGTACCTTTGCAACGTGATTGTACTAGAAAGACATATAGAGATATTATTGTTGAGCAATGATTGCGTCATTGTTCCGGGACTTGGAGGTTTTATGGCCCACCATGTTGATGCGCGTTATGATGAAACGGACGGAACCTTCCTGCCACCTCTTCGTACATTAGGCTTCAACCCCCGGCTTACCATGAACGATTCTTTGCTCGTTCAATCTTATATTGAAGCCTACGACATCAGTTACCCCGAAGCGCTCAGACGCATCGAGGCTGAGGTTGTTGAGATACGCCAGCATCTGGAATCAAAGCGAGAATACGAACTTAACGACATAGGCATTCTTCGCCTTAACCAAGACGGCAATCTTGAATTTGAGCCATGCGAGGCAGGTATCCTGACACCATATCTCTATGGTCTCAGTTCTTTTGAGATGACTCCACTTGTCATTGAAGAAGAAACCGTTGAAGTTCCTCAAGAAGAAAAGATTACAAAGGTTCCAGAGGAAAGTGCCATCACCATTAAGATGTCATGGTTGCGCAATGCAGTTGCCGCAGCTGCAGCTATTGTTGCTTTCTTCATGATTAGCACACCCATCTCAAATAGTGACAGCACGATGGAGATGCAGCAAAGCGCTTTCATCACCATCCCTCAGCATACCATTCTTTCACAGCAACAGACTACAGACAATATACAGAAAGAACAGGCCATTGTCAAAGAAGAGGCCAATGATAGCATTATCAAGCCAATTGCCACTCCTGAAGAAGCCACTTCAGAGGCCACCTATTGTATCGTTTTGGCAAGTCAGGTAAACCAGAAGAATGCAGAGATCTTTATTGAGCGACTCCACAAAGACAATTTCACAGAAGCCCGACTGCAGACCAGCAAGAGCAATATGCTTCGAGTAGTCTATGGCAATTATGCCAACGAGGCAGAAGCAGCCAATGCCCTGCGCAGCCTTCGCAATAAAAGCGATTACTTTGAGCAGTCGTGGGTATTAAAGATTCAAAACTAAGAAACCCCTTAAACATTTTGAGATGAAGCGCGTACGCTGCCCGAAATGCGAGAATTATATCACTTTTGACGAGACCAAATATACAGATGGTCAGTCGTTGGTATTCCAATGTCCGGAGTGCAACAAGCAGTTTGGCATCCGTATTGGTGTTTCCAAACTAAAAAATACGCAAAAGGAAGAAAACAAGCAGTTGGCAGAAAGCAACGCCACAACAGAAGAAACGCCCTGTGGCAGTATTGTTGTCATTGAGAACGTGTTTCACTACAAGCAAATCATCCCCTTACAGATGGGCGATAATGTCATTGGACGTCACCAAAAAGGTAATCCAATCAACACAGCTTTCGAGACTGTTGACCCTAGCGTGGATTTGAATCACTGCACCATCAGTGTAAGCCGTGACAAGCAAGGTCAACTAAAATACATCCTTCGCGATAACAACAGCAATACAGGTACCTTCGTTGAAAATGTAGAGATTCCCCCTCGCGAACGACGAGTCATCGAGAGTGGCACTCTCTTCACCATTGGTGCCACCAGCATCATCCTCAAAGGTCCTGACGACGAAGATTAAAGACAACTATACATATAAAAAATGGAAGCATTTGCGCGAATGCCTCCATTTTTTATATCAGTACCTTTTTACAGGTTCTTATTCAACGTCTCTTTCCATGCGGCATAGGCTGCAGCATAGTCTGCACGATGCTTCTCATCGGGCTCGATAACCTGTAACTTCTCCAAAGAAGCAAATGCCTCATTGGCATCCTTGTAGATACCGGCACCCATACCGGCACCCTTAGCAGCACCCACTGAACCATCTGTATCATAGAGTTCAATCGTAGCTCCGCTCACTCCAGCCAACGTATCGCGGAACAAGGGGCTCAAGAACATATTTGCCTTACCTGCATGAATCTTCTTGATATCCATACCCATCTGCTGCATGATTTCCATGCCATAGCAGAATGAGAATACGATACCCTCCTGAGCAGCACGTACCAGATGTGCCTGAGAGTGTTTATTGAAATTCAAGCCATTGACAGAGCAACCAATCTCACGATTCTCAAGCACACGCTCAGCACCATTTCCAAAAGGAATAATGGTCACGCCATCACTACCAATAGGAGCCTGTGCAGCCAAATCGTTCATCTCTGCATAACCGATACCCGGTGTAATATTACGATGTACCCACGCATTCAGGATACCAGTACCATTGATACAAAGGAGCACACCCAGGCGTGTCTGATCTGCCTGATGGTTTACATGTGCAAAGGTGTTTACACGCGATTTTGGATCGTAGTTCACATCACCCAGCACACCATATACCACACCAGATGTTCCTGCCGTTGCAGCAATCTCACCAGGATTCAGCACATTCAGCGACAAGGCATTGTTGGGCTGATCACCACCACGATAAGTGATTGGAGTACCAGCCTTCAGTCCCATCTCAGCAGCTGCAGCCTCAGAAACCACACACTGTTCAGAGAAAGTAGGCACGATATCAGCAATCAGAGACTGGTCGAATCCATAATAGTCAAGCAGGAATTTAGCTACCTGATTCTCTTTGAAGTCCCAGAACATACCCTCTGACAAGCCACTCACTGTGGTATTAGCCACGCCAGACAAGCGCAAAGCCAAATAATCTCCTGGCAGCATCACCTTATATATTTTATTATAAAGGTCGGGCTCGTTCTCCTTAACCCATGCCAACTTAGCTGCAGTAAAGTTACCTGGAGAGTTCAGCAGGTGCGACAAGCACTGTTCGCTACCCAAATCACGAAAAGCAGCCTCACCATAAGGTACTGCACGTGAATCACACCAAATAATAGCTGGACGTAAAGGCTGATAGTTCTTATCCACACATACCAAGCCATGCATCTGATAAGAAATACCAATAGCCTTAATATCCTCAGCCGTAGCACCGCTCTCAGCCATGATTTTCTTCAGCGAGAGCTTTGCATACTCCCACCAAGAATTGGGATCCTGTTCAGCCCATCCGGTCTTAACTGCCATAATAGGAGCCTCCTTCTCTGGGAAGAAAGCAGAAGCCACACACTTGCCGCTATCGGCGTTGACTAACGATGCTTTAACAGAAGAACTGCCAACATCAAAACCTAATAAATACCTCATTGTTTTTCAATTTAATAGAAATTTCATATATATTTTTATACGACTAGAACGTCATTTCCCCTAAAATATTTTCCTTTTATCATATTTTTCAGCCTTACCGTTAAATTTTTCCAACATTTTATGCTCAATTCATTTTTTTTAATTACCTTTGCAGGTGATATATCAATAAAAAAGCGACAAAACGATTAAACTCATATTCATATATGAAAAAGAAAATTCTAATACTTGACGACAAAGAGACCATTGCAAAGGTTCTCTCTATCTACTTGATGAGTGACTATGACGTACAATGGTTACCCGATGGACTGCAAGGTGTCAAATGGCTTCAGGCAGGCAATATGCCTGACCTTATTATTTCTGACATCCGTATGCCAGGTATGCGTGGAGATGATTTCTTGGAGTGGATCAAGCAGAACGAGTTGTTCAGTCACATCCCTGTGATTATGCTCTCCAGTGAGGATTCTACCAGCGAGCGTATCCGTCTGTTGGAAATTGGAGCAGAAGACTATATTGTGAAACCCTTCAACCCCATGGAGTTAAAGATTCGCGTCAAGAAGATTTTGCCGAACTGATTAGATTATGGTTGGTGTCATATATATAGGAAGCAACCCCCAGTCAGAAGAACGTCTGAAGTATCTGCGGGGAAAGCATGTCATTTTCAAAAAAGACTACCCAGAGGCCGCAAGCGAGTGCAACACCCACAAGCTATACGACCATTTTATCGTTTTCTTTGAGAAAACATCTATTGGGTATGACATGGCAGCCATCACATACCTGAAGCAGAACTGCCAAGGCATTTATATCATTCTGCTCACATCAGGTCTTTCTGCAGAGGAACGCAAGCAATACCAGCAATGCGGCATCAATGACACACTCGACCTCAACGCATCTGTAACAATCATCAGCAGAAAGTTGCAGTTTGTATACGACAGGGAGGACATGCTGTTTGACACAGTCGTCACCAAGAAGAGTCTACTTCAATTTAAGATTCCCGTATGGAAGCGCCTCTTTGACATTGTCTTTTCATCACTGGCAATCCTTGTCACGTCACCTATCATGCTGGCAACGGCTATTGCCATCAGACTGGAGAGTCCCGGACCTGTGATTTTCAAGTCAAAGCGCGTAGGCACCAGTTATCAGATCTTCGATTTCTTGAAGTTCCGCTCTATGTATGCAGATGCAGAAAAGCGACTTAAGGAACTCAGCAAGACAGAGAATCAGTATGCCAAGCAAAACGACGGTAATAGCAAAGCCAACGAGACCCCATCATCTATTGAGCAATCAGCTTCCGAAGATGAGATGACGTCTAAGATGGGCCTTGAGTCAAACATGATGATTAGTGATGATGAAGTCATGTTGATTGGTGATGATTTTGTTGTCGCAGAGA
>Ga0247608_10001100_pt1 | contig 39150 bp, 38 predicted proteins | sample 176DNAGHGlowgp2_FD_193490 | JGI IMG/M metagenome (GOLD analysis project Ga0247608, IMG submission 193490) | Sheep rumen microbial communities from Palmerston North, Manawatu-Wanganui, New Zealand - 1766 DNA GHGlow gp2 | ecosystem: Host-associated > Mammals > Digestive system > Stomach > Rumen ...
CACATCAGGTCCTAGAACTAAATTATTAGAGAGAAGACTGGCGGCATTTATTGAGACCGGCAGAGTAGATGTGGATACAGAATCCGATCCTTCCCGTTGGTCGAATCGTGTAGTCTGCCTTAATTCCGCAACTGCTTCTGAAGAACTGAATCTTCGAATTCTCGGTGTTACTGAAGGCGATGAAGTTCTTGTTCCTGCATATACTTATTCTGCATCAGCATCTGCTGCTATCCACTGCGGTGCAACAGTAAAGTTTGTAGATATACAGAAAGACGGCGATCCTACCACTCATATGCCGGAGATGGACTATGAGAAACTGGCCTCAGCGATCACAGAAAAGACAAAGGCCATCGTTTGTGTGGACCTCGCAGGTATTGTCTGTGATTATGAGAAAGTTTTCAGCATCGTGGAAGCTAAGAAGTCTTTATTCCACCCGATGGAGAGTGACGGTTCTCCGCTTTCCGAGTTTTCGTCCCGCGTACAGAAAGCTCTTGGCCGTATTGCTGTAGTTTCTGACTGCGCACATGGCCTTGGAGGAAGCAGGGTTTTCCATGGTGAATTGAAGTATTGTGGTGCTCTTGCCGATTTTACAGGATTCAGTTTCCATGCGGTAAAGAACTTTACTACTGCGGAAGGCGGTGCTTCCACATGGAAGAGTATTCCCGGCATTGATGATGCTGAGATCTACAAGTTCTTCCAGCTTCTGAGTCTTCACGGCCAGAATAAAGATGCACTCGCAAAGACAAAAGTCGGTGCCTGGGAATATGATATTATCGGCCCATGGTATAAGTGCAATATGACCGATATTATGGCGGCGATCGGCTTAAGACAGCTTGACCGGTATCCGGGATTGCTTTTAAAAAGAAAAGAGATCATCAGCAAGTATGATTCTGTATGTGATGAACTTGGTATATCGCATCTGAATCATCATGTTCCGGGTATCGATAGCAGTAATCATCTTTATCTGATGCGTATTCCCGGAATTGATGAAGAGAAGAGAAATCAGATCATAGCTGATCTGGCTGAACTCGGAGTTTCTACAAATGTTCACTATAAACCGCTTCCCATGATGACGGCATATCGTGAACTGGGCGCTGATATAAAGGATTTCCCGAATTCGTTTGATTACTATAAAAACCTGATCACACTTCCATTACATACACTGCTCAGTGATGAAGATGTGGAGTATATCTGTTCTGCTTTAAGAACTGTTATGAGGGAAAAAATCTGATGCTGAAGAAATGGAATGATCTTCCTGAATACATGAGAGCGCCGGAAGTTAAGCCATACTATGATGTCCTTAAGAAAAAAGGATTTCAAAGAGGCTGTAAACGACTTTTCGATGTCTTTACTGCGTTCATTCTTCTGGTGTTGCTTGCCGTTCCGATGATCATCATCGCTATTCTGATCAAGTGTGATAGTAAAGGGCCGGTTTTTTACCGTCAGGAACGCGTCACCAGATATGGCAAGCATTATCGCATCCATAAGTTCAGAACGATGGTCAATAACGCAGATAAGATCGGCTCCGCCGTCACTGTCGGCAACGACAGCCGCATCACGAAGATCGGTTCAAAACTCAGAGGGTGCCGTCTGGATGAACTTCCTCAGGTCCTGGATATTCTTACAGGGAATATGAGCTTTGTGGGAACCCGTCCTGAAGCGGTAAAGTATGTTGAGAAATACGAGCCTGAATACTATGCCACACTTTTAATGCCTGCAGGTATTACAAGTGAGGCATCGATCCGATATAAGGATGAGGACAAACTTCTTGATTCGGCGGACGATGTGGATCGTGTATATCTTGAGAAAGTTCTCCCGGATAAGATGAAGTGGAACTTAAAGAGTATCTCCGGTTTTTCTTTCGGTGGAGATATTATGACCATGTTCCGTACAGTTGCAGCTGTTGCAGGAAAGGATTATCAGTAATGCCGAAGTTTAGTGTTTTGATGTCCTTATATATTAAGGAGAAGCCTGAGTATGCTCGGGAGTGTTTCGAAAGCCTTTTAAACCAGAACGTGAAAGCGGACGAATGGCTGATCGTGGAAGATGGTCCTTTGACAGAAGAATTGTATACTCTTCTTGATGAGTATGAGAAGAAGTATCCCGGATTGATCAAAAGAGTTCCTCTCAAGCTGAATTCAGGACTGGGACTTGCGCTTCGTGCCGGTGTGCCTGAGTGCACTTATGATCTTATCGCCAGGATGGATACGGATGATATTGCAAGAAAGGACCGTTTCGAGAAACAGTTAAAAGCTTTCGAAACTAATCCCCAAATCGATATCTGCGGATCTCAGATCGATGAGTTTGAAATATCTCCTGATGAGATCGTGGCACATCGTACGGTTCCTGTAACACATGATGAGATCGTGAAATATCAGAAGAAAAGAGATGCTTTCAATCATATGACAGTCATGTATAAAAAGGAGGCTGTCCTGAAAGCAGGAAATTACGAGTCCTGTCCGCTGATGGAAGATACATATCTTTGGGTGCGTATGATCCAGAGCGGAGCGATCTGTATGAATATCGATGAGCCGCTTGTTTTTGCAAGGATCGGACATGATATGTATGAACGACGCGGTGGTTGGAGTTATTTCAAGAAATACAGGACCGGCCGCAAGATGGTGAAAAAAACCGGTTTTATCAGCAGCTGGGATTATCACAAGACGATCATCATCCAGTTTATTGTGGCTATGATGCCCGGAAAACTCAGAGGTTTTGTATTTAAGAAACTATTGCATAATTGATAAAGGTGAAAAATGAAGTCCAGTAAACAGATTTATTCTGAATATTTCAAAGAGTTCGAGATCGGACCTGAAGGGATAAAAGCTCTTCATGAAGCGCTTCTCGGGATGTATATTGACATTAAGACCATATGTGACAAACATAATATCAAGTGTATGCTTAGCGGCGGTACGCTGCTTGGCGCGATAAGACACAAAGGCTTTATTCCTTGGGACGATGATATCGATATTATGATGGTTCGTGAGGAATATGAAAAATTCGCAAAGGTTTTTCCTGGTGAGTTCTCGGATAAATATGAACTTGTCCAGCCGCTAGATCCCGGTTACTTTAATAAGCAGCCGAAGATCTTCAAGAAGGGCACGACTCTGGTGGAGATTCCTTTTGCAGGTGTACATCAGCATGATAATCTGTTCATCGATGTTTTTATCATCGAGAATTGTCCTGCACCTGGACTCAGAAGAAACTTCAGGGCTTTCAGGTACGATTTTGCATTTAAGGCATCGAGTGCATGTATTGACTATAAGTATCCGTCCCCGGTAATTCTTGAAAAAGGAAAGACCTGTGATGAAGTGCGGAAGTATTATAAGATGCGTAGAAGACTCGGCTTTATATTTTCGCATCTTGGCGGCATGAGGTTTTATTTGAAAAAATGTGATAAACTAGGAAGGTATCCGAAAAAGACCGGATGGCTTGCCGTTCCTTCCGCTATCAGTTATAAGCGGGAGATCCTGCCTGATAAGGTTTTCACCGAATTGACGCAGGGTGAGTTTGAAGGACTTACTGTTACTATTCCGGCTGATTATGATCAGTATCTGACAAATCTTTACAGGGATTATATGACGATCCCTCCGGAAAATAAACGTGAGACGCACTACGCCAGTAAAATGGTATTGTGATTTTGGGGAGAAATAGTATGGCTAATATTGCACTGATTATAGCGGGTGGTTCCGGCAACAGAATGCATCAGGACATTCCAAAACAGTTTTTGACGGTCAATGAGCGGCCTGTCATTATCTATACGCTTGAAGCCTTTGAGAAACACCCGGAGATAGATGCGATCGGGGTTGTTTGTATTGAAGGCTGGGAACAGGTACTGCAGGCATATGCCAAGCAGTTTAATATCTCGAAACTTAAGTATATCGCTCCTGGCGGAACGAATGGTCAGGGGTCGATCCGAAATGGCCTTTTTGAGCTCGAAAAGCACTGTTCGCCTGATGATCTTGTTCTGATTCATGATGCGATCCGTCCGATGGTTTCAGCGGAGATCATTTCGGATAATATCCGTGTTGCCAAGAAAAACGGTAATGCGATAACTGTTATTCCATGTGCCGAAGCGATGCTTCAGACTGAAAATGGCGAAGTATCCACAGGAACATATCCTCGTGATTCACTTAAAAGAACTCAGACACCTCAGGCTTTCCGTCTTGGTGACATGTGCCGGCTTCATCGTGATGCGCTTGAAAAAGGTATAACCAATTCCGTTGCTTCCTGTACACTTATGATCGAGATGGGAAATCAGGTGTATTTTTCTGCCGGATCAGAGAAGAATATCAAGCTTACGACAGTAGAGGATATAGACATTTTTAAGGCACTTCTTGCTGCTTCCAGATCTGACTGGCTCAAAGAGTAAGGTGGTCTATGCTGTTTCAGAATGAGCAATGGAAAAATGATATAGATTTAGTACTGCCAGTTTTCGAGGAACTCTCCTCGGAAAGCGGCAGTTCGTTTTTCATTACCGGATCCGCCGGGCTGATCGGTACTGCCGTCGTCCATGCGCTGCTCCGCTTTAATGACAAGTTTAAAACGAATTTCCGGGTAATAGCTACGGGGAGAACTGAAAAATCACTTAATGAGCGATTTGCTGATTGTAAAGACAGGAAAGATCTGATCCTTTCTGTATTTGATGCGGAAAAACCGGCGATCGATCCTTCTTTGAAAATCGATTACATCATTCATGCCGCGAGCAATGCTTCGCCAAAGGCTATTATTGAAAATCCGGTTGAGACCTTGATTGGAAATATTTGCGGCCTTTCGTATCTGCTTGCATATGCGAAAGAAAACGCAGTAAAGAGAGTGCTTTTTGTGTCCAGTTCGGAAGTGTATGGACGCAAAGATCAGAGTACACCGTCTCTGGAAACCGAGTATGGTTCCATTGATCCTTTAAATCCTCGGAATGCTTACTCCTACGGTAAATGCGCCGCTGAAACTCTGTGCGTGTCTTTCTTACACGAATATGATGTGGATTCCGTGATCGTTCGTCCCGGACATATTTTCGGCCCCACCTGTTCTGAAAAAGATGTCAGAGTTTCCTCTGCATGGGCATATGATTGTGCTTACCGTAAGGATATCGTTATGAAAAGCGCCGGTTCGCAGATCAGAAGTTACTGCTATTGTCTCGACTGTGCTTCTGCTATTCTTAAAGTTCTTGTGAAAGGTGAGAAGGGTCAGGCATACAATATCTCCAATAAAGATTCTATCATGAGCATCAGAAGACTTGCGGAGATCATGACCTCGCATGCCGGTGTCGAACTTGTTACGGATATTCCATCCGAAGCGGAGGCGAAGGCATTTAATCCGATGGAGAATTCTTCACTGGATAGCACGAAACTCGAAAACCTCGGGTGGAGAGGTGTTTTTGACGCTAAATCAGGTGTGTCTCATACGATCGATATTCTTAGGGAGGTGAGTGCGCTTGAGCAGTAAAACTCCCTCACTTCTTAAGGATTCATGTTATTTCTGCACATCTACTTACCAGCTTTTCTCGATTCTTTCTCTGGCGCTCAGCCGTGATGAAAAGGCGGATCTATATATCGATCCGCAGTTTAAAAATGCAGAAATAATTGCGCAGAGGATCGAATCACTGAGCGTTTTTGAAAGCGTATATATTATTGATTCCCAAAAGATATACAGCAAATACATTTCCCGTGAAAGCGGCCTGATCAATCATCTTCAGATTGCTCGTACCTATTTTCATGTGGACAGTATTTCGAAAATCATTGTCTGCAACAATGCCACATATAAGAATATCTTTGTTTCGTCGCGTGCTTTTATCCCGCGCCTTTATATATTGAATTGCTATAAGAAGAAACAGGATATTAAGGTGTACTATTTTGATGATGGTGTCGGTAGCTATTATGGAAACAGCGCGCTTAATCCGAGTAAAGCGGACGGAATGGTACGGAAAGTGCTTTTCGGCAAAAAAGCGCTTGATTTTGATCAGGACCGTTATCTGATGTGCCCGGAAATGTATAAGAAAATCAACGGGGATACACCGTATCAGGTTTTGGAAATCGACAGATTCTTTGATCATCCGCAGTATTCCGATATTCTGGATACGGTTTTTGTCCCCGGAAAGGATATATCACTTCCTGAATCGGCGGTCATTCTTGAGGAGATCTCCGAATCGTTTGGTAAACAACTTGGAGAGTTGAATTCTCTTTATGAATATACTCTCGAAGTATTCGGTTCTGATGATCTTATAATGAAGAAACATCCGAGAAGTAAAGAAGACGAACGGAAGGGTTTTCGGTATTACCAAAAGCCATCACTTCCATTTGAGATCCTATGCATCCGTAACGATATGAATAAGAAAGTGCTTATTTCTGTTGGAAGTACAGCTCTTTCTACTCCGAAGATGATTACCGGTCAGGAGCCGTATATTGTTCTTCTTTATAAGTTTATACAGAATGAAGGTATGAATCAGGCCCCGCTGGATCATTTTTTTACAGCATTGAAGGAATCATATACTGACTCTGATAAAGTAATGATGCCGAATTCTTTTGAGGAATACAAAGAATGCATTCAGAAGATACTTGGAGAGATACGCCGATGAGTGAATCATTTAATGTAAAAAATCAGATCATAACGCTCGCCGGATGTCTGTATTTTGTGGCAATGACACTTCTGACTCAGAATGAGTCACTGCCACTACAGCTGTTCTGGTATGCTTCGATCCTTTTCGGAGCTGCTGTCACCTGTGTAGTAAATCTCCATATGTTCAAAAGAAATGTTATTTTGTTTCTTCTGATGTTTGCTGCTACCGGTGTTGCGAACCACTTTATTATCGGTTCAATATCTATCAAACCATTCGCGCTGATGTTTATCCAGTTTTTTATAGCGCTGCTTTTTCTGAATAAAAGGTTTGATTACAAAGCCCTTCTGGCAATAGTGTTGCTCAACGGTGGCATTATAATGCTCAAATTTTTGACTGTCGGCTTCTGGGGAAATCTGTATATCAATTCCTCAAACAACTTTGTTTCCGTTTATATGCTTTACCCGACCGTATTGTATTACTGCCTGGCCGAAGATCGTAATGAAAAACCGCATTTCTGGCCGGTTGCATTTCTGTGGATCATGAGCCTTCTTTCTCGTGGCCGCGGTGGTATTATTGCATCAACTTTCCTTTTCGTCGGTATATTCTATGTGATGTATCGAAAGAAAAAACGTGATGTTCGTGCACTTTTTCTGATCGTGTTTTTTATTTTTGTTGCTGCCGTTGCGGTAAATATCGACAGGATCATTAACATGATCGACAGCTCTATGATATCTGAGACTTTCCGCGACCGCGGCATGAATAGTTCGCGTATGTTCCTCTGGAAAGACTATCTAAAACTGACATTCTCCGAGAAAAAGTACCTTATTTTCGGCGCGGATATCCATAAGACACTTGCCTGGGAGAGATATACAGGAAACTCACATAACAGTTATATCAATATCCACACTTACAATGGTCTGATCTGTTTTGTTTATGTGATGGTTATTCTTGTGAAGAATGTGATTCAAACGATCAGATATAAAAGACCGTTCTACTTTTTCTGCCTTGGCACGTTCCTTTTCCGGGCATTTACCGATAATGTTTTCTGGATGACATATGGTACAGTGACTCTGTTTGTTATGTTGTTCCTGTTTTCTGTTCCGGAGAAAATCTCGAAGAATAAAGAGGTTAAAGAATTTAATTAAGTATGGATAATAAGATTGAGGGAAAAGCACTAAAAGCAGGTACATGGTATACTATCTCCAATTTCCTTATGAGAAGTATCGGTATTCTAACGACGCCGATCTTCGGAAGATTATTAACAGAAGGCGAATTTGGAGCATATAGTAATTTCACTACCTGGCTCAGTATTCTGACGATCTGCATTACGCTGAATCTGGATAGTACTTTTATCAGCGCCAGATACGATTTTGAGGATTCATTTGATGAATATATTCTGTCTGTACTGGGATTAAGCACAGTTTCATCGATCTTATCGATATTTCTTCTGAATCTTGTGTTCCCGCTGATCCAGCCGATTTTGCTTATCGACCGGTTTTATCTAAACTGCCTTCTGGTTTATCTTGTTTTTCTGCCGGCGGTCAATATGTTCCAGGCAAGAGAAAGATATTACTATAAATACAAAATGTCGGTGTTCCTTAGTTTCCTTGTGACTATCGGAACATCACTCCTTTCGGTCGTGCTTGTACTGGGAATGGGTGACCGTCTTACCGGCCGCATCATCGGCAGCCTGATACCAACGGTTTTAGTCGGTATTGTACTTTATGTAGTGATCATGAATCTCGGAAAAAGGCATTTTATAACCTCTTATTGGAAATATGCAATTAAGATCTGCCTGCCTTTCATTCCGCACCTTTTATCCATGTCGCTTCTGAATTCCATGGATAAGACAATGATCACTAATATCTGCGGAGAAGAAGCAAATGGCTTATATAGCATGGCATATACCTGCGGATCACTGGTTTCTATTCTTATCGTTTCCATGAATTCCGCTTTCTCGCCTTGGCTTGGGCAGAAACTTCACGAGGAAAAATACGAGGATATCAATTCGTTCGCCAAAACGTATATCCTTCTATTCAGCGCAATGGCTGTAATGATGATGCTATTTGCGCCGGATATCCTGTACGTGATTGGCGGTCATAAGTATCTGGCAGGACTTTATGTTATGCCACCGGTCGCCTGCGGATGCATTTTCCAGTTTCTTTACACTCTGTATGTAAATGTTGAACAGTTTGCGAAAAAGACTGTCGGAATGGCTATTGCGAGTATTTCGGCAGCACTATTGAATTTCATTTTGAATTCTATTTTCATTCCGAAATACGGATATATCGCTGCAGCATATACAACACTTGCCGGCTTTGCATGGCTTCTGACCGCTCATATTATCATTGTCAGGATCTATAAGATGCAGCAGGTATATCCCAATATACTGGTTGGAATAGTTGCTGCGATATCTGTCGTTCTGACTATTGCGATAAATCAGATGTACGACGCACCGGTATTAAGATACATTTTCGGCGGTGTTTATACGTTATGCCTGATGTGTGTTATTATAAAGAATAAGGATAAAATCTTAGTGGTATTAAAAAGGAAGAAGAAAAATGTTTAATCTTGAGCAATTTATAGGTAAACATGTTACTTTTAGAGAACAATCCATGTTCCTGAATGATATTGATCGGAACAGGGAAGAATTGTCAAATAAGATAAAAGGAAAGTCTGTTCTCGTTATCGGCGGCGCAGGAAGCATCGGGTCATCGTTTATTAAGGCGATCCTTCCTTTTCAGCCTTCTTCACTTGTTGTTGTTGATATTAATGAAAATGCGCTTGCAGAGCTTACGCGAGATCTCCGTTCGACTCCCGGTATGTTTGTACCAGAGGATTATATTCCATACCCGATGGATTTTGCGGCTCCGGTCTTTGAGAAGATGTTCAGAGAAAGAGGCGGATTTCAGATCGTCGGTAATTTCTCTGCGCATAAGCATGTCCGTTCCGAAAAGGACATTTATTCTGTTGAGGCCTTGATCCAGAATAATGTTATTCATGCAAAAGGACTTCTGGATCTGCTTTCTGAGTATCCGCCGGAAGAGTACTTCTGCGTATCAACAGATAAAGCTGCTAATCCGGTAAACATCATGGGTGCATCTAAAAGGATCATGGAGGATCTGATCTTCAGTTATTCAGATAAGTTCCCAGTAAAAACAGCTCGTTTTGCAAATGTCGCTTTTTCAAACGGATCGCTTCCTGCCGGCTGTCTTGCACGTATTTCCAAGCTTCAGCCTATCTCGGCTCCTTCTGATGTACGACGCTATTTTGTGTCTCCGGAAGAATCCGGCCAGATCTGTATGCTTTCCTGTATGCTTGGTGAGAACAGAGCGATCTTTTTCCCGAAACTAAAAGAAGCACAGATGATGACTTTTGACGCAATTGCCACTGCATTGATCGAGGAACATGGTTATTCTGTTTTGAAATGTGCTTCCGATGCTGAGGCCATCGAGAAGTCCAAAGCACTAAAAAACGGATCCACGGAGTATCCTGTCCATTATTCTGTTTCTGATACATCCGGTGAGAAGGCATTTGAAGAATTTGTCACGGATACTGAAACCGCTGACATGGATCGTTTTGATGCACTTGGAGTTATTACCGGAAAGCCTATTCCGAATAAGGATTCTGTGTTAAAGCTCTGTTCGGATCTTAATTCTGCATTTGAACAGGAAACAACAACTAAAGCACAGATCGTAGATATTATGAAAGAATATCTTCCGAATTTTCAGCATATTGAGACCGGAAAGAGTCTCGACAGTAAGATGTAATTGAAAGGACGTAATTAATATGTGTGCTTATATCCCACTTTCCATTCCAAACTTCGAAGGAAATGAGAAGAAGTATGTAAATGATGCTGTTGAACAGGGCTGGGTATCCACCGGTGGCGCGTACATCACTAAACTTGAACAGGAACTTGCCAAATTCCTTCATACGGAAAATGTGGCAGCTTGTCAGAGTGGTACATCAGCACTTCATCTTTCTCTGGTACAGGCAGGAGTTACACCGGGAGATGTTGTTCTCGTACCTCCGCTGACATTCATAGCTGCTGTAAATCCGGTAAAATATCAGTTTGCTACGCCGGTCTTTATCGATTGTGATGACAGTTTCTGTATCGATCCGGTCAAACTCCGGACTTTCTGTGAAAATGAGTGCCGTTTCGAGGACGGTGTTCTTACATTTCAGAACAAGCCGGTAAAAGCTCTTGTTGTTGTCCATGTATTCGGTAATCTCGCAGATATGGAATCGATCATGGATATCGCGAAGAAATATTCTCTGAAAGTGGTCGAAGATGCAACAGAAGCTCTCGGCACTCATTATACGGAAGGAATATTCGCCGGAAAATACGCCGGAACGATCGGTGATTTTGGTGCTTTCAGCTTTAATGGAAACAAGATCATCACAACCGGTGGCGGTGGCGCGGTTACCGCGAATGATCCGAAAGTTGTCGATCATCTGAGATATTTATCCACACAGGCTAAGAATGACCCGCATTACTATATCCATGATGAGATCGGATATAACTATCGTATGACGAATCTTCAGGCGGCTCTTGGCGTTGCACAGATGGAAGAGCTTCCTGAGTTCATCCGCAGGAAACAGGTTAACTATGAACTGTATAAGAAAGAATTCGAAGGCTTTGATCTTGCGAAACTGATGCCTTTCCGTGAGGGGACATCTTCAAATAAATGGTTCTATTCTCTTTCTATCGATCGATCCAGAATTACTGCGACGATGCGTGAGATCATTACCGCGCTTGACGAGAAGGGCATCCAGACCAGAGCAATTTGGGGGTTGATCAATGAACAGAAACCCTATGATCATGAGATTACATATCAGCTCGAAAAAGCTCCGTATTATGCGGATCGCATCCTGAATATTCCTTCCAGCACACAGATCACAAAAGAAGAAATCTCGTATGTAGCACAGCAGGTAAAACAGCTTCTTGAGGAATTAGCCAATGGATAAAATGGAAATCGAAAACTTTATCGGCAGAAATGATCTTCCGCTGTCAAAGGCTATGCAGGCGATCGATAAGAATGCGAACGGGATTCTTTTCCTTGTGGATGAAAATGATCGTCTTTTCGGATGTATTACCGATGGTGATATTAGACGATTCCTTTTATCCGGCGGGAAAATCACAGATCAGGTAAGTTGTGCGGCAAATCTTAAGCCGTTAATTGCGCGTTCTTCTGATGAGGCAAAGACGATGTATCATAAGAAGAATTACGTAGTGATCCCGATCATCGATGGGGATGGCCGTATCCTTGACCTATATAATGGCGCCGGAAACGAAAAGAAAAGAGGTGCGCTGAATCTTCCTGTTGTTATCAACGCAGGAGGGCGTGGCACACGACTGGATCCTTTTACCCGAGTTCTGCCGAAACCTCTGATTCCCGTTGGTGAACTCCCGATCATTGAATTGATCATGCAAGAGTATCAGAGCTATCACTGTGATGAATTCCATATTATTGTGAATTATAAAAAAGAACTAATGAAGGCCTACTTCAACGATAACGAGAATCACTATAATATCAGTTGGTATGATGAGACGGTACCTCTCGGAACAGGCGGTGGCCTTAGCCTTTTAAAGGGTAAGATGCATGATACCTTCTTCTTTGCGAACTGTGATGCTCTTCTTACCGCGAATTATGAGCGTATGGTCGAATTCCATAAGCAGAATAAAAATGTCATCACTATCATCGGTGCGGTTAAGAATATCAGCATCCCGTATGGTGTGATCGAAATGGGCATCAACGGCGCAATTGAGGAAATGAAGGAGAAACCGGAGTTTTCCTTCGTTACTAACACGGGGATCTACATAGTGGAACCGGAAGTCGTTGAAGAAATGGAAGACAATGTAAGTATCGGATTTCCTGATGTTGTGGATCTTCAGAAACAACGTGGAAAACGCGTTGCTGTTTTCCCGATTAGTGAGAATGAATGGATGGACATGGGTCAGCTTCCTGAACTCGAAAGGATGCGCAACAGACTGTATGGAGAAGGCCAGGTATGACGAAAAGACTACTTCTAATAGGCGGAGGCGGACATTGTGCTTCGATTCTTGACTCTGTGCTGAGATCCGGACAGTTCGAAAAAGTCGGGATCGTAGATAGTAATGATCAGATCGAGCGAATGGGGATTTCTGTCGTCGGAAGTGATGATGATCTTCAAAAACTGTTTGATGCCGGCTGGACAGATGCTTTTATATCTGTCGGAAGTGTGGGAAATGTCTCGATCCGTCGGAAACTCTATGCGAAGATCAAAGAGATCGGCTTTTCTGTTCCATCGATCATTGATCCGACATCGGTTATTGCTTCGGATGCTCGTATATCAGAAGGCTGTTTTATCGGTAAATACGCAATAATCAATTCCGGCGCGAGAATCGGTTCGTGTGCGATCATTAATACCGGAGCTGTCGTTGAACATGACTGTGAAGTTGGAGATTTCTGCCATGTTTCTCCGGGCTCGATCCTTCTCGGAGGTGTTCATGTTGGCGAGAATACTCATGTTGGTTCAGGATCTGTTGTTAAACAGGGCGTTCAGATCGGATCTGACACCATGATCGGACAATTGAGTAACGTATTATCTGATATTTCATCCGGAGTAACTGCTTATGGAAATCCTTGTAAGGTGGTGACCAAATGAGCGTATTTATAATTGCTGAAGCAGGCGTAAATCATAACGGAAGTCTTGAACTTGCCAAGAAACTCGTCGATTGTGCAAAAGATGCCGGCGTGGATTGTATTAAGTTTCAGACTTTTAAAGCGAAGAATCTCGTGTCTCCCAGAGCGCAGAAAGCCGAATACCAGAAGAAGACGACCGGGGAAGATTCTCAGCTTTCTATGCTGAAAAAACTTGAACTCTCATACGATGAGTTTATCGAACTGAAAGAGTATTGCGATCATTCCGGAATATGTTTTCTTTCCACGCCTTTTGACTTTGATAGTATTGATTTTCTTTCATCGCTTGACATGCCATTCTGGAAGATCCCTTCCGGCGAGGTGACAAATTATCCGTATTTGGTTGCTCTGGCAAAAACAGAGAAACCGGTGGTAATGTCCACCGGGATGTGCGAGATGAACGAAATTGAAGAAGCAATAAGAGTCCTTCGTGAGAATGGTACAAAGGAAATATCGCTTTTGCATTGTAATACCGAGTATCCGACTCCCTTTCCAGATGTCAACCTTAAAGCAATGGACACTTTAAGAAAAACATTTGGTCTTGAGGTAGGATATTCCGATCACACAAAGGGTATTGAGGTACCTATCGCTGCTGTAGCTCTCGGTGCAACGATCATCGAGAAGCATTTTACGCTGGACAGAAATATGGAAGGCCCTGACCATAAGGCCAGTCTTGAGCCATCTGAATTGAAGTCTATGGTCAGCTCCATTAGAAATATCGAGCAAGCTATAGGTTCTTCTGAGAAGAAACCGTCTGATTCAGAAAAGAAAAATATAGCTATTGCAAGAAAAAGCATAGTTGCTAAGTGCGCAATCAAGAAAGGCGAGATCCTTTCCGAGTCAAATCTTACCGTAAAACGTCCGGGAAATGGCATTAGTCCGATGAAATGGCCGGATGTACTTGGAACTGCCGCAATACATGATTTTGAAGAGGATGATCCGATAGAAGTATGAAGAAAATAGCCGTAATTACTACAACCCGTGCTGAATATGGACTTCTTAAGCCAGTGGTCGAACAGCTCAGAAAACACGAGAGCGAGGATATCCGAATTGAACTTGTTGTCTCCGGCACACATTTATCTTCTCGTTTCGGTATGACTGTGAATGAAATCGATCAACGTATCGATCATAAGATCGAAATTCCGGTAAATACGGATTCCGATCTGGATATATCGAAGAATCAGGCAGAAGCGCTCATTCGGTTTACAGAATTATTTGTTTCCGAGAAATATGATGCTGTTGTCGTGCTTGGTGACCGTTATGAGATGCTCTCGGTTGCTGTGGCCGCAGGAAATACCAGAACTCCGGTATTTCATCTTTGTGGCGGTGATACGTCGGAAGGTGCACTGGATGAATGGATCCGTCATTCGATCTCAAAAATCAGTTATTTGCATTTTGTTACCAATGAAGTCAGCCGCAAACGCGTTATCCAGCTTGGTGAGGATCCTTCCCGGGTTTTTAATTTCGGTTCTACCAGTATTGATAATATTCTTACTATTGCAGATATGGATAAATCTGAGGCGTTAGAAAGCATAGGTCTTTCCGACTGTGACTATGCCCTTTGCACATATCATCCGGTTACGACAAAGAAGGAGGATCCCAAAAGCCAAATCGAAGCTTTCCTGAATGCAATTCAAGCATTCCCGGACCTTACCTTTATCGTGACGAAATCCAATGCGGATCGTGGCGGCGAGTTTATCAACCGCATGCTTGATGATGCTGAAAAATCAATTCCCAACTTGCATGTATTTACGTCGCTTGGCGTCCGCCGGTACCTTTCTCTGATGAAATACTCGAAGTTTGTGCTTGGAAACTCTTCCAGCGGCATTATTGAGACCCCGGCCTTTCACATCCCGACAGTTAATATCGGCGACCGCCAGCGTGGGCGTCTGCAGTCTGAAAGCATAATCAACTGTGGTGAAGATAGAGATGCCATCAAATCAGCTATCTTTGAGGCTCTTTCTGAACACCATATGGAGATCTGCCGTTCTGTCGTAAGTCCTTATGGTGACGGTAATGCCGCATCCAGGATCGCCGACAAGGTGATCGAGTGTGTTTGCCACGGGCAGATCGACTTGAAGAAACATTTTTATGACCTTGAATAATAGGAGATGACATTATGAATGTTGTAGTAGTAGGTTTAGGTTCAATGGGAAAGAGAAGGATCCGTCTTATTTCCGAGATGTTCCCGGAGTATGTGATCTTTGGCGTGGATAGCAGGGAAGACCGAAGAACTGATGCTTCGTCTTTGTTCGGGATCACATGCTTTGATTCTCTTGATAGCATCGATAAGGAGGTGCAGTGTGCATTTGTCTGCACATCTCCATTGTCCCATGCTTCGATTATTTCGTCCTGCCTGAATAAAAAATGGAATGTCTTTACCGAATTAAATCTCGTAGAAGACGGATATGATGAAAATATTGAACTTGCTAAGAAGAACGGATGCAAACTTTTCCTGTCTTCCACATTTTTTTATCGTGAAGAAATCCGATATATACGCTCAAAGATCGATAACACGAAGAAGTGGAACTATATCTATCATGTCGGTCAGTATCTTCCGGACTGGCATCCGTGGGAGAATTATAAGGACTTCTTCGTTGGCAATAAACGCACTAATGGCTGCCGTGAGATCCTTGCCATCGAATTACCTTGGCTTACAGGTACTTTTGGAAAAGTTAAGGATGTTAGAGTGCTTGCAGATAAAATGACTGGTTTGAATATCGGGTATAACGACAATTTCCTTATTCAGGTCGAGCACGAGGATGGAAACAAAGGTATGCTGATCGCAGATGTTGTTTCTCCTGTAGCTGTAAGAAAACTTGAAGTTTATTCTGAAGGTGCATATTACAGATGGGATGGTACTCCGGACAGTATAAGAGAGTTTAATCCTGATACAAAAGCACTTGATAATGTTCAGCTTACTGAACAGACTGAGCATGAGTCAGGATATAGTACTTTTATCGTTGAAAATGCATATAAGAATGAGATCCGCGAGTTTTTCTCAGTGGTCCTCGAAAACAAAGAACCTCTTTACGGCTTTGAACAGGACAAGAACACACTGGCACTCATCCAGAGAATAGGAGCATAAGATGCAGGACTTTCATGTTTGCTTCGTAGGGGTTGGTTCGATTGCCAAGCGTCATATCAGGAATCTTCGTGAGATATGCCCGAGACGCGGCTTGAATCTTTCTATTGATGCATACCGCCGGTCATCCAGTTCTTCAGAAGTTGAAGGCGTCGATTATGTCTTTTCGGATCTAAAAGACATGAAATCTCATTATGATGCCGTGTTTATCACAAATCCGACCGAGTACCATCTCGATGCACTTCGGTCTTTTCACGAGTCATCTGATCATTTCTTTATAGAAAAACCGCTTGTATCTCTTAAACAGCTTGATTCGGCATCCGGATTTCCGATCCGCAAGGATGCCGTCTATTATGTTGCATGTCCTCTCCGGTATAATGCCGTGATCCGGTATATTGCAGAGAATGTAGATATATCCGATGTAATATCTGTTCGTTCGATTTCTTCGAGTTATCTTCCCGACTGGAGACCGGGACAGGACTACCGAGATACATACAGTGCACATAAGGATCTTGGTGGAGGTGTAAGCATCGATCTGATCCATGAGTGGGATTATCTTTCTTTCCTTTTCGGGAAACCTTTTGCAGTAAAGAGCCTGATAGGCAAAAAATCGCCTCTTGAGATAGATAGTGATGATTATGCGATCTATATCGGGGAGTATAATGACCGTATCGTGGAGCTTCATCTCGATTATTTCGGGAGAAAGACGATCCGCAGGATCGAACTTTTCACCAGGAATGATACGATCGTCGGAGATCTTGTTTCCAATACGATCTCATTCCTTGTTGAAGGGAAAACGATAGATTTCCACGAAGAACGGGATGATTTCCAGAAACGTGAACTGAATCATTTTATTGATATGGTTTTTTGCGGGAAAGAAAGTGACAGCAGCTTCAGCCATGCTATCGACGTACTCAAGCTGACGCAGGGGGAGGTTTAAATGAATTGTTCAAGCAAAGAACTGTCCGATCTTCTTTTACTTCAGCTCAGAAACTACTGGACTGATATCGATGAAAATCGTATAGTTTCTGCAGTTGATTCTGCCATAGAAGCGATTGAGAAGAATTATACCGGACTTCCGAATAAGCGATATTACAATGACGGACAAGTAGTCTTTTCTCCGTATATCAGTGTTCAGTGGATGAATTTCCTTTATCGGGTTTCACGCGCGCTCTATATGAAGTACGGATATTGTGATTCGGCAGATCAAGTTTACTATCTGAATAAGATCATGCACAGTGTAGATTGGTTCTATGCGATCGATCTTCCGGAACATTTTCTGTGTGAGCATCCTTTGGGTACGATCCTCGGCCGTGCTGAATACGGAGATCATCTATTCGTGTATCAGGGCGTTACTGTCGGAGGAAACCGAAAAAATGGTGTACTTCAGTATCCTAAGATCGGTGAAAACGTAATGCTTTATGCCAATGCAACGGTATTAGGCGATTGCCGGATCGGAAATAACGTTATCGTGTCTGCGGATACTTATCTTATTAATGAGGAGATTCCTGATAACTCAATAGTTTTCGGCCATTCGCCTAATATTTCCATAGTTGATAAATCAGAGGAGAGTATTAAAGAATATACAGATTACATCTGGGGGTGGAAAAAATGAATATCTTATTTACTATATGCGGAAGAGCAGGCTCAAAGGGTTTCAAGAATAAAAATCTGAAGGAAATGAACGGTATACCGCTGGTGTATTACACACTTTCTTCGATTTATTTATATAAAGAAAAGCATCCGCAGGATACGATCACTCTTGCTGTAAATACAGATAGTGAGCCGCTGAAAGAACTCCTTAAGAAACAGGATAAGATGCCTATTCTTTACATCGATCGAAAAGAGGAACTGGCAGGTGACACAGTCCCGAAAGTAGCAGTTATTCAGGATACGTATTATCAATGTAAAGATCTTCATCCCGATCTTGTGATCGACCTGGACATCACATCTCCATATAGATCTGTTGCAGATTTGGAAAATATTATCGAAAAATGCAACGAAAATGAATTCGACATCGTCTTTAGTGTTGTAGAGGCAAGAAGAAGCCCCTACTTTAACATGGTTGAGAAGAAGGAGGATGGTTATTTCCGTAAAATATGTTCGTCGAACTATACTGCGAGACAGCAAGCCCCGGTATCTTATGAACTGAATGCGAGTATTTACGCGTATTCTCCGGCATTTCTTGATCAGAAGATCGAGAAAACGATTCTTGATTATAGATGCGGAATCTCAGTTATGACGGATTATCTGGTGCTCGATATTGACTCGGAAGAGGACTTTCAGATGATGCAGTACCTGCATAGTTTCTATTGTAAGCAGGATTACGGATTAAATGAAGTTTATTTGGCATCGAGGCGCCTTTACGGAGTGGAAAATAAATGAAATGTCATTTGATTTGCAAATCAATGTGACATAATATATTAAATCAGCAGAAAAATTTTACAAGTAAAAGGAGAAGAGGGATGGAGAATTACTCAGAGATTTCGAATGTTGAACTGGAAAAGAGTAAACTGATCATTTCCAAAATAACGGACAGCTACTATAAGAAGATGGTAGGACAGACGAGGCTTGGCTGGTCGCTTTTGATCGCGATCATTTCTAACGGCCATATCCTTCTAGAGTCTGTTCCGGGTCTTGCGAAGACTACCGCGGCAAAAACACTTACCGATGCCGTAAATGGTAAGTTTTCGAGAATCCAGTGTACACCGGACCTTCTGCCAAGTGATATCATCGGTACACAGATCTTTAACTATACTACGAATACATTTGAGACCAAGCTTGGCCCTGTATATGCGAACTTTGTTCTTCTCGATGAGATCAACCGTTCCAGTGCAAAGACACAGAGTGCTATGCTTGAAGTCATGCAGGAGCACCAGACAACGATCGGCGGTTATAATTACGCAATGCCGAAGATCTTCACTGTTATTGCGACACAGAACCCGATCGAGCAGGAAGGAACATATCTCCTTTCTGAAGCACAGCTTGACCGTTTCCTGCTGAAAGAGAAGATCGACTATCCTACTAAGGATGAAGAGTTTGAGATCCTTAACCGTATAGAGAAAGATGTATTCTCCAAGTCCGAGGCTGTAGTTGAACTCGAAGATGTATATTTCCTGCAGCAGATGGCAAGAAAAGTATATCTTGATGATGCGATCAAGAAATATATCATCAACATCGTTAATGCCACCAGAAACCCTGCAGGTGTAATCGGCAAGGAACTCTCCGAATATATCACGCTCGGTTCCAGTACCCGTGGTTGCATCGCTCTGATGGAGGTTTCCAAGGCAGTTGCTCTTATCAACGGCAGAAGCTATGTTACACCTGATGATGTTAAGACTCTGATCCACAGCGTTCTCCGTCATCGTATTTCTCTGAACTTTGCAGCGGTAGCAGACGGAGTGACAGCTGAACAGATTATTGATAAGATCGTAGGAGCTATTCAGACACCATGATCCTCGACTATATTACGAAAATAAAGGCGAATATTTCGATCCATACCAACATCAAGGCGACAAGTATCCTTGATGGCTCGTATAAGTCTGTCTTTATGGGAAAGAGCCTGAACTTTGAAGATCTTCGTGAATATATCCCCGGTGATAATATCCGCGATATCGACTGGAAAGCCTCCTCCCGAAGCCGCATGCTTCTTGTGAAACGGTATATAGCAGAGAAGAAGCACAATATTCTTCTTGTTTTTGATTCCGGAGTCAAGATGAATGCGGAGACAGATAAGGGTGAATCGAAGAAAGACGTCGCGATTTATACTGCCGGTACTCTATCGTATCTCGCATATTCCAACGGAGACTTCGTCGGCTCGCTTTACAATATCGATGGGAAGATGCGCTTTTTCCCTTTGAGAAACAGGCTTTATGATATCGAGCATTTTCTGGCACAGTACGATAAGGATGTAAAGTCTTCCAATACATCTGACCTGAACAAGACTCTGGAATACCTTCTTAAGAATTTCAGAAGAAAAATGGTCGTATTTGTTATCACGGACATCAAAGGTGCATCCGAAGTTTCCGAAGCTGTCCTGAAAAAACTTATCTGTCAGCACGACATTCTGTTTGTTCAGGTAAATGATGCCGACTTAACCGGCGGACGGTCATTTAAAGTGGAGAATAACCGGTATCTGCCACGTTTTGTGACGATGAACAAGAAGTTAGCTTCCATGGAAAAGAATATTAAGAAAAAGATAACTGAAGAAAACGAAAAGAAACTTATGCATCATGCGATCCTTTCGACAAATGTAAGCGGCAAGGATGACATAACCATGAAGATCACTGAACTATTGGAGAGACACAGATATGCAAACATCCGTTGAGCTACAAGATCCATTCTCCTATAGCATCGTCCCGATCGTGGTTCTGTCTATAGTTATCCTTGCATCTCTTATTGCTCTGATAACCGTTCTTCTGATTCGCAGAAAGAAAAAAGCTCCTGTAAAGCAGAAGATCGAACCGGCACCTGTATTCAAGATCAAGAATAAGGAACTTGCTCAGAAGGAGTATTTGGCGAAGATCGCTGTAGTAGAGCAGAAATATCTTGCCGGACAGATCGATGCGCGTAATGCACATCAGGAACTGTCAGCAATTGTGCGTATGTTTGTGCATGACCTTACCGGTATCAATGCGCAGAATTTCTCGCTGAATGAGCTTAAGGCGCACAATATCTATCAGATCAGTAACCTGATCGAAGAATTTTATGCTCCGGAGTTCGCGGAGCGGGCAGAAAAAGAGACGAGCAACTCGATTGCTCAGGCCAGGGAGGTGATCATTAGATGGAATTAAGATTTCCCTATGCGATCGCTGTTGGTATTCCTGTGATCCTTTTGCTTGCTCTTCTGACATATGGAGTAAGGAAAAAGTTTAAAGACGGCCATAAAGTTGCGAATACTGAATATATTGAGAAGACACCGTATTTTAAGAGAAAGCTCCTGGAATACAGATTCTGCTCAGTTATCGTAATTGTCAGTATCGTTCTTTCGCTCTCGCTTCTTATGGCGCTTATCGCACGACCGTTCCGTTCCAAGCAGACGATCACGGAGATCCATAACCGCGATATCTTCCTTTGCCTCGATACTTCCAGTTCGATGTTCCACGTGGATCTCGAGGTGTGCGACAGGCTGAAAGAGTTTGTTTCCGGACTTCACGGAGAAAGATTCGGTATCACGATCTTTAACTGCCAGACTGTAACACTTGTGCCGCTGACCACGGACTATGACTATATTATTGAAGTTCTGGATCAGATCAAAGAAGCATGCCAGATCTATATCGACATTACGGAGAAGGGCAAGTTTTACGATACTGAGGAAATGGTGAAATACAGATACATCATTGACGGTACTCAGTCCGAGTCGTTCAATGCAGGATCGTCTCTTATCGGTGACGGACTTGCTTCTACGGTATTCCAATTCCCGAATATCAAGGATGATGCATCCAGAACGAGAGTTATTATTCTCGCGACGGATAACGAACTATGGGGTGAGCCGTTTGTCCAGCTTGAAGAAGCCACGAATCTTTGTACTAAATACGGAATTAAAGTATTTGGTGCAGCGCCTGAAGAAGTCGTTGATTACGACCAGTATAGATCCTGCGTGGAGAGTACCGGCGGAAGACTTTTTACATTGGCGTCCAAGAGCATGGCAAAAGACCTGATCAAAGAAGTTGAGAAGACAGATACTTCCGTACTTTATAAGAGTGAGGTAACAGAAACGGAATACCCGGAAAAACTGGTAGTTCTCCTGACGATCTGTCTTTGTGTACATTTTGTTGTAAGTAGAAGGGTGAAGTTATGAAGATCAATCCGATCATTCCAATCTGGCTCATGGCGATCATCTGTATTGCTATGCTGTTATTCAGAAGAAGAGGCGTATGGAATTACATCCGCCAGATTCTGATCGTCGTTTTACTCTTCGCGATGAATATGCGTTTTATGGTATTTTCCCATGACGTTCCGAAGAGAGAGCTGAATGTTGATGTACTCTTTGTCATTGATAACTCGATGAGTATGCTGGCGGAAGATTTTGACGGTGAAGGACGACGTATCGACGCGGTAAAGCAAGACTGCGAATACATTATGGATAAGATGGAAGGCTGCCGTTTCTCTGTTATTTCCTTCGGAAACTATGCGTACAGGCTCGCTCCATATACGAGTGACAAAGACGTGCTGATGTCTATCATCAATTCTTTTGAGGGCCAGACACAGTACTATGCACAGGGAACATCCCTGAATCAGCCGTTTCCGCTGATGCTTGAAGCTCTGGAAAAAGATCATGAGCAAAATGAAGACCGCGTACAGCTTGTGTATTACTTTAGTGATGGTGAGATCACAAACGCAAAAGAAGAACTCGGTTCTTATTCCAAGGCGAAGAAGTATATTGCCAGTGGCGCAGTCCTCGGATATGGTACTGAAGAAGGCGGAAGGATGAAGGTCCGTACTTACGAGGGTGATGACTTCGGTGCACCATTTTATATGAAAACGAAAGATGAAAAAGGAAGAAGAGTCGAAGCACGTTCATACATCGATGAGGATAATCTTGAATCGATCGCAGATGATCTTGGGGTGGAGTATTACCATGTTGAAAAATCAACAACGCTCCGGGATGTGCTGTCAGATATCAATGATTTCCTGGATGAATATGCATCGGAAGGAAAAAGTGGAGTGGAAGGCTATGTGGATACGTATTACTGGTTTGCAATACCGATTGCCGCGCTTCTGCTTTATGACCTTATCTACTATAAAAGGAGAGTGAGAGAATGATTAAACGTATTATTATTTCCGCATATATTTTTGTCGGACTTGTGCTTTTTAAGTTCGCTTTCACTTATGGATATAACGAGTGGGTCAAATCAAAATATGAAAAGGGCGACTATACAGAGAACTACAATCTTCTGGAAGTAGCTAACTTTAATGAGCCGTATATTGTTTACTATAACAACGGCAATGTCATGTATCAGCGTCAGGATTATGAAGAGGCGATCGGATATTTTGAAACTGCCTTAACAAAGAATCCTCCGGAAGAAAAGGAATGCCTGATCCGTATCAATCTTGTTCTCTCCAAACTTGCACTTCTCGGTGACGATGCTTTTTCGAAAGAAAAGATCGATGAAACGATCGAGATTCTTGAAGAATGCCTGGATATCCTCTCGGAAAAGGGCTGTGCTAACGATGAAGGAACAGGCCACAATAACCGGGCACAAAGACTCTATGACGAGATCAAGGAAATGCTCGAACAGGCTCAGCAGGAAAAAGAAAAGCAGCAGGAATCCGAATCCAGCCAGAGCGAATCGGATCAGAGTCAGCAGCAGTCTGACTCCTCTGATTCGAGCAATGGTTCTGATCAGAGCAGTTCTTCTGACCCGAGTGATGGATCTGACCCGAGCGATGGTTCTGAAACGAGCAATGGTTCGGATCCGAGTGATGGATCTGACCCGAGTGATGGTTCCGACCCGAGTGACGGATCTGACCCAAGTGACGGTTCCGAAGATGAAGAGGAAAGAAGACGCAGAGAATCCGAACAGAAAGAATCCCAGCGGCAAAGTGAGATCGAACAAGAAATGCAGAGACGCATGTCCGACTCCAATGATCAGCGTCAGCAGCAGAGAAAAAAATCTATTGCACAGGGCGAAGACTGGAACTGGGACTATGACGAAGTTCCTGTATGGTAATGTTTCTCTGGTCTGCTAAGACCATACAAAATATCACTAAATCTATAGTTGCTTATTTGATGAACTTGGATTATTATCTTAACAGCGTATCCTTTAAGGCTGTTCCATGAGAGAACAGAAAGGTCGTTTGTCGATAATGTAATACCGTTTCCCGGGAATGGGAGGCATTCATATAGAAGACCGGCTTTTTAGGGTACCAGAAGGTATTTTACAGAGTCGGTTTTTTGTGCTCTGAATGATGGGAAGGAGTGGTATTTTTGAAAGAGTATCTTGAGAAAACAGTCCTTATGGATGAACAGGCCGTCCATAGAGCCTTGATCCGTATTGCACATGAGATCATCGAGAAGAACAAAGGTCTCGACAATGTTGCCCTTGTCGGCATACAGAGAAGAGGTGTTCCGATGGCAGACAGGATCGCGAAGGTCATGGAAGATGTTGAAGGTGTTAAGCCGGATGTAGGTGTTCTTGACATCACATTTTACAGGGATGATCTATCCACGTTGGCAGCACACCCTGTTGTGAACGGAACTGCAATTCATTTTAATATTAATGACAAAAAAATCGTCTTGATCGATGATGTGCTTTTCACCGGAAGAACGGTAAGAGCCGCGATCGAGGCGATTTTTGATATGGGAAGACCTGCCTGCATTCAGCTGGCGACCCTTGTGGATAGAGGACACAGACAGCTTCCGATAAGATCCGACTATGTTGGTAAAAACGTACCGACATCTCTCTCTGAGATGATCTCGGTGCAGCTAAGCGAGATCGATGGACAGGATAAAGTCGTTCTCTGTGAAGAGGTGAAATAATGGGACTAAAGAGTAAAGACCTGCTTGGGTTAAAGCAATTATCTGCGGAAGAGATCATGGAGATCCTTGATACCGCGAAAATGATGAAGATGGTACTGACATCCGGAAACAAGAAGACATCGCATCTTCAGGGTAAATCCGTTGTTACACTGTTTTATGAAAACAGTACCAGAACCAGACTCTCTTTCGAACTTGCTTCGAAATACATGGGTTCTGCCAGTGCGAATATCACGACTTCCGGAAGTTCGGTCAATAAGGGTGAATCTCTCCTGGATACCGCAAGAACGATCGATATGATGGCAACAGATATCATCATCATGCGTCATAGCCAGTCCGGCGCTCCGCATTATCTGGCGCCAAGAGTCAAGGCATCTATCGTAAATGCCGGTGACGGTATGAATGAGCATCCGACACAGGCACTTCTTGATATGTTTACTCTCTATGAGAAATATGGCCATATCGATGGTCTGAAAGTTGCGATCTGCGGCGATCTTTATCACAGCCGTGTCGTACGAAGTAACGTGATCGGCCTTACAAAGCTCGGTGCAACAGTTAGTGTTGCCGGACCGAGGACCATGGTTCCTGTCGGACTGGATAAGATGGGTTGTACCGTCTGCCGTTCTGTGTCAGAAGCCGTGAAAGATGCCGATGCGGTCATGGGCCTCCGCGTACAGCTGGAGCGCCAGCAGAAGTCTCTATTCCCTTCGGTTGCGGAATATTCAAGATTCTATTCCATCTCCGAAGATGTTCTGAAGCTCGCAAAGCCGGGTGCGTATCTGCTGCATCCGGGTCCGTGTAATCACGGTGTTGAACTTCCGACATGTGTATATGACTGTGACCAGTCCGTGATCAATGAGCAGGTCACGAACGGTGTGGCAGTTCGAATGGCAGTCTTATACTTACTGATGGCAAGGAGAAACCAGAATGAAAACAATTGAGATAAGAAACGCGAAGCACTTCGCTTCAGATGAAACTGTTACGATTTATATCGAGAATGGCGTTTTTACCGATAAGATCTCCGGTGATGCGGATGAAGTCATTGATGCAAAAGGACTTACGGTATTCCCGGGTCTTGTGGATATGCACTGTCACCTCCGTGAACCGGGGTATGAGTATAGAGAGGATATTAAATCCGGTACGAAAAGTGCAGCGAAAGGCGGATTTACAAGCGTATGCTGCATGCCGAACACAAACCCTGTATGTGATAACGCCGCAGTTGTTGAAGGCATTTTAAGAAAAGCGGAACAGGTAGGTTCATGTAACGTATTCCCGATCGGTGCGGCCAGCAAGGGCCTTGCCGGAAAAGAAATCGCGGAGATGGGACTTATGAAAGAAGCCGGGATCGTGGCCGTATCTGATGACGGAAAGCCGATTGCTACAGCAAACCTTCTGAAAAAGGTGCTTGAGTATTCATCGGATTTTGACCTTCCGGTACTTAATCACTGTGAAGAAATGTCTATTTCCGAAGGCGCGATGAACGAAGGTGCGATCTCAACTGCACTTGGTCTTCGTGGAATACCTGCGATTGCAGAGGAGATCATGATCTCCCGTGATATTCAGACGGCGGAGTATCTTGATATGCCGATCCATATCTGCCATGTCAGCACAAAGCGTGGAATCGAGATCATCCGCCAGGCGAAAAAGAGGGGTGTGAAGGTCACTTGTGAGACCTGCCCGCATTATTTCTCTTTGACTGAAGAGGCTTGCCAGACATATGACACGAATTTCAAGATGAATCCGCCGCTTCGTACCGAGGATGACCGCCTTGCAGTCATTGAAGGCCTCAAGGATGGTACGATCGACTGTATCGTAACAGATCACGCGCCACATCATATTGATGGAAAAGATATCGAGTTCTCTCTGGCAAATAACGGTATCATTGGTTTTGAAACCGCATTTGCTGTAGGTTATACTTATCTGGTCAAGACCGGCCTGATCTCTCTTGCTGACATGATCAAGACCATGACAGTAAATCCTTCTTCCATCTTAAAACTCGGAAGAGGAACATTGGAGAAGGGAATGCCGGCAGATGTTATGCTTGCAGATCTGAATGAGACCTTTGTCTATACTAAGGAAGAGATATTGAGCAAGTCCGCTAATTCTCCTTATATCGGAGATGAGCTTACAGGCCGTGTAAAACTTACGATCGCAGGAGGAAAGATAACATATGACGAACTTCGCTGACAGACTTACCAAGAGAATTGAGGAGTGCAATAACCCGACAGTAATGGGACTGGATCCGAAACTGGAGTACCTTCCCTCAGATATGCTGAATGAATGGCTCAAAGAAGCCAAAGATCATGAGGAGAAGAGCGGTCAGCCGGCAAATATGCAGATGGCGACCGGAATGGCGATCTTTGATTATAACCGCCTTCTGATCGATTCTGTATATGACATTATTCCGGCGATCAAGCCGCAGTTCGCTTATTATGAAATGTACGGCATTCACGGTATTATGGCACTTCGCAAGACCATTCAGTATGCACATGATAAAGGCATGCTCGTTATTGCTGATGCCAAGAGAAATGATATCGGAACAACAGCTACCGCGTATGCGAATGCGATCATCGGTGAGACCAAGATCATCAATGATACGACAGCCTGCATGTTTGACTGCGACTGTATCACTGTAAACGGCTACCTCGGCATCGATGGCATCAAGCCATTTATGGATGTTGCCAAAGAAAAGGGCAAGGGTCTCTATGTTCTCGTAAGAACATCAAATCCTTCTGCCGGTGATCTTCAGGATCTGAAACTCGAAGATGGCCGTCAGGTATTTGAAGCCATGGCTGAAAATGTTGAGAAATGGGGTCAGGAACTCATCGGAGAATGCGGGTTCTCGTCTGTTGGTGCGGTAGTCGGTGCTACATGGCCGGAGCAGGCTGTAAAAGCCAGAAAAATCATGCCGCACGCATTGATCCTCGTACCCGGATATGGTGCGCAGGGCGGTTCCGGAAAGGATGCGGTTGCATCTTTTGTGAACGGTAAGGGCGGAATCGTAAATGCTTCCAGAAGTCTGATGTGTGCCTGGAAGAAGAGAGCTGACATCGAGCCGATGGAACTGACACAGATGCACGGACCTTCCAGTGCGCCGCTTCTCGGTTTCCAGAGAGCAACCAGAGAAGAAGCACTTCGTATGCGTGAAGATCTGAATAACGCGATCAAAGCTTCCGCGGAAGCCTGATTCTGTGAGGAAATAAAATGAAACAAGAGTACAGTATAAAGCTGATCAAAAAAGAACTGCTGGGAGAAACATGTGCGGTACTGACTTTTGAATGCCCGGAGATCGCTTCGTCGGCAAAGCCGGGACAGTTCGTAAATCTGTCCTGCGCTTACTTCCTGAAGAGGCCTTTCGGAATCATGTCTGTAGATAGAGAAACAAATACCTTTAGTGTCGGTGTAAGAAAAGTCGGAAAAGGAACGGAGAAGATCATCACGGCCAAGGAAGGGGAGATGTTCACGGTCCTCGGGCCTCTTGGAAATGGTTTCTCTTTTGAAGGTGTAAAGAAACTCCTTCTGGTTGGCGGAGGAACAGGTATTTTTCCGATTTATTTTGCTGCTCAGTATGCAAGAGAAAACGACATCCCCTGTCAGGTCGTTAACGGATACCGCTGTAAAAATGACGCATTCCTGTATGATCAATTCTCCTGCGCTTGTAATGATTTCCATGTAACAACAGATGCCGGAGATCTCGGAGTAAAGGGAAACGTCATGGCATATCTGGACACCATGGATGAAAAAGAACTCTCCGATGTGACAGTTATGGTCGTCGGCCCGGGTATCATGATGAGAAAAGTATCCGAATGGGCTCAGGCAAAAGGCCTGACTTGTTATGTTTCTCTTGAACAGAGAATGGCTTGCGGCATCGGCGCCTGTCTGGTATGTGTCTGCAAGATCAAGGCAGAACAGGAAGGCAAGGAATTCGTACATAAAAGATGTTGCAAAGATGGCCCCGTATTTAAGGCTGAGGAGGTGATCTGGTGAGTATTTCCGTAAAAGTAGGTAATGTTGATCTCAAAAACCCGATCATACTTGCGTCCGGCACTTGTGGTTTCGGCAGGGAATTGTCCGAATATATGGATCTTTCTAAGCTCGGAGCTCTTTCTTCAAAGGGCCTGACGCTTCTTCCGAGAGATGGTAACCAGGGAGTCAGAGTAGCCGAGACACCGTCTGGAATGCTGAACTGTGTCGGTCTTCAGAATCCCGGAGTCGATGCTTTCCTTGCAACAGAACTTGATTATATGGTCGATAGTGGCGCCGGTGTAGTCGTTAACGTTGCCGGTCATTCAAATGAAGACTATATCGCTATGGTCGAAAAACTTGACCCGTACAAAGACAAGATCGATGCACTGGAGCTGAATTTTTCCTGCCCGAATGTTAAAGAGGGCTGCATGGTCATCGGATCCTCTCCGAAAGCGATCGAAGCTCTTGTTTCCGATCTCCGGAAGAGAACAGAGCTTCCTCTGTGGATCAAACTGACACCAAATGTAACATCCATAGCTGAAACGGCTAAGGGCGCAGAAGCAGGCGGTGCGGATGCGGTGGTTGCCATCAATACCATGCTGGGTATGTCTATCGATATAAGAACGAGAAGACCTCTTCTGCATAACAATACCGGCGGACTTTCCGGTCCTTGTGTAAAGCCGGTGGCGCTTCGTATGGTCCACGATATTTATGATGCAGTCAAGATCCCGGTCGTCGGCTGCGGCGGCATCTCCACCTATGAAGATGTCCTCGAGTTTATGATCGCAGGCGCATCTGCCGTGGAACTCGGTACGATCACACTTGTACATCCGACTCGTCCTGTCGAGATCATCGAAGAGCTTGAGAAATACTGCAAACAAAATCAAATTGATGAACTTTCGTCTTTAACAGGCACACTTGAATTGTGGAGGTAAAACATGAAATCGATCACAGATTATCTTTTTGAAACTAATGCCGTTCGCGTAAGCGACCCGGAAAAGCCGTTCTGGTATGCATCCGGAACACTCGGTCCATTCTATGTGAACACGCACTTTCTTATCGAATCGGAAGAAAAAGCAAATGAGCTTCTCGCGCTGATCGAGAAATCCGCTTCCGGTGACCGTACGAAATTCCTCTCGACGATCCTTGAGTTTGTCAAGAAACAGTATGAGACGTCGGAATCGTATAAGATGGTCATCGATCTTATTGTTGAAAAGGCAAAAGAACTCGATTTCGATATTATTTCCGGTGGTGAGCGCCGTGATTATTTCTTCTCCCTGATGCCGGCATACATTCTCGGAAAGCCGCATCTTTCCATCTTCAAAGACGGCGAGACATACTTCTCCCGCAATGTTGAAGAGGATGCTGTAAAAGTAGGTGAGGGGGATCTTTCCGGCAAAGTATCACTCCATATTGCTGACCTGATCACTGAAGCTTCGTCTTACACGAATGCATGGATCCCGTCGATCCGCGGTGTTGGTGCCGAAATCAAGGACACCATCGCAGTCATTGACCGTCTCCAGGGCGGTGAAGCAAATCTTGCAAAAGAGGGCGTAAACATGTACACCTTTGCCAAGATCGAGCTTCCGCTCTTTGATGAAGGCGTCAACAAAGGCATCCTCACGAGTGCACAGCGAGATATGGTTGCTCATTTCATGGAAAACCCGATCGATTATATGAAGGCATTCCTTACCGCACATCCTGATTTTATCGACGAGCAGATCGCTCTTGGCGGCAAGCCGAAGCAGAGAGCTGAAATGGCGATCTCCCGCGGTTACGTACCGGGAAGAAGTTAATCCTGTGCCATCTTCTCCGAAAAGCACTACCAGAGAATACATCACGTCTGTTCATCGCCTTCCGGTTCTGATCACCTACGGCAAACGCCGCAGACTCAAGATCACACTGGATGACGATGGACGGGTGTGTGCTTTTGCGCCGAAATATATGTCACTAAAGGACATCGACAAGTTTGTCGAATCGAATCACGAGTGGATCATCAAGCATCAGGCAAAACTTGCTGATCGGATCAAACTTCCCTATATCGATGCCGTGGAGCAGAAGCGGAAAGCAAGGATCATAAAAGCCAGGGCAAGTGCTTTTCTGGCAGTATATGATGGGAAAAAGCCCGCCCGCATTTCAGTGAGGTATATGACATCCCGATGGGGCTCTTGTTCAGCAAATGGAAACATATCCCTGAATGTCTATCTGCTCGATGTCGAAACGGAGCTGTTTGACTATGTTCTGATCCACGAGCTTTCTCATCTTTATCAGATGAATCATTCGCCTGCATTCTGGGCACAGGTCTCCAGATATTGCCCGGACTATAAGAAATGCCGCGCGGCACTTCGGAAATATCAGATACCGAAAAAGCTTTAGCATTACCCTCACAAATAGATGTAACAAGTGTTGCACCGATCGGGATTTCTTCTTTAATCCTTGTATAAAAAAGCACAATTCGATATACTTGAATTGTTGGTAAATCAAAGAGTTTTGCCAATATTTCAGGAAACGCGAGGATCGCTTTTATGAAGAATATTCCACTATATGATGTGCGCCATATAGAAGATCTCCGTGATATGCTCAAGCAGAGTACTGAGCTGTATGGAGATCTTCCTCTGTTTTATTACAAAAAAGTTAGAGGCGGTGACTACGAATACCATACCTTTAACGAGTATAATACGGCTGTTCAGGCGATGGGAACCGGTCTTTCCCATCTTTGCGGTCTCGGATCACGTATCGCTATTTTGGCGGAAACAAGATATGAGTGGTATATTTCTTATCTTGCTACGACGAATGGTACAGGTATTATCGTTCCGCTGGATAAGGAATTACCGCCGGATGAGGTGGCCAGCTGCCTGAACCGTGCGGAAGTAAACTGTATTATATATTCCTCCTCCAAGCAGAAAGTCCTTGATGAGATCAAGGATCAGATCCCGGGTGTGAAATATTATATCTGCATGGATAAAACGGATAAAGAAGGTGTCGAGTATTTCTATGACGTCCTGAACAAGGGCCAGGAACTTCTGGATTCCGGAGACAGGCTGTTCCTCGATGCGCCGCTTGATAGAGAAGCTATGACGGTTCTGCTTTTTACAAGCGGAACAACGGCACAGAGTAAAGCTGTCATGCTTTCTCAGAAGAATATCTGTAAGAATCTCGAGGGCATGTGTTCGATGTGTTATATCGACCAGAATGATATGTTCTTATCGGTTCTTCCTTTGCATCATACCTATGAGTGTACTTGCGGATTCCTCTGTCAGGTGTATCGCGGCTCCCATATCGCTATATGTGAAGGTCTCCGTTATATCGTCCCGAATATGCAGCAGTCCAAGGTCTCCATTATCCTTGTCGTTCCGCTGATGCTCGAAAAGTTCCATAAAAGCATCATGTCCAAAGCAAAAGCGACAAAGAAAATGGCCAGAAAATTCGAGTTTGGCAGAAAGCTCTGCAAATTCCTTCTTTTCTTCGGTATCGATAAGCGCAAAAAGATCTTTAAGCAGGTCCACGAGACCTTTGGCGGGAATCTGCGATTGATCATCTGCGGCGGTGCCGCGATCGATCCTCAGATCATGCAGGATATGCAGGATATGGGATTCGGATGTATCCAGGGATATGGTCTTACAGAGTGTGCTCCGATCCTGGCACTTAATCGTGACTGTGACTATAACAACCGTGCTGCGGGCCTGCCGCTTCCGGACGTGGATGTTCAGGTCATCGACAAAGATGAGAACGGTATCGGTGAATTTATCGCAAAAGGCGATAATGTCATGCTGGGCTACTATAAGAACGAGGAAGCAACCAGGGAAGCCCTCGATGAGAACGGTTATTATCATACCGGCGATCTCGGTTTTATCGATAAGGACGGATTCTGTATCATCACCGGAAGAAAGAAAAATGTCATCATTGCCAAGAACGGAAAGAATGTTTTCCCGGAAGAGATCGAGACGATGCTCTGCTCTTCGGACTATATTGAGGAGTGTCTCGTATCCGGAGAAGAAGAAAATGATGATGTGATCATCACTGCCACGATTTTCCCCTGTATGGATGAAGTTAAGAAACAGCTTGGCGACAATCCGGACGATGATGCGATCCAGACCCTTCTTGAGGAAGAAGTGTCAAAGGTAAATAAGAACCTGGTGAACTACAAGCATATCAAGCGTGTTGTTCGCCGTGATACCGAGTTTGATAAGACAACAAGTAAAAAGATAAGAAGACAGTACAAAAAGTAATCACATATTAGTAGGAGGCATTTTCTAAATGCTAAGCAAAACAAGTATCGAAAGGATCCTATCCGCTGCGTTGTCTAAAGGAGGAGATTTTTCAGAGGTCTATATCGAGCGCAGTAAAATATCTTCTGTTTCGCTTCTTAACGGAGTCGTGGAAGGTGCCGGTGCGAGTATGGATATGGGAATCGGTATCCGCATACTCGAAGGCGACAAGTGCGTATATGTTTATTCCAACGATATTTATCACGAGGAAAAACTAATACAGATGGCAAAAAATGCGTCTGCCTCGCTCACGGATGCTCCCAATAACAAGACGATCTATTTAACTCCGGAAATCGAGTATTTTTCCCAGAAGTTTGAGATTTCACCGACTTCAGTTTCCAAAGCCGACAAGGTTTATAAACTGAGAAAAGCAGGCGAGACTGCGACGGGATATTCCGATCTGATCACTCAGACTTCCGCGTCTTCTTCAGATGTCGAAAGAGACGTATGGATCGCAAATTCTGACGGGCTTTATGTAAAAGATCACCGTTGCCGCACGAGAGTTGCTATCACGGCGATCGCAAGTTCAAACGACGACAAACAGCAGGGCTATTTTGCACCGGGAAGCGGCGAAGGTTATGAGTTTTTCGAAAGACTCGATCTTGATGAACTTGCTGCAAAAGCCGCTAAGACCGCAGTGACCATGATCGATGCCAAACCATGCCCCTCCGGAAAGATGCCGGTCGTCATTGGCAACGGTTTCGGCGGAGTTATTTTCCATGAAGCGTGCGGACATGCTCTGGAAGCAACAGCCGTTGGCATTAAGTCATCCTATTTCACAGGAAAAAAAGGTCAGAAGATCGCAAGCTCTATCGTATCCGCCTATGATGATGCAAAGATCGCCAAGGAATGGGGCAGTTATGAAGTCGATGATGAGGGTACACCTTCGACCACGAACCTTCTTATTAAAGACGGTATGCTGAATAGTTACCTGATCGATAAGATCGGAAGCAGAAGGATGAATGAACCTTCCACCGGATGCTCGCGCCGCCAGAATTATGCATATGCGCCGACATCCCGTATGTCGAATACTTTCATCGCCAACGGCGAAAGCAAACCGGAAGATATCATCGCCGATACAGAATACGGCATCTATGCAGCCAGCATGGGCGGAGGATCTGTGGATACCTCCACCGGAGAATTCAATTTCGCGGTAAATGAAGCATACATGATCAGAAACGGAAAGATCTGTGAGGCTGTTAAAGGCGCTACCCTGATCGGAAAAGGAAACGAAGTTCTCCTTAATATCGATCGTGTCGGAAATGACCTTAAGCTCGCGCAGGGCGTATGCGGTTCTGTCAGCGGCAATATCCCGGTCGATGTCGGTCAGCCGACGATCCGTGTATCCGAGATCACTGTCGGCGGTCAGGCGTGATAATAAATCAAATGATATCGTACAGGTGAGCAGAAAATGGACAATAAGATTCGTGAATATATTGATGAATTACTTAAACAGGCTTTGAAGGAAGGCTTCTCCGAGGCTGAAGTGTACTATGGTTCCGATAACTCCATGTCGGTTTCCGCAAGAGAGGGTAAGATCATCGAGTTTGAAAATTCGGATTCATCCGGAATCTCTTTCCGTGGTCTATTTAACGGACAGATGGGAAGTGCCGATACGGAAGATATTCAGCCCGATATGATCCCGTTCCTGATAAATCAGGCAAAAGACAATTGCCGCGTTCTGGAAGTCAAAGAAGAGATCACAGTTTTTGAAGGGGAGAAGGAGTATCCCGAGTTTAACGGTTATTCCGAAGATCTTGCGAAGATCGACTATCAGACACTTGCGGACGCCGCTCTTTCTATGGAAAAAGAACTTCTGGGATACGATTCCCGCATCGAGGCAGTGGATGACTCAAATGCCATCTATTCCAGCACGATTTCCTATCTTCAGAATACGAAAGGAATGATCTGCGAAACTCAAACCAATGATTTCGCTGTATATCTCGGATGCCGTGCGAAAGACGGTGAGGATGTTCAGACATATGGAAAATCCTGGTCTTATGGCGAAAGATCCGAATTTGATGCAAAAAAATGCGCCGAATATGTTGGTGAACATGTCATTGCGAAACTTGGCGCTGCTCCCGTGGATTCTCTGAAGACACCGATCGTTCTCGACCGGTTTGCCGCAAAGAGTATTCTTGCTGCATTCTCGGGTGCTTTTAACGCCGAAGCGATCCAGAAGGGACTTTCACGTCTTGTCGGAAAAATCGGTGAGCGTATTGCAAACGAAAAGATCACCTTGATCGATGAAGGCATGATCGAGGGAAGTCGTCTGTGCTGTCCTTTTGATTCGGAAGGCGTTATTACGAAGAAGACAGTCCTGATCGATAAAGGTATTTTCCGCTCGGCGCTTCATAACCGTAAGACTGCGCTCGCGGATGGTGTGGAGAGTACGGGCAATGCTTCCAGAGGCGGGAAAAACGGCCTTGGTATCTCGCCTGCGAATTTCCATTTCGAAAACGGTGATCTCACACTGGAAGAGCTGTTTAAGAAAATGGAAAACGGTATTTACATTACCGCGGTTTATGGACTTCATGCCGGGATCAACGGGATTTCCGGTGATTTCTCTCTGATGTCGGAAGGATTCGTTATCCGTGACGGTAAAATCGCCGAGCCTGTAAATCAGATCACGATTGCGGATAATTTCTTTGATTTGCTGATGAAAGTGGAAGAACTTGCTGATGATGTTGAGTACTTCTCTCCGGAAGCATCACATATCCAGTCTCCAAGCCTTCTGATACCGGATGTTTCCGTAGCAGGAAAATAAGTCACAGGATCGTCGGATTTCTGTGGTTTTTATTAAACTTTCTTCTTTTGATCATCTTGATCAGGAAAAGACATGAAATTATTAGACATAGAAACAGGATCGTTCCCACAATAATGGGGACGATCTTTTCTTTCAGACTCTTTTTGCCACTGAGTTCGGAAACCACCGTGGATTCTGTCACCTTGTCCGGGTCGGCAATAGTTACCGTATAATACCCGATACAATAGGCTTCGTTATTCGAGAAGCGGCGGTAGATCGGAAGAGAAAAGACCTGTTCATCCGCGGTCGGATCGATCACCATGGAGGAAAGATCCAGTTCGTTACTATATCCTCCATTGGCAAGAGATGTCTGGATCGAATAACACTCGAGAAGACGAAGATCCGTGTTGGTGATCTTAAGAGGCGTATCAACGATCGCCTGTTCGATCTGTGTACGCGTTCCGGAAACAACACTTGTCATCTCGGTCGTATCGATCATCGTCGTGGTATAGTTTGTAAAGCAGTACTCGAATAGATCGATCAGTGTCTGGTATCTCTTTTCCGCATCTCCGGCACCAAGGAGAATGCCGATCAGAGTTCTTCCGTCTTTCTCGACCCCGGCTATGATCGTATAGGAAGATTCCGCGGAAAAGCCGGTCTTGCCGCCGATATAGTACTCATAGGCGGTAGCAGGTGTGGAAATAAAGCGGTTCGCATTATTCAGAATACGCTTGTCATTATATGTGTTTGTCGGTTCGATCGTATAAGAAGAGGATGTGGCGATCTTGCGGAAATCAGGATGCCGCAGTGCTTCTTTAAGTATCAGGGACATATCCAGACATGTTGTTTTGTGATCGCTGTCCGACCGTCCGTAAGAATTTGTGAAACGCGTGGAGGAACAGCCGAGACCGGTGGCCCGTTCATTCATTTTTTCTACAAAAGCACTTTCACTGCCGCTTATCTTTATTGCCAAAGCCATGCAGGCATCGTTGGCGGATTTCAGAAGACAGGCATATATGCACTGCTCGACGGTGACGATCTCACCCTCGGTAAAGCCGATACGCACATAATCATCCGGGATCGTTTCATACATCTCCTTGGTGATCGTGATCGTGTCCTCCATCTCCAGTTCTTCCAATGCGAGAAGAACCGTCATGATCTGTGTGATGGCAGCAGGGGCACGCAAATTGTTGTACTGATATCCGATAAGTTTCGTATCCGAAGATGCATCGTAGATGAGATACGAGTCGGCTCCGACGATCGGAAGATCAGAAGGATCAGAGTCTAAAAGGTCCTCAACAGGATTGGAAAGAGCCGGATCATTTCCGGTTTCCGAAGAGGAAGTGCCGTTATCCGCAAGAAGAGAAGAGGAGATCGAAGAAATGAGAAAAATGAACGAGAGGAATAATGATAATACCCGTCCCGTAAGCTTCTTTTTCCGCATGGATCCACTCTCCTTAACATAAAAAAATCTTCCCGATATCGTTCACAAAATCCGTTTGTTCATGTATCATTAAAGAGTCAAAAACAACGAAATAAATCGAAATAGAAATCGAGGTCATTTACGTGTCAACTGTTATTGTATCGCAAGATGAGTTATCGCGCTATAACTCTCTCATCCCTATGCTTAAAAAGCATATTTCCGAGATCGGGATCGATCGCGGGCGTCCGCTGACATATCTTGTCAAAACCTACGGCTGTCAGCTGAATGAGTCAGACAGCGAGAAGATCGAGGGTATTTTCCGGAGAATCGGACTAATAGAGGCAAAAGAGGAAGAAACTCCTGATTTCCTGATCTTTAATACATGTACGATTCGTGAAAATGCAGATATCCGTCTCTTCGGCAATCTCGGCGCATATAAGTCGAAAAAGAAAGAGAACCGGAATATGTTCATTGCCGTATGCGGCTGCATGATGAAACAGCAGGAGAATATCGACCGGATCAAAAAGAGTTTCCCTTATGTGGACGCATGTTTCGGACCGTCGGATATCCATATACTTCCGAAGATCCTGGCAGATAAACTTAACCAGAGAAAACGTATCTTCTCCGTATCTGAAGAAGACTATCTGGTGGATGATAACGATATTCCCGTATTCCATAAGAGAAAGTTCCGAGCACTGGTTCCGATCATGTACGGATGCAATAATTTCTGCACATACTGCGTCGTCCCATATACACGAGGCCGCGAGCGCTCCCGTTCCTCGGAACAGATCCTTGCCCAGCTCCGTGACCTGGCTGCTTCCGGGTATAAAGAAGTCATGCTTTTGGGACAGAATGTTAATTCATATGGTAAGGATAAGGAAGGTGAGATCTCTTTTGCGAAACTTCTGGAAGAAGCAGCAAAGATCCCGGGCTTTTCCCGTATCCGCTTCATGACATCCCATCCGAAGGATATCTCCGAGGAAGTCATCTATACGATGAAGAAATACCCGAACATCGAGCGTCATCTGCATCTTCCGATGCAGTCCGGCTCAAGTAAAGTTCTAAAGAGGATGAACCGTCATTACGACCAGGAACAGTATCTGAAGACGGCGATGCTTTTCCGGCAGGAACTTCCGGATGCTACGGTCACGACTGATATCATTGTCGGATTCCCCGGAGAGACCGAGGAGGATTTCCAGGAAACACTCGATGTGATCGAAAAGGTCCGATTTGATAGTGCTTTTACATTCCAGTACTCCAGAAGACCGGGAACAAAAGCGGCGGACTATCCGGACCAGATCCCGCAGGATGTCGTCACCGAGAGATTCGGACGTCTTCTGGAACTTCAGAATGCACTGACCTTTGCTTCCAATGAATCCGTTGTCGGAAAGACCGAGGAGATCCTGATTGAAGGGAAGAGTGCGACAGCACCGGATGTCCTGACCGGAAGGACCAATTCCAACCGGCTTGTGAATTTCAGGATCCCTGACGGAATTGAATATAAAGGAAAGAAAATCGACAGTTCTGCATCTGATTTTGATGCAGACAGCTTTGAAGGATTGCTGGCGAATGTGCGGATCACCCGTGCGAAGCCGTATTCCGTAGAAGGAGAATTGGAGAGTTTTATCGATGAGTCAAGATGATCTTCTAACATATGCTTCATTAGATGTATCGACGCTCTCACCGATGATGCGCCAGTACTTCGATATGAAAAAGACCGCCGGAGACGCTATCCTGATGTTCCGCCTCGGTGACTTTTACGAGATGTTCTTCGATGACGCCATACTCGTCTCGAGGATACTCGAACTGACACTTACCGCCCGTGACTGCGGACTCGAAAAGCGTGCACCGATGTGCGGAGTCCCGCATCACTCGGCCTCGTCTTATATGCAGCGCCTGATCACCCAGGGATATAAAGTGGCGATATGCGAACAGATGGAAGAT
>Ga0247608_10001101_pt1 | contig 39132 bp, 35 predicted proteins | sample 176DNAGHGlowgp2_FD_193490 | JGI IMG/M metagenome (GOLD analysis project Ga0247608, IMG submission 193490) | Sheep rumen microbial communities from Palmerston North, Manawatu-Wanganui, New Zealand - 1766 DNA GHGlow gp2 | ecosystem: Host-associated > Mammals > Digestive system > Stomach > Rumen ...
CTTCTAATTGTTGTATTCGTACCATAGTCCCTCTTTTTTTAATTTATTAATTATAGTTTGGTGTTCTGCTGCTGTTTTAGTAAAGTATGTTTTTTTATTTTTATCTGCAACAAAATAATAGTAATCATGATTTGTTGGATTAATAGCTGCTTCTATACTTTCTATTCCAGGATTACAAATTGGAGATATTGGTAATTTTCCTGCCATAGAAGAACTTCTAGTGTTATAATCGTTTACACTATCAAATTCTTTTTTATAAAGTTCTCTTTCATCCATATCTACTTTTTCAGCATAATATGTAGTTACATCACTTCCAAGTGACCATTTAGCTTTTAGTCTATTATAAAATACTCCAGCTACACCATTTCTATCATCAGATGAAGTTCCTTCTAATTCTACAATTGATGCTAGTGTGAGAATTTGATGTAATGAATAATTACTATTATTTATTTCATTTTTATAAGCATTTAGTTTTGAACCCATTTGATCTAACATAGTTTTAATTATTTCTTTTAAGGATACATCTTTATTTTGAAATTCATATGTATCAGGAAATAAATATCCTTCTAAAGAGTAATATATTTTTTCATTTTTTATACTATCATCTAAAAACCAATATGTATTTATTAATTCATCTAAATAATTTTGATCTTTTAATAGATTATATAAATCTTCTTTAGAATTATTTGTATTTTTTTCTATTAAATCAGCAATATATCTCATATTTTTTCCTTCAGGTAAAGTAATTGTTATTGAATCAGGATTATAATTAGAACCTTTACTTAATTCTTTTAAAATATCTTTAATATCCATTGATTTATTTAAATTATAAACACCAGCTTGTAAATCACTAGATTTATGAGTTTTAACATATATTTTATAAAAAAATTTTGATTTAATTAAATCTTTTTCTTTTAATCTTTTAGAAAGAGTTAAATACGTTTCCCCTTTTTTTACTTCAATTTCAATATTAGTTTTATCATTTGAAACAGAAGATATTTCAAATTTATAAATTACAAACACAGCTAAAATTAAACATAAAAATATTATTAAAATCTTTTTCATGTTAGAAAAAGACAAGCTTATGCTTGCCCACCTTCATTTTGTTTTTGTGCTGCATCTTGTAATTCATCTAAAATTGTTTCAATTATTTTCCATTCTTTATCTGTTTCGATTGGATCTAATCTTACTCCTTCTTCTTCAGGATAATAAATTGAAGCATATACTTTAGTATTTCCTTCTTCATCTAAAGTGTTATCTGTATATACCATGTAGTTTTTCTTAGTTTCATCAGATTCAAATGTAAAAAGTACTTCACATTCTACATTTTTTCCTTCATCATCAGTTACAGTAAATGTCATTTGTTCATCTTTCATAAATTCTTTCCTTTCATTTTATCTAAATATGTTTGAAGTATTATATTAGCAGCAACACTATCAATTTTTTTCTTTCTTTTTTTTCTTGAAATATCCGCTTCTAACATATAGTTAGTTGCTTCAACTGTTGATAGTCTTTCATCCTGTAAAACTACTTCTATATCCAGAAATTTTTCTAATTTTTCTTTAAAACTTAGGGTTGCTTCTGCTCTAAACCCTATGCTGTTATTCATATTTTTAGGTAATCCTAAAACTATTTTACTTATATTTTCGATATCAACTATCTCTTTTATTTGCGGTAGTAATTCATCATAATTTGAATCACTAAAATGAATTGTTTTATAGGTACTTGCAATAGTTAATGTAGAATCACTTATAGATATTCCTAATGTTCTAGTTCCTAAATCAAGACCTAAATATTTACTCTGCATAGTTTTTAAGTAACACCTCAAGTATTTTAGTCCTATCAAATTTCATAAGTTTATTTCTTGCTTCTTTGTGATTAGAAATATAACCTGGATCACCACTAATTAAATATCCAACAATTTGATTAATTGGATTATAACCTCTTTCTCGTAATATTTCAATTACTTCTTTTAAGGTATTTTCAATTAGTGCATCAGTAAAATTTGATGACTCATAAATTTTAGTTCCACTCATACAATCACCTACTTTATGAATACACTTTTATTTTATCATTAAATTATTAATTTTACAACAAAAAGAAAAAAGTTACTTATTTTGTAACTTTTATATTGATATAGATATTTATTTAATGTATAATTTTTATAGGAATACTTAATAGTTGAGTGCTTGCCTCCGAAAGGAGGTGATGAAATGACTAAAAAAGATTTTTTAATCTTATCTTTAATCATTATCATCTTTCTTCTTATTATTTTATTATTTAAACAATGATGATAATATAAGAAAAATAGCACTCAATCACATGGATTAAGTGCTTAACCATTTAATGGGTGAGTACTCAACATAGTCGTGTTAAGTATTCCCTTTTTTATTTTATTCAAGTTTCCTTGACAAATACATATTAACATAAAATTAATATTTTGTCAAAAATCTATTTTACTTTTACCTTTACATAATTATATATTTCATTATGTATTTCACTTTTAGTTTTAATAATATCTTCATTATTACATTCAATTGTATACCAATTATATAAATTAGATAGTTCAATATAACTTGTTTCAGCCATTCTTAAATGGTTTTCATCCATTTCATGTTGATCAATCTCAGTTCTGTTTTGTTTTAATTTAACAGCTTGTTCATAAGGCATGTGTAAAAATATAGATATATCTGGTTGTGGTAATTCTAGTAAATCAAATTCTAATTTTTCTAACCATTTATACATTTTAATTCTTTGATCATATTCTTTAATCTTGCCACCTTGATGTGCCATATTAGAAAAGACATATCTATCAAGTATTACATTAGTACCATTATCAAGTAATTTATTTATTGCATCAATATTATATAGTCTATCTGCAGCATATAATAATGATGCGACTTTAGGGTCTACATTTACTGCACCTTCAGGAAAAATACAAGGTCCAATATGACTTTTACCTAAATAAGATCCTCCTATTATAATTCCTGTTGGAGAATCATAATTTGGAAAAGAAAATTGTTCTATTGCAATTTTACTTTTTTTTAATTTTTCAAGTAACATTTTACTTTGTGTTTCTTTACCTGAACAATCTGTTCCTTCTATTACTATTAATTTACCTTTCATAACGTCTCCTTTTATATAAAACATGCTTATATTCTATTCCATTATCAGAGTTATCTTTAATTATTTCTTTATCAAATTCATCTTTATTAAATTTTGGAAAATATACTGTTGCATTTTCACATGTAGCGTTTATTTCTGTTAAATATAATTTATCTGATAAATCAATAAATTGTTTATAAATTGAAGCTCCGCCTATAATAAATACTTCTTCATCACTTTTTTCATAATCATTTAAAAATGATTCTATTGAATTATAGATAACTACTTCTTTAGGATATTCTTCATCTACATCTGTAATTACAATATTTGTTCTATTTGGTAACACTTTAGGAAGAGAATAAAAAGTATTTCTTCCCATTAAAACAGTATGACCACTTGTTACACTTTTAAAAAACTTTAAATCATTTGGTAAATGCCATATTAGATCATTATTCATACCTAGTTCATTATTTGCTCCGATAGCAGCAATTATTGATATTTTCATAAAACCCTCCTATTTTGCAATTGGAAAACTTATTTTTCCATGATGTTTATAATTTAATACTTTAATATCTTTTAATTCACTTGAATTATCAAATTCAAAGAAATCACGTATTTCTGGATTTAACCATAAATCTGGTGCTTTTAAATCCTCTAGTTCTTTAAAACGTTTAATTTGTTCTTTAATTCCTTCTAATTGATTTACATAAATATGAGCATCTTTTATAGACCAGTTTAATGTACCTGGTTCTAAATTAGTACAATGAGCTATCATATTTACAAGTACTGCATATTGTGTAATATTAAATGGTAGTCCTAGTGGAACATCACAACTTCTTTGATGAACTAAGCAATTTAGTTTATCATTAGTTACATCCCATTCACTACTCCATACACATGATGGAAGTACTGCAGTATTTAAAAATTCATTTTGCCATAAACTCATAACCATTCTTCTATCAGTACTATTATTTTTAATTGTATTAATTAAATTTTGAGTTAATTTATATCTATTAACTATATATCCATATGCTGTACCAATAGTATGAGCATACTCTTTTCCAAAATATTTTTGAACATTCTTTTTAACTAATTTCCCATCCTCTAAAACATTTTGTTCAGCATTCCAATAACCATTTTCATCAACTTCCCATTCATCCCAAATATGGTTATTACGACTTTGAAGCCATCTTACATCATTACTTTGTGCTTGATAAATCCAAAGCATTTCAGTTATAGCATTTTTATATGCTAGTTTTTTTGTTGTTAAAAAAGGAAATTCCTCTTTTAAATCAAAAGATAAATTGTAATATGGAATTTTTATTGTATTAATTCCTGTTCTATTTTTAACTTCTACTCCATTATTTAAAATATTTTCACATAAATTTATGTATTCTTTGTCCCATTTTGACATACCTTAACCTCCCTTAATCAACTATCTCGTTATCTTTAAAATTAACGTTTATAAATTTTTTACTTGCTAAAAAATCACACATATGAACAAATTTTTGATATTTATTTGATGGTTTTTTTAATACTTCATTACCATTATAATCAGTAGTCCACTCACCCATATGTGTACTTACACATTTACATATAAAGTTAATTTCTTCTTCATTTAAACTTAGTTTATCTTTATTATTTTTTATAAATTGTGCAATTAATAATGGATGATCAAACCTGGTATATTTTTCTTTTACAATACCTGATTTTAATCCATCATGTAATACTAAACTAAATATCATCATATCTTTTTCGTCATCACTAAATACTGATCCAATAGTATTATTTGTAAGTAATTCATGCGCTAATCTTACAGCTGCTTTAGTATGACGTACTAGTCCTCCATCACCTGTTGCGTACATTGGATGATATTTTCCAGTAGAACTAGCTGGTATTATAAAAAAATAATCAGGTAATAAATCAACCATTATTTTTAAATTATCTACATATTTTTTATTTTTAATATATGTATATTCACACTTAAAAACTTCTTTTTTATTCATACTACCTCCTATGTTGAGTATAGCATATACAAAAGATTAAAACAAGAAAAAAAGGAATTTATTATATAAATTCCCTAAGTATTTGATTTTGTATATAAAAATATTTTGGATTTATTTTTATAAAATTATTTTCTATAATTAATTTTTTATCATCTAATAATTTTTTAATATTAAATACATCTTCTATTTCTTTATTATATTTTGATTTAAATTTTAACAAACTTACACCATCTACTTTACGAAGTCCTAAAATCATTTCATTTTGCATATTTATTTTTTCATCTATTATTTCAATTTGTCTATCATATATATTATTTAAATACTTATTTAAATTTCTTGTATTAGTATATCTAATGTTATCTATATATCCACTAGCACCAACACCAAAGCCATAATAATGATTATTATTCCAATATGTTAAATTATGAATTGAATTACAGTTTTTAGAAAAATTAGAAGTTTCATAATGATTAAAGTTCTTATTTTTTAAATAATTACAAATATATTGATACATTTTATAATCTAAATCTTCATCAATATTAGATACATTATCAATATATAATTTTGTATTTGGTTCAATCATTAAAGAATAAGTAGATATATGATTAATATCTAAACTTGTTAAAAAATCTAAATCACATTTTAAATCATCTAATGTTTCGTTAGGAATAGCGTAAATTAAATCAACATTAATATTTTTAAAACCTATTTTTTTGATTAAATTAATTTTTTCTATTACTTCTTCTTTTGTATGATTGCGATTTAAAAACTTTAGATTTTTTTCATTTACTGACTGAATACCTATACTTATTCTATTAACTTTATTTTCATATAAAACTTTTAATTTTTCATAAGTTATATCTATATTACATTCAAATGTAAATTCAATATTTTTACTTAAATTAAATTTATTTAAAATTCTAAATAAATATTTTAATTCATCTACATCTAAACTAGATGGAGTACCTCCACCAATATAAAGTGTTTCTAATACTTCATTTTTATAAAATTCATTTATTTCTATTTCAAGAGATTTTAAATATTTTTTTATAAATTTTTTATTATAATATACTTTACAAAAATCACAGTATGAACAGATATAATTACAAAATGGAATATGAATATAACAAGATTTTACTTTTTCTTCCATTGTTCTAATTTTTTCCTTATATATTCATTTTGTTCTTCTTTAGATATACCTAATAAATAAAGTGCTTCTCTATATTGAGTTACAACATTTTTTGGAGTTATTCTACCTTCAATTTCTAAATTACAATTTAACATTTCACTTAATGCATCTACTACAAACATCCATATATATCTATAAAATTTTAAAGCCTTTTTTCTTTTTTCTTTATCTTCTATATGACACATTTCACCTTCGGTTAAATCATACCACTCTTTTTCTTGTATTTCTTCTTTAGTCATTTTTATCAACCTTCAATACTGATAAGAACGCTTCTTGTGGTATTTCTACACTTCCTACCATCTTCATACGTTTCTTACCTTCCTTTTGTTTTTCAAGTAGTTTTCTTTTTCTTGATACGTCTCCACCATAGCATTTAGCAAGTACGTCTTTTCTTACAGCTTTTATTGTTTCACGCGCTATTACTTTAGAACCAATTGTTGCTTGTATTGGTACTTCAAATTGTTGACGAGGTATTAATTTTCTTAAATGTTCTACTATTGTTCTTCCTCTGTTATAAGCAAAATCTTTATGTACTATAACACTTAATGCATCTACCACTTCTTTATTAAGAAGTATATCCATTTTAACTAAATTACTACTTTTATAACCAATTATTTCATAATCAAATGAAGCATATCCTTTTGTAGTAGATTTTAATTTATCAAAAAAATCATATACAATTTCAGATAGTGGAATTTCATAGTGAATATTAACTCGAGCCTCATCAATATATTCCATTGAAACATAGTTTCCTCTTTTATTTTGACACAATTCCATAATTGGGCCAATGTAGGTAGATGGAACAAATATATTTGTTCTAATATAGGGTTCTTTTATATCTAAAATCATACCTCTATCAGGCATTTTAGATGGACTATCAATTAAAATATTTGATTTATCAGTTAATAATACATCATATATAACTGATGGAGAAGTCGCGATTAATTCAATATTAAATTCTCTTTCGATTCTCTCTTGTATTATTTCCATATGAAGTAATCCTAAAAAACCACATCTAAATCCAAAACCAAGTGCTTTAGATGTTTCTGGTTCAAAAGTAAGAGCAGCATCATTTAATTTTAATTTTTCAAGTGCCTCTTTTAAATCAGGATATCTAGATGATTCAATTGGATAAATACCACAGAAAACCATTGGTTTCATTGGTTTATAACCTGGTAACATACTACTAGCAGGATTACTTTCTAAAGTAATTGTATCTCCAACTTTTATATCACTAATACTTTTTATACTAGCACATAAAAATCCAACATCACCTGCAGTTAAATATTCTTTTTTTATTTCCTTTGGAGTATGTACACCTAATTCATTTACTTCATATGTAGCTCCACTTTGCATCATCATTACTCTATCATGTAATTTGATTTTACCATTAACTACACGTATTAGTGCAACTACTCCCCTATAAGGATCATAGAAACTATCAAAAATTAATGCTTGTAATAATTCATTTTTATTACCCTTAGGAGAAGGTATTTTTTTTATAACTTCTTCTATTAATTCTTTTATACCAACACCAGTTTTAGCAGATGTTAGAATAAATTCATCTTCATCAAATCCAAGTGTATCCATAAGTTCTTTTTTTACTTTTTCAGGATCTGCATTAGGTAAATCTATTTTATTTATAACTGGTATTATTGTTAAATTATTTTCAAGCGCTAAATATAAATTAGCAAGAGTTTGTGCTTCAATTCCTTGAGCAGCATCAACAACTAATATAGCTCCTTCACATGCAGCTAGGCTACGCGATACTTCATATGTAAAATCTACATGTCCTGGAGTATCAATTAAATGTAGAATATAGTCTTCATCATTGTATTTATATTTTAATTCTACTGCATTTAATTTTATAGTTATTCCACGTTCTCTTTCAATATCCATGCTATCTAAAAGTTGTTCTTGCATTTCTCTTTTAGTAATCGCACCAGTAACTTCTAGTATCCTATCAGCAATAGTGCTTTTACCATGATCTATATGCGCAATTATTGAAAAATTTCTAATGTTTTCTTGTTTCATAACATCACCAACATAAGTATTATACAGTATTTTTCTCATTTAAACAAATATTTATTAACTTCTTTAAATGGTTACTTCATAATTAACTATAGAGTTATATTTGATAGTTAGGTGTTTTATCCTCTGTTAGGAACAGAGGTGATGTTCAATGAGTTTAATTGAAAGGCAAAATATGAAATTAGTTGTAATAGCTCTTGCTATTATTCTATACACAATTATAGAATTAAAATCAAAGAACTAAAATTAAAACACCTATTCAACTTGAATATGGTGTTTTAACAAACATGTATTAACAATTGAACAGAGTTAACACCTAACACGGAAAAATCAAGTGTAACTCTTTTTATATTATATTCAAAATAAATATAATATTTAATTACAAGTTAATTATATAATACTTTTTATATTAAATCAAGTATTATATATTTTATTTTTAATTTTTACTATTTCATTATTTTTTTCTAGTTCTTTTAATAACAATACTACTTTACTAGCTTCTTCTTTTGCATCATTATCAAGTACACAATAATCTAATATTTCTCCATTATATATAATATACCAATTATCTCCAACAATACATATCTCATTATCTATTTTTACCTGTTTAAATTCTATATTAGTAAAATATGATTCAATAGCTCTTATCTTATTGATTTTATTTATTACATCACTATTTTTATAAGAAACAATAATTTTATTTCTATCACGTTTATATATATCAGTAGCATCATAGAATTTTAAATTACTACTACTTAATTCTTTATTATTTGCTATACATATAAGTGAATAATTACCAAAATCTGTTTCAAAATAGCAATTACATTCTACATTTTTATTTTCAATAAATTTATACCAGTCTTCACTATAATTATCCATAATTCTTGGAGGTAAACTATCATTTATTTCATCTGGAACATTTGACTCATAGTCACATAGTAAATAGCTTTTTGTTACAAAAACAAAATTTATATTTTCATTTAAAAATTTGCTACATGCACATTTAAATGCATTAACTATATCATTTTTTATATTTAATTCACATACTGTATCTGTTATTCCACCTTCATCATATATACTTCTAAGTTGGTTAATATAAATAATATTTCCATGTCTAAACCCTGATGCACGGGCTAAAAAATTATTATTTTCATCAGTAATTTTCATTACAAATCCATTTTTATCTAGTGCACAATAATATAAAAAGTCACTATCTTCTCCATCTATTTTAAAACATGCATCTGTATCTATTCCTGAGGTTATTATAAATTCATCTAAAAAGTCATATAATGAATATTTTAAATCTTTATATTCACCTTTAATTCTTGGAACTGTAGAATAATTTCTTTTAGACATTTCACATACTAAATCACTTGCAGCATTAAATATAGATTTATATTTATAACATGTATCATTACACATTTTCTCTATTACTTCAGAACCCAGTATAGCAACATTTTTAGGTGTTGCATACATACTTACTTCATTTAGTTTAAATGTATCACTAATTGAATACATATTTAAATTAAATAAATTTGAAACATCAACTATTTTATCTAAATTATCTATTAAATTATTAATGCCAATTACATTTAATTTAACATCATTAATTATATAATTTCCTACAAATTTTTTTAAAAACAAAAAATATATAACATTATTTTTAATTAGTATATTATGAGCTAGTTTAAAATATTTTTCATCAGTAATTATTTCTTTATTAAAATCTAATCTATTAATAATATATTCAAGTGGTATATTTAAACACTTTTTATCAAATTCATAATAATTATCTTTAAAAGGAATATCAAATTTTAAATCACACAATGTTTCTTTATTATATTTTAGAGATTTTTTCTCATTAACAAATAAACTTATATCTTTTTTTATTGATTCAAATACTTTTTTATATAATTCATATTTTGAACATTCAAGTTCATCAAAATCTAATTCATTAATAAAATATTTACCATCATCATATGAAATCATATCTTTATAATTTTTAACTTCTACTCCATTATATGAAATATATTTTTTATTTAATCTTTTTACTAATTTAGATACCTTTTTATATTTTTCATACATATCATAGTTTTTAGGTGGAATTATAATAAATTCAAATTTTGTTATATCACTTAAATAATTTCTAATCATAATTTTTACTAAATTTTGTTCAATATATTTACTATATTTTATAATTAAATCATGAATAAAATCTTTATCACCATTTGTTTTAAAATTATTCATTTGATATTTATAATTAAGTTTTTTACTCACATATTTATTATTTATATTTAGCGTATAACATGTATATAAATCTTTATATAATTCATCAATCACATCTTTAACATATTTTTCTCTACATTTTACAATATACAAATTAGATAATTTAAATATTTGATCTCTATATTTTTTACTTTTTTCTAAGTCATTTATATTTATATAATAATTCCATAAAGCATCTTCAAATTCAGTACTTTTCTTACCTAATTGATTTTTGATTTTACATATATATTTTTTTTCATATATATACCAATTTACATCATCTATATCATACAAATTTCTTAATTCCTGACATATTATATTTGGAATATTAACAAAATCCTCTTCTTCTTCATAATACTCATTCCATTTTTTTAATCCAATATATCTAAATATTTCATAAAATGATTTAATAGTTGGCTTATTGTCTATCATGTCAAATACTAATTTACTTATATTATTTATATATTTATCATCATCAAAAAACATTTTTAAGCATTTTTTTAATACTTCAATATTTGAAATACTTGATAATTTAACTCTTAATAATTCACTTTTACTAAATTCATATCCATTTAATATTAAGTATTCAAAAATATCTTTATCATTTATTAAATAACAATAAGCATATTCAATTGTACTTATATCTTTCTTAATAGAATGTAATACTATATCTTTATTATTTTTTAAATAATCAGGACTACTACTTGAAAGTATATAATTACTTTTAAGTATTTCATTAATAAGTATTTCATTTTTACTTGGATATATTGCATCATAGTCTATATAATTACATGAATTAACATCTAATTTAATTGATTTATACGCTAGTTTAAAATTTGATTTTAACACATTATTACTACCCTCATGTAAAATATACCTTGATTTAAGAATTTTATTAATTATTTCACTATCAAAATAATTTATGTAATCTACTGTATATGTATCATTATCAAGTGACTTATTAATACATGCTTTATCATTTAATATCACATTTGGTATAGTATCATCAAATTTTTCATATTTTTTTAAAAATACATCAATTAGTATTCGAGATTGTTTATCACTTAATATAAAATTTTTTTCTACTTTTCCTTTAATAATTTTATTAATTAAAGTTAAATCATTTCTACCAAATACATTTATATCTATTTCTTCATTATCAAGTATAAAATCAAATATTTTAACTAAATCCTCCATAATAATCCCCCTAAATGCATTATATTTTATCACAAATTATTAAAAATAACACTAAAAAGTGTTATTCATAAAACATTTTATTTAATGCTTTAAAAATATAATCTATTGCTACATTTGATGCATCACTAATTTTTCTTGAAACATTAGAACCCATATTTGAAGTTTTATTACTATAATTTTTATGAGTATATTCTAAATAGTTTTCTAAATTAAGCTCTTTACCTTCTTTTACATCATTTTCAAATTGTTTTATTTTTTCGTTTGTTAATACTGTTTTTTTATGATTTGAATAATCATAGTATCCAGTTGTACCTGATATATAAATTGCAACATATATAACAAATAATGTGAAGAATAAATACTTAAATGTTTTAGTTAAAAACTTATTTTTTTTCATTTAAATACTCTTTTATTACTTCTGTCATTAAATCAATTGTATTAGATACTTCTTCAAATGTATTTTCTTCTCCACCAAATTCGAGTAAAACCATATTACCATTTATATCTTGATTATATACACCATTTACACCAGGACCTTGTTTTTTTAAAATACCTTTTGATAAACCTGGATATTTATTATCAATTATATTATTTATAGAGTTGGCTAAACCAAGATTTACATTATAATTTTCATTTTCTAATCCAACTACAAATAATACTTTTGAATAGTTTTTACCATTTATATTTATTGTTGATAAATCTTTACTAACTGAATCTCTATGAAAATCAATTATTAGTTTTAAATCAGGATTATTTTTTAATGTTTCTTTTATATAGTAACTACTTGCAATATAACTTTGGTTATGATTTAAATTATTTACTCTCATAAAATCAAGTATATCTGATTCTTCAAATATAGTTGGTATTCCATTACTTTCTAATTTTTCTTTTAATAATCTACCAGCTTCAATTACATTACCTCCTACGTATTTTTCTCCTTGATGTGAATTATAAATATAAACTTGCGGTTTTTTTATTTCTTCTTTAACCTCTTCTTTTATTTCTACATTTTCTTTCTGCATATAATTCATAAGTATAATATCTCCTTTTTCATATTCTACATTAAAAACACTTTTAAGATTATCTAATGGATTATTATTAGTAAGTTTAATAAAACTATTTAATAATACATTATCATCATTTTTTAAATTAGTAATATTAAAAATATATGATATTAATTCTTTATTTGATGATACTATTTTAAAATCAAAAATAAATTTACTAAAATAAAGAATACTGATTAAAACAAAAACATCAATAAAATTATTCACTCTTCTTTTTAATCTAAAGTGTCTTTTCATGATCATTCTCCTTAAGTTTATATTATCTATAACGTATATTATGTCAAAAAAAATAAAATATGACTATTTTATTTTTTTATGTAAAGCTACATTAATTCCATTTGAAATTAAATCACTTAATTTATCTATTATAAAATCTATTTCTTTTGGAGTAACCATTAAATTATATCCAATTGGTGTTAGTACTTCTAACATTAATCTTCGAATTTCTTCTTCATCTAGTGAACCAATCATTCCAAATAATTGTTTTTTAGTGCTATCATCTATATGTAAATTTTTGTTTAAATAATTTGGTGTAGAAACTGATAATTTTGTACTTGGTTTATTGATAGTTGTTTTTGTATATGCAAAGTAATCATACATATAATGTATTGTATCACTTACAATAGTAACTGCATCCACTACTGTTGGTACGCCAAGAGCAATTACAGGTATATTAAGTGTTTCAAAACTTATTTCTTTTCTATGATTTCCTATTCCACTTCCAGGATGTATTCCAGTATTAGTTATTTGTATTGTTTTATTTACTCTTGTTATAGATCCACTTGCAAGAGAATCAATAGCTACAACAAAATCAGGTTTTACTTTATCTATTATTCCTTTAATTAATTCACTTGTTTCAATTCCTGTTTGACCAGTTACACCTGGTGTAATACTAAAAACCTTTCTAAAACCTTCTTCTACTTCACCATACATAAATAAATGATTTGTGACTAAAACATTTTTTATAACTTTTGGTCCAAGAGAATCTGGAGTTGAATTTATATTACCAAGCCCAATTATTAAACAGGATGCATCATCTTTTATTTTCTCTTTTTTAAGTAGTTTTTTTAAATACATTGAAAATATTTTTTCTACATGTTTTTTATTATTAGTATCAGTAACATCATCAAATTCAATTGTAATATATGTTCCAATTTTTTTATTTAATCTTTTTGATAATGATTCATCAACTTGTATAGTTGTTACTACTACATCATCATATTTTTTTATATTATTAGAATTAATATTTTCTTGTTCTAATGATTCAAGCGCTAAATCAGTTCTTACTTTATATTTTGATAAATCTATTTCATGCATGTTATCACCATTATTATTTTTAACAAAAATCGCAGTTTTTATTGCATTTTTATTAAATATTTGTTAAAATTAGATTACTTGAGTGCCTGGGAGGTGATTTTATGGCAAATATGAAAAACGCTAAAAAAGCTATAAAAGTAATCGCTAAGAGAAAAGAAGAAAATAATACTTTTGAAGCTAGTATGAAAACAGCTATGAAAAATGTAGAAAAAGCTATCCAATCAAAAGATAAAGATAAAGCAAAAGATGCATTAAAAGTTGCTATTAAAAGAATAGATAAAGCAAATGCTAAAGGTGTTACTACTAAAAACTTTGTAGCACGTAATAAATCACGTTTAACAAAAAAAGTTAATGAAATGGAGTAATTTTTACTTCTTTTTTTTATTATTTATTGATATAATTAATCTAGGTGAAAATATGAAAAAATTTATAATATTTGTTGTTATGCTTGGATTACTTGATATAGCTTATATCTATAGAGAAAATATAATTCATTATATTGTTTTTAATTTTATTTATACTAGTAATACTACCGTTGAAGAACCAAATAAATATTATAAGGAACAAGACTATGGTTTTGTAAAAAATACCAATAGCTTAATACCACATAGTAAAGAAGATATAATTAATATTATATATAGTGGATTAAATCGAGGTTCAAATATTATTGAATACTATTGTAGTGATCAAAACTATAAAACTTGTATGGAAGATTCAACATCAATTACTAGTAATCAAGAACTACTCTCTTCTATTAATGATTATGTACATCCTTTTAATAGTTACACTAAATTATCAATTCAAACAAATAATTTAGGAAGAATTAAAATACTTGTTAATAAACTATATGATGAGGAAGAAATAAATACATTAAATAAAAAAGTTGATGAAATAATTAAAAACAATATAAATGATTCTATGAATACAAGAGAAAAAATTAAAACAATTCATGATTATATTATTAATAATACTGTTTATGATATGGACGCTAAAGTAGTTGATAATATACATGTAACACAATATAAATCACAAAAAGCATATGGTGCATTAATCGAAGGAAAAGCAATTTGCGGTGGTTATAGTGATGCTACTGCAATAATACTAAGTAAACTAAATATACCTAATTATAAAATAGCAAGTAACAATCATGTTTGGAATTATGTATATGTTGATGATACATGGTACCATCTAGATTTAACTTGGGATGACCCTGTTGTTAATACTGGTGATAATGTTTTATTAAATACTTACTTTTTAATTGATACTAAAACTCTTTTAGAAAATGATACTACTCAACATTCATTTAATAAAGAATACTTTAAAGAAGCATAAAATCCTTGATTACTCAAGGATTTTTTCTATTTCACTAACTGTCTTATTAAAATCATCAAAATTAACATTAAACCAATTAACATCCATTTGATTATTAAAAAATGTATATTGTCTTTTAGCGTATCTTCTACTATTTTGTTTAATTTTTTCTAAACAATTTTCTAAAGTATCTAATTTATCAAAATATGGGAATAATTCTTTATACCCAATTGGAGTTAATACAGCTTTTGTTCTAATATTACTATCGTATATTTTTTTAGCTTCTTCAATTAATCCAATTTTAACCATTTTATCTACTCTAGAATTTATTATATTATAAAGTTTTTCCCTATCTGTTGTAAGTCCTATAATATAAGAATCATATATTTTTTTATTTGTTTTCTCTTTATCACTTAGTAATTTTCCAGTTGAATTATAATAACTAAGTGCACGTTCAATTCTTTTTCTATTATTTTTATGTATAAGAGTATTTGGATCTATTTTAATTAACATATCATACAATTCTAAATCAGAATAATTTGAATAATCATATTTTATATTTTCTTCTTCAAATTTATAATCATATAAACATGCTTTTACATATAATCCAGTACCACCAACTAAAATAGGAGTTTTACCTCTTTTAATTATATCATCTATTATTTTTCTTGAATCTAATTGATAATCATACACAGTATAATCTTCATTAATATTTTTTATATCAAATAAATGATGAACAATATTTTCTTTTTCTTCATCAGTTACTTTTGCTGTTGCTATATCTAATCCTTTATATACTTGTGTACTATCAGCATTTATAATTTCTCCATTTAGATGTTTAGCTAAAATTATACTTAATTTTGTTTTACCTACTCCAGTTGGTCCTACTATTGCAATTACTTTATTCATTTTTATCATCCTTTGGTTTTATAAACATACTGTCACCAAATGAAAAAAATCTATACTTATTTTTTATTGCTTCGTTATAAGCATTCATAATATTTTCTTTACCTGCTAAAGCAGATACTAACATAATTAAAGTTGATTTTGGCAAATGAAAATTAGTAATTAATCCATCTATAGCTTTAAATTTATATCCAGGATAAATAAATATATCTGTATTACCACTACACTCTTTAAATTCTCCATATAAATTCATAATAGTTTCTAAAGTTCTAGTTGATGTTGTACCAACACTTATAATTTTCTTATTACTTTTTTTAGCTTCATTTAAAATATCAGCAACTTCCTTTGACATTTGATAAAATTCACTATGCATTTTATGTTTAGTAACATCACTAACACTAACAGGTCTAAAAGTACCAAGTCCTACATGTAAAGTAATATATAATATTTTTATACCCTTATCCTCTATTTTTTTTAATAATTCTTTAGTAAAATGTAATCCTGCAGTAGGTGCTGCAGCACTACCAATATTTTTAGCGTATACAGTTTGATATCTATCTTTATCTTTTAATTTTTCATGTATATATGGCGGTAGTGGCATAGTTCCTAGTTCATCTAATATTTCATATAATATCCCATCATATATTAATTTAAAATGTCTAATACCATCTTCACCAACATATACACACTCTGCTTTTAGTTTATCAGAAAAATTTACTACAGTATTTAGTTTAACACGTTTAGCAGGTTTTACTAAACATTCCCAAACATTATTATTTAAATCCTTTAACATTAAAATTTCAATAACTGCACCAGTATCTTCTTTAGTACCATAAAGTCTTGCAGGAATAACTTTTGTATCATTTAGTACAAGAACATCATCTTTATCTAAATAATCAACTATATTATTAAAATGTTCATGTGTAATTTTACCATCATCAAGAATTAATAATTTAGAACTATCTCTTTTTTCAAGTGGTGTCTGAGCTATTAACTCTTCAGGCAAATCAAAATCAAAATCATCCGTTTTCATAAATCACCTCTAAAATAATGATTCTTGTGTTTGTATATTTAAATGCTCATAAGCAGCTTTAGTTGCTATTCTACCACGACTAGTACGTTTTAACAACCCTATTTGAAGAAGATATGGTTCATATACATCCTCAATTGTACTTTGCTCTTCTCCAATAGATGAAGCAATAGCTTCTATACCAACAGGACCTCCATTAAATTTTTCAATAATAGCTTTAAGTAAATTATAATCAGTATTATCTAGTCCTAAACTATCAACCTTTAATTTATCTAAAGCATACTTTGTAATTTCAATATCTATATTTCCATTACCTTTAACAAGAGCATAATCTCTTACTCTTTTAAGTAATCTATTAGCAATTCGTGGTGTACCCCTACTTCTACGTGCCAATTCATTAGCTGCATCTTCATCAATAGTACAGCCTAAAACCTTACTTGTACGCTTAACAATTAAAGTTAAATCTTCAACAGTATAATATTGAAGTTTAGATATAATTCCAAATCTATCTCTTAAAGGCCCAGTTAAATCACCTGCTCTAGTAGTAGCCCCAACTAACGTAAAAGGAGGTAAATCAATTTTAATACTCCTACTTGAAGAATCAGATCCAATAACTATATCTAAAGTAAAATCCTCCATTGCAGAATATAATATTTCCTCTATAAATCTTGGTATTCTATGTATCTCATCTATAAATAAAACATCCCCTGGTTCTAAATTAGATAACACAGCAGCAAGATCTCCACTTTTTTCAATAGCAGGTCCACTAGAAGTTTTAATATTACTTCCAAGTTCATTCGCAATAATATAAGATAAAGTAGTTTTACCTAGTCCAGGTGGACCATATAATAAAACATGATCAAGTGGTTCCTCCCTTAACTTAGCAGCCTTAATAAAAACCTCTAAATTTTCCTTTACCTCAGTCTGCCCTATATAATCATCTAATCTAGATGGTCTAATAGATTCTTCAAAACTATCTTCTTCTTTAACTTCTGCATCAACTATTCTATCCATAACTCACCTCAAAACTATATTTTCAATTTCTTTAAAGTTTTTTACTTTTTTTAATTCTTTAACATGTTTATTTGCTTTAGTTTCAAATAATAATACATCTATACCTTTATCTAAAACACTCATACAATTGTTAATACTATCATCTATAAATAAATCAATATCATTATCTATACAAACACAAGCCTTATCCTTGCATCCTACAATTAATTTATCAAAAGGTACATTATTATTAACTAAATAATCATAAGTGATTTTATATGGATTATCAAACCCATTGTTAGATCTAGCAGTAATAAAAATAATTTCAACATTGTGGTTTCTTAAATTAGTTAAAACCTCAATAACGTCATTTTTTAATTTTGCATTAGGAACAATATCCCCATAAAACCTTTTTGCAAATCTACAATACTCTTTAAAATCAATTCCTAAAGCTTCCTCGTATACTTTGTTTAAGTTCTTTAAATACTCATAATCAATATTATAATACTTTGCCATATATGGAATAACACTTTCCCATGTATCACATATTGTATCATCAATATCTAAACCTAATTTCATTTTAATAATAACTTTAATGCTTCCTTTATCTGTTCTTCAATACTTAAACTATTATTTATACTAGGAAGAATTTTTTTAATATCAGCAGGTTTATATCCTAATGCTTTTAATGCTTCAACTAATTCATTATTTTCAACAACCTTTTCATTACTACTAGCTACTAACTTACCCTTTAAATCAAGTATTATTTGACGTGCTACCTTATCACCTATCTTAGGAAATTTTTTTAAATATAAAACATTTTCCCTTTCAATCGCATCAATAATACCCTCAACACCACCAGTACTAAACATAGGTAAAGCCATTTTACAACCTAAACCTTTAACATTAATTAGTTTTAAAAATAATTCTCTTTCTTCTTTGTTTTTAAAACCATATAAACTAATTTCATCTTCCCTAACATATTGATAAGTATATATTTTATATTTATCTCCAACATTAAAAGAATATGCATTAGCAGTATATATGATATAACCCATTCCATTATTATCTAACACAATATAATTTGGCTCTATACTACTTACTATTCCTTCTATATATTCATACATAATACCACCATATTAATAATATCATACATTTGTTTGTCATTCAAGAAAAAAATCCAGTATGTATAATATTTTACATACTAGATTTTTATTTACATTACTTATTACAAGTAAAACCTAATTTTTTATATGCATCAAGTAAATCGTTCAATTTTATCTTTTCATCAGTTACTGTTTGATCAATTTTTTGTAGTTTTTTCATATCAACTTTACTATAGTTAATATCAGTATATGCTGTTAAAGTATTATCTTTTACTTTAATACTTGTTTCATAGTATTTTAAATCTTTATAATTTTCAAATATATTTTCAAGTTGTGCTTTATATGCTTTTATAATACTTTCATCATCTGTCTTTAATACTTCGGTTCTTTTTTCATTTGTTACATATTTGCCTTTATATTTAACATCATATCTAACATCCATTGTTAAATTAGTTTGATTTGTACTTCTAGTACATGTTACTTCTTTACTACCACATCCAGTAAGAGCGACTAATATAATTGAAATTGCTAATAATTTTTTCATTTGCTTCATCTCCTATGCAAATTATAACATAAAAATTTATTTTTTAAAAGTTTTCCATGGTTTAATTTTAGTATTGTCTTTTTCATATTTTTTGTAAATAGAAATTAATTTATTTTTATTTTTAAATAATACAATATCTTTATTATATATATTATCTAATATTACTCCATTTCTAATTTTATTTTCTAAAATATCATCTACTTCAACTTGGTATAAATCATCTAATACATCAATCATTGGTATTATTTTAAAATTATTGTTTATAATATCATCTAATGTAAAGCTATCTTCTATTTTAAATTTACCTTGTTTAGTTCTATTTAATTTACTCATTACACCTATAGTATTTAAAGATTTACATATATCATTTATTAAACTTCTTATATATGTTCCTTTACTTACTAAACATTTAAATTCAAATTTATTATCTTTATAATTAGTTAATTCTATTTTTTTTATATCAACCATTCTTTTTGGTAATTCAACTTCTTCATTATTTCTAGCATATTCATATAATTTTTTTCCGTTAATTTTAACGGCTGAATAAATTGGGACTTCTTGATTATATGTTCCTTGCATATTATTAATTGAATGTATTATATCTTCTTTATTTAAATTAATATTATCTTTTTTTATCATATTTCCTGTAATATCTAATGTATCTGTTAAAATACCTAATGTTACTTCTGCTTCATAAACTTTATCTAAAGATGTAATTATTTCAACTAATTTTGTTGCCTCACCTATACATAAAACTAGTACGCCTGTTGCAATTGGATCTAATGTTCCTGTATGACCTATTTTTTTTATATTTAATATTTTAGATACTTTTTTTACAACATCAAAACTAGTCATATTTGCTTCTTTATTAACTACTAAAATTCCATCCATTTAAATCACCAAATTAATTTTATCAAAATATTATATTATTGACAAATAAATTATATTTGATATAATAAATTCCCATTTAAAGAAAGGAAAAAACATGAAAGATATTGATTTTGATATTGATATGGCTTTAAATATTCCTATTTCACATAGATTTTGTGAATATAGTCCTGTATTTAGTAATACATGTGAAAATTTAGAAGAAGTCGAAAAAATTATAAATTATAATAATAAGAGTATTTTAGTGCCATTATCAAGTGGAGACCAATACTTATTTTCTTTGTATAAAAATGCATCTAATGTAACTACTTATGATATAAATAAATTAACAAAATACTATGCGAATTTAAAAATAGCTGCAATTAAAACATTTGATAATTTAAATGATTTTATACCATTTTTAATTACTGATAGAATACAATTATTTGATACTAAAAAAGAGTATATTTATAAAGTATTAGATAATTTAGATAAAGATGACTTATATTTTTGGAAAAATTATTTACTAAAAACTAGTAAAATTCAAATGAAAAAATTAGTAACAAATAAAACAAATAGATTTGATTTAGAATATATAAAATGTGGATTACCTTTTTACAGTGATAACAATGAATATAAAAAATTAAGAAATAAATTAAAAAATCCTAAATTTATAAATACCGATTTATATGATATAGCAAATATACTTAATGAATCTTTTGATGTTATAGATTTATCCAATATAATATCAACTGATATTTGTAATAATATGTATGATGATATATATAGTGATGTTGATATTAATTGGGGAAATGTATTAAAAAATATAATATCAAAGAATTTAAATAAAAATGGTTCAATGATTGTTGATTATTCATATGATACCAATAATAAATTTGGATTTTGTGTACTTGAAAGCGCTAAAGAATATAAAATTAAAAGTAAAAATAATACAACAGATTCAGTATTTATATACAAAAAATAATCCTATTACTAGGATTTTTTTAATTCATAAATTTTCTTTTTTGATAATCCTGTTGTTTCAGCTATTGTATCTATGTCAATATTTTTCTTAAGTAATTTACGTGCTACTTCAATTTTTCCACTAGCATACCCTTCACTTTTACCACTAGCATATCCATCGCTTATACCACTAGCATACCCTTCACTTCTCCCAGCCTTATAACCAATTTGCTCTCCTTCAATTCTCATTGAATTTAATGTTTTCTTATATACTAATTCGTGATCATAATCTACTATAAATTTATCCATCTTACTTAATCTCTCCAATTCTTTTACTATTTTTAAATCTTCTTCGTTGTCTACTACTTTTCTCATTTCTTTAAAACTTTTACAACAAAACAAATACAATCTTTTATCTATTTTACTCAATGATTTGTAATCTAAATTATATATATACGGTAAAAATATTTCATGTACTTCTAAATCCTTTTTTACAACTTTATGTACTTCATCCATTAATTTATAATTTAATTTATCAATATTTTTATCCTTTTTACACAAGTAATTATTTATCATTATTAGTTTGGTAATACGTAATTTAATATAATCCTCTCCTTTATCAAATGCATTACCTTCTAATCTATACATATATTGATAATCTTTGATTTCTGATGATTTACTATATTCATTATTCATCTCTAAAACAACATAATTTCTACCTTTTTTAAATAATAAATCCAGTCTATAATCTTTTAAATTACTACCTGTATTTAATTCACTATCGATTAGTTTATAGCCTTTTAAATTAATATTACATTTATCAAGTATTATTTCTTCTAACCAAGGTCTAGTAACATCATTTTTAAATAAATATTTTATAGTAGTATCATAAGTAATAGAAACAAAATTTAATTTACGTTTTTTCATGTTGTATCACCACCGTGATACAATTTAACACACCTACAAACAATAGTCAAAATACTGATTTTAGCTTTTTGAAGTATTATTTTTACTAAGTTCTAAAATCTGTATAACAGATTTTATATGTTCTGTAACATTATTTTTACAAATTAATAAAATTAGTATTTTTATAATTTTATTATAATTTATTATATTTGTCAACTATAAAGTAACAAAAAGATAAAAACTAATTTGTTTTTATCTTTTTAATATACTCATAATAATTATTAAATATACTTGTATCAGTTTTAGATTTTAATTGATCATATAATTTAATCCATTTCACATTTTTTTCTTCTCTATATTTATTAGATAAATAAATAAGCATATTATTTACATTTCCAAACAAGTTATTAATAGAATCGATATCACTTATTAAAACTGAACATATATATAGTTCATTATTTGATTTCATCAATTCAATATCAATTAAATCACTAATTTCTTTTGATAAAATAATGGTACTTTTTAATTTATAGAGCATTTCATAATTATGTGCATCAATTAATTTCATAATAAATTCTAAATTACAATTATAATTTATCAAATAATCAAATATCATTTTAGAATCATTTGAATTTAATATATATTTTTCAATTTTATCATCATCTATTTGTGGTACATCTAATAATTTTAAAATATATTTATTATTACCAGATGATAATATATAATCTTCAAGTATAGATATATCAGCATTCTTAATAAACAAAAATTTATAAATATACTCAATATCATTTGTTGATATTAATTTATTTTCTAATTTTTTCAAATCATAACATTCAACATTTTTACAAAATGTATATATATAATGTGCATCATTAAAATGACTTATATAATCTTCAATCCAATTAATATCAACATATTTTCTATAATTATTTACTAAATATATTTCTTTATTTACATCAAGTGCATAAACTTTATATAATCTAGATACAATAGTCTTTATATTCTGTTCACTTTTTTTTATAGAAGAATCTTCTAAAATTCTAAAAAGTAAAGTGAAATTTCTACTGTTATCTAAAAGTTCAATAATATAGTCAAGTAATTCATTATTATTTATTACTAAACCATATACTCTATTTGTAAATGCTTCATAGTTTTTATGATTCATTTCCTTTAAAATAGAATTACATTCATCTATAAAAGTTATTCTATTATCAAAACCTGTAATGTCTAATGATATCGCATTATTATAAGTTTTTTCAAGTTGTTTTTTATCATTAAATTTATGACATCTATGCAAATTATATTTAAATTCTAGTTGTTTCAAATTCATAATAACCCCCTAAATTGAAACTTCTTCTAGTTTAACACTAACTAATTTTGATACCCCTGATTCTTGCATTGTTATACCATATAATACATTAGCATATTCCATTGTTTTTTTCTTGTGTGTTATTAAAATAAATTGTGTTTTTTCTTGTAGTTTTTTTAAATACTTACCAAACGAATCCACATTAACATCATCAAGCGCTGCTTCAACTTCATCAAGTATACAAAATGGAACACTACGAGTTTTAAGTATTGCAAATAAAAGACTAATTGCTGTAAATGTTTTTTCTCCACCTGATAAAAGTGAAATACTAGTTAGTTTTTTCCCTGGAGGAGATGCTACAATCTCTATTCCAGTTTCTAAAATATTATCTTTATCAGTTAATTTTAAGGATGCATCTCCACCTCTAAATAATTCTTTAAATGTTTCTTTAAATTTTTCATTGATTATTTCAAATGTTTTCATAAATTCTTTCTTCATTACATTATCCATCTCATCAATAATATCAAGTAATGTATTTTTAGCGTTTTCTAAATCATTTTTTTGATTTAATAAAAATTCATATCTTGTACTTACATTTTCATATTCATCACGTGCATTTTCATTTATTGGGCCTAATTTAGATAAATTATTTTTTAAAGTTGATATTTTATTTCTAGCAATATTTTCATCCATTTCTAGGCTATACATATCTTTTGCAAGTTCATATGTTACTTTATAATTATTTAAATCATTTAATAATGTATCTAATTTAACATCTTGTCTATTTACTTCAATTTCCAGTTGTTTTAATTCTTTATTTTTTTGATTATATAAACTGTTTTCTCTTTTTACTGAAAATTCAATTTCTTCAATTGTATCATTAATTTCATTTCTTTTATTAATTAATTCATCTATTACTGATTTTAAATTATCTTTTTCTTTTAGTGCATCATAATATTTTTGTATAATGCTTTCTTCTTCTTTTTCGATTGTATCAATACCTCTTAATTCTAATCTAATACTTTCTAAAGAATCTTTTTTATTTAAAATACTTTTTTCTATAGTTTTAAATTTCTCATTTTCTTCAATTAAATTTCTCTTTTCGATATATAATTTATCTTCTTCTGTTCTAATTGAATAATCAATTTCATTTATTTTATTTTCAATTTCTTTTATTTCATTTACAAGTGATTGTTCTTTTTTAATTAAGTTATCAAGTTCATATTTAAGTGAAATAATATTTTTTTGTTTAGAATTATCTCCACCTGTTAATGAACCACCTATATGTATTACTTCACCACTCAGTGTAACAATTTTGTATCTATAATTTATTTTTTTTGCAATGTTAGTAGCGCTAGTTAAATCGGTACTAACAATTACATTTCCAAGTTGATTAGACATAATTTCACTGTATTTTTTTTCACATTTAATTAAAGAAGATGCTACCGCTACAAATCCATTAATTTTTGAAATAATACTTAATGTATTTGAATCAATACTTTTTCCTTTAATTACACTTATTGGAAAAAATGTTGCTCTACCAAGATTATTATCTTTTAAATATTTAATTGCTTTATGAGCACTATCTTCATCATCAGTAATAATGAAATTTGCGCTTCCACCAAGAGAAGTTGATATTGCTTTTGAATACTTTTCTTCTGTTTCAAATGATGAGCCTATAACATTATTAATACCAGTTAATTTAATATTATTAAGTACACTTTTTACAGAATTAGGTAGTAATGTATTATTATCAAGCGCACTATTTAATCTATCAATTTCAATTACTGTATTTTTTCTTTCTCTTATTTTATTAGAAAGAGATAAATCCATTTTATATTTTTCTTTATTAATTCCTTCAATTACTTTATTTTTTTCATTTATTACATTATTTATTTTATCTATTTTATTTGTAATAATTTTTAATTCATTTTCTAAATTATTTAATTCGTTTGAAACATTTAGTTCATTTTCTTTAAGCATTATAATATTTTGATGTAATTTTGTATCTTCTACTTCATATTTTTTTCTTTCAAGAATTATTTGCTTTTGACTATTAATTTTTTCAGCATTGGTTGTTATTTCTAAAAGATTTTTTTGTTTTAAGTCTATATCACAATTTATTTCATTTAAAGATACTTTTAATTTTTCAAGTTCAACTTCATTTTTATTGTTACTTGTATTCATGTTAAGTATTTCATTTGTTAATACTTCTATTCTTTTTTTATTTTCTTTAAATTCAAAATTTATATTTGTTATTTCTTTTGTAATAAGTGATATTTCTAATTTTTTTAATTCTTCACTATATTCTTCATATTTATCTAAAGTTTCTTTTTGAATACGTAATGGTTCTACTTGAGTTTCAAGTTCATTAATAATATCGTTTACTCTACTCATATTATTATTTGTTTTATCTAATTTTTTTAAAGCTTCTTCTTTTCTTCTTTTATATTTTAAAACTGATGCAGCTTCTTCAAATATTACTCTTCTTTCACTTGGTTTACTTGATATTATTTCTTCAATTTTTCCTTGTGAAATAATATTAAATGATTCTTTAGCTATACCTGAATCAAGTAATAAATCAGTAATATCTTTTAATCTACATCTATCTTTATTTAAAAAATACTCATTTGTTCCATCTCTATATACTCTTCTTTTTATTTCTACTTCATCATATTCTATAGGTAAATAATGATCTTTATTATCAAAAACAAGTGTAACTGATGCGACATTTTGACTATTTCTTGATTTACTTCCAGAAAATATTACATCGCTCATATTACCGTCTCCACGAAGCGATTTTACAGATTGTTCACCAAGTACCCATCTAACAGCATCAACAACATTACTTTTACCACTACCATTTGGTCCTACTATACCTGTAATCCCATTTTCAAGTTCAATATTAATTTTATCAGCAAATGATTTAAAACCATGTGCTTTTATCATCTTTAGATACATATTACCACCTTATTCATTATACATTATTAAATTTTTTTTTACAATTCTTTTAATTCATTATCAAGTATTGAATATAAATATATTTTAACACTTTTTTCACTAATTGATTCAATATATTTTTTATATCCTTCTAGTTGTTTTAAATAGTCTATATCTTCTATATTTTTTGTTTTATAATCTACTATTTTAAATTCATCTTTACTTTCAAGTAATAGATCTATAAATCCATGTTTTAAATTATTATCTTCTTCAAATATAAATTCATATTCTTTATAAATATTAATTACATCTTTAAAAATATCATTTTCTAAAAACTTTTGTATTTTTGATTTATCAAAATCATTTATATTTTTATAATCAGGATTTATAAAATCAATTGTTTCTAATAATGAATGTAAATGATTACCATATTCCATATTTTTGATTTCTGTTTTAGTAAATAATTTATTAGTTGTTTTAGAAAATCTTGAAGAATTTATTTCTTCACTATTTAAATTTATTTCATTAACATTTATTATTTCATCACATTTATTTATATTTTCATTGTAATTATTAGATTTAATATAATTATATTTTTTTGTTAAATTTAATTTATCTATATCTACATCTTTTATATATTTAGATAAATCATCTTTTATGGAGTTTATTATATCATAAAATGAAGTATAATCTAGTCTATCTTTTTTATCTTTATCTAATTTTGGTGTAACTATAATCATTTTTTCTTTACTACGTGTTAAAGCTACATAAAAAAGTCTTATTTTTTCAGATATTTCATCTTTCATATATTTATTTTTAAGTAATTCTTTATATATTGTATTTCTAATACCGTTATCGATATATGGAACAATTAATAAATCATCAAATATTATTTTTTCTTTTAATTCACTTATATTAAATTTAGAATATATTCCACAGTAATAACATAAGTTAAATTCTAATCCTTTTGATTTATGAATAGTCATTATTTTTACTCCGTTTGAATTATTATTAATTGTATATTTTATTTTATAATCACTATCAATAAGTGTTTCTAAATAGTTATAAAAATCTTTTATTGTATAACCCATTTTAGTTAAACAATCAGATAAATTAATTAAGTATTCAAAAGATACAATATGACTATCTATATTTCCAACTAATATTAATTTTTCATAGAAATTAAATATATCAATTATTTCTAACAACAATTCTTTTATTGTTTTATTTTTATAATCTATTTTATTTATTATTTTCATTAATTCTGATTCATCATAATTTCCATTTAAAAAATATTTAAATATTTCATTATCTTCCATTTTAAATAAATAGCTTCTACATATACTTAAAAATGAATATTTAAATTTCTTATCATGTTTTTTATTTATAATTAAATTTATTATATTTTTAAATAAGTTAATATCTATATTATCTGTTAATACTTCATCTTTATATAAAGTAAGTGGCACATTTAAATATTCAAATATTTTTTTATATAAGTCAAATTTAGTTGTTTTATCTACAAGTATTACTATATCATTATAATTAATATTTCTTAATTCTTTTGTTTCACTATCAATTACTTTATAGTTGTTTTTTATTTTTTCTTTTATGTCATTAGCAATTATAAATGCTTCTACTTCTTCTTTTAAAAATGAATTTTCTTCATAACTATATATTTCTAAATTATTATTTTGACTATTATCGTTATACATGTTATTTCCAAAAATCATTTGATGTGATTTTTTATAATCAGCTCCACCTATATCATCACTCATTATTACATTAAATATTTCATTTATATTATAAAGTACTTCTTTTCTAGATCTAAAATTTTTATTTAAATCTATTTTTATTCCATCTATATTGGATGAATATTTATCATATTTTTCTTTAAAGATATTAGGATTAGCGTTTCTAAATCTATATATAGATTGCTTTATATCTCCAACCATATAGACATTATTATTTTGAATAAGAGATATAAATAAATCTTGTAAATCATTTGTATCTTGATATTCATCAATCATTATTTCGTTTAAACTATATTTAATATTATTTCTTATTTCTTCATTTTCTTTTAATATTTTAATTGCTAATTTTTCTATATCTATGAATTCGTATAAGTTTAATTCACTTTTATATTTAAATACTTGTTCATTAAATATTTTTAAAATATAAACTATTATTTCTACATAGTCTAATGTGTTATAAATAGATGATTTAATTATATCTATATTTTGATAATCACATAATATTTGTAATTCTTTTATTATGTCATCCATTTTATTTTTTAATACTTTCGCATCATCCATATTTTTTTTAAGTCGTGGTAAAGGTTTTAAATTCGATTTAATGTCATCATAATTTTTACTTATTAATAATTCACCAATAGAATCATTAATTTCATTATAATACTCTATATCTACATATTCTTCTATTTCTAAAAATAATGAATTTAATTTTGATATTTTATCAAATAATAATTTTTCATATTCATTAATTCTTTTATCTATAAAGGTATCATTATAATAATTATTTACATAGTTATTTAAATAATCATCTAAATCATATTTAAGTTCTAGTTTTTTAAATACATTTAAAATACATTTTTTTATTTCTTTATCATCTTTAACACAAAAATCGTTTATTAATTTTAAAAATAATTCATTTTTTTCTTGATATAAATTTTCAAATATATTATCAAGTATTTCTTCTTTTTTTAACTCGATTATTGAATTTTCAATAATTGATATATTCTTATCTATATTAAGTAAATATCCATATTTTTTTACAATAGATAATGCATAAGAATCAAATGTAGTTATATATGCATTATCAAGTAAATCAAGCTGTTCTTTTAAATTATTTTTAATTATTTTTTTTCTAATTCTTTCTTTCATTTCTATTGCAGCATTTGAAGTAAAAGTTAGAATTAAAAGTGAGTCAATATTTATATTGTTTTTTAATTTTTCTATTACACGTTCAGATAATACAGCTGTTTTGCCACTTCCTGCTCCAGCACTTACAATTATGTTATTTCCACTTGTTTTTATCGCGCTAAGTTGTTCTTCTGTAAAGTTCATTTACTCACCACCCAAAACTTCTTTATAGTTTACTTCGTCTAAATATACAATATCTTCTTCTTTTTTAAAGCATAAATCTTTAAATTTGCAAAATTCGCAACCTCTTAAATCTTTACCTATTTTTTTAGGATTGATTGAAAAATTTGAATTTAAAATATTATCTATACTTTCATTTATTTTATTAGTTACAATAGCTAATAATTTTTCTATTTGTTCATTATTTAATACTTTTGAATAAGCATAGAATCCATTTTTAGATACTTTCATACCTTTTATTACATTACTATCAAAATAATTATTATCTAATTCCTGTAATATAGTTGTATCACTATTACTAAATCCATCTAATCTATATTGTTTTCTTAATTCTTCTTCTGAATCTTTACCTTTTTGATATAAAACATTTCCATTAATAATTTTTTGAAGATAGAATCCAGCAAATGAAATATTCTTTAGATTTGAATTTAAAGTTAGTAATAAATAAATAGGTAGTTGCATATCTATTCCATAAATTATATTATTTAAATTTATACTATTATTTCCTGTTTTATAATCTATTATAGCAACTATTGTTTTATCATTATTTACTTTATATTTTAATTTATCAATTACACCAGTAAACCTTACTTTAATGTTTAAGTTTTTTTCTATATTTACTCTTGTTTCATATAAGGAATCATTTAAATTAGAATATGTATCTTGATATTTAATTAAATCTATTACATATTTTAAATTTTCTTTTAATTTATTTATAAAGAATTCCTCACTAGATTTAAATATCTTATCTTTTATATAATTATTGAATTCTTTTTCAAAATCAAAATTATCATTAAAACAAATCGATAATATATAATGAAATAAATTACCAACATAAATCATAAATGTATCTTCATAATTGTTTAATTTTAAAATATTTGATATGTAATATCTAAATGCACATTTATAATAATTATCTATACTTGAATAGGATAAAACTAATTCATTATCTAAATATTTATATAGTAAATCTTTATCAATTGATTTATATGAATTGTCATATTTTAAATAAGGAATATCTTTATATGATGCATACAATAAATCTAAATCTGGTTCATATTTATTGTATTTTACTAAGTTATCCAATTTTTTAGTAAGTAGTATTTTATTATATATGTTTGAATAAGAATATATATTTGATTTAATTTTAATGACATCCTCTTCTATTAAAGATGATTTATAATAATCATTAAAAGATGATTTTAATTTATATGATAATGTAATATTTTTGTTATTTTTTATTATTCTTTTTACTAATTCTTTTTCTATTTTATTAAGTTCAGTTGAAGTAAAAATATTTAATTTTTTCTTTTCTTTATCACTTATAAAATCTTCATCCTTATATATTTTAGGAAGTATTCCTTGATTAAATGACATTATAAAATTATAGTTTTCATCTGATACATCATTTATATCTATTATTTCAACTGCATTTTTTAGTTTGGTATTATTTAATTTATAATTTTTTATTTCTTCTTTTATGCAATATAAAACTGTATCAATATCATCAAATGTATAATATTTATTACAAATAGAAATAATAGTATTTTTTATATCTGCATCTTTTATTTTATTTAAAGATAATTCAATATCTTTTGTTTTAAATACTTCATTTATAAATTCTTGAACTTCTATTAAACCATATAGTTCTTTTTTTTCATTTAAATTAATAGGTATATTATAAAATTTAAACATTCTTTTTAATATTAAATAATAATCTTCATTAACATTTACTAGTTTAATTTTATTTATATTAAATTCACTTAATTTTTTTATTATTTCTATGCATACAAAATTAACTTCTTCTTCAATAGTATCAAATTCATATACAGGATGATCATAATTATATATTTCATCATTTAAATATATTATTTCTTTATCTTTAAGTAAATCTAATATAAATGGATCAAGTACTTCACCAATAACTACTACTCTATTGTAATTTATATTTTCTTTTATAATTAAATTATTGTCAATTAATTCTTGTTTTAATTTTTCATCATAATTAAAATTTTCTAGTATAGTTTTTGTTACTAGAAATTTATAATTATATTTTTTTATTAAATAGTATATTGCTTTTTCATCATATGTGCCAAGTAGTAATTTAATAAGTTCATACTTAGTTTTAAATTTTAAATTAAGTAATTTTTTTTCTTTATTAAGTTTTTTTAAAATACTAATTTTTTTGTATCTTGATGTAATTATTAAATCATTATTCATAAGTTTTTCTAGCATTCTATCACCTAACAATTATTTTATCATATAAAAAGTCTTTAAAAAAGAAAAATAGTACTAAAAGTACTATTTTGAAATAATATCAGTTATTATATTACTTACATCAGTTGGATTCTCAATTTCTAATCCTTCTATTAAACGGGCTAAACTATAAAGTGTTTTAGTATATTTAGAAAGTTCTTCTAAATCATTTTTATATAATTCATTTAATTTATTTACAATAGGATGATTTTTATTAATTTCAAGAGATAATTCTGCATTTATTTTTTGATCAGTTGGCATTGCGTTTATAACCTTCTGCATTTCAATAGAAACATCCCCTATTGATCTTAAACAAACTGGATGATTCTTTAATTTATTTGTAAATTTAACTTCTTTTATATTAATACAATCCCTCATATAATTTAATAATTTATCATTATCTTTATTAAATTTTTCAAGTGATTCTTTTTCTTCTTTTGTATCTAAATCAAGTGATTCACTACTAACATTTACAAATTTCATTCCTTCATATTCACCAAGTGCATTAATACAGAATTCATCTACTGGATCAGTTAAATAAAGTATTTCATAATTTTTTTCTTTAACCTGTTCAGTTTGAGGCAATGAATCTATAGCTGCAAATGAAGTACCAGATGCATAATAAATGCTATCTTGATTTTCTAATTTTTTTGAAACATATTCTTTTAATGAAATTAAATCATTAGTTTTTGATGAAGTAAACATAATTAAATCTTTTAATTTATCTTTATCCATTCCATAGTTATTATAAACGCCAAATTTTAAATTAGTACCAAATGCCTTAAAAAATTTCTTATAGTTTTCTATATCTTTATCCATCATTTCAAGTAATTCTTTATTTATTTTTGATTCTATGTTTTTAGCGATAATTTTTAAACTATGAGTTTTTTGTAACATTTCACGAGAAATATTAAGTGATAAATCTTCAGTATCAACAATACCTTTAACAAAGTTAAAATAATCTGGTAATAACTCTTTACATTTTTCTTGAATCATTACTCCACTAGCATATAAACTAAGTCCTTTTTCATAATCCTTAGTATAATAATCAAATGGAGCATGTGAAGGAATAAATAATAATGCATTATAACTACACATTCCCTCTACTTTAGAATGAATTACTTTTAATGGTTTTTCATAATCATAAAATTTATCAATATAAAAATTATCTAATTCATCCTCTTTTAAATCTTTCTTTTCCTTTTTCCAAATTGGAATCATACTATTTAAAACTTCAGTTTCTTTATATTCTTCATATTCATCCTTACTATTTTCTTTTAATTTAGATTTAGTTACTTCCATTTCAATTGGATATCTTATGTAATCAGAATATTTTTTTACTAAACTTTTTATAGTATATTCATCTAAATAATCAGAATATTTTACTTCTTCAGTATCATCTTTAATATATAAAATTATTTTTGTACCATTATTATCTAATTTTGATTTAGTTATTGTATAGCCATCTAAATCAGACTCCCACTTATAAGCATCTTCACCTTTTTTACTTATAACAGTTATTTTTTTACTAACCATGAATGCTGAATAAAATCCAACACCAAATTGTCCGATTACATCGATGTTCTTTTCTTTAACTTCTTTTTCATTCATTTGTTTAAAAGCTAAAGTTCCACTTTTTGCAATAGTACCTAAATTACTATCTAGTTCCTCTTCGCTCATACCAATACCATTATCTATAATTGTAATAGTACGTTTATCTTTATCTAATTCTAAAATAATTTTTAAATCATCAGTATTAACTTTTAGATTTTTATCTGTTAGTGAATTATAATATAATTTATCAAGTGCATCACTAGCATTACTAATTAATTCTCTTAAAAAAATATCTTTATTTGTATAAATTGAATTAACCATTAAATCTAAAAGTCTTTTTGATTCAGATTTAAATTCTTTTTTCATATAATCATCTCCATAAATAGTTATATCACTATTACTAGCACTTGTCAAGTGCGAGTGCTAGTAAAAATAAAATAACTTATAAATATGCTTAGGAGTTTTTTTGGAGTTTTATAAAATCAGAATATGAAAAAAGCCTTTAAAAATAAAGGCTTTTAATTTTAAAATGGTGTCCTGTTAGGGACTCGAACCCTAGACCCACTGATTAAGAGTCAGTTGCTCTACCAGCTGAGCTAACAAGACAAAATATGGTGGGCGATATAGGACTCGAACCTATGACCCCTTGCTTGTAAGGCAAGTGCTCTAACCAACTGAGCTAATCGCCCAACAACATATTAATTGTACCCTATTTATAAAAATAATTCAATAGTTTTCAAAAAAAATCCCATTTTTATGGGAATTTTATTAGCACTTATCATCACATAAGTCGTTTAATACTTCATGCATATGATCAATATAGATATTTAATAATTCTTCTTTTTGATCTTTAGTTAATGATACATAAGGATCTTTTTGTGAATCAACTGTTCCTGTATGATGATATAATATTTTACCGTCTAAAACAAATACAACTGTTGGAAAATATAATCTTTTAATACTTTCATCATCAAGACCACTATAAGTATCAGCTTCTTCACCTAATAATTCTAATATTTTATAGTATTTATCAGTGCCTTCTTTTGTTGTTATTATATTACCATCTTCATCTTTTTCTTTTATATCTCTTATTGATAATGCATTAAAATAGTATATATCAGTTCCTGTTTCTAAAGCAGCATCTAATAATACTGGTACAGCATTTCTACACCATGGACATTCCGGAAATCCAAAGTATATAACTCCTGTTCCATTTTTTAATAACTTAATTATTTCATCTTCATTTGAATAAATTATACTGTTATCTTCACTTATACTTAAATTTTTGTATTTTTTGTTATTATCATTTGTTTTATTATTTAATGATTCATACTCGTTTTTAAATTTAATACTGTCTGTTACTTCTTTTTTGTTGCAGCCTGTAATTACTACTAAAAAAAGAAGTAATAATAATAAATAATTATACTTCTTCATTTTTTATTCCTCTATAAATCCATTTTTTGTTAAAAATTCAACAACTTCATCTTTTTCAGTATAACCATTAATTTTATCAACTACTTTATTATCTTCAATTACAAGTGTAAGTGGTGTTCCCCAATCATCGTTTTCTTTTAAATAATCAATTGAATCTTTTAAGTTACTGTATTGTTCTTGTTCTAATGTATTAATATTAATATAGTTAAATTCAACATCATAGTTAGAAGCAACTTCATTTATAACTGGTTTATACATTGTACAATATCCACAAGTTGTTTGTCCTAAAACAAATATTGCTTTTTCTCCACTTTCTAATTTACTCATAAAATCATCATATTCTACAAAATTGATACTTGTAAGTTCACTATCATCTACTGTAGTATTTGTATCATTTTTTTCACTAGCTGGTTTTGTTACAACACTTAATACTACTAGTAATACTATTAAACCAACTACTACACATAAAGTTATTAATCCTCTTTTTTTCTCATTCATATTATCACCCTCCTATTTGTTTACATATTAAGTATATATTTTTTTTGAAATCAAGTCAATATTTATTTAAATAAACCTTTAAACAGCTTATTTATTACTCTTCTTGTTATTGTACTTGTTGCTGTATTGATTGTTCTATCAATTAATTTTTCTGTTTTAGATTTTTGATTTTTTTTCTTTTTTTCTTCTTTTTTAGGTTCTTCTTTTTTTAATTTACTTAGTAATTCGTGTGTTGAAATAGAATCTACATCTATGTCATACTTTATTCTTAAGTTGCTTAAATTTATTATTTTTCTTCTTACATTTTCATCTACTACACCTATTTTACTTTGTGGAGGTAAAATAAATGCTCTTTCTACTATTTCAGGTTGTCCTAATTCATTAATAAACGCCACTAATGCTTCTCCTGTTGATAATTCTATAATTGATTTTTCTGTATCCAAATTAGGATTTTCTCGGAAAGAACTTGCTGCTACTTTAACACTTTTTAATTCTTTAGGAGTATATGCTTTTAAATTATGTTGAATTCTATTTCCTAATTGAGATAATATATCTTCTGGTATATCAGATGGACTTTGTGATATTAAAAATACACCTACACCTTTTGATCTAATTAATTTAATTATTTGAGTAAATTTTTTTAACATAGATGAATTCATATCATCAAAAAGCAAATGTGCTTCATCTATAAATAGTACTAATTTTGGTTTATCTAAATCGCCTACTTCAGGGAAGGTATCATAAATTTTATTTAGTAACCATAACATCAAAGTTGAATATAAATTATAGTCTTTAACTAATTCAGTTGAATCAAGTATATTAATAATTCCTCTACCTGTACTTCCTTCATATGTACATAAATCACTTAAATTTAATTCTGGTTCTCCAAAAAATATATCAGCATCTGTATTTTCAAATTCAAGTAATTTTCTTAAAATTGTTTGAATACTTTGAGTAGTTATGTTTCCATATGAATTATATTTATCTTTATTATCCATTACATATTTTAATAAATCTTTTAAATCAACAAAATTATATACTGGTAAATTTTCATCTTCAGCGACTTTAAGCGCTATATTTAAATTACCTGTTTGTGAATCAGATAATTCTAAAATTCTACTTAATAATGATGCTTTAAAAGAATCAATTCGAGCTCTTACTTTGTGCCCTGTTTTACCATATACATCAAAAAATCTAGTTGGAAAAGACGAAACATTAAAATTTTCTAAATCTAATTTTTCAACTCTTTTGCTAATTGATTCATTCATTTCTCCTTCTTCACAAATAGATGCAACATCGCCTTTTACGTCTGTAATAAATACAGGAATACCTGCATTAGATAAAGTTTCTGCTAAAACTTTAACACTTATTGTTTTACCTGTTCCAGTTGCACCAGTTATTATTCCGTGTCTATTTAACATATTGGGTAAAATTTTTATAGTTTTTTCACTGTTTTTAGCAATTACTAATTCTTTATTTAAATACATAAATCCTCCTCTATTCTTCCATCCATACTCCATGTTTTTACATCAGTTATTTTAACATTTACAATTTTACCAATGTATTCTTTACTACATTTTACGTTTACTAATTTCATTGTATCTGTATATCCCATTAATGAATCTTTTTTATCACTAAATCCTTCAAGTAATACTTTAACTGTTTTACCTAAATATGCTTGGTTCGCTAAATTAGAATACTTATTAATTAGTTCATTTAATTGTTGTAATCTCTTATTTTTAACTTCAAGTGTTACGTTATCTTTCATTTTAGCAGCAGGAGTTCCAACTCTAGGTGAAAATATAAAAGTAAATGCTGAATCAAATTTACATTCATTTACTACATTTAAAGTTTCATTAAAGTCTATATCACTTTCATTTGGAAAACCAACAATAATATCAGTAGTTATACTACAATTTGGAATACGCTCTTTAATTTTTTTATAAAGTTCTAAATATTTTTCTTTTGTATAACGTCTACCCATAAGTTTTAAAATACTATTTGAACCAGATTGTAAAGGTAAATGTATATATGGCATTATATTTTCATATTTAGATATAACATCAATCATTCCATCTGTAAAATCCCATGGATGACTTGTTACGAATCTAATTCTATCAATACCTGTTTTAGCAACATCTTCAAGTAAGTTTTCCATTGTATAATTTATATCTAAATCTTTACCATATGCATTAACATTTTGTCCAAGTAATGTTACTTCCTTATATCCTTTTAAAACTAATTCTTTAACTTCATTTAAAATATATTTAGGTTCTCTACTTCTTTGCTTTCCACGAGTATATGGAACTATACAATATGTACAAAATTTATCACAACCATACATTATATTTATCCATGCTTTATATTTACTATCTCTTTTTACAGGTAAATTTTCAATTATATCACCTTCTATACTTTGAACCTCTATTTCTAATTCTTTTTTTCTTAAAGATTCATTTAATATATTAGGTAAATTATGAATATTATGAGTTCCAAATACAATGTCAACCCATTTATATTTATTAAGTAATTCATCCACTACAGATTCCTCTTGTGCCATACATCCACAAATACCTGTAATAATAGAAGGTTTTGATTCTTTTAAGTGTTTAATTCTACCTAACATACCAAATACTTTATTATGTGCATTTTCTCTAATCGCGCAAGTATTTAATAATATTAAATCTGCATCTTCCATAGTTCTACTTTCTTTAAAACTCATATCTTCTAATATTGCTTTAATATTTTCACTATCATGTTCATTCATTTGACAGCCATATGTTTTTACAAAATATGTTTTATTTAAACCTATTTCCTTTAAATTTTCTTTTATAATATATTTATTTATTTTTGTTAATACTTTTTTATCAGTTCTTAGTTTTGCTTCTTTTAAACTTGGTTTTAACATATAATCACTTCCATAAACATTATATACTAAATTTTAAAAAATTAAAAACTATATTTAAAAAAAACGTTTATATTAAACGTTTTTCATGATAGATTTAATTTTTTCAATTGATAAATTTGTTATTGCTGATATATATTCTAATTTATCACCATTTTTAAGCATTTTTATTGCTATATCAATAGTTTTTTGTTCAATACCTTGTTCAATGCCTTGTTCAATTCCTTGTTCAATTCCTTGTTCAATACCATCTCTAAAGCCTTTTTCTATACCCTCTTGATAACCTTGTTCTCTGCCTTTCATATATCCATTTC
>Ga0247608_10001103_pt1 | contig 39076 bp, 42 predicted proteins | sample 176DNAGHGlowgp2_FD_193490 | JGI IMG/M metagenome (GOLD analysis project Ga0247608, IMG submission 193490) | Sheep rumen microbial communities from Palmerston North, Manawatu-Wanganui, New Zealand - 1766 DNA GHGlow gp2 | ecosystem: Host-associated > Mammals > Digestive system > Stomach > Rumen ...
ATTAGATAAAAACAGATAATACAATGAGTTGCTCAACAATAAAATCAGTTAATTTCTCACTTTGCCAACCTAACCTTGGTGGTATCACTAAGATTTATCTTGCAAATGCTGATGAAGTCTCTGGTGTAACAATCGGAACTGCTTCAACTTTGTCAGATGAAGGTATCACAGCTATTACAATGAGTGGTAGTGCAAAGTTCCAAGAGTTCACACTTAAAAAGAACACTTCTAGCTTCACTTCAACTTTGACAGTGAACGACAACGGTTCTTCATTCGTTTCAACTGTCATCAGCTACATTATGCCTCATATGGAAGCTTCAAAAAGAGCTGCTATGCAAGCACTTATGTTAGCTGAAGCAATAGCAATCGTTAAAGATTCAAACGGTCATTATTGGATGATTGGCGACAACGACAATCCTTTGACTAACACTGCTGGTACTGGTGAAACTGGTACTGCTAAAGGTGATAGCAACCAATACACTGTTGAATTGACAGCAGAAACAAGTGAATGGCCAATGGAAGTAACAGAATCAGCTGTTCAAGCTGTTATCGCAGGTGAATAATCTGAGAAATGCCTAATATAAAGCCCTTTCCGAACAGGTTTGGGCTTTTTTTATTATTTATACTCCCAAGTACATTTTCCAGCTGTTTTGTATTTTCCTTTACAGCAATAACATATTGATTTTGCATCAATTCCTGTTTGAATTGATGCTTTTTTTATACTTGGGTATTCGGCGATAAAATCACCGTTAATTGTATATTGAATTACTGGCCTTGAATGCTCAATTCTCCCTTTTTTATTATTACATTCCCAACAAGAACACACACAGTTTTCTTTTGTGTGTGGCTTTGTGTTATCAATTCTGTCAAGGCCAAGCACTTTCCAATTAGTTTCTCCACAATAAACACATCCATTTAAACATAATTCAATAAAATCATCAACAGTTAAATCTGTTTCACCAAAATTAAGTTTTCTATCCTTAAATCTATAATTTGATACTAAATTATTTGCTCTTAATCTTAAAGCATCCATATTTTTTGTCTTTTATATATTATGTATATACAAAAAATTATTTTAAATAACAATAATTCCTTTAGGAAACAATAAATAGTTTAGGATTATGAATATGATTAAAATTAATGGAGAACAGCCGTTCTCAGTGCTTGCACACAGTTTTGCAGTAGCACAAACAAGTTCTGGCTATACTTTGATGTATAGTGCAGGTGATGGTAATTTCACAGCTTGGTCAGAAGCTACACCAGCTAATGAGACCCTTGTTGTTAATGGAATTGCAAAAGGTATGATTTTCTATCTTAGCGGAAACACTGAAGATAACGTAATAATTAAGTACTAATACCTCAAGACTATGATTATAGATTTTAGAAATATGAATGGTGGCGGTGGTAGCGGTTATACGCTTCCTGTGGCCACAAGTGAGGTCCTTGGTGGTGTCAAAATCGGTAGCGGTATCACAGTTGACTCAGCTGGAACCATTTCAGTTGAAGGTGGTAGTGGTGTTGAGGTTGTTTCACAGTTGCCAGCATCTGGTACTGATGGACAGGTTATTGTCCTTGAACAAGATGTACCAGCGTTTATTGTGAATTATGACCCAAATACTGGTACTGAAACAACACATATTGAAGTTACTGGTGTTGGTTTTACTGAAGTTACACAAATATTTGATTTGGAGTTTTTCGGAGAACACGTTAGAGTGTATATAAACGAAAATGGCGAAACACTTGTTTATAATGACAGTGAAGTATTAGAGGTGACTTTGGGCGTAGGTGATACGTACACACACGAATACACAAGTTATGTTCCAGAAAATGGACCTCAATATGCTTCATTCACTGGTACAAGCACTGGATTTATATTGGAATCACATCCTGGTTATGGTCTTGGAAAAGAATATGTGTATCCAAAAACAATTAAGCCAGCATCAAAAAAATGTATTTCTTATATTTGGGATACAACTTCACCAACTTGTGACATATTTCAAAAATTCAGAGAAGATGGAAATACACACAAAAACTTTACCATAGTTACTTATTTCGGTGAGCTTCCACAAAACGAAATCTTATTTGAACAATATTTTTCAGATTGGGATGAAACCAGGTATTGGGCATTTGATGGTGAAATGATTAGAGCATACAGCGACACTGGTATGACAAGCGAAATTGATTCTTTTGACAAGCCAACACTTAATTCAGTTAAAGCTGGCGCTAGAAATATTACATTCACAGATGGTTTGCTTGTTTATAACGACTACGAACTAATTTGGCCATTAAATATCTATGGAAACTGGGCAGATGCTGGAAACGGACACTGGAAACCTTTAGATTATGAGGCAATTAAGACAAATGCTCTTCAATTAGTTGATAAAACAATGTCAACAAGACTTTATATGCCTGGTTTAGGTGACATTTTTGTTGAAGGTGGAAATGGTGGAATCGTATATATGTGTTTACCAGAGGGTTTCGGAAATGCTGGACAAATGTTGATGTCACAAGGTAACGAAAGACCTGGAAAATGGGTTGATTATAAACCAATTGGTTTAGTTGATGAATTACCAGCTTTCTCTACCGATGGTAGTTTTGTAATTGTAAACTCTGGCTATCAAGAAAGTGCAACAACTGCATTTTTATCATATTGTACAACAGATTATAATGAAAGAAATAATTTTTCAGACGATACAGAAATGTACTGGTACGCTGATAACAATTATGTCTATTTCGGCCCAAGCGGACTTACAACAACTGGAAAAACGTTCTTGTACAGAATTGCTATGAGAACCAACGAAAACTTCGATTGGAACACTTCAAACATTGCTTATATCAATGTTTTCAGAGAGTATGACAGTGTTGGACAAAGTTTCTTCTATAGTTGGGATATGCCAAATTTCGACTATTACGACACAAATGGAAACCCATACACATATTCAGACGATGGTATAGTTGATTCAAACTCAACGGAATCTAACACTGCATATCTTCCATTATGGAAATATTGGGATGGTGGATATGGCTACAAGTTCTATTTTGAATATGATACAACCACTGGCGGACTTAAAATGTGGATGAGGCATTGCGACCCTGATGGTTATCCAGAAGGTGAAAACTATGGAGACGTTCCTTACGAATGCAGAAACCACACAACAGAGTTCTATAATGGAATAGACACAGAAGGTAACACTTCAGAAGTTTATACATACAAAGGCGGTGTTTGGCACAAAATTGGCGAATTTGCCGCACCAGTATAAAAACATAATTTAAATGTTAATGTTTAAGGCCAATAGATTAGCTCTGTTGGCCTTTTTTGTTTCCAGACGATAAATGTATCAACTTTTGTCAGAATGTGTCTGAAAATGGCTCAAATCGCTTGATACTTGATGCAAGATTATTTATATTTAATGTAAAAATAGTGTTAACTTATGAAACTTATATTAAAGAACAATGTGGACAAGAAAGAATATGAATTTTCAGTGGTTGACCTTGAAGACAGCGGAATGTTTTGGCATTTCAACATAAATCTGGTTTCTGGTATGCCTGATGGGGAATATTCTTATTTCTTGTTCGATGATGATGAAAAGCAAGTGGCAGAGGGCTTGCTTCAAGTTGGAGATTATACCATAAGAGAACAGGAGCAGCCTGTTTATACCAATAATAATACAGAATACATTCAATACAATGGATAAGAACATTCAAATGGGGTTTGCAGCAATAGAAAAGGTTGCAGAACAATCAATACCTTCATTCAAAGAGGTAGAAGGAAGAGGAAAAGACTACATAAACTGGGGAGAAGACAACACATTCCCAAATTATCTGTATGGATTGTCAACTGACGTTGTTACTTTACGTTCAATAGTCAACGGAACAGCAGATATGGTTGCTGGAGACGGTGCTAGTTGCATTTTGGACCAGTTTAACAAGGAAGTAAACAAGAAAGGTGAGACTTTATATGAAATGGTAAGGGATTTGGCCCTTGATTACTTGGTTTACGGAAACGCATTTGTGCAAGTTGTAAGAAACAAGGCTGGCAATATCGGTGAATTATATCATTTGAGTGCAAAATACGTCAGAACAAGCAAGAAAAACGATTTGTTCTATTATTCTGAGGAATTTGATAAGAAATACTCAAGGTCAAACAAGAGAGTTGTGTATCCTAAGTTTGTTCCAGAGGCAAAAGATATTCCAACATCGGTGATTATGATTAAATCAGAAAACGACAAGACTTATGGATTGCCTCAATATATTGCAGCACTTAAAGACTGTGAGGTTGAAAGACAGTTGTCAGAATTTAACCTTAGCCAGCTTGAAAACGGATTTTTCGGCTCTTATGTCTTCAATTTTGCAAATGGAGTACCTTCAGATGAGCAAAAAGCTGAAATTGAGGCCGATATACAAGATAAATTCTGTGGTGCTGGCAATGTTGGAAGATTTTTGCTTAATTTCTCAAACGGCAAGGACAACGGTGTGACTTTATCGAAAATTGACATACAGAATTTCGCTGAAAAGTACAATACCACGTCAGAAAGGGCATCAAAGAAGATTTATGAATCATTTGGAGCTTTCCCAGTGCTTTTTGGTGTTGAAAAGGACACAACTGGATTCAATGATGAAGATTATCAGCAAGCTTTCAAGCTTTACAACAGAATGAGGGTTAGACCTTTGCAGAAAAAGATTGTCACTATGTTTGACAAGATATTTGATATGCAAGGTTCAGTAGAAATTGCCCCATTCACAATCGACTGGGCTGAGGACGGTGACAACACACAAGAAACTGTTAATAACAACGAATAAAAACACATACAATGATATATTTAAAAAATAATACGTTGCTCCAGGATGTATATATCCCAAGACAGGATATTTTGCCATATACAACAGGAAGCAGTGGAACTTATGCAGAGGGCTATTCTGACGGATACGAAGATGGTACTCAGGACCAAAAAGACAAGTTGGCTTCAACTGCATTTACCGAAAATGGCTTATACACAAGGGAAGACGGTTGGAATGAGGTTGAGGTTTCAGTCGAAGCACCACTTCCAGTGTTGGAAGATAAGACAGTTGTCATTTCGGCAGACACAACCACAGTAACACCTTCAAGTGGATATGATGGTATGTCTCAAGTTATAGTTGACGCTTCTGAATATGCACAAGAAAACTATGACGGTGGTTTTGAAGACGGTTTTGAAGACGGTTACAGCTCTGGTTCAACTGATGAAAAGGCAAAACTTAGCGGTGTTACATTTACTGCAAACACAGCCGTTACACTTAGTGACGGTGGCTATTCAGCTGTTACTGTGAATGTTCCACAAACTGGCCATACAGACCAAGAATTGGAAGATGCTTATGAAAGCGGCTACACTTCTGGACAAACGGACCAAAAGAATTTGTTGACAACTACTGCATTTACAGAAAATGGCTCATATCAGAGAGAAAACGGCTGGAGTGGTATCACTGTCAATATTGATACAGCTTCAACATACAATTCTGGCTACACAGATGGTTATGATAGCGGATATACAAGCGGTGAGACGCATCAGAAATCATTACTTGTTTCAACTGCATTTACTGAAAATGGTGAATACCAAAGGGAAAATGGCTATTCGGCAATAACTGTCAATGTACCTACTGGACAAACATACAACGTAGAGGAAAATCATCCGTTTACAGCTAATTCAAACGGAAGCTACACAATAGAGCCAAGTAATTGGAGCGTCAGCTATAGCGGAAACGGAAGAACAATAATTTTTGAGAAAAAAGGAAATTCAAATCCATCAGCAAAGACTTTGGTATATGATATTGAACATTTAGACAATCCATCAAGTTATATAGAAATCAGCATATTTCCGAATGGTATTATTGATTACGATGATGAGGAATGGAACAGAAGCCAATATGGTGGCTTTAGTTGGAGTGTTTCAAATAACTTATACTATATTGAATTTTACGATGTTGCTTGGATAGATTTGGACGTTATTACAGAAACAAATGAAGGTAGATACGATGTTATGTCAGCCGTTTCATTAAACGTAAATGTTGATACAGCAAGCACTTACCAAAGCGGCTACACTGATGGACAGGATAGTATTATAAATACATTCTCAAGTATGACTGCAACGACTAATGGAGTATATGGCTCTTCGGCACACCCATTGAGTTCTATAACGGTCAATGTACCTCAGTCTGGCGGTTCTGGAACAACAAAGATATTCTTTGCTGATTATATACATACAGATACTCTTGAACCAAATAGTGATAAAAGAATCAACACTGGAATATACCCAACCACAGCAACCACATTTAGGGTTAAAGGTATGGGTAAAGGATTGCCAGCTGGAAATGAGCTTGTCGGTTTTAACCTTTATGATGCAGGTGAAGAATCTGATTATAGGTTATTCTGTTACAGCACAAGTGGAGAAATTCTTGGATTTGATTGGTATAGTGAAAGAATAACAAATGAAAATTGGGGTGGATTAACTGACGGAAAAAGCATTGATTTAACTTGTTCAAACTACCAAGTTTATGACAACATAAACGAAACGGTTCTTATTAGTGGAAGTCCACAAAGCAATATGTCACAAGGCATTCCAATTTATGTGAATGTTGGAAGCTGGTGGCTTAAAGGACTTGAGATATGGGAAGAAAACACAAAGGTATTTGATGGTGTCGCTGCCTATGATGAAAATGGAAATGTCGGTTTGTATGACAGTGTTTCAAATGCACTTGTTACAAATGAAAACTTGACTTTGGTATATGAAAATGTTGACGAATACCAATATGGCTTCAATGACGGACAAAACAGCATCATAAATACCTTCTCAAGTATGACTGTAACGACTAATGGGGTGTATGGAACTTCAGCACATCCTTTGTCATCAATTACAGTGAACGTACCTCAATCAGGAAGCAATAACATTTTCTTTGCAGACTACATACATACTGAAACAATACCAACAAATGATGCTGAGATAAACACTGGTATATATGCAAGTACTGATATTTCAATCAGAATTAAATGTTTGGGAAAAGGATACCAGCTTGGAGAAAGAGGTGATAATATATTTGGTTTTGGCCCAAATGAAGGAGCATCTGACGGTAACGATTTTAGACTTATGTGTTATGACAATAACACTGTGTTGGCTTATGACTGGAGGTATGCTAGAATTTATACTCCATATTCTGGATTATATGATGGTAGGGAGATTGATTATACTTGCGGAAACTATTATGTTTATGACAATATAGAACAAGAGTATTTAATTACTGGTAACACTCAATCTTATGTTAATGAATCAGTACCGATATATGTGAACGTTGGTAAAATATGGTTGAAGAGCTTTGAAATCTGGAAAGGCCAGACAAAAGTATTTGACGGTAAAGCAGCTTATGACAGTGCTGGAAATATAGGTCTATACGACAGTATTTCAAATGAGCTTTTATACAACAGTGATTTGACAATGGCTTATGAAATCATATCGCCAAGTGATTACTATAATTCTGGTTACACAAGCGGTTGGACAGATGGTTATGATTCTGGATATACAAGCGGTTACACTTCTGGAACAACTGATGGTTTCAATTCTGGCTATACTTCTGGATACACAGACGGTTCAAACGATGAAAAAGCATTGTTGTCTGCAATCACTTTTACAGCAAACACTGCAATAACAGTAAATAGCGGTGGATATAGTGCAATAACAGTTGATGTTGATGCAATAAAGATTATACCAGTGTCTTCAATTCACCATTCAGATATTGGTGACGGTAAAAACTATTTCTTGGATACAGGAATATATCCAACAACTGCAACAACTGTAAGGGTTAAAGGTGTTGGTGCTGGATATTACCCATATAATGGTTTTGTTTATGCAGAAGTAAACAAATCAAGTGTATCAGACAGCGACTGGATGCTTTCAATACAAAAAGATATTGACCCAGCATATAATTTACTTGATTTCTCAATCAAATCAAGAACAAGGACAATAGCTGAATGGGGCGAACCAAGCGTTGGAAGACAAATTGACATAACTTGCAGTGATTTTGGTATGATTGACAATATTTCACAATCATCAGTCACAGCATCAACGTTGTCATTCACATCAAGCGGCACATTAAAAGTCAATGTAGGCTGCTGGTGGTTGAAAGGCATTCAGATTTGGGAAGCCAATGAATTGGTGTTTGATGGTATTGCCGCTTATGACGAAAACGGCCATATTGGACTTTACGACAACATTTCAGGTGCTTTGGTTTATGACCCTGACTACACAATGGTTTATGAAAACCCAGTTCTTGGAAACGTCACTTTAACAGCCAACGGAATATATAATGCTTCAAACTTTGGAACAGAAGGTTTCTCAGCTGTAACTGTAAACGTTGATGACAATTACGGTGAGCTTATCGGATTGTATTGCACAAACAATTGCCAGTTTGTCATAACACCAGGAAGTTCAAATTATTTGAAAGACACATTGATATATTTCGGAATACAGAACGGTGACGTAAGTATGAAAATCACTTCTGGCGCATCATTGCCTTATGCAAACAGAATTGTAGTTGACAATAACGGTAATGTTACTGGAAATTCATATAGTTATAGCAGCGGAAGCGGAGGCTATTCAACTGGAAGCGGAACAACAAATGTTGTATTAAATGCTTTCCCAACAAAGAATACAATGTATATATCCGCAAATGGCTCTGATAATGTAACTTATGTAAACAACTTATCTGCAAGTACTTGTAATAATTATTCAACAACTCCAGCTTATGATATGCTTTTGTCAATTGATGACGGTTATTTCTATGGAATTGGATATTTCAACGGTCAACATAGTTCTGACACAGCGGCTTGTTTGTTTCCTAATGTCGATACTGACGGAAACGCTTGCATAAAAGGATATAGCAATTTGTTCTATCCAATAAGTGGAGAGTGCTACCCAATCTACAAGAAAGGAAACAACTATTACGTATTGATGAAGAGCCAGCCTTGGAATCAACAATAATAATACATCAGATATTAATAAGAGGTGGTCATTAGGCCACCTCTTTGTATTTCCATATACATCCTCCAGCTGTTTTGAAACCATATTTACCACCTTTGCAACAATTTGAAATATTTCCTTGCGATATTCCAGTCTGTCTTGACGCTTCTCTGGCACTTGGATATTCTGAAATAAACTGACCGTCTTTTGTATATTGACATACTGGTTTGGAACATTTTTTAGTAGTTGAATTTATAGTTTTTTCTTTATGTTCTTCAATGTGAATTTTACTATGCTTTTTATGCTCTATTAGACAAAGGTTTTCAAGTCTGTTATCTTGACGATTGTGATTTATGTGGTGGACATCATATCCTTCTGGTATAGGTCCTATAAATGTTTCATACACAAGTTTATGAATGCTTCCTAATGTTGTTATTATATATCCATTATTCACACTTCCTATAAAACGCTTCATTTTATTACTATAACAAAGTCCAGTATCACTAACTAAATAGTTTCCGTTATCTATCATTCTCCATTCCATAACAATACAATTTGCACTAATATACAAAAATATTTTGGAAAAACAAAACGCAGAAAACGATAAATTATATTTATAAACAAAAAGATATAAAATGAGAAACGTACTTTTGATAAGTGAAGATACCATTAGGACCCAGAGCGGCATTGATAACAATATATGGGGCAAGTCATTATTGCCAGCGATTAGGGAAAGTCAAGAGATTGGATTACAGTCAATTATAGGTTCTTGTTTGTACCAAAGACTTTGCTCAATGGTTGAAGATGGTTCAATAAGAGACACAGAAAACATACAATATAAGACCTTGCTTGATGAATACATTAGCTATTACTTGTTATATAAAGTCATTTACAACCTAATTCCAATCATCGGAATCAAATTGGCAAATATCGGTGTCGTTATCAGTAATGATGAACACGTACAGAATTTGACTGAGGATGAAAGAAGCAGAGTTGATACTTATTACTTGTATAGAGCTGATTTCTACTGCAAACGCTTACAGCAATACTTGATTACCAACAAGGAACTATTTCCAGAGCTTGATGAATGCAGTTGTAACAATATGCAGAATAACCTTGATTCAGCCAGTTCACTTGGCTTATGGTTAGGCGGATACAGAAACCCAATGCCTCGTTTAATAAAGAGAAAAATGTGTTGCTAATATGACTTTATATCAGATAATAAAAGGTCTTGAGGAAATAGCTAAAAGACACCCAAATATTCGCACAGCAGCTGATGGAAGCATTTACACAATTATGAATGCAAACCCATCAGTCAAGTACGGCACTTTCATTGTCACACAGAACCAACACAGACAGACTGAAATGTTCGACATTTATGGCCTTACATTGTTCTATGTTGACAGATTGGTTGATAATAGGGAAGACAATAGGTTGCAGATACAAAGCATTGGCAAACAGGTTCTTGGTAACATCATACAGACATTCTGTGAGACATATGACGTTGATTTCCCATTGGTAGTAAGATATACACCATTCAGTGAGAAATTCAAAGACGAATGTGCTGGTATGTATGTGCAAATTGAACTTGAAATAATAAAAGATAATGTCTGTTCGGAGGAATTTGACTAACGATTAAACAAAAGACTATTATGGTCTCAGGAGATATAAGAAAATGTCAAAAGAAAAAAAACAGAAAATTTCTAAAGCCTCATTTTGGGTCTGTTTATCAATTTCAATATTCTTGATGGTTGGAAGTGCATTATTCCCTTGGCCTCCAAATTTCATCATCGAACACTCTATATTTCAAGCTGTTGGATGGTTATTTGGATTTGCGGCACTTGGCCAAATTCCTGACATAATCAACCTTGGTAGGACAGCCAAAATACAAAGAGGGAATACCGTTGTCACTATTGGAAAAGACAGTAATAATAATGGTTTAGATGACGATTATGAATCTGAGCAAGAAATTGAAGAAGAACAATAAAGGGTAGATGGAAAATAGCATCTTATGATGTGGCAAATGCCCCATTTAATTGTTAGCTTCAAGATAGATATGAGCATTTCAGCGATGGAAAGGTTACGGTAAAACTCCGTACAATTGATGGGGCATCCTACCCAATAATAAATTATAAAAAATTGATATATAATGTACTACGTTTTGGATTGTGGCCACGCACTTACAACGCCTGGAAAAAGAAGTCCTGACCACCAGTTTTTTGAATACGAATACAACAGGATAATCGGAAGAAGGGTTGCTGAAAGGTTGAATGACCTTGGGATTGAATATTGCTTCACTTATCCAATTGATGAGCCTTATGACTTGTCTCTTACTTCAAGGGCGAATGTGGCAAACAAAGTTGCAAGGGAAAAAGGTGCTGGCAATGTGCTTCTTATTTCAATCCACAGTAATGCGGCTGGAATTGGAAAGGAATGGATGTCGGCAAAAGGCTGGAGCGTTTGGACCACAAAAGGTGTAACAAAATCAGACGCTTATGCTGAGATTTTCTTTGAAGAGGCCAGAAAAGTGTGTGCAAAATACGGTAGGACAACCAGACAAGACAAATCAGATGGAGATAACGACTGGGAGGCGAATTTCACTGTGATTTTCAAGACAATATGTCCAAGCATTTTAATTGAGAATTTTTTCTATGACAACCAAGAGGAAATGAATTGGCTCTTGAGTGAGGAAGGGAAGACAGCTTGCACTGAAATCATAGTCAATTCAATAAGACGAATTGAGGGCAAATAAACACACAAGAACCCTATCGACTTTTGCCGATAGGGTTTATTTTTTACTTAACAGCTTTTTAAGTTCAGCAAATACGTCATCAACGGCCTTGTCTATATCTGCTTCCATATATGTCTTGACATCTTTATAAGTAAGGAGCTTTGAAACCCTTACCTTTTTGCCTTTTTTATAGTCGTTCATTGGTAACACATCAACATACCATTCATCTTCAGTGCTTCTGGTTATTGTTCTTATCCACAAATAAAAGCCATCAATTTCTCCAATGTCTTCATCATCCTTTTGTCCATCGAAGTGTAAAAAGCCCCATTCAATTTCTTGCTTGATGATTTTCTTTATTTCTTTCTCTTCTTTTTTTGTCATAGTAATAATGTTTAGGGCCGCAAAGATACAAAAAAACCCAGATTTCAGGTCTGGGTACGAACATTGCTATTTATATGAATCGAAAAATAATTTAAGTCATTTTAGGGGGCCTATTGGCAAAGAGAAAATACAGAAGATATAGGCCCCCAGCAGCTTTTAAATAACGAAGGAAACCTTGTTGTGTTCCAGCATCTTAACTAAAATTCTAAAAACTGTTATTATTTGTCTGCTACACAACTTAGCTTCTGATACAAATATACACAAAAAAATCCGAAAAATCAAGTAGGACAACAAAAAAAATCAGAATGGGTCTTGTAAAATATCCCAAGCCTTTTGAAGATTATCTATAATCTTGTTCTTTTCTTCATCTGTGTAGTCGTAATACTTGTAATGCAATTCAACAAGGTTCATTGCATTATGAATTGTGTCTTGTGCTGGGATGATGCATTCGTTAAGTTCAAATCCAAATTTGTCTCTCAATGGCATTTCTTCCCATTGTTCTTCTGTTAAACAGTATGTATCCAAGTCTATCATAATTAGTTGTTTTGGGCTGGCAAAGATATGAATTTATATTTACTTGGAAAAAGGAAAAAATGGAAAATGCAAATAAACGCTATTACAGCAGATGTATGTACGGCAATTTTAAGCCCTCTTATGAATTTTACGACCAAAGTGGACCAAGACATCATTTCAGACATAAAAAGCTTGTATGGGCCGTTTTTGTGGCTTTGGCGGCACTATTTTTAATCTTCTTAGTTGGATGCAAGCCAAAACAGGTGATTGTTGAAAAAGAAAAGTTGGTATATGTCACCAAGGACAGTATTGTACATAGGGATAGCACTGTTTATGTTCCAGTTGAGGTTTATAAGGACTATTCAAGCCTCTTGGATACGTTATTCTTATCTACTTCCATTGCCAAAGCTTGGAGTACTGTGGACACCAATAAAATGCTTTTAGTTGGTGAGATAAGGAATATCAAGGCACTTGAAGTAAAATACATAGAAGTCGAAAAATGGCATACCAAGGATAGCTTGGTATATAAAGATAAAGAAGTACCAGTGCCAGTTGAAGTTATAAAGACAAAGACACCTAAATGGGCTTGGATAACATTGATATGGACTTTAATCTGCTTGGTATATGTCGGCTTCAAGATTTACTTGAAGTTCTGGAAGCCTTGAGATAATGTGCTTTTACTTTTTCTTTATTTGCGTAAGCACTTAAAGTCGATAGACGATAAAAATGCGTAAGCACTTTTATTTTTTGCTATTTATTAAATAATCTTTTTTATCTTTTAAAAACATCTTTATCTAATTATGGTATGCTGCATACCATTTAAATGGCATCTAACATACCATATAAAGGAACGTAACATACCATTTAATGAAATGATACATACCATTTGTTTTATGTAACATACCATTTGAATAGTTCAACATACCAATTTTTTTTTGCCTTTAAACTTGTTTTTTTCATTTTAAAACTATATATTTATAAAAAATGTTAATAAGGGCCACCACTACAATAGGCTTAATCGAAATATAATCCAACTGGTTGAAATGCGGAGTAGTGGACGCAGAGTAGGCCAGTTGGTTTTTTTTATGGATGAAACATTTGTAAAAGCATACGATGCTATAATGAAAGACAAAAACATAGACTGTTTGGAATCATACCTTTTATGCAGGTACATCAATAAGTACGAAAGATATGGTTGTGTTGAAACATCTGATTCAAAAGATGCAGAGTTTTTAAAGATTGATAGGCATTATGTATCTAATAAAAGAATGCACCTTGAAAACCTTGGGTATATTAAAAGTTACGCTGGTAAGGGTAAAAAGACTATCATACAGATTTCAATTGATATATTAAATAAAGTAGGCATAAAGATAAAACAGCAATGATTAACCAAATACATTTACTTTTTTGCACTATATAACTATTTATAAATAAAGAGACGATTATGAATTACAAAATAGAAGACGAAGTAAGAAGAGTGTTCAGGGGCATTATAAACGATGCCTGGGCATTGTCAACACAAGATGCAAATATGGATACGGTTTCATTTTTCTGTTACATCAACGATGTTTTGAATTATATAGGCGCTGGTGAAACAGATTTTGTAAACCTTGAGAATATTCAAGCAATAGACCCTGATGCTGACGAAGAGGATTATAAGATGGCTAAATCAATGTATTACCATACCAAAGAAAACATTGATGATTTGTTTACCAAAATAAGAGAACAAGATAATAAGGCAAACAGAAACAAAATAATATGATTGACAAACATTTAGATATTCCAAGTGAAGTATATGACGGACCGTTGTTTGATGATGTTGCAGATGACATCAATTTCAGTGGTAATATAATTAGGAGTGCTATAACAATAACAGAAGAAACAGTAGAAGTTGATGACTGAAACACAATACACCAAGTACGGAAAAAGTTGGTATGAGAACCATAAGGAGCAAGAAAAGGCAAAAAGAAAGGCTTACTATGAGGCCCATAAGGAAGAAAAAAAGGCTTATGCCAAAGAGTATGCAAAGAAACACAAAGAAAAGATAAAGGAATACAGAGAGGCCCACAAGGAAGAACGTAAAGAAAAGACACAGAAGCCACTTGGTGAAAGGAAAACAAGGAAGAAGCTTGCTTATGAGAAACCAGACTACATAAACGTTATGCAGTATCCAAATGGGATTGTTCTTATTGAGGCCACTTTCCAGCCAGATGACGGTATGATATACGACAGCACAGCAGAAAACCTTGACGATAATTCAAACCACAGATTAAAAAGAGAATTGGTTATGGAATTAAATAAGGTAAGCACAGACGAAAGAATAGTTGTAGTTGACAAGTTCAGCATCCAGATATACGAAAAGACTTTAGACTACATTCAATTAATAATTAATACATTACAGGCGTTTTGTGAAAAAAACCTGAAAAAAAGTTGCATCTGAACTTGTTTTTTAAAATTCTTTTTGGTATATTTGCCATATAAGTTAAATCCCCACTGACAACGGTTTATAGATATTAAGGTAAACTAAAAATATATATTTACACAAACCACCAATCAGAAAGCGGAAAGTCAGAGGGGCCGTTAGTAAGGTTGGTGGTTTTTTTATGGAAACATTTAAAACTTTAAAAATAATGAATCAGAATTTCAACACAAAGACAGTTAGGTCCGCAGTAAGAGTAGCACTCTTTAATAAGGACAATTACATCTACCTCAACGGTAGCAGAAGCAAGGTACGTTATATGTTGACGTATCAAGAAGGAACATTGTACTTGGTTGCAGAAGATGGTGATACTGTTATCACGTACTTTGTCATCAACGCAATCCCACAGAAGGCCAGAGTGCTTGATAAACTAATCAAAGAGACTGCCGACATCATAATTTCAAAGTTAACCAATAAGAATGTTGAGCTTGAACATTATGTGGCCGCTTAATTTGACAGAAGAAGAAAAGGAAATGTGGCTTTGGTATGACTGGTATCAGAGCCACATCCAAGACAAAGAATAAAAAACTAAATAAAGAGAAGAAAAAATGAAAGAATTAAAATTTAGGTTACTTAGGCCCGATGAGATTGAATGTAGGCCACAGAGTGTAAAAAATGGTAAATGCAACTTATTGTTGTATATGAACTCAAGAGTAGTTACAGATTTGCTTGATGAAACAATAGGCAATATGAACTGGTGTTCAGAGTTCCAGAGTGTTGACGGTAAAGTTATTTGCCGTATTGGTATTTGGGATGATGATAAGAAGATGTTTATCTACAAGTCAGACACTGGTTCAGAAAGCAATATTGAAGCTGAGAAGGGACAATTTAGTGACTGTTACAAACGTTGCCTTTCAAGATGGGGAGTTAATGAATTGTACACAGCACCAAATATTGTAGTAGATGATGATGGCTATGGTAATAGAGGCTATTATGTTAGCTATATAAGATACGATGAAAGCTCAAGGAAGATTAGTGAGCTACACATCAAGAATAAGTTTGACAAGGAAATCTTCAGTTGGAATTTCAACAGCAAGCCACAGGAGAAACAAGAACCTGTTGTCCAGAAGAACAATTATGATTTACTTGTTGAGTTCTGTAAACAGGCAAAGGCAGACGGTGCTGACCAGGAGCAATTGAAAAAGTTCTTCAATTATTACAAGGAAAAAACAGCAAGTTGGAAATCAACATTCAATGCAAAGGCATTGTTTGACAAATGGATGGAAAGGGCAAAAACAACAAAGACAATTCCTTCAAATTCAAATGATATTAGCATCCAGGAGTACGATGAGAGAACATACGGTGCTGATGACGAATCAAATTATTATTGATTATGAAAAAGTACAGGTTTGAATATACAATCCAATCAACAGTTGGAAATACAGTAGTCATTGAGGCTGAAGATGAATATGAGGCATACGACAAGTTTGACAGTATGGTTGAGGACCTTATAGCCGAAAACTATGAAGACATTAAGCATACAAGTAATATAAGAATGTGTGATGACCCATATATGGAGGAGGTCAAATGACGAACATTACTTATTTGGCCATAATAGACAAGTTACTTGACAACTACAAGTACCAGACAACGGAAGACGGTTACACCTTTTCCGTAACAAAAAAAGAAGGTATATACCAGTTTCTGCTTATGGATGAACAGAAGGTATTACAACAGCTCTTTACAAAAGAGCAGATTAAATCTGTTGGTTTTGAGTATATATCTAGAGAAGTGGAAAATATTTTTTTCAGAGGTGGTTGCGGTGAATAAAAAAAGTAGTATTTTTGCAGTCGTAATCGTAGCCGTTCTTTGAGACTTGTGCTGTAATTGACTGATAATCAATATTGTTTGGACGAGGGTTCGACTCCCTCCATCTCCACGAAACAACTAAAAATCAGTAAATTACGGACACTTTTACACAAAAACACGGTGTATTTGTGGCCTTAATTGTATCCATAAGTTCAGTTCCAGCATAAGGCTACAGAATTGGCTACAACAAATGTCTAACCAATTAAATTACAGCATTATGCGTACAACATTCAACACACAATTCTACTGCCGCAAGTCAAAGGCTGGCAAAGACAACAAGGCTCCATTGGAGTTATCCATCACCATCAACGGAGAAAGAAAGTTCATCAACCTACCAACCAAACTTGATGTGGATGATTTCAACAAGAAGAGACAGCCACAGGAAATTAGGGACCTTATTCTTGAGTGGAACAAGAAAGTACAAGAATCAGTTTCAACATTACTCAACGAAGGCACACCACTGACAACTGAAAACCTAAGAGAAATTCTAAGGACTGGTGGAAGACGTTCATTTACAATTGAAGATTGCTTTGATGGTTTCTTGAAGACATACAAGAAAAGAGTTAACGTTGACATCACCTACTCAGCCTACAAGAAGTATGAACTGACAAGGGATTTGTTCTATGCTTACACAAGCAAGGAAGCCGAAATAACAACAGTAACACCAGCATTGATGCAAGATTACTATGCAGAACTGAACAAGAAGTACAAGGCAAACACGTCAGCATCTTATATGGCAAAGACCAAGACAATAATCCAATATGCCATAGATAATGGTAAACTGACCATCAACCCGTTCCAGAACATAAACATCAAGAGGGAAAAGAAACCCATAGAATTTCTCACTGAGGAAGAGTTGAACAGAATAGCAACCCAAGAATATTCCACAGAAGCATTAAAGAAGGTCGCTGATGTGTTTTTGGTGCAAGCCTATAGTGGATTATCATTTGTGGACCTTGAGGGCCTTAGAAAAGAAGATATAAGCGAAATTGACGGTGTTCATTACATCTGTAAGAAAAGGCATAAAACAAAGGTTGAATACACAGCCGTATTGTTTCCTAAAGGAGTTGAGATATTGAAGAAGTATGATTTCAAGTTGCCGATAATATCAAACCAGAAAACAAACAGCGCACTTAAAGCAATAGCCAGAGAGTGCCATATAGATAAAAGAGTGTACGACCATCTTGGAAGAAAGACCTATGGTTGTTTGTTACTCAACAGAAATATACGTATGGAAACAGTTGCACGATGCCTGGGTCACTCACAGGTAAAAACGACAGCAACGTACTATGCGACACTAACCACAAACACTGTTGTTAATGAGGTGGCAGCTGCCTTTAATAGCTAACCAAATTCTTTCATTTTTTTATTTATGTTTATTCGCAAGGTCACTAGCAATAGTGGCCTTTTTTGTTAAAGTTTAGGAGTTTACTTGAACTTTTTAACTTTTTCGTTATATTTATATTAAGAATATTGAAAATTATGAATCAATTTGAAGAAACAGAAAGAGAAGGTAGGGCTATATACTACGCCTACGTCTCAGGACATTGTAAGGAACATTATTTTACCCAAGACAGATATTGTGAGGTGGATATGTTCATAACAGGAAATACGGACACAACAGCCGTAGTGGAAATAAAGAACAGAACAGCATACACATCAACTGAGATTGATAAACTGGGCGGCCAAATGCTGGAGTATAACAAGTTCACGGCCCTGACAAGCTATCATACTGACAAACAGTTATATTCAGTAATATACCCAGACGAAATAAGAATGTGGGATGTATCATCAATAACAGACGATAGGTTTGTAATAGAGAATAAATATCCAGCTACAACAGTAGGATATGACAAGAGAAAGAAAGAAAAGAAGGTTGCATACCTATTCAGTGATGAATGCTGCTGTAGAATAAAAAGAGATAAGGACTATGAAAAAAGTTGTGGAATTGATTGTCAAGGACAAGATACTGGACCAGATAATTAACAACATAGCAAAAGACGCAAAAGATGAGGACCTTAACGACCTCAAACAAGATATATACCTTGAACTGCTTGAAAAGAACGAAGAATGGCTATTCGGAATATACGAAAGAGGCCAGATGAATTACTACCTTACAAGGATAGTTTTAAACAACATCAATAGCAAAACTTCAAGATACTATTATTTATATAAGAAGAATAAGTCGGTTACAACACCAATAGAAGATGCCAACACAGAAGAAGGAGAAAGAGCCGATTACGATTGATGTTAGTCCACAAGAAATAAGAAACATCCTTGAACAATTCAAACCAGATATGCTCAGAGACGATGATGAATATTTCAAATACAAGGAAGCTATGGAGCATCTGGATAAATCCGACAAGATAATATTCAGCTTATATGCAGAACTACAGTCGGAAAGAAAAGTGGCTGAATTACTTGGAGTAAGTAGAAGCCCCATACATAAGATAATAACGAAGATTAGAAAAGAAATACTGGAATATGATACTGATAAACCTTTTGATAATTAGTATGATGATTGTCTACGTACTGGATATATCTGGATTTGTAGACGATGGAATACAACCGTTCTTCAAGAAACACTTCAAGGCCCCATTAAAGACCAAACCATTCCTATGCTCTATGTGTATGACGCACCATATAGGACTGATTTATATTTTAATAGTAGGCAAGTTCTCAATTCTAATGTGGGGATATGTATGCCTTTTGAGTTTCCTGACACCAGTATGGAATAACATACTGCTATGTTTTAGAGACTTCTTAATAAAGATTACAACAAATATTGATTAAGTATGAAATTAAGTATTGAAGATTATAATTTGATTGCGGAACAAGAAAAAGAATTTTCTCACGCATTGAACGAAAGCTATTTCAGAATAGCCAACAGAAAGATGCTACAAGACTATGCCGCAATATACAAAAGAACGTTCAACAAGGATTCAAAAATCCTAAACGGCTGCAACAGATGCGTTTTGGCCGACATCAAACAACTGGCAACAGTATATTTCCAAGATAAGGATGAAATGGCCCAAAATAAAGCCATAGAGACCATAGAAGAGGAAAAGCCAGCAGATACACCAAAGAAGAATAAAACAGCCCCTAAAGGCAAGAAAACAACCAATAAATAAAAATGGCTACCAAGAAGACTGACACAGAACAAAAAGAAGTTTATTACGACTTCGCCAATATGACTGATGAAGAAGTTGATGCTGTTCTTATCCCTGTCATAGAGGATTGTAAAGCAAAGAAACAAAAGAATGGCAAGATAACTTGGACTGAACCATTGCTTGCCTTGCGTAACAGTGTCATCTTCGACCTTATGTATAAAAGGGGATATTCAAAGAGGAAGACAATTGACACACTGAGGGCAAGATGGCAAATTGCTGAACAAAGGTGCTACAAGTATATCAACGAAGCAACGGAAGCATTGATGGCAACATATACAGACGATTTGGAAACCGTAAGGAAGAAACAGTTGGAAAAACTCCAAGAAATATATGACGATTGTATGCAGCACAACAAGCAAAAGGAAGCCATACAAGCACTTGACCAAATAAATAAGTTGAAAGGTCTTTATGAAGAGAAACAGACCATTACAGTCAACGAAATTAAATTTGAATTTGACTAATGATTTGTAAAGGCATACATCCGTTTAGTTTCCAACAAGACGTAATTGATGAAGTGGTTGGAGCAAAAGGCACTGGAAAGATTGTTGTCGTAAAAAGCCGTAGACAATGCGGTAAGTCAACACTCATTTCCAATTTGCTGTTGTATTATGCCATAAATTATGAAGGGACTAAGAATTATTGTCTATCACCTACGTTAAAACAAGGCAAGAAGCTGTATAAGACTGTTGTTAAGGCACTTACAAAAGCGAAAATTATAAAGTCCGCTAACGGCAGTGACCTTTCAATTGTTTTGAAGAACGAAAGTGAGATAAATTTCAAGTCGGCTGAACAAGGGGAAGCGCTTAGAGGCGAGACAGTTACAGGATTGCTTTGCATTGATGAGTTTGCATATATTCCAGATTCAATTTATGACATAATTAGGCCCTGGGTCGATTTTCATAAGGCTGTAACACTGATGGTTTCAACTCCGTTCATTAAGGAAGGCTATTTCTGGCGTTATTACAATTATGGGCTTGAAAAATCACACAATACAGTTTTAATTGACTGGGCTGATTACGAAAAATACAAAGAGGACCTTGACAAGATACTTCCACCTGAAAGACTGGCTGAGTATGAATCAATATTGCCTAAAAAGGTCTTCAAGACAGAATACAAGGGAGAATTTATTGAAGGTGGTGGTCTTGTATTCGATTTCTTCAAAGAGGCCCAGAAAGAAGTAAAATTAGAATTAAAAGACAAATTATACATAGGCATTGACTGGTCCAATCAAGCAAACAAGGACTATACTGTTGTTTCTATGTTGAACCAGAATTGTGAACAAGTTAAGCTGGCCTATTGGAATGATTTGACACCTTTGAAACAGATTGATAAGGTCTACGCTGAACTCGAACCCTATCTGGACCAAATACAAGCAGTAGTATGTGAAACCAATAGTTTAGGCACACCGTACACTGACCTTTTGAAGGAAAGGCTACAAGATAGACATAAAAACAAGATTAAAGAGTTCACCACATCAAACCCATCAAAGAATGATTTGGTTGGTAAGATGCAAGTGGCCCTGGAACAAGGAACAATAAGTTTGCTTCCAGACAACAAGCAAGAAAGGGAATTTAGCTATTATGCTGCTGAATACAACCCAACAACAAAGAATATAACATATAATGCTCCAAGCGGATTGAATGACGATACTGTTATGGCAACGATGTTTGCATTGTATGGATTTAATGAATATAAGACTACAGGCGTTTACTCATTGGGTAGTGGAAGCTTGAGAAGAAAAAGATAATTATAATTATGATTGACAGTTACGATAAACTAACAATTGGAAAGTACAGGGAGTTATTGGCACTTGAGAGAGAAGATGAAATGACTTACGGTGTGCAGATACTTGAAATATTGACAGATTACACAGAAGACGAATTATACGATATGCCGTTGGATGACTTCACCAAGTTAATGAGTAAGACCAGCTTCCTGTACAAGACCATTGACAAATTGGATTGGAACCACCTTGGAAAGCATTTGACCATCAACGGTAAGAAGTATGACATAATCAAGGATGCAAGAAAGATGACTGCTGGACAATACATTGACTACAAGGCTTATATCAAGGACACAGACAAGTTCTTGGATATGTTGCCATATATATTGACAGTTTTCATTATTCCAAGTGGACATAAGTATGGTGAGGATTATGATACAGCTGAGCTTGCACAAGAATTGAACGACAACTTAGACATAAGGACAGCCGTATGCATATCTGATTTTTTTCTGCATCAGTCCAAAGTCTCGACAAAGATTTCTCTTCGCTCTTTGAAGTGGATGATGAAGAGGATGATGAGGAAGGAGACGAATCAGGAGACGAAGGACAAGATACAGAACGCAGTGGAACAGATGGAATCATTAGAGAATTTACTGAACAGTTCGGATGGATACATTCAGTAATGAAAGTCGTTGAGGTAACAAGATACACCATAGACAAGGTATATGACCTTAATGTCGTTGAGTTTCTTAACTACCTCATTTACATAAGGTCCTGGGCAAATGTCCAAGCGGTTATACATAAGGAAGAAAATAAAAAATTAAAATTGAGATAATGTTACAGTTCACTCATTTACAACAGGCACTTGCACAATATGGTGATGCCATAGCTGACCGTTACAAGACAAACCTTGAACAAAGTGGTAGAAGAGCCACAGGAAACCTTATTACAAGTGTAAATACAACGGTTACAACTGATGAACAGTCATTTACCATAGAACTTCAACTTGAAGATTATTACAAGTATGTTGAGGAAGGCAGAAGTGCTGGCCGTTTTCCACCTGTGGACAAAATCCTTGAGTGGATAAAAGTGAAACCCATACTACCAACTCCAGATGCTAGAGGCAAACTTCCAACTGAAAGACAATTGGCCTTTTTGATTGGACGTAAGATTGCCAATGAAGGTTTCCAAGGTTCTCACGACCTGGAGCATACAATGCAAGAGGTAAATTACGAAGCCATTATTGAAGAAGCATTGGACCAAGATGTATTGGGATGCCTGGATGAATTAGTCCTTATGTTAAGCTAATAGTCGATGTTGGAACCGAACCATCATATATACCAGCCTGATAGCCACCGCTTTCAGGCATTTTGTTTTTTTATAGGCCACAAATAAGACCATATAAAACCTTTGTATGTTTTTATGAAACCATTGCAACATCTTGTAAGTGTTCCTTTACTTAACTTGTTTATCCTTGCTGCTTCTGATGCACTTTGGTATGTTGCAATAAGTTCACCATCAAGTGTATATTGACCAACTGGTTTAGAATGGCTTTTAACCATACCGTCATTCATCATTTGTATTCTATAATTATGGATTTTGCGGTGTTCTTCTTTTGTAAGCAGTTCAAGGTTTTCAAGTCTGTTATCAGTCTTAATAAAGTTTTTGTGGTGTACTTCATAACCATCTGGTATGTCGCCAACAAACGCTTCATAAACCAAATTGTGTATGTATTTTGTTTTTTTGCCAATAGCAATCCTTAAATATCCCCTACCAATCAAACTACCATATCCGTATCTTTCTTTATGTCTTGGCACTGGATAACGGTGATATTGACCTTGGTTGCTTATTTCATATTTACCTTCTTGGCCTTTAATCGGCTTCCATATTTCTTTTTTCATTCTCTTTACTATTTATTAAAATATACTAAATTTTAATTAAAATTACAAAATTATGAAAGAAAAAAAATACTCAATTCTAACCTATAATCTGAATAATTATGAGATTATACACAACATACCAAAAGAATGTATGAATGACGAAATAGAATACATTTATGTTACTGACGATGATAGCATTACATCTGATAGTTGGACTGTTGTTTATGAACATTCATTAACTGGAAGTACTTTTGATAGAACATACCAAATCCGTTTTAATCCATTCAAATATGTACACACCAACACTGTAATGCGTATTGATGGCTCTATGGGGATAACAAGGGACGTTATGCCAATTTTTGAATACTTTGACAAAGGCAATTATGATGCAGCTGTTATGATACATCCAACTAGATATACGATGTATCCAGAATATTGTGCCTGGGTACAGCAAAGAGGCTATCCATCAGAACAAGCCAATAAGTGTCTAAAGTTTATGACTGCAAATGATTATGATGTAATGAACTACAAGGGCCTCTATCAGTTTAATTTTATGATACAGAGGAATGACGGTTTCAACAATGCTTGGAACGAAATGAACTACAAGATATTGAAAGCGTTGGCAACTGAACCAGACACAATTGAAAGAATTGACCAGACAATAGGTTCATTTGTCCTCAACAAATTCTTCAGTGACAAGAACATTATGCCTGTTGGTCAGTATATATGCAACGGAATGTTCTTCAACTGGTATGTACATAATACAGACAGGGCTATGGACTGTGATGGAAGAAATCAGATAGAGCCTTTTATGTTTAACAAGATGATTTATTTGGCTTGTTTGTACTAATGCCCTACCGTCAAATAATTATATTTTTAATTAAAATTAGACTATATGCAATACTATTCAATTTGGCAGGATGCAATCTATGTTGCTACTGGCTTAACTTCAATGATTTACAACATATACGATGAAAACAGTACACTTATTTATACTGGTAGGGCCGTTGCAAGACCTGGTAATGGCAGTTGTGAGATAAACATAAGCAGAATTGTCCAGAACTATCTTAATTCAAACTTACCAGCTGCTGCTTTTAATGGACCAGATTTCAATACTGGACAAATGTTTGAGCCATATGCCGTTTTAGGGTTTGACCTTGCTGACGAAAAAGGTACTGTTCTTGAATCATACAAGTTCCTTAACTGTTGGGACTACAAGACACCGTTTTCATTTTTTGCCACAGCATCAATGAATTATCCATTGTCAGAGCCAGCAAATGACCACAGAACAACTGGTATGTATTGGTTCTCATCTGTTTATGAAAAGGTACAGAGGAAGGTCCGTACAGGCATAGGAAGCGTAACAGGTGATACTTGTGGTTTTGGAGCATTATATTACTCAAATGCTCTTGGCGGATATGATAGTTTCCTTATTGAAGGCACAATAACACAAAAGGACACATTTGACAGATACACAATTGAGAACAACTGGCCATCAAGCACATTACAGCCTGGAACAAGGACTTTGGTCAATACAATAGACAGAAGCTGGACCTTGAACACTCATTTGTTAACAGACAAGGAAGCTGATGTGTTGGCAAGGAATTTATACGGAAGCAACAACGTTTATTTCCACAATTTTGCCGATGATACTATCACGCCAGTCGTAATAACAGACACTTCAATAGATTTCAAGACAAGAAGGAACCAGAAGAGAAAGAGGTTCTACTTGACAATAAACATTAAATCAACGCAACCAAAACAACGTATTTAATTATGAATAAGGACGTTAAATTATATTTAGGTGGTGAGGCAGTTGAATGGTCAACAGTACCTGACATATTGCTTACATACCAACGTACAGATTATTTGAATCCAACGGTAACTAAGAATATGTTCAGTAAGACTGTCACTATTGACGGTACACCAACAAACAACAACATATTCAACCATATATGGAAATTGGACCGTATTATGGATGATGGTTTCACATTGTTCAATCCTTCTCAGAGAGTTCCGTTTGAACTATTCAATAATGCTGAACTTGTAGAGCAGGGTTATGCAAAGCTGGACAAAGTTGAAAAAGAAGGCTACAAGGTGTCGTACAAGATTACTTTGTACGGTGGATTGGGTTCATTCTTCTATTCATTGGCTTATGACATCAACACTGACGTTGAGAAGACAATGGCTGACCTAAACTATATGGGTACATCAACACCAGATGATGAATTTAATTTTGAGATTAACAAAAACCAAGTATATGACGCTTGGAGAGCATTGCAGAATTTAAGCAACACTGGAACTTGGAGAAAATGGGATTACATCAACTTTATACCTTGCTACAATGGTTTGCCAGATGATTTCGACAGTAATAGGGTTCTCATAAACACACACGGCCTTGGTAGCACAAAGGTTAGATACACCACCAACAACAATGTCGTAAACGCCAATTTCCCAAACCATATATCTGATGATGAAAACACATATTCCGCAAAGAACGGATACCTTACTGGTGAAATGATGAGGGAATGTGATGAATGGGAAATGAGGGACTTGAGAAGCTATCTTCAAAGACCTTGTTTGTCAGTCAAAGGCTTGTTTAATGCCATATGCGACCCACAGAACAACGGTGGATATAATGTTGTCCTTGACAGAAATTTCTTCAGCTCTGGAAACCCATATTACTCAAAAGCTTGGATAACATTACCAATGCTTGCACCAGAGACTGATGCTGTTGATGAATACAAGACCTGGGAATGGTATAAAGAGAATGAACACCAATATACTGGTGATGGCCCAAAGGAACTTACTTGGAAACTTGGCTCTGTTACGCCTATAAATGGAACACCAGACGTTTTCACTATGGAAGTGGAGATACACGCCAACATAACTGGTACAACAGCTCAGAAGCTCTATACAAGCACTTTGAACAACAACAGTTATGACCCAGAACAAGACCCTGATGACCCAACACAACCAGAACAGTTGTTCTACTATGGTTGCACTGCAATCCAATTATATGGATTCGGTAGTGGCAACCCTTGGTTCAACAGGCCAGCAAAATGTGGTTCACCTTTAGTGGTATTGACTTCCAAATTGCAAGGTCAATATATTGGAACACAATCAATTAACACTTGGTGGGGCGATAGACCTTATCCAGAGGGTGGAATACAATATAATTTCGGATACTGGAAGAAAGTGTCTGGAAGCGATTATGTATGGCATAATGAAACTGACAATACAGATGTTGTCAAGTTCACTATGGAAACGAACCTTATGTCAGAAATTCCAAACATTGCATTGGCATTTGGAAACATAATGATTATGAATGGTATGCACGTTGCAGGTAAGGCTGGATGTGCATTTGACGCACAATACTATGAGTATTACCTTCCTATGAACAACGGAACGTTCAATTATTGGAAACAAATAACATTGACCAACCTTGACAGTGATATTATTTACAAGGTAAACGGAAAGATGCGTTCTTACCAGCCAGTCACAAAAAAGGATTTGCTTGGCGGTCTTGAAGGCACACCTTGTGATTGGTTATTGTCCTATTGTAAACTATTTGGCTTGTTTATCGAAAAGGATAAGCTCAGCGACACAATATATATCAAGTTGAGAAACAATTGGTATAAGAAAGAGGTTGTTGACCTTGAGGACCTTATTGACAGGAGCCAGGAGATAAATGTTGAGCCTTTGACATTTGAATCAAAATGGTACAACTTCAAGTATGAGGAAGCTGAAGGAAAATTCCTTGACAGATACAAGAAAGATTATTCGCAAGACTTCGGTAAACAGTTAATTGACACCAAATACAACTTCGATGCAGAAGAGATTGATTTACTGGAAGATACTAAATTCCGTAATGGTCTTACGGCACTTGAAAAGTCAAACTATTTCAATACAAAGACAGATTTGAACGGTAATCAGATACCACAGTGTTTGTTCAACTGGTGTACTGTAACATATTACAACGATATGGAGACATTGGAGACAAATATGTGTCTTCCACAGCAGAACAATATGGTTGAGTTAAACCCAAACACTCCAAAGGAATTTTACGATGCAATGCCTAAGCTCCAGATGAAGGATGCTGACAAATCTCCTACTGACGGTGATGGTGTACTTGTATTCTTCAACGGAAGAAAAGACACTGGAAATGCTGACTATTGGATTAGTGATGATGTCGATGAAATGTTCATTGACAGTGATAAGCCTTGCTGGTTGCAGACCCGTCACGAATGGAATACTGGATGGACTGAGAGAATAGCGATACAGACAACAATATTGCCACAGTTCACAAGATATGTCACCAAAAACAATACAATAACAGCTGCTTGGGATTTCGGCTATACAAAAGAACTTTACATACCATATTACAGATACGATGTTAACCGTACCCCAACTATGTATGAAAATTTCTGGAAAAGCTACATTCAAGACCTTTATTCCGTAAATACAAGAAACATAGACTGTTACGTTGCTTTAAATTATAATGACGTATATGAGTTTATGAAAAAATTCTACTGGTTCGATAACTGTTATTGGGTTTGTACCAAGGTCCAGGACTTTGATGTGGCATTGGATAAGAGTACGTTATGTTCGTTCACTAAGGTGAACAATATGGATGCTTATTTGGAAATGCCTACATTTAATGATGACTTCTTCAATTTCTACAGGTCTGATGGCGGACATAATATTCCAGCATCTGGTACACAAGAGGAATTGAGTTTCACATTTAACCTTGACTGTTCAACGGATTGGTTTGTAACTGACGATGGTGCTGCATTTGCTTCATTTGACCCAGATTCACCATTGTCAGGCAATTTTGTATATGGACAGGAGATAAAGGCTTCATATTTGCCTAACACTTCACCAGCTCCAAGATATTGCCTTTATGGTGCGTATAATGCTGAAGGTGATGCAAGGCTTATAAGGGTATGGCAAGATGGATATGTAAATGAAAAGAGATTGGTATTGACACCAAGTTCAATTGTATTGCCTAGAATAGTTGACAGTTCTTCAACTGTAAGTGTTGTTGTTGATTCATCTGCAAACTGGTTCTGTACAACTGGAGATTGGGAGGTGATAGACACAGTATTCGGAAACAGCGGACAGACAACAATAAACGTTTCTGCTACTACAAACACTACTGGTTCAGAAAGAAGAAGAGAGATATTGTTCAACAACGCAGATGGCCTTACTGCAATACTTACGATAAAGCAAAAAGGAAACGCAAAGGTCACTTTGGAACAAAACTCAAACGGATGGCCAATAACTGAGGTCCCAGCAAGTGGCAGAAGCGTAAGCTATAGGCTTGTAAACGACATTGAATGTACAGTTGAGCCTATTGGAAACACTGAAAGCTATGCTGTTGCAAGTGGATTGATTACATACCATACAACCGTACAGCCTTCAAGCGGAACTAACTTCTACATAAAGGTTTCCCCAAACACATCAACTGTTACAAGGAACATAGCTTTCTATGCATATTATGTTGAAGATGGCGGAAGATATGCCGTTATGCCTACCGTTGTTCCGTTGCCATTGGTCCAGCTTGCAAGTGGAAACACTGTTGCCAATTTCACTGATAAGGGAGACCCAGCCACAAGTACACAACTTGGGGGTTCTGGTATGAAATGGATTGCCGAAACAAACAACAGATGGATACATTTGATTACTACAAGTGGCACTGGCTCAGACGCTAACGTTGAATATTCTGTTGACCAAAACAATGGCGGACATAGGACAGGCTACATTTACATAACATATACAGATGAAATGGGCTACTACTGCAATGAGACTATAGTGATAAATCAAGAGGGTCTTGACAACCCAGTTATAGTCACTCCTACTGCAATAACGGTAAGTGATAGAGGCGGCAGTTTCTTTGTTAATGTAGTTTCTCCAGATTCGTTTACAGTTTCATCACAATCTGCTTGGGCTGAGAACGAAATGAAGAGGGATGGCACATTCGTAATAAACGTTGGTCCAAACGATGGCTATGAGCGTACAACAAATGTGGTTGTCACTACAAACGGAAGCAACTACAACATATTGGTAAAACAGTTATCAAAATATCCAAACGAATATACATTGGACTACGTGCCTACTAACATTAATTTCACTGCTTCTGGTGGTAGTATGGATATAACAATAAGAAGTGATTCGCCTTGGTCTTTGACTAGCGGGTCTGATATACAATAAATTAAAATTATGAGTTTTACTTTTTCATCAACGGCTGGCACTAGTGGTATAACAACTATCTCAGTGTCAGCCACTTCAAGAGAAGAGCTAACGGCATTGGTTGAGAACTACACACTTTCCAACACTGGAAAGACATTGCTTATGCCTGTAACTCAAGAGGCATATGAACCTTTGGAAAAATACATAATTTTCCAACCTACTGGAATGACCTGGGCCGCTTCTGGTGACACAAGTTCTTTGAATATCCAGTCTAATGACGATTGGACTATTGTTTCAGATGGATGGATACAGCTTTCAAGATATGAGGAAGCAAACAGAGGCCAAGTTGAAAGGCAAAACACATTGTCTGGAAACGGAAACACAATTGTTGGTTTAAGATGTTCAGAGAACACTGGAGAAACAAGGACTGGCGGTATAACTGGCTATTGTAAGTCAAACAGCACAATATCAGCAACAACAGTTATTGAGCAAGCTGGTTCATATGTAAAACCATACTTGAAACTTTCTTCAACTGGATGCTCAATTGGTAGTTCAAGTGCATCTACTTCAGTTACAGTCACTTCAAATATAAGTTGGAATGTTATTAGTGATGCAAGATGGATAACGATAAACACGTTATCTGGTACTGGAAATGGGACAATAAGTTTTGAAGTCAGTGGAAATGTTGATTCAATACCAAGAAAAGGTGTTGTAACGGTTTTCAACGCAACATATGACATATATGTTGAATTTGTTGTTGAACAGGCTGGAGAGAAACAATACATAGTCATAAGCCCATACAGTTTCCAAGTTCCGTCAACTGGTTCAAGTGGAAATGTGATAAGTATTAGTGCAAATTGTGACTATGACATTACTACAGATGTCAACTGGATTACTTTAAGTGCTGCATCTGGCAGTGGCAACGGTTCGGTTTCTTTCACAACTGGAGAGAATACTTCAAAATATGGAGAAACTGGAAATATCATATTTTCAAATTCTGCCGTATCGTCTTATGCAACAGTTGAGATAATGAGTGTTGAAAATTATTTGTCAGCCAACACAAGCTCATTAAATGCTTCAATTGAAGGTGATACACTTTCAGTAAACGTATATTCAAATGTTGCCTGGATGGTTTCAGTGGACCAGAATACGGAAAGCGAATTTGCAAGTCTTTGGCTTTCAGTTTCTCCTATTAGTGGGAATGGAAACGATACATTGAAGATTATTGCCGCAAGTGGAACAACTACAAGGTCTGGAAGCATATTGCTTTACAATTCAAAGTATGGTTTGAATTGGGCCATAGACATACACCAAGTTGACGGAAAGAGAATATATTACACAACATTGAACAACCTTGCTTATTCTGGACTTACAACAAATACATTTGGGGATGCAACACTTGTAAGCAACACATATTCAGGTTATACAGGCGTATTGTTATTTGACAGGGATGTTATAGAGATACCTGACAATGCGTTCTATAGCAATGTAGGGCAAAATACATTAACTACAGTCCAATTGCCTACAACAGTTACAAGAATTGGGACCAATTCTTTTAGGAACTTGAGTATGCTTTCTGTATGTGACATACCAGATGCTGTAACATACATAGGAGAAAGAGCTTTCCAAGGATGCAACAGTTTAAGTTCTGTGACAATATCTGAAAATGTTGAGACAATTGGCGAACAAGCTTTTGCTATGGATTCAGGTTCAAGAAACGTTTATTATAACGCAACAAGTGCAACAGTCTATACTTCGACACCAGCTACAACTCCAGCACCATTTTTATCTAATAATGGAAATCTTGTTCTTGGAAATAAAGTGCAGTCAATTCCAGATTATATGTTTAGAGCAGCACATTTTACAGGAACATTATCATTGCCAACTTCATTGACTTCAATTGGGCAACAAGCTTTTGAAGAAAATGGTTTCACAGGTGATTTGACGATACGTTCTGGTGTTACGCTTGGTAGTTCAGCATTTAGATTTAATTCAAGCTTTGACGGTACATTGAAAATTGAAAGCGGAGTTACATTCTATTCGTCATCATTTGCATACGATACAAATTGGGAACATATCAATTGGAAAAACACACCTGGTGACGCATTAATAAGCAATGGATATTTGTTCCTTGGGTGCAAAAACACTGTTATACCAAATACAGTCCAAACTCTTGGAGAATCAGCTTTCCAAGGATGTACTGGCCTTACATATATAACAATACCAGCTTCAGTGAGAACAGTAAGCGGAAACTGTTTCCAAGATTGTACAAATTTAACAAGAGCAACATTTGAAGGCGATGGCAGTTACAGTGGAAATTATTATTTACAAGCTGGCGCTTTCAGCGGATGCAGACAATTGATACAGATATGGGCTTATTTCGACACATTCCCGCCAGTCAACGGCAATTCTGTTTTCTATAACGTAAGTTCAAGTGGCGTTTTGCGTCATAAAAACAATGCGTCATACGTAAGCAGATGGAAACAGAATTTGCCAAGCGGATGGACAGATACAGGTGGGTTGTAATGCTTCACTAAGCAATAATTATATTTATAGTTAAAAATCATAATCTATGGCTACAGTAGTAGAAAAAATATATAAGCTTGACATTCAAGGAACAGATAGTGTTAACGACTTGAAGAACGCTATCGACCAGCTTAACGATAAGCTAAAGACCTTGAACGAAACTTCAATTGAGTACAAGAATACACTTGCACAACTTACTGAGTATCAGTCAAAATTGGCTGATGCTATGAAAGGTATTTCTGATTCATCACAGACTACCAACGAATCGCTTAACGGTATAAAGGAAACCGTTGATGGTGTTGCTGAAAGTATTTCATCACTTGGTGAGGATGTTATGGGTGCTTTTGCTGAAGGATTGTCCCAAGGAATGTCAGAAGCAGCCCAAGAAACGCTTCAATTGGGTGAGACGATGGATAAGGGTGTTACGACAGTAAAAGACCTTAAACAAGAGATTTCGGACCTTAGAGACCGTTTGGTTACTTTGGACAAGGGTTCTGATGACTATAAAGCAACTGTTCAGGAGCTTGTTGATGCTCAGGTCAAGTTGAAAGAGGTTATGAACGCTGGCAAAAACGAAACACAAGCCGCTGAAGGCTCTTATAATGCCTTATCACAGCGTATGTCAGCCCTCAAACAGGTCTGGAAAGAGACAACTGATGAGGCTACAAGGAATGAAATAGGCCAGCAAATCAATGAAATCAACAACCAATTAAAGGCTCTTGATGCTTCAATTGGTAACAGTCAGAGAAATGTTGGTAACTACAAGTCTGCTTTAGAGGGTCTTGATGAATCTTTTGTAGGCTGGAAGCAAGAATTGAAAGAGTGTAAGGACGCTTTACAGCAACTTGACCCATCGACACAAGCCTATGCTGACACTATGGCAAGGGCAGCTGAGCTTACGCATAACATTTCTGAACAGCAAGAAATGCTTAAAAACGCATCAAACGATGTTGGTGATGTTTTGACGAATGTCCAAGGTGTTGGCACTAACCTTGCAGCTGGATTCTCAGCACTTAACGCAGCAATGGGCTTGTTTGGTGAAGAAAACGAAGAGGTCCAGCAAGCTATGTTGAAGGTCCAGCAAGCTATGGCACTTGTTCAAGGTATGCAAGGTATGGATGGCTTCTTTAAGAACACAAAGAAACTTAGTACGCAACTTGGATTAACTACAAAGGCTACACAAGCCAATACTGTTGCAACAAAGGCAAATGCAAACGCTTCAAAACAAGATGCTTTATCAAAGAAAGCAGAGGGAGCCGCAACTGAATCTGTTATCCCAGCGCAAAAAGGTTTGAATGCAGCAATGAAAGCCAACCCTATTGGTTTCATTATTGGCCTTATTGCTTCATTGATTGCCATATTCAGTCTGTTGAAAGACAAGATAATGGAAATGATTGGCTCCAATAAGGAAATGTCAGCCGCTTTCGACAAGGTTAAGGCTGTACTTGCTGGTTTCGGCAACATTATCAAAAAGTCAGTTATCAACCCTATAAAGATGGCCATCATACCAATCAAGACATTGGCAAAGGTTATGATAGACTTGTTCAAGGGTGACTGGTCAAAGATTGGTGATGACATCAAGGAAGGCTTCACTGAAATGAAAGACACTGCAATTGACAGTATAAATGTTGTCAAGCAGTTCAAGGAAGGGTATGACAAGAAGACTGCTGAACAAAATGAGGCAGCAAGAAAAGCTGAAGCCGCTGCAAGAGAAAAAGAACTTGACAATATCATCAAGGACAATGAAGCCAAGTATGGTTCAGATTGGAAGTACACTGAGGATGCCAAGAAATTGTATGATGAATTATTCAAGTTCCGTATGGCCCAATACAAGGAAGATTCTGAAGAATACAGAGAAGCCCAAAGGGATAAGATGGCTTATGACAGGGAGTTCCAAGAAAAACAACAAGAGGAAGAAGACAAGAAAAATGCTGAAAAAAAGAAAAAAGAAGAAGCAGCCGCAAAAGAGGCTGAACAACGTAGGAAGAAACAGCTCAGCGATTTCAAGTCTGCTTTTGAAAAGTATATGCCTAACTGGGACAAGTTCCAAATTGACATATCAGATATGTTTGATAAGTGGATTTCTGGTGTAAATGAGTTCAGGAAGGAACTACAAAAAGCATTTGAAAGTGCTGGAGATAGTGCTCAAAAGGCTCTTGAAAAGACAGACGCAGTAGTAACTTCAATGTACATAGAGTGGCAAAAAACTATTTGGAATGATATGTATGGCAAGGAATGGAATGCAAACCTTGACAGATTGTTCTACAATATGGACAGAACTACAAAAGCATATCTTAACAAAAGGAATCAGATGTTCCAAGAAGACAAAGCAAAGTTCGGTATTGAGTTTCCAACTGATGAACTTTCTAATTTCTATGCCATATACAATATGACAAAGAAAAACATTGAAAAAGAGCAAGAGGAACTTGAAAAAACACTTAACAAGCTTTACGAAGGAGCACTTAAAGATGCAAATATACTTCAAGGTCTTCTTGACAAAGAAAGTGATGCATTAGGTGAACATTTGGTTGAAAACATACAATATTATATTGGTGTATATAATATGGCTATTGAAGAAGCAGCTTCTGGCAATACTGAGTTATCTGCTGCATACACAAAAGCGTTTGAAGAAAATATGTCAGCAATAATGAATGCAGACTGGAATAAAGAGGCTTTGGAAAAAGCACTTGGAAACTATCTTTCTGAGTTCCAGAAGATGCTTGACAAGAGAAAACAATTGTCAGCTGATTATGCTACAAACGACTTAGAGTATTTCACAAAGTCTGCTGACATATATGAAAAAGTGTATGAACAAAAAATTGAAAAGTACACTGGCGAAGTTGAACTTATGCAAAAACAAAGAGAAGCATTGTTTGAGCAAGATTTCAACAACGCAATGAGGTGGCAAGGTGTTTATGATAATGCTATTAGAGATTTGCACGAACAAGACAGTTATGCCGAAGAATCATACAATCTTCAAATTGGCTATTATAACAACTTGCTTGACTATTACAACCAAATGTCAGAAGATATGAAGCTTACTTTTGAACAAAGGGAAGAAGCCAAGAGAGAAGCAGCAAAAATAACAAACGACATTTTGATTGCTCAATGGGATGAAGAGGCAAGAAAAATAAAGCTTCAAAAGGACCTTATCAAACAATGGGCAAATGCTTTCAAGGATGCTTTTTCTGGTGTTGGTAACATATTGAGTAATTTAAGTGATTATTATACTGGTTTGATGGAGCTTGAACAAGCTAAGATTGACAAGCAACTTGAAGACAAGAAAATAACGCAAGAACAGGCAGAAGCTCTTTATGAACAACAAAGGTCAAATTTTAAAAAATCTAAAAACCTTCAATTGGCTATGACTTGGATTAACGGTTTCAGTGCTGCTATCGGTGCTTATCAGTCAATGGCTTCAATACCTTACGTTGGTCCTGTTCTTGGCGCAGCCGCAGCAGCAGCTGCTTTGGCAACAACAGCAATTCAAGCCGAAAAGATTAATCAAATGGATATGGATAATCCTTACAGAGGCGGCGGTGGAGGCTCTTCTTCATCATCAGTTAATTACCAGCTTCCTGACGTTATGGAATACGAAAATTCATTGGGTAGGAATTTGACTGGTATGGATGACACTGATGAGTTGAATAATGACGGAAGAGGCAGAGGCAGAAGCGAAACAAGAGTGTACGTTGTGGAATCGGATATTCAAAACGCATTGGATAAGTCAAATAAACGTAAAACAGAAGTAACATTCTAACAAAAAAGAGGTGGTCATTAAGCCACCTCTTTTGTTTTCCACATAAATCCATTGTGTGTTTTTCGTTTACCAAGACAACAGTCACTAATATGTTTAAATGAAGAATTTGTTTGCCTTGCTGCCTCACTAATTGAAGGATATTCAGCAATAAAAACACCATCTTTTGTATATTGAAGAACTGGTTTTTCTTGTTTAGGACTATTAACCTTTTTAAATGTATCCAAAACCCTTCTAACTCTTGTACCATATTTTTTATTGTAAGATTTGCTACACCATTCAAGGTTGTCCAATTTGTTATTTGAAGGGTTTTCGTCCTTATGATTTATTTCATCGTAAATACCAGGATTAGGGTTTGGTGAAAACGTTATCATAATCCAATAGTGTACTGGTTTATATTCTTCAACACCATTTTTACTTAATCCAATCATTTTGTATTTATTACCATAACCGTATGTTATGTTTTCTTTTATATGGCATTTGCGCCCATCTTTACCAATAACAATACCAGCAAGTCTTTTAATTCTGCCATAATTGCTTGCTTCATATAAGTTTTCGTAGTTCGGTATGGCTTTCCAAACTTCATTTTCAATTATTTCCATAACCAAAATATACAAAAAATATATTTATAAAACAAAAAGAACAACTATGAATTACAAAGGATTACCAATATTCAAAGCAACTATAGGAGACGCTGACGGAATGGTTGTGTGTTCATTTGTTGAAGATGCAGCTGTTGAAGCTAATTTCCTTGCATTTGCAGAAGACAAGAAACCAATGCAGTTTTCAATTGAAAACGAAGACAAACACATAGTAATCGGTGTTGTTATGAGAGCAAATTTCCCAATCTATAGATATTCAGAGGATTTAGGCGAATTTTACATAGTTTACACACCTGAAGTTATTAGGGAAATGGTCCAGAAGTTTTTCCGCAATGGATACCAAAACAATGTTGACCTTAACCATAGTTTCCAATTAGAGGATGGTGTTTATATTGAACAGGCTTTCATAAAGGACACAGAGAACGGAATTTCTCCAAAAAACTTTGAGGATATTGAAGATGGCAGTTTGTTCTTCCAGTACAAAGTTGAAAACGAAGAAATATGGGCCGCAATAAAAGAAGGTACTTATGCTGGGTTCTCACTTGCTGGCACATTCGGAATTGAAGAAACATTCAATAAGCAAGAACAAAATAATAATGAAATAACAAATAAATTTATGTCAAAATTAAATCGTATCAAACAAGTGCTTAGAAGTTTACTTGTTGAATTTGGTGAAGTAAGTACCGACAATGGTGTACTTATTTGGGACACTGATGAAGAGCTTAAAATTGGTGATGCAGTTCATTCAGTAGATGAAAACGGCAATGACGTTCCAGTCGAAGATGGTACTTATACCACAGAAGACAAAAAACAAATCATCGTAAAGGATGGAAAAGTTGATGACATCGTTGATGTTGACGCAGAAGTTTCAAGCGATGAGCCAGTTGAGGAACCACAGGAAAATGCTGATGAAGAGCCAGCAGAAGAGCCAGCTGAGGAACCTGCAACTGATGACAAAGATGAGCTTATCAAGCAGTTACAAGAAAGAATTGCTGAGTTGGAAGCTGAAAATGAGGAATTGAAAGCCAAATTGGAAGAACAGCCAGCAGCTCCAAGTGCAGAGGAAGCTTTTGAGGCCCTTGAAAATGCACCTAAAAAGGAAACTGAAGCCGACAAATTACGTAAAAGAGGCTACAAATTTTAATAAAAAAGACCACTTTTCATAAGCGGTTATATATCAACATAAACGAATAATAATAATTACGAATAAAACACAAAGAAATGAGTTATAACGTATCAGGTTTGACAAATTATGTCGAAACAAATAAGGATGTCCTTGTTAAGGATGCAGTTTTGGGCGGAAACATCAAAGGCGAAACTTTGAGTATGTTCACAAAACAACTTGGTGTAAAGACCAAAGAAAGATTAAACTATTTAGACGTTGACCCTGTTCTTCAAGATGGTAGTTCTTGCGGCTTCTCAGCCCAAGGTTCAACAGTTCTTGCTGACAGAGACGTTGAAACATCAGTTATCAAGTACAACGACCAATGGTGCTGGAAAGATATGCTTGGCAAGTTTGCTGAATACAAAGTTAGAATTAACGCTAACGAAGACAGCCTTCCATTTGAAAGCGAAATCACTGACCAGATTGTCAAGGGAATCAACAAGAAAGTTGAAACTTTGATTTGGCAGGGTGACAAAACTGATGGTGACTTAATCAACGGTCTTGTTACAATTGCTGAAGGTGCTGACAGTGCTTCAACAATCACTGGCTCAACTGCAAGCGGTGCTACTGCTTACGAAAGAATCCTTGCTACCTATATGCTTATTCCAGAAGCTTGGGTTGATGAAGCTGTTATCTTCGTTTCACCAGCTATCTTCAGACAATATGCACAAGACTTGGTTGCCAAGAACTTCTTCCACTATGATGGTGAGAACGGTGAATTAACCGAACTCTTTATTCCTGGCTCAGACGTTAAGGTCCGTAAGACTTATGGCTTGACTGGTGTTGACAAGATTTACGCTACAGTTCCTGCAAATATGGTCTATGCTTGCGATATGCTTGACGCTAAGGAAGACTTCAAGATGTGGTACAACGATGAAGACGAATTAGTTAAAGTTAAAGTGTTGTTCAACGCAGGTGTTGCAACTCTTTATCCTGACGCTGTTGTTTTAACAACTCCAGCTGCCTAAGATGACGAATGGGGTTTGCAACAGGGCAGGCCCCTTAACTAACTTTTTAATAATAATTAGATAAAAACATATAATACAATGAGTTGCTCAACAATAAAATCAGTTAATTTCTCACTTTGCCAACCTAACCTTGGTGGTATCACTAAGATTTATCTTGCAAATGCTGATGAAGTCTCTGGTGTAACAATCGGAACTG